>Ga0208398_100645_pt1 | contig 19428 bp, 21 predicted proteins | sample LakWasMe79_HOW10_2_FD_183905 | JGI IMG/M metagenome (GOLD analysis project Ga0208398, IMG submission 183905) | Freshwater sediment methanotrophic microbial communities from Lake Washington under simulated oxygen tension - Sediment Metagenome... | ecosystem: Environmental > Aquatic > Freshwater >...
AGGTGCGCAGCGCGCCGGCGGTGGTGGCCATGACCACATCGTTGAGCGACACGCCCAACAGCTTGGCGATCAGCTTGACCTCGGCCAGCGGCACGGTGCGCCCGGCAAAAGTGCGCTGGTTGGTGATGGCCACGTTCAGCGGTGTGCGGGGCGCAAACAGCGTCAGGCCCTTGGGTAGCGACCAGTCGCGCTTGCCGTGGGCGTCCTTCTCGGGGATCAGCGCGCTCTTGGCTGAGCGCAGCACCAGTGGCAAGGACTTCACCAGGCCCACCGACTGGGCCACCGTATTACGCACGGCGGCACCCAGCAGTTCGGCCACGCCCAGTTGGTAGTGGTGGCGCCGCCCGCGCGGGCGTGGCGGCTTGATGACGCGGCCAGTGGCCTCCAGGTCGAACAAGGCCTTGGCCACGGCCACGCCGGCCTGGCCGTCCAGCCCTGCATGGTGGGCCTTGATGTAGAGGGCCACCTGGCCGCTCTTCAAACCGTCAATCACGAACAGTTCCCACAGCGGACGGCTGCGGTCCAGCAGGCTGGAATGCAGGCGCGCCACGTACTGCTGCAACTGGCGGTTGGTGCCGGGCTTGGGCAGCGTGACGTGGCGGATGTGGTAGTCCAGGTCGATGTCCTCGTCCTCCACCCAGACCGGGTTGGAAATATCGAGCGGCATCAGCGCCAGCTTGCGGGTAAAGACCTCGGCCAGGTGCAGGCGCTGCGCCAGCATGGCCTTGGTGTCTTCAAAGAAATCGCCGGTGTAGCCTTCGGGCAGGTCCAGCACATTGAGGGAGCCGATATGCATGGGCATTTCAGGCGACTCCAGATGCAGGAACGCCGAATCCACGCCGCTGAGATGTTTCATGCCCGAGGTCCTTTTGCAAAAGTATTGGATAGGGCGAAGAAGATAGCACGCACTCCGGCGCCGGCGCAATAACGCGGGTGACAGGCGGCTTGCGGCGCGCTTCGGTCCCGACGCCAGCGCGGATTGCCCGTCAACGCAATAATGTGCCTTCCCCCATCTTTATCATCCCAGGAGATCTACAAATGAAACAGTTCCCACGTTCTGCGGTCGGCGTTCTTCTCTCCATTGCGGCGGTTGGTGCCGCGCTGACGCCCGCGGCGCAGGCCCAGCCCGCCGGCATGTCGTTTTTTGTGACCAGCGCCGGCAAGGGCAATGGTGCGGATCTGGGGGGTCTCGCGGGTGCCGACGCGCACTGTGCGGCGCTGGCCAAGGCGGCCGGTGCGACACACACGGGGTGGCGCGCCTACCTGAGCACTACCAAGACGGCGACCGAACCTGGCGTCAACGCACGCGACCGCATCGGCAAGGGGCCGTGGCAAAACGTCAAGGGCGTTGTAGTGGCGAAAAGCGTTGACGACCTGCATTCCGACTCGACCAACGTCACCAAACTCACGGCCCTGACCGAAAAGGGCGAACCGGTCAGTGGCCGGGGCGACACGGTCAACACCCATGACATGCTGACCGGTTCAGACCCGGCCGGCCGGTACTCCACGGCTGGCGGCGACACCACCTGCGGCAACTGGACCAAGAGCGGCGAAGGCTCGGCCATCGTCGGCCACCATGACCGTATGGGTATCGGCGAAGCCTGGGATGCGAAATCGTGGAACTCATCCCATGGCTCGCGCGGCTGCAGCCAGGACAACCTGAAGGGCTCCGGTGGAGCGGGCTTGTTCTATTGTTTCGCGGCCAACTGACGGGGCGTTTGCGTACCCGGTGTCACCCGCAGCTCCATGAAGATCCTGATTGTTGAAGACGAGCACAAGACGGGAGATTACCTGCGCCAGGGCCTGGCGGAATCGGGTTTTGTGACCGAGCTGGCCAGCAACGGCGTGGACGGTCTGTACCAGGCGCTGACGGGTGACTTCGATTTGCTGGTGCTCGATGTGATGCTGCCCGGGCTCAATGGCTGGCAGGTCTTGGAGCGCCTGCGCCAGGGCGGCAAGCAAATGCCGGTGCTGTTCCTGACCGCGCGCGACCAGGTCGAGGACCGGGTCAAGGGGCTGGAGCTGGGGGCCGACGATTACCTGGTCAAGCCCTTTGCATTTTCGGAGCTGCTGGCGCGGGTGCGCACGCTGCTGCGGCGAGGCAAAAGCCAGATCGAGGCCACCGTGCTGCGCGCCGCCGACCTGGAGTTGGATCTGCTGCGCCGGCGCGTCACCCGTGCTGGCACCCGCATTGACCTGACCGCCAAAGAGTTTGCGCTGCTGGAACTGCTGCTGCGCCGCCAGGGCGAGGTGTTGCCGCGCTCCATGATTGCGTCGCAGGTATGGGACATGAACTTTGACAGCGACACCAATGTCATCGATGTCGCCATCCGCCGCCTGCGCGCCAAGGTCGACGACCCGTTCGCGCCGCGCCTGATCCGCACCGCGCGCGGCATGGGCTACGTGCTGGAGGCACCCGGCGCTTAGCGCTGTCGCGCGGATGGGACGCGTCTAACGCCAGCGGGCCTCGATGCGGGCATATTCCCCCGATTTGCGCAACTTGGTCAGCCCCTGGTCGAACTGGGACACGATGCGCTCGATGCCGGGGAAGGTGGGGGAGAAGGAGATGTAGAGATTGGGCTCCACCAGTACGCCGTGCAGCGCATATCCCTTGCCCAGTTCGGGGTGCGCCTTGGCGATGGCGTCGGCCACGCGGTCAAACACCAGCGCATAGTCCACCCGACCGGCCACCAGTTTTCGCAGCGACGACAGATCCGACGGGGCGACGTCGCGCCGCATGGTGGCATCGCCGTCAAACGCCGCACCATAGTCATAGCCGTGGGTGGTGCCAATGCGTTTGCCACGCAGGCTGGCTATGGTCAAGTCTTTGCGTGCTGTGCCGGCTTCGTTGCGGCCGTAAATGCCGATGCGTGCACTGAACAGCGGCTGCTGGTGCCAGCGGTACTTGCTCTCCAGAATGGGGTCGCGCAGGGTGTCAAAACAACCTGCCAGAGCTCCGCGGTCCACCTCTTTCATGCAGCGCGCGTAGGGCAAAGGCACCAGTTCCACTTCCACGCCAGCTGCCTCCCACGCCGCACGCACCAGGTCGACGGCAAAGCCCACCGGCTTGCCGTTCACAGAAAAGGAATACGGGCTCCAGTCATCTTCGGCCCCAATGCGAATGCGCTCACCTGCGAAGGCGCCGGCGCAGCACAGGATCAGCCCCCACAGCCCCCCGCGCATTGCACGCAAACCGCTACCTGACATGGTGCCCTTTCAAACCAGCCAATACACTACCACAGCACACCATGAACGCACTGCCCACGCTCCGTCCGAAATTGCGCCTGTCGCTAACGGCACGGTTGACGCTGCTGTTCGCGATCGGCGCTACCGTGGTGCTGCTGGGCCTGGGCTGGCTGATCAGCCAGTCCATTGAGCGCCACTTTGAAGAGCTGGACCGCGAGGCCCTGCAAGCCAAATTGATGCTGGCGCACCACGCCATTGCCCGGGTTACGTCCACGACGGAATTGGCCCGCCTGCCATCGGTGTTGAGCGATGCCGCTACCGGCCACCATGACCTGCTGCTGCAGATCACCAGCGCCGACGGGCAAATCGTGTTGGCGCCACCCAATGGGGAGTTTTCCGGCGATTGGCGCCCAACCGGTCTGGCGGCCGATGGCGCGCAATTGCTGCACTGGTCCAGTGGTGGCCACCGCTTCCGGGGCCTGGTGTCGGCCATGTCGACCGGCATCCCTGGTGCGCCGCCACTGCAGGTTGCGGTAGCCCTGGACATTGCGCACCACGAGCTCTTCATGGATGCGTTGCGCCAGACGCTGTGGCTGTTTGTGGGCGGTGCCGCTGTGGTCACGGGCTTGCTCGGCTGGTTTGCCGCCATGCGGGGCCTGGCGCCGCTCAAGGCCATGCGCGCGCGCGCCGCACTGGTGAGTGCCCATACGCTGGATCAACGGCTGCCCACTGACGCGGTGCCCACCGAACTGGCGGCGCTGGCCACCACGCTCAACGAAATGCTGGAACGGCTGGAGGAGGCCTTTCGGCGGCTGTCGGACTACTCATCCGACATTGCCCATGAGCTGCGCACACCGGTGAGCAATCTGATGACGCAGACCCAGGTCTCGCTGTCGCGCGACCGCGATGCGGCCGGCTACCGGGACATTCTGGAATCCAACGCCGAGGAGTTCGAGCGACTGGCCCGCATGATTGCGGACATGCTGTTTCTGGCCAAGGCCGACCACGCGCAAGCCGCCGCCCAGCCCCTGCTCCAGTGTGAGCGGATCGATCTGCAGCGCGAGGTGCGGGAGCTGTTTGAGTTCTACGAGGCGCTGGCCGAGGAGAAAGGTGTTCGCCTGGAGATAATCGGGCAGGCCACTGCGATGGGCGACCGCCTGATGCTGCGCCGTGCGCTGAGCAACCTGTTGTCAAACGCCTTGCGCTATACCGCGCCGGGCGGGGTCGTGCAGGTGCGTTTGGACACGCAGGCGGGGCGGGCCAGGCTGGCGGTCGACAATCCCGGTGCCACCATTGCGCCCGAACACTTGGCGCATGTTTTTGAACGTTTCTACCGCGCCGACGCTTCGCGCCAGAGCGCCACGGGCGAAGGTACCGGCCTGGGGCTGGCCATCACGCAGGCCATTGTGCTGGCCCACCGTGGCCATATCTCGGCCACGTCGGCGGATGGACACACCTGTTTCACCGTGGAATTGCCGGGCGTCTGAAAGCGTTTCAAAACGTAAGCGCAAAACTGTAGATGTGTTCCCGGGTGGTCCTGTGCGGTACCATTCGCCCGCATTTTTAAGGAACAGATCCATGGTTTTGTCAGTTTTCTCCTCCCCGGTTTCGTCACGCACTTTGGCAGTCGGTGTCTGCGTGGTGTCAGCCATTGCTGGCCTGTCGGGGTGCGGCAAGCAGGGCACTGAACTGGGTGGCGGCAGTTCCGAAGTCACGGGCTCGGCAGGTCCGGCGGGTGCCAAAGGCGAGAACAAGTCCCTGGTGAAATGCGATGCACCTATCGCCACCCTGGCATTGGCCGAGAACCCCAATGGCTACACCATGAGCAGTAGCTACAACCTGCCGAGTTCACCGGTGCCGCTGGTGCGCCTGCTGGCACAGCAAAGCGGTTGCTTTCGCGTGGTGGACCGCGCCGCCGGGTTGCGCGGCACTATCCAGGAGCAGCAGCTCAAGGAAAGCGGCGTACTGCGCAAACAGGGCAACACGGTCGAAAAAGGCAAGGGATACGAGGCGCAGTACACATTGACACCCAATCTGACCTTCAGTGAGCAGGACGCGGGACGCAGCCTGGGCGGCGTGCTGGCGCACATACCCGTGGTGCGTGACCTGGGCGCACTGATCGGTGTCGTGGAGCAGATCAAATTCAAGGAAGCACAGGTCGCGCTGCTGCTAACCGACAACGAGACCACCGAACAAGTCTCAGCCGCCACCGGATCCGCCCGAACGACGGATCTGGGGCTGGGAGGCTTGGCGTTTGGAGGTATGGGGGGGGCAGGCGGCGTTGGCTGGAGCAATACCAACGAAGGCAAGGTCATAGCCGCTGCATTTCTGGATGCACACAACAAACTGGTGGTGCAGGCCCGCGGATTGCAGGCCAAGGAATTGCCACCGCCGGTGGCAATCCGATAACTCCGCAGCGCTCGTCGTTCGTTAAGGGTAAACGCCTGTTAGCGTTGCCTTGCCCAGGATGTAAGGCTTGAAGTCAACTTCAAATCTGGCCCGGTTGTACTCGGGCACGCCAGTGAGGAATGGCATCTCGGCCGACAACGCGTAAACCGTCAACTTGTAGGTGTGTCCGGAAGCTGAGTTCGGTCCCAGATATCCAACCGAACCGGTGTAGGTGGAACCGTAGATGGTGCCTTGCTGAAGCAAGAGGTTTTCACCCTCGGTGATCAGAATCTTCGCGACCGGGAGGTTGAATACACCCCAATGACGGCATGCTCCCAGACCGGGTTGGCACGACCCCGTTTCATCATCCATGACGATGGCAAATCGCTTGGTCGCGGTTGGAACGTTTCCGATGCTCAACGGGGTGGACAGGTTGCTACCACCCACGCCTGTCGCTGCCTGCCGGAGAGGGATCGAACCGCCGTCTGCATACGATGTTTGGGCCAGACTCAGATTGGTATTGCTCGCATTGATGGTGGCGATGGCGACCGGGCTGCTCACCTTGCCGTCGTTCACCGTAAGACCTATGAGGTAGATGCCAGCAGTATCCGGGATGAAGGTAGCCACTTTCGACGTCGAAGTGGCCAATATTGCCTTAGCCCCGGGTGGCGCAGAAACAACAGACCAGCTATACGTGAGCGGGTTTCCGTCGGCATCGGAACTCCCGCCGCCATCCAGGGATACGTTGGTGCCAACCAAAACGTTTTGTTGGGCGCCAGCATTCGCAACCGGTGCGGCATTGCAGGCATTGACACTGGCAGAGCAGTCTTGGCCAGATCCACCGCTACCACCACAGCCCACAAGGACAGCCGCAACCAAACCAAAACAGAGAAGAGCTTTCATTTTGACATCCCGTGTTAATAACTTCGCAATTGTGCATGACTGGACGCCCCGATTCAACAACAGCTTGTTCTCAAGACCGGAGAGCGCCTTGTCGTGTGGCCTGCTCAAACCCTGTTTCAATCGATGGATTCGTTTGACTTGCGGCAAATTCCCGTTACACACCGGGTTTACCATGCCCGCGTACACAACATTCTGCAATTGGAGTTTTTGAAATCATGAACATCACTACAGTCGGCATCATCGGCGCAGGCACCATGGGCAACGGCATTGCGCAGATCTGCGCCACTTCGGGCATTCACGTGGTTATGGTCGACATTTCAGAGGCGGCCGTGGCCAAGGGCATTGCAACCTTGGCTGGCAGCCTGGAGCGCCTGATCAAAAAGGAAAAGATCACCACAGCCGACCGCGACGCCGCCCTGGCGCGCATCAAGGGCAGCACCAGCTATGAGGATCTGAAGGCATCGCAATTGGTCATCGAAGCTGCTACCGAGAACCACGACCTGAAGGTCAAGATTCTCAGGCAGATTGACGCCATCGTGCCGGCCGACGTCATCATCGCATCCAACACCTCGTCGATCTCCATCACGAAGCTGGCCGCCATGACCAGCCGGCCCGACCGTTTTATTGGCATGCACTTCTTCAACCCGGTGCCGATGATGGCGCTGGTGGAAATCATCCGGGGCCTGCAGACCAGCGACGCCACGCACGCGGCTGTGCAGTCCATGGCCAAAGCCCTGGGCAAGACGCCCGTCACGGCGAAAAATTCCCCGGGCTTCGTCGTCAACCGCATCCTGGTGCCCATGATCAACGAGGCTTTCTTCGTGCTGTTTGAGGGGCTGGCCACACCCGAAGACATCGACGCCGGCATGAAGCTGGGCTGCAACCAGCCCATAGGGCCGCTGGCATTGGCTGATATGGTGGGCCTGGACGTCTGCCTGGCCGTGATGGAGGTCTACCTGGCCGAGTTTGGCGACGGCAAATACCGGCCCTGCCCGCTGCTGCGGGAAATGGTGGCTGCGGGGCGGCTGGGGCGCAAGACGGGGCGCGGGGTGTACCAGTATTGATGTGGGGCGTGACGTTTTGATACCCATGCTGACAGGCTGGAGATTCTCCCCTGGTTTGATAATTGCTTGCCCCTTGGTACCCAAGAGAGCAAGCAATGGATCACACCAAAAAGACTCTGCTTGAGCAATTGCAAATCAATGAATCCGAAATAGCCAGGCGCAAGCACTTGCTGGGATTCACCGAAGCGGATGCCGAGCAGCTTCTCAGCTGCAAGCGCTTGGTGGCCGAACACATTGACGCCATCGTCGCCAGTTTCTATGCGCAGCAGACCGCTATCGACGAAATTGCTCTCTTGATCGGCGATGCGGATACGCTGTCACGATTGCACTCGGCGCAACGGGGATATGTGCTGGGCCTGTTCGAGGGGTACTACGACCTTGAATACGTCAACAACCGTCTGCGAATCGGCATGGTGCACAAGCGAATTGGCGTGGAGCCCAAGCTGTACCTGTGCGCGGTGAAAACGCTGAAGGACACCATTGACGCCGCGCTGGATCGATACATTGAGGACAAGGCGCACTTCCGCCAGGTGATGGTGGCGCTCGACAAGCTGTTGTATTTTGATACCACCCTGATCTTTGACACCTACATCCGCGCGCTGTTGACAGAGGTGGAGTTGGCCAAGGACAAGGTTCAGTCCTATGCGCAGGAACTGGAGCTCAAGGTGTCGGAACGAACCCGCGAGCTTCAGGAACTGTCACAGCACGACTCACTGACAGGCCTGTTCAACCAACGTGCGATGAACGATTTCTTGCGCCGCCAGTTCAGTGTGGCCAAACGTCGAAACCGGGCTTTTACATTGGTCTATTTTGATGTCGACGGCTTCAAGTCGGTCAATGACACCAAGGGGCATTTCGCGGGAGACGAAGTACTGCGGCATGTGGCGGATGCCATGATAGAAGTGTGCAGGGAAAACGATGTTCCATGCCGGTATGGCGGTGATGAATTCTGTTTGATACTGCCCGACAGCACCCTGGAGGATGCGCAGATCGTCTGCCAGCGTTTGGCTGACAAGTTTGCGGCCAAAGTCTCTGGCGTCACGTTGAGCATTGGCATTGCACAGGCTGGCCCCGACAAATTTGTGGAACCGGACGGATTGCTCCACATGGCTGACAAGAAGATGTATGAGGCAAAAGCCCAGGCCGGTTTTGCGATTTGTACCTAGAGTTCCCCGTCGCCGTGCGCGTGGGGCAATGTGCACGGCCCCCACGCCATAATCCCGCACAAGCAAATCCAGTGAATTTGCGACCCGGGATGCAAGATGGCCGAACAAGAAATCTACTACGAGATGCTCTGGGATTGCACCCAGTGCAACACCAAGGGCCTGCTGGGCGACAGCCACCGGCATTGCCCAACCTGCGGCGCGGCGCAGGATCCCGGCAAGCGCTACTTCCCCCAACCCGGTGAAGAGGTCGAGGCCAGGAACCACAAGTTCGTCGGCGCCGACTGGAGCTGCGCCTATTGCAGCTCCCCCAACTCGGCCGCAGCCGCGCACTGCACCAATTGTGGCGCGGGCCAGGATGGAACCAAGCCGGTGGCCATCGTTGTGGACACGGCCACGCCAGCGGCTGAGCCTGTCGTCACACCCGCACCGGTTGCACGCAACCTGGGCTGGTTGCGTTGGGCATTGGCCGCGTTGGCCTTTGTGGTGGTCGGTTTCATTTTTTTGTTCACCAGCACCAAGGAAACCACGGCGACGGTGGCGCAGCGCACATGGGCGCGCGAGATCCAGATTGAGCAATTGGCAAGGGTGTCGGACACAGCCTGGTGCGACAGCGTGCCGGCCGATGCTTATGGCGTCTCACGCAGCCGCGAGCAGCGCTCCACGCGCCAGGTGCCCGACGGACAGACCTGCCACGACGAGCGTATTGACAAGGGCGACGGCACCTTTGTGAAACGGCGCGAATGCACGCCGCGCTACCGCAATGAGCCGGTGTACGACGACCGCTGCCGCTACCAGGTGAACCGCTGGCGCAGCGTGCGCTCGGTGAAGGCGGATACCCAAAATGCCTTGATGCCCGTCTGGCCCACGGTGAGTAATCTGAACGCCAACTTCCTGGGCGGTGGCGCAGGTGGCGGCATGGGAGCACTCGGCTCCGAGCGAGAGGGAGCGCGGCGGGAGAACTATGTGCTGACACTGGCCTCGGGTGGCAAGACCTGGACCTGCAATGTGTCCGAGAGCGTGTGGAGCAAGTACCAGGAGGGCGCCTCCACGCCGCTCAAGGTGCGCCTGACCGGCGGCGCCGACTGCGACAGCCTGAAGTAACGCATTCGCGCTTCAGGTGCCCAGGTAGCGCGCCTCCAGGTGCCTGCGGAAGTGGCTCGCGTTCAGCGGCTCACCGGTGGCACGGGTCACCAGTGCGTCGGTGGACCAGCGGCTGGCCTGGCTCCAGATGTTGGCGTCCAGCCAGTCCATGACCGGTGACAGGTCGCCACCGGCAATGCGCGTATCCATATCAGGATGCAGCTTGCGGATGGTGGCGAAATACTGCGCGGCGTACATCGCGCCCAGCGTGTAGCTGGGGAAATAGCCAAACATGCCCATAGGCCAGTGGATGTCCTGCATGCAACCGTTTTCAAAATTGCCGGCCACGTCCACACCCAGATAGCTCTGCATCTTGTCAGCCCACAGCGCGGGGATGTCCTCGGCTTCTATCTCCCCGGCGATCAGCGCGCGTTCGATCTCAAAGCGCAGGATGACGTGGGCCGGGTAGGTCAGCTCATCAGCGTCCACGCGGATCAAGCCGCGGTGCACGCGGGTGATCATGCGGGCCAGGTTGGCCGCGTCGAATGCGGCCTGGTCGCCCAGATGCTTCTTGACCAGCGGCGCGATCAACTGCAGGAAGGCCGGGTTGCGGGCCAGCTGCATCTCGAACGACAGGCTCTGGCTCTCGTGGATGCCCATGGAGCGCGCACGCCCAACTGGCAGGTGCAGCGTGTCGCGCGGCAGGCGTTGCTCGTAGCGCGCGTGGCCGGTCTCGTGGATGATGCCCATCAGGCTCGGTGCGAAGGTAGCCTCGTTGTAGCGCGTGGTGATGCGCACATCCTGCGGCACGCCGCCGCAAAACGGGTGCGTGGAAATGTCCAGCCGACCGCCCTCAAAGTCGAAGCCCAGCAGGGCCATCACCTCCACGCCGAGTGCGCGCTGGTTTTCGATGGCAAAGGGGCCGGTTGCGGCCACCACGGTTTCACTCTGCTGCTTGGCGATGACCTTGCTGATGAGGTCCGGCAGCCAGGTCTTGACGTCACCAAACAGCTGGGTGATCGCGCGCTCCGACATGCCGGGCTCAAACTTGTCCATCAGGGCTTCGTAGGGCGTGGTGCCGGTGGCGTCCGCCAGAAACTTGGCCTCCTGGCGTGCCAGCTTCACCACCTCGCGGAAATTGCCCAGAAAGCCTTGCCAGTCGTTGGCCTTGCGCTGTGTGCGCCACGCGTGTTCGCAGCGGGCACCGGCCAGGCTTTGGGCCTCGACAAGATCTTGCGGCAGGCGGTTGACCAAGGCCCACTCGCGCTGCATCTCGGTCAGGCTGGCTTTGTCAGCATCCGGTAGCTCGGCGACGGATGCCTCGGCAAACAGAGTCTTCAACGCAGGGTCGGTCAGCGTCTGGTGCATCAGCACCTGTAGCTCGGCCATGGCGGCGGCGCGCGCCTCGTTGCCCTTGGCGGGCATCATGGCGGCCTGGTCCCAGCTGGCGATGGAGGCCAGGTGGCTGAAGTGGTGCAGGCGCTTGAAAGTGGCGTTCAATGCGGTCAGTGCGGGTGAGGTCATGCGTTGTCTCGGGTGATGTTGGAGGATAGTGGCGCCAAGTTGCGCAATCAGGATGCGGCAGGGCTGGCGATGGGGCGCGTTGGCACCGTGCGGTTGCAGATGTTGCTGTGCAGGGCGCTGCGCACCGCCCAGCCGCCAATGGCGTGGCGGCTGGCTTCCACCAACTGGCGCCAGGTGGCGGTGTCGGTGCGCATGATCTCAATCGCCGGTTGCTCCGCTGCCGGCATGTCGGCCAGCACGCGGGCGCGGGTGATGGGAACGTAGGCTTCGGCCTTGTCGTAAAACCCCATGGCGCCAGGGCCGCGCGGCAGCGACGACAGCACCTCCATGCCCTTGACCACACGCCCCACCACGGTGATGTTCAGGTCCAGCGCCCGCGGCGCCTGGCCGTTGATGGCATACAGGCTGGTGCCATTGCTGCTGTCGGGCTTGGCGCTGCGCGCCGCGCCCACCATGCCATAGCAGTGGGCCAGCCAGGCCTTGTTTTTGGCGGGGTCGGCGGCGACCGGCAAACCATCGACAAAGCCGCTGACCGGTGCCCAGCCATCGGGGTCGGTGAACTTGGTGAGCGGCAAGCCCTTGAACTGAATCGAAAACTCGGCCGGCAAGCTGGCCAGCGCCGTGCCCAGGGGCTTGACCTTGTCCTTCTCTTTTTCTTCGTCCGCCGGATCGGCCCACTGCGTCACATAGTTGTCCTGCACCCGCACCACGGCCGATCCGGTGTAGTAGCCCTCGCGCGCCAGCGTGCGGATGTTGGCCGCGTGCTTGGGGGCAAAGCGGGCTGCAAGTTCCAGGATGACCTGTTGGCCGTTGATCTCCATGACCAGCGTGTTCTCGGGGTCGAGGCGGCGCCAGTCGCTGGGGGCGGATTGCTTGATGATGTCGGCCTGGCTGGTGCGGGGCGGCTGGGCGGCCTGGGCGGCGGAACTCGCAAGCAGCGTGAGCGTGAGCAGAGATAGCACCATGGGTGTTGAGGCGCGGTGGTTCAAGGGCAAACTCCTTTTGGGGTATGGCAAATCGCAGCGGCTGGTGGCGACTGCGTGGGCAAGGCCGCCAGCATAACGCGACTGGCTTCAGCGCGCTGCGCGTTGCACGACCCCAAAATCTTGAAGCGCTTGACGGTGCCTGTGCGCACATTCGATCACTATCAAATGAATAGCTAACTACGCAATGTTCAAGAGGGCTACAGTGCTTTTCTGGCTACGTGCCCGCCCTGGTCCGTTACGCGAGATGGCATGATGCCCGACGCGCACTACGCCGTTTATGCGATGCCCGCCGTGGGCTATAGTGTCCCCACGTCGGGGTTGGACGAAACGCTCGACGCTCACACCAAGTTGCCAAGATAGGTGACCACATAGACAGGGACGGCAATGCATTCCATTTCTCAGCAAGGTTCGTTGCAAACCAAGACTGCATGCGCTTTGGCGTGTGGTGGGGGTATGTGTATGCAGCGGGTGAGTGCACTCTTATCTGGCCGGATAAACTGGAATTACCAGAATATCCGACGATCTACATCACGTTAAATTCCTATTGCCGTGCTCAAACGTTTCTTCCTAAAACTACTTTTCTTTATTCCTGGCCTCGCCGCTTCCCAAACTTTGCCGCCTGCTGAGGCGAGAGAAGCTGAAGCGAAAATGGCCGAGTGGCTGGCCCATCCCATGGAGTTTGGCGTCAAGCCGAAGTCCATTAAGTACCTGCGCTCGGTGCGCACGAAGCTTGCTGGGCATTCGACCCCGATAGGTGTTCACCTTGTTGAGTATGAAATGCCGGATGGAACCTACGGACGCGGCTTCGTAAATCCAGTCACATGGTCCTTCTTGGGTGCGGTTCCATATGACAAACTGACCGATGTTGAACTCGTTACTGCCTATTGCGGCTGGCTATGGATCACACCAGCGATTAGCGACGGGCGCGCAAACACAACTTTTGAACCAACGACTTTGACGGCACTAATGGCCGCACTTGCGCGCGACAAAATAACCGATATTGTTGTGGTCGATAAATACAAGGTCGGAACGTCGGAGTTCTTTGAATTTCGAGGAAGCCGCGGTTCACTCAAAGTCAAAGGAGCCGGTTCCGCTGATTCCAAGATAGTTCTCAAGGAAGAGTCGCCACAGGCGTTCCTGCCAGTTGTATTCACCTATCTCGGAATGGTGATGCGAGGAGAGATCTAGTGTGTCCCGACGGATTTAACTGGTCGGCCCACACGGACACACAGCAGCAGGTTGCCGCTGCGCGGCAGTTGCTGCGTGCCGGTGGCCTCCAACGTTGAACTTCAACATGAAATGCTGCCGTTGGACGCTTGCCTTTATCGGAACCGTATTGGTAAGCGGCTGCAGTTGGATAACGACATTTGCTATCGTCAACGCTAGCCCCGCCCCCATCACGATTTCCTACACTATTGGTTCTCAAGGCACGAACATTCCGGCCTGTCCTGATGGTTACTTCTTGTCGTTCCCACGAGTTGTGCCGATAAAGGAGATAGACACATTGAAGGGGCCTTCTTCGGAAGCGCAGAAAGCCGATTTCACCTGCGAGAGGCCCACTCGCACCGTCACTCTTTCGCTTGCCCCTGACCAAGCGGTGTCGCTGTTTAGCGTTGGTACTTACACCGGCCCTGATTCTGAACGCGACTATCTGCTCGTTCTCATGAAGCTAAGCATCAAGGGTGAAAGCGGAGAACTCCAATACGGCGGACGGCAGTTGGTACGCGATTTCGAGAAAAAGAGCGTTGCTCTATGGACTCTTACGTACAAATGAATTTCCGGAAGTTTGAGGTCCAACTGGTCGGGCCACATGGACAAACAGCATCAGGTTGCCGCTCTGCGGCACTTGTTGTCCGCCGGTAGCCTCGGGCTTTAGGTTGCACAAATGTCTCCCTCCGTCGCCCAATTCATTTCAATCGCCAACCGGTACGCCGCAGTGGGACTTCAGGCTGCGCAAGCCTTGAATACTCAGCAGCAAGGTCTTGCGCTGGATCAGGTGCTTAGCCAATCAAGGCTTCAAACAAGCGAAGGGACATCAGATTCGCTGGCAGCAATCGAGCAACTCCGGGCGTTGATAGGGGTACATCAAGCAGCCTTCGAGAAAATTGTGGTTTCGGCTACTTCTGAACTGTTGGCTGCGGTAGCAGAGATCCCCGAGCAGCTGCAGAGTGAATACAAGACTGGCCTATTGCAAAGTATCAACTGGCAACTCTCCGCACAGAGCGCCTTGTACGAAGGCAGGCTCCGCTGGGCAAGTGCAGCTACGCGTCTGTGTGAGCTGGTTGAGTCTCGCCGGCATGAACTGATCTTCAGTGAGCATGGAGTCGAGTTCCAGAACGACGACGATATTGAAGAGTTCAATGCATTGCTGGCCACTATCGAGGAGGTCCACCGATCGGAGGTTGCCGCGCTTCAAGAGCGCGCCACAAGATTCGCAGCATCGACCGCCATTCTTGGCGCAGTTCAGCGCCTATGAACGTCCACGCGCGACCAGTTGACGCCACTGTCCTCCAATTTCCGCGCATCCCGATGAACGTTCTTTCGGGAAATGGTTTGACTAAAAGTGGTCGCTAGCCCTCGCAGAATAAGCGCAAGCAGCTCCTAATTCAGGAGCAGCCAGCCCCGCCTACTGCAAATAGAACCGCACCCCCTGCGCCAGTGGCAACTTCCGCGAATAGTTGACCGTGTTGGTCGCCCGGCGTAAAGCGGTCAGTCACGCACGAAGATCTCTTCAATGGTCAGGCCAAACAAATCGGCGATGCGGAAGGCCAAGGGCAGTGAAGGGTCGTACTTGCCGGTCTCGATGGCATTGACACTTTGACGAGAAACTTCGAGTTTCTGTGCCAGCTCCAACTGACTCCAGTTTCGCTGGGCACGCAGGTCCTTGAGGTGGTTTTTCAACACCCGTCTCCACTGGCGCCGTGGGTGAATCGGTTGATCAATCCACCAAGTCCGTATCCCATGAACCAAATAACTGCGATCCAATACGCGTCGACATGGACAACCAGCCCAAAATTCTCTAGAAATCCCCAGACCGTAGAAATCGAGAGCGCGACGGCCGTTCCCATGAGCGTCTGACGCACGATCAGCATCCGGACAAATTCATCCCGCTGCTCGACGATGAGCATTGCGATGGCGTAGAAGGCTCCGACCACGGCGAGTCCTGGCAGCAGCCCAAGAATCCAGATGATCGCGCCTTCCACCATATGGTGCGCAATCAGATATTTCGCAGCAAATAGGCTCGTTACATACGCCGCCATGGACGTGCCAAAGCGCACCCGGTAGCGGCGGTCAGGCGAGGACTGGGACATTGCTCTAGGCTTGTTTTCTGCTACGCAGATGGCATTCACGCCCGCTCTTGAGTGACAGGATGGCGACGATAGGCAGGATCAGTAGCAATGTGTCGGCTGCGCCTGGATCGAACACGCCATATGTCTTTGCGGTCGCGGTGAGAATCATTGCAACTGCCCAGCACAGACCCCTAGAGATGTTCGTCATGTGAAAATTTCCTTGGTGTTAAAGACAAGGAAACTTTACATGCGAATTTCTATTTAGTCAAGTTTCGTTGACATGTTCACGAGTAGCCCCGCCTACGACAAATCAAACCGCACCCCCTGCGCCAGCGGCAGCTCCCTTGAGTAGTTGACGGTGTTGGTAGCCCGGCGCATATACGCCTTCCAGGCATCGGACCCCGATTCCCGGCCACCGCCGGTCTGTTTCTCACCACCAAAGGCGCCGCCAATCTCCGCACCCGAGGTGCCTATATTGACGTTGGCAATGCCGCAGTCCGACCCCGCCGCCGACATGAACTGCTCGGCCTCGCGCACATCGGTGGTGAAGATGGATGACGACAGACCCTGCGGCACATCGTTGTTGAGCGCGATGGCTTGCTGCAGATCGGTGTACTGCATCACATACAGGATGGGCACAAAGGTTTCATGCCGCACCACCGCGGTCTGCGCGGGCATTTGCACCAGAGCCGGGCGCACATAGCAGGCGTCGGGATAGCGGTCTTGCAGCACGCGTTCTCCACCGGCCACCACACCGCCTTGCTCGCGTGCTTGTTGCAGTGCAGATTGCATGGCGTCGAACGCCGCGCCGTCAATCAGCGGCCCCACCAGCGTGCCGTCTTCCAGCGGAGAGCCAATGGTGAAGCTGGCAAAGGCGCGGGTCAGGCGGGACACCAGATCGGCGTGGATGGAGGCGTGCACGATCAGGCGGCGTGCTGTGGTGCAGCGCTGGCCGGCCGTGCCAGCGGCTGCAAATGCCACGGCGCGCACGGCCATGTCCAGGTCGGCCGAGGGGGCGACGATGATGGCGTTGTTGCCACCCAGCTCCAGCAGGCTGCGCCCAAAGCGCGCGGCCACGCGCGGCCCCACGGCCTGGCCCATACGGGTGCTGCCGGTGGCCGACAGCAGCGCCACCTGCGGGTGGTCCACCAGGGCCTGGCCGACATCGGCGCGGCCCATCAGCAGCTGTGACAGGTGTGCGGTGCGCTCGGCGCCAAAGCGTTGGCAGGCGCGGTCGAACACGGCCTGCACGCCCAGTGCACACAGCGGTGTTTTCTCGGACGGCTTCCACACCACGGTGTCGCCACAGACCAGGGCCAAGGCCGCGTTCCAGGCCCACACGGCGACGGGGAAGTTGAAGGCAGTGATGACACCGACCACACCCAGCGGGTGCCAGGTTTCCATCATGCGGTGGCCGGGGCGCTCGGATGCAATCGTCAGGCCGTAGAGCTGGCGCGACAGGCCGACGGCAAAGTCGCAGATGTCGATCATCTCTTGCACCTCGCCCAGGCCTTCGGACAGCACCTTGCCGGCCTCCAGCGACACCAGCGTGCCCAGCGCCTGCTTGTGCGTGCGCAGCTCCTCACCCAGCAGACGCACCAGCTCGCCGCGCTGCGGGGCGGGCATGTTGCGCCAAGTCTGTTGTGCGGCATGGGCGCGGGTGATGACGGCTGCGACCTCCGTCAATGGGGTCGCATGCACCTGACCCAGGACGCTGCCGTCAATGGGTGAGTGCGAGGGCAGGCTGCCGCCCTGGCAGGCGTTGGCGGGTACGCCCAAAGACGCCAGCAGGGTCTGAATGGTGGGGTGTGTGTTTGGCATGGTGGCTCCGCAAAAAATCAACCGATGGACTCGACCTGGCGCGACTGCTGGTAGGCGCTGCCAAAGCGATTGGCCAGAAATGCTGGCAACTCTACCTGTTCCTGGCGGATGAAGCCAGACTGCGGCAACTTGCCCTCACGGAACAAATCCACCGCGGCGCAGATGCCGGCCGCCGTGGTGATCTGGATGGCGCTCAAAGGGGCAGCCTCATTGCGGTCGGCAAAGATCTTACGGGCAAACACTTCCTGCACCAGCTGGCCATCGCGCTCGCCACTGACGGTGACAAACACCAGCACCACGTCCTGCATGGTCAGCGGGATGGCGTTGCGCAGAATGTTCTTCAGGTTCTCCTGGTCGAACTGCATGCCAAGCTCCTGCAGCAGCATTTTCATGATGTCGCAGTGGCCGGGGTAGCGCACGGTCTTGTAGTCCAGGTTTTGCACCTTGCCCTTGAGCGTTTCGCACAGCGTGCCCAGGCCGCCGGAGGTGTTGAAGGCTTCGTACTCGGTGCCGTCCAGCGAGAAATGTTCCATGCCTTCCAGCGGCAGCACCTCGATGATCTGGCCGTCGCGTATCGCTTCGCAGGGGTGGCAGTATTCGTTGATTAGGCCGTCCACGCTCCAGGTCAGGTTGTATTTGAGCGAGTTGGTGGGAAAGGCGGGCAGGGCGCCCACGCGCATCTTCACTTCCTGCAGCTTGCTGAATTTCTTGCTCAGGTGGTGGGCCACGATGCCGATGAAGCCCGGTGCCAGTCCGCACTGGGGCATGAAGGCGGTCTTGGCGCCTTCGGCCATGCGCATGATTTCGCGCGTGGCGCCCACGTCCTCGGTCAGGTCGAAGTAGTGGCAGCCTGCCTCCAGCGCCTGCGCGGCGGCCATGGTGGCCAGGTGGTAGGGCAGGGCATTGACCACGGCGTCATATCCTTTAAGGGCGGCGCGCAGTGCGACGGCGTCCGAGGTGTCAATCTGTGCGGTTTCCAGCGGCAGGTGCTGCAGCTTTTTCAGTGCGTCTGCACTGCGGTCCACCACCTTGACCTGATAGTCCCCCGAACCCGACAAAAGCGTCGCAATTGTTTGGCCAATATGGCCCGCACCCATCAGAACTACGCGCATTGAAAATCTCCTGCTTTTGGTTGTTGATGCCAGAAGTCTAGGTGCGCCTGCGGACGAAATCATCCGACAATGTGACGAAAGCGTAGTAAATGCAGACGTTTTGTCATACCATACTGACGAAACGTATTGAACACCCTTTCCGGTAACCCCCATGAGCACCCGCATTAAACCCGCACCCAGCCCAAAAACAGCCAAGGCGAGCGCCGCCAAGAAGCCCGCGCCGCTGCCCGCCACGGCGGCCTTCGAACGCGTCCACAACGCACTGCGCGACCAGCTGGACCGCGACCTGCTGGCGCTGCTGCAGGCCAATGCCCGCGCGTCCACCGCCGATCTGGCGCGCCAGCTGGGCACGGCGCGCACCACGGTGCTGGCGCGCCTGGGCCGCATGGAGCGCGAGGGCGTGATCGCGGGCTACACGGTGCGCCTGGGCCAGGACCTGCGGGACCTGGGCCTGCAGGCCTTTGTCGGCATCACCGTAAGCCCGAAGGCAGGGCGCGATGTGGTGCGCAAATTGGAGCGCATGCCCGAGGTGCGGCAACTGTGCGCGGTGAGTGGCGAGTTTGACTACGTGGTGCTGCTGCGTGCCGAATCGGCGCTGCGCATGAACACGCTGCTGGATGAGATGGGCAATTTCGATGGTGTGGTCAAGACCACCACGTCAGTGGCTCTGGAGTGGAAGATAGACCGGACCTGAGTCCTTCAAATACCAGGATTTACAATACGCCTATCAGCCCGGCATGGCGCCAGGCTGTAAACGCTAGGGGTGCTGGCTGTCGTGAGACAGCCGGCTGAGATAACACCCTGGAACTTGATCAAGGTAATACTTGCGCAGGGAAGCGTGACGAAAATGCCATAGCTCCGTTTGCGGGGCGCGCTGGCCTATCTGCACTCCCCTGCCGTCGACTAAG
>Ga0208398_100647_pt1 | contig 19396 bp, 14 predicted proteins | sample LakWasMe79_HOW10_2_FD_183905 | JGI IMG/M metagenome (GOLD analysis project Ga0208398, IMG submission 183905) | Freshwater sediment methanotrophic microbial communities from Lake Washington under simulated oxygen tension - Sediment Metagenome... | ecosystem: Environmental > Aquatic > Freshwater >...
CCGCGGGCGATGCGCTGATCACCCTGTTCGCCGAGACGGCGCGGGCGCAATGGCCGCAGGCCGACGCCTTCCGCATCGGCGGCGACGAGTTCGTCTTCATCCTGCCCAATACCGGCGAGGCCCAGGTGCTGGCCGAGCTGGAGGCCTTGAAGACACGCTGCCAGCAGACGCGCCGCGAACTGGCGCCGGGCGCCTGGATCAGCCCCAGCGCCGCGCTGGGCCACGCCATGCGCGCCAGCGCCACGCAATCTCTGCACAGCTGCGTGGCCCAGGCCGACGCACGCATGTACGAGGCCAAGGCTGGCATGAAGAAGCGCAGTACGGACTGATCCAGCGCATCAGTCCAGCGCCGCGGCCGCGCGCAGGCCCGCCAGGTCGAGAATCTCGACGCCGCCGCGCTGCAGGCTCACGATGCCGCGCGCCGCCAGCGCCTTGAGCAGCTGGTTGGCGGTCTGGCGCGACACCGCCACCATCATCGCCAGCTGCTCCTGCGACAGCGCGATGCGCTGGCGCGGGCCGCCGGGCCGCGTCTCGAAACCCTCGGCCAGCATCAGCAGGCGCCGCGCCAGCCGCGGCCCGGCGCCCAGCAGGGCCTGGTCCTCGAAGGCCAGCAGCGCACGCCGCAGCTTGTCGGCCAGCAGCAGGCCCAGCTCGCGCCAGTACTGCGGCCGCGCGGCCAGCAAGGCATCGAGCCGGCTGCTGGGCACATGCAGCAGCAGCGCGTCCTGCAGCGCCTGGGCATCGTGGGTGCGCGGCCCGCCGTCGAACAGCGCGATCTCGCCGAACCAGCTGGGCGGCTCCAGCACCAGCAGGCTGCTCTGCCGGCCGGCCTCGCTGACGCCGCTGATCAGCAGCGCGCCGCGCAGCACCGCATAGAGGCCATCGGCCGGCTCGCCGCGGCCGAACAGCCGGGCGCCGGCGGGCAGGCTGCGCAGCTCGGCCGCGTCCAGCAGGGCCTCGCGCAACGGTGCCGAGATGGTGGCGAACCAGCGCCCGCGCAACAGCAGCTGCTGTTGCACATCGGCGGGCGCATGGGGGGATGGCATCTAGCCGCTGATTCTGCGCTTCACCGCGCGCGTCACCATGCGCAGGCGCTGGGCGAGCGGGAAGCGCCTGAAGTTGACCTTCACCGCGCCCTCGGTGAAGGCGGTGCGGCGGCTGTAGTCGATCGCCACGTCCACCACCGCCACGCGGCCGCGCGCGGCGCTGGCGCGTGCCCGCGCAATACCCTCGTCCAGCTGGGCATCGCTGGCGATCGCCACATAGTCGGCGCCGGTGGCCTGGGCCACGCCGGCAAAGTCCACCGCGCCCAGCGCGGTGCAAGGCTTGCGGTTGTAGGGGATCTGCTGCGCCTGCGCGATCTGCGAGAGCTCGCCGTCGTGGAAGATGAAGCACACCAGGCCCAGCCCCAGGCGCGTCGCCGATACCAGCTCCATGCAGCTCATCATGAAGGCGCCGTCGCCGATGACGGCCACCACCTCGCGCTGCGGATTCGCCAGCTTGGCACCGATGGCCGCCGGCGCCGCATAGCCCATGGCGTTGAAATCGGTGGGCACGATCAGCGAGCCCAGGCAGCGCACCGGGAACAGCTCGGCGGTCAGATAGGTGTGGTTGCCATCGTCCACCACGGTGATGGCATCGTCGGGCAGGGCCGCGCGCAGCGCCTGGAAGAAGCGCGCCGGGTTGACGCGGCCCCGGCTGTCATGCGCCAGCCAGTTGCGCTGGTAGTCGGCCTTGGCACGCGCGATGCGCTGCTGCAGCGCGCTGTCCGGCGCGCGCGCCGGGCCCAGGCGCTGCAGCTCGGCCAACAGCGCCGCCAGCACCGGGGCGGCATCGCCGGGCAGCCGCACCGCGGCCGGGTAGTTGGCATCGAACACCGCGGGGTTGATGTCCTGGTGCACCAGCGCCGCCGGCACCTCCACGCCATAGCTGCCGGTGGCGATCTCGCCGAAGCGCGTGCCCACCGCCAGCATGGCGTCGCAGCCCTCGAAGGCGCTGCGCGCCGCCGGCACCGCGGCCGCACCGAAGCCGAAGCCGCAGTGCAGCGGATGCTGGGCCTCGAAGGCCGACAGGCCCTGCAGCGTGGTGGCCACCGGCGCCTGCAGGTAGTCGGCGATGGCGCGCGTCTGCGCACCTGCGCCGCGCGCCCCCCAGCCCAGGAACAGCCCCGGCCGGCGCGCGCCGCGCAGCAACTCGGCGGCGCGGCGCAGTGCATCGGCCGGCGGCAGCGGCGGCGGCTGCAGCCGCGGCGGTGGCGGCAGCTCGTCGCCGACCTCGGCCGGGAACAGCTGCAGCTCCACCGGGATCTCGACGAACACCGGCCCCGGCTCACCCTCGTTGGCGATGCGCCAGGCCTCATAGAGCGTGGGCACGATGTCGGCATGGCGCTCGATCAGGAAGCAGGCCTTGGTGAGGCCGCGCATAAAGCCCTGCTGGTCGATCTCGTGCAGCTGGTAGCGCCGGCCGCTGTCGCGCCGTATGCCGCCGCAGATCACCAGCATCGGGATGCCGTCGAGAAAGGCCTCGCCGATGCCGCTGGCCGCATGGGTGGCGCCGGCCGCCGGCACGATCACCAGGGTGCCGGTGCTGTCGGAGGTGCGGCTCACCGCATCGGCCATGAAGGCCGCGCCGCCCTCGTGCGTCACCAGCACCGGGGTGATCAGGGCCGAGCTGTTGAGCTCGTCGTAGATCTCGGTGTTGTGCACCCCAGGGATGCCGAAGGTGTAGCGCACCCCCAGGCGTTCGAGCGCCCGCACCGCCAGCCAGGCACCGGTTCTTTTCTTTGCCATCATCGTCTCCGTCGTGTTCAGGTCTGGGCCGCCGCGCTGCGCCCGGCGATGCGCCCGCCCAGCACGCAGCCGCCCAGAAAGGTGCCCTCCAGCGCGCGCAGCCCGTGCAGGCCGCCGCCGCCGAAGCCCGCCGCCTCGCCGGCCGCCAGCAGGCCCGGGATGGGCTGGCCCGCATGGCTCAGCACGCGGCTGGCCAGATCGGTCTGCATGCCGCCCAGGCTCTTGCGGCTGATGATGTGCTCGCGCACCGCGATCAGCGGGCCGGCCCGCGGATCGAGCATGGGCCTGGGCTTGCAGGTGCGGATGCGGTCGCCCTTCCACTGGCGCAGCTGGGCGATGCGGCGCAGCTGCTCGTCGTTGTGCAGGGCCGGGCCGCGTGCAATGTTGGTGTCGTAGGCCTCGACGCCGGCACGCACGCGCGCCAGCTCCACCGCCTCGTCACCCTGCAGCGCATTCATGCGCGCCACCAGCGCGGCCAGGTCGGGGGCCTGCACGAAGTCCGGGCAGCCCGCCAGCATCTCGCGGTAGAGCCAGCGGTTGCCCAGCAGCAGGTCGCGCGCAAAGCTGAACCAGCGACGCTCGCGTACCGAGGGGTTGAACTCGGCGCCCGAGACCGCCAGCTCCTTGAGCGCGATGCGGCGGTTCATCAGCTGCCAGGAATAGGCGCGCGGCTCGGCGCAGATGCGCGCCACCAGGTCGCGCGTGTCGTAGCCGGTGACCAGGGGCATCGGGCCGATGCGGTCGCCGCGCCAGTTCAGCCACAGGGCCGAGCGCGGCGGCACCAGCGAGAGCCCATGCTCGGGCTTGCGCGGGCGCGGATGCGCCACGCCGGCGGCGTAGTTCCACTGCCGCTCCAGATGGGTGATGCACCCGCCCGCGGCGGCCACGGCATCGTGCAGCAGGCCGTCGGCATAGCGGTGCGAGCCATTCAGCAGGCGCGCCGGCGGCTGGCCCCAGTCGGCATGCCAATGGGCACGCACGCGCGCCAGGTTGCCGTTGATGCCGCCGGCGGCCAGCAGCACCGCGCCGGCATGGTGCTCGAACTCGGCCCCATCAGCCCCCTCCGCATGGCCGGCCACCCCCACCACCGCCCCGCCCTGCTGCAGCAGGCGCTCGACGCGCTGGCCGAAGCGCAGCGTCAGCGCCTGGCGCCGCGGGTGGCGCTCGATGCGATCGAGCAGGTGCTGCACCAGCGCCTCTCCGGTGCCCCAGACGATGTGGAAGCGCGGCACCGAGTTGCCCGGCAGGTAGAGGCCGCGCTCCACCCAGTTGGGCACCGGGAAATAGCGCAGGCCGCCGGCGCGCAGCCAGCCGCCTACCTCGGCGGTGCAGCGGCTCACATAATGCTCGGCCCAGGCGCGCGGCCAAACCTCGTCGGGGCCGAACTCGGCGAAGCTGAACCAGTCGGCCAGCGCCTGCGCCTCGCTGTCGCGGATGCCGGCGCGGCGCTGCTCGGGCGTGTCCACCAGGAACATGCCGCCAAAGCTCTCCCGCGCCAGGCCGCCGATCGCCTCGGGGCGGTCGCGGTCCAGCAAGAGCACGCGCCGGCCGGCGTCCAGCAACTCCAGCGTGGCGCTCAGCCCGGCAATGCCGGCGCCCACCACCAGCACATCCGCGCCCTCACCGTCATTCAAGCGGCCCATGTCCCGTCTCCTGCTGCCCGCGCCGTGTCCGGGGCGAAGGCCCCGCATCGGTCTGGCGCGCAGACTAGGCGGCGCCCGCGGTCAGCGTCTGTCAGCTTGCCGACACAAGCGCGCCGGCGCTGCAGCTTTCTGTAGCAAGTTTGTCCGCCATCAACATCGGTGGCGCGACCACAATGCGCTGCATGAGCAGTCACAACCCCGGCATCGACGCGTTCGTGCCCGACGCGGATCAGCGTTTCATCGACAAGCAGATGGCGGCCGTCATCGAGGCCATCATGACCCAGAGCTACAGCATGGCCCACCGGGGCTTCATCCCCTCGCAGCAGCAGATCGCGGCCTATATCGCGGGGCTGGACGAAGCCGCCCTGCTGCAGAAGATCCGCAAGCACCCGGGCGCGGCGGCCACGCGCGCGCTGCTGGCGGACGATGCCGAACTGCTGCGCTGGTCGCGGCTGGTAGGGCACGGCGCGCCGCGCTGAGGTTTCCGCAAGGTAAGAACGGTAAGCAATGTGCGGTGAGCGCCGCGCGCTCAGACCACGATGTCCCAGGGCTTGGACAGGCGCACGGCGCAGCTGATGATGCCGGCCATCGAATAGGTCTGCGGGAAGTTGCCCCAGAGCTCGCCGCTGCCGGCGGCAATGTCCTCCGACAGCAGGCCGAGCGAGTTGCGGCAGGCCAGCAAGGCCTCGAAGTGCGCGCGCGCCGCCTCGGCCCGGCCGGTGCGCGCCAGCGCGTCGATGCGCCAGAACGCGCAGACATTGAAGGAGGTCTCGGGCATGCCGAAGTCATCCGGTGTCCCATAGCGCGTCATGTGCGAGCCCTGGCACAGCTGCTCCTCCAGCACGCGCAGCGTCGACAGGAAGCGCGCATCGTTCGGATCGATGAAGCCCACCTCGGCCATCAGCAGCACGCTGGCATCCAGATCCCGCCCGCCAAAGCTTTCGGCGAAGACGCCGCGCTCGGCATGCCAGGCCCGCGCCAGGATCACCTCACGGATATGCCGGGCGCGCTCGGACCAGAGCACCTGTCGCAGCGGCTGGCGCAACACCGCAGCGATCTTGGCCAGGCGGTCGCAGGCGGCCCAGCACATCAGCGACGACGAGGTGTGGATGCGCGCCCGCGTGCGCAGCTCCCACATGCCGGCGTCGGGCTGGTCGTGCAGGCGCCAGGCCTGCTCGCCCATGTCCTCGAGCGCTTCGAAATCGCTCGCGTCGGCGCGCCGCAGCAGGCGCTGATCGTGGAAGGCCTGGGCCGCGCCCAGCACGATATTGCCGTAGACATCGTGCTGGAAATGTTCGCTCGCCTGATTGCCGACCCGCACCGGCCCCATGCCGCGATAGCCGGCAAGATGCGGCAGCTCGCGCTCGGGCAACTCGCTCTCCATGCCGATGCCGTAGAGGGGCTGCACATGGCCGCCCGACATGCGGGCGCGCCGCACGATGTCGTGCAGCCAACGCAGATAGTCCTCCATCGTGCCAACCTCGGACAGGCTGTTGAGCGCGCGCACCACGAAGAAGGCATCGCGCAGCCAGCAATAGCGGTAGTCCCAGTTGCGCCGGCTGCCGGGCGCCTCCGGGATGCTGGTGGTCATGGCGGCGACGATGGCGCCGGTCTCCTCGAACTGGCACAGCTTCAGCGCAATCGCCGCGCGGATCACGGCCTCCTGCCACTCCAGCGGAATCGACAGGCGCTGGGTCCAATGCTGCCAGTACAGGCCGGTGCGTTCCTCGAAGTCGCGCGCGATGCTCTCCACCGCACCATCGAGGGTTTCGTCGGGCCCCAGCATCAAGCTGACGGTGCTGCGCAGCGTGAACCAGCTGCCGTCGATGACGTAGCTGGGCGGCAGGTCGGTGTTCAGCCGCAGCGTCATGCCGGCGAAAGCATAACGAACATGATTGCTGCCGCGCGTCAGCGTCGGCAGCTCGGCCCCCCATTGGCCGCGCGGCGCCATCCTGATGCGTATCAGCGGCCGCCCGGATAGCGGGCGCAAGCGCCGCACCAGCTGGGCCGGCCTGAACATGCGTTCATGCTGCCGGAAGCGCGGCGCGAAATCGCACACCTCGACCGCATTGCCGGCGTCGTCGTAGAGCCTGGTGCGCAGGATCGCGGTGCCCGGGTCGTAGCGCCATTCGCTGCGCACAAAACCCTCCAGTTCAACGCCCATGCTGCCGGCGCCACGGTCGGCGTCCGCATGCAGCAGGGCGTGAAAGACCGGATCGCTGTCAAAGCGCGGCATGCAGCACCAGAGCACGTTCGCGCGGCTGTCGACCAGCGCACTGATCGCGCAATTGCCGATCACGGCGAGGTCCAGCGAGACATCCCTGGTTACAGCTCTGGGTGGTAAGTGCATGGCCTGAAAAATATAGTTCATGCAATGGCACTGAACACCTTCCGCTTGCAGTTGCGGTTCACGCTGCCGCTGATCCTGGTTCTGACGATTGCCGCGCTGGTCGCGCTGCCGCTGTTGGATCGGGTCACCGCTCGCTGGTTCGCGCGCGACCTGACGCTGCGCGGCGATCTCGTCGCCTCGGCACTCTCCGACACCGTGGCAGATGCCCTGCGTGACGACAAGGGTGAGCGGCTGCAGGCCCTGTTCGATCGCAGCGCCCAGGACGAGCATCTGCTGGCCATCGGCCTGTGTTCGCCGGACGACCAGTTGCTGCGCCACAGCCGCGGCTTCCCCGTCGATCTCGGCTGCGCCCGCGCCAAGACCCTGCGGCGCTGGGGCGGCGACACGGTGCAGGTGAGCGTGCACCCGATACCCGCGGTGGGCGAACCGGTGGCCCGCATCGTGCTGCTGCAGGACCGCAGCTTCATCGGCCGACGCAGCCAGGACACGCAGCGCTACCTGCTGGAGTTCGTGGCGCTGCTGGGCCTGGCGGTGCTGCTGATCACCGTCGTCGCCGCGCAGCTGAGCTGGCGCGGCTGGATGCGAGGCGCGCGCGCCCTGCTCAGCGGCGAGGGCCTGAGCCCGGCACCGCGCGCGAGTGCGCCCGAGCTGGCGCCGTTCGCGGCGGACCTGCGCGTGCGCCTGCGCGAACTGGACGACGCCTACCGCCGCAGCCTGGGCCCGAGCAGCGACTGGAGCCCCGAGCGGCTGCGCGCCCTGCTGCGTTCGCAGCTGCGCGGCGATGAGGTGATGGTGGTGTCGAATCGCGAACCCTATCTGCATGAGCGGACCGCCGCGGGCATCGAAGTCCGGCGCCCCGCCAGCGGCCTCGTCACCGCCGTCGAGCCGGTGATGCGGGCCTGCTCGGGCGTCTGGATCGCGCACGGCAGCGGCAGCGCCGACGCCGAGGTGGTCGACGCCAGCGACCATGTGCGCGTGCCACCGGGCAGCGAGGAGTACAGCCTGCGCCGTCTGTGGCTCACGCCCGAGGAAGAAAACGGTTATTACAACGGCTTCGCCAACGAAGGCCTATGGCCGCTGTGCCATGTCGCGCATGTGCGGCCGGTATTCCGCGTCGCCGACTGGGCGCATTACCAGGCCGTGAACCGCCGCTTCGCCGACGCCGTGCTGCAGGAGGCGCACAGCAAGGATCCGGTGGTGCTGGTGCAGGACTACCACTTCGCGCTGCTGCCCGCGCTGATTCACGCACGCCTGCCGCGCGCCACCATCATCAGCTTCTGGCACATCCCCTGGCCGAACCCCGAATCTTTCGGCATCTGCCCCTGGCGGCGCGAAATCCTGCAGGGCCTGCTGGGCAGCACCATCCTCGGCTTCCACACCCGTTACCAGTGCAAGAACTTCCTCGAGACCGTCGACCGCTATCTGGAGGCGCGCATCGAACACGAGCATTCGACCATTTCCTTCCAGGGCGAGAAGACCCTGGTCGAAAGCTATCCGATCTCGATCGAGTGGCCCGACGCCCAGCTGCAGGCCTCCTGGCCGCCGGTCGAGCAATGCCGGCAGCGTGTGCTGCAGGCCCTGGGGCTGCCCGGTGACCATCGCCTGGGCATCGGCGTCGACCGCTTCGACTACACCAAGGGCATCCTGGAACGCCTGCAATGCGTGGAGCTGCTGCTCGAGCGCTATCCGCAATGGATCGGTCGCTTCGGCTTCGTCCAGATCGCGGCACCGTCGCGCTCCGTGCTGCCCGAATACCGCGCCTTCCAGCTGCAGATCCAGGCGCAGGTGCAGCGCATCAACGAGCGCTTCGGCCGCGCCGGCTATCAACCCGTGCACCTGCTCGCCAAGCATCACGAGCGCGAGGCGCTGACCGAGCTCTACCGCGCCGCCGACGTCTGCCTGGTCACGAGCCTGCACGATGGCATGAACCTGGTGTGCAAGGAGTTCGTGGCGGCGCGCAGCGACGAGATGGGCGTGCTGATGTTGAGCCGCTTCGCCGGTGCCGCGCGCGAAATGCGCGAAGCGCTCATCATCAACCCCTACCACGTCGAGGAGATGGCCGATGCACTGCACCAGGCCCTGAGCATGCCGCCGGCCGAGCAGCGCGAGCGCATGGCCAGCCTGCGCATGACGGTGCGCGAGTTCAACGTCTACCGCTGGGCCGGCAGCATGCTTGCCGATGCCGGGCGCTGGCGGCTGCGCGAGCGCATCGAGGCACGCGTGCTCGAAGGGCGCGCCCAGTGAGCTGCCGCCATGCTGCCCCTGCTCGCCTCGCAAGGTCATGCCGCACTGCAAGCCGTGATGCGGCTGCAGCCCCTGCTGGCCTTCGACTTCGACGGCACCCTGGCGCCCATCGTGGCGAGGCCGGCGCAGGCGCGCGTGCCCGCCGGCCTGGCGCGCCGCATGGCAGCGCTGGCACGGCGCTGGCCGGTGGCCATCATCAGCGGCCGCGACGTCATCGATGTCAGGCCGCGGCTCGGCTTCACACCGCAGTACCTGGTGGGCAGCCATGGCGCCGAGGGCCTGCCGCATGCCATCGCGGCGGCCGACCTGGCGGCGCTGCGCAGCACCGCGCTGTTGTTGCAGCGGCACGCTGCCGCGCTGGCCACGGCCGGCGTCGAGCTGGAGCAGAAGGCCTTGTCGCTGGCCCTGCACTACCGCCGCGCGGCGGACTCCGCACAGGCACTGCGCTGCATCGACGCGATCCTGCGCGGCGCCGACCCTGCGCTGCGGCGCTTCGGCGGCAAATACGTCGTCAACCTGGTGCCCCGTTCGGCGCCCGACAAGGCCGACGCACTCGAGGCGCTGGTGTCACGCAGCGGCAGCGCGGCCGCCGTCTTCGTGGGCGACGACGAGAACGACGAGCCGGTTTTCGAACGCGCCCCCGCGCACTGGCTCACCGTACGCGTCGGCAACGATGGCCGGCCTTCGGCGGCGCGCTTCTGCCTCGCGCGCCCAGCCGCGCTCACCGCCATGATCGACCTGCTGCTGGTGGAGCAGGCAAACGCGGGGCCACTGCCGTCCGGCGCAGCTTGAAACAGTTGCACACCATGTCGATGGCTTGCGGCGCACATCGGCGGCCGCGCCCATCATGATGGCACGCTTAGTTCGACGCAAAGGAGTCAGGACATGAGGTTCTTACGCTCGGTTCGCGGCGCCGGCCTGGCGCGCCGCCAAGTGGCCCTGCTGCTGGCGATCGTGAGCTCGGTCTGCGTGCTAACGATCAGTGAGAGCAGCTATCAGCATTCCAGCAGCACCGTGGCCGAGCTGGTGCAGATGGATAGCGCCAGGTTGAGGCTTTACAGCGTGATGGCTCGGTCAGCGGACGCCGAGAGCGCCCAACGTGGCTACCTGCTGACGGGTCGCCGCGAATACCTGGCGCCGTATGACGAAGCGTACGAGGACCTGAGCCGCGCGCTGGGCGATCTGGGCAGCTATCTCGCCCCCAAGCATGACGCTGCGGCACGGCAGCTGCACACCCAGCTGGAGCAGGCCGTCGGCGCCAAGCTGGGCGAACTGGACGAGGAGATCAACCGCCAGCTGGCCGGTCGCTCGGCCAGTGCGCTCGAACTCATCAAGTCGGGCATCGGACTCGAGCAGATGGGTCTGATACGCAGCCGCACCCAGCAACTCCTGCACACCGAGGAGGCGCGCGCCGAGGCCGGGCGGCAGCAGGTGCTGGACGCCCTGATGTTCAACCGCCTGGGCGTGGCCGTGATGACGGTCGCCAGCCTGCTGGCGCTGGCCATGTACCTGCGCGCCAGCCGCGCGCTGGTGGCCGAGCGCAATCAGCTGGAGCTGGAGGTGCAGCGCCGCACCGAGGAGCTCACCGAGCTCGCCGCGCACCTGGAAACCGCCCGCGAGGACGAACGCCAGCGCCTGGCTCGCGAACTGCACGATGAACTCGGCGCCCTGCTGACCCTGGCCAGGCTGGACGTTGCGCGCATCGACGCGCGGCTTGAACAGGCGGACACCGAACTGGCGGGCCTGTTGAGCCATCTCAACGAGATGCTGATCAGCGGGCTCGCGCTGAAACGGCGCCTGATCGAAGACCTGCGCCCCTCCGCGCTCAGCACCCTGGGCCTGCTGCCGGCGCTGAACTTCCTGGCGGCTGAGTTCGGCAAGAGCGTGGGGCTCACCGTGCACAGCCGCCTGCAGGCCGTCAGGCTGTCGGCGCGCGCCGAGCTCACGGTCTACCGGATGGTGCAGGAAGCCCTGACCAATATCGCCAAGCATGCCCGCTCCAGCATGGTGGAACTGCGCCTGCGCGAGGAGGCGGGCCGGGTGCTGGTCGAGGTGAGCGACAACGGCTGCGGCTTCAATATGAAGCTCCGGCCGATGTCGTCGCACGGCCTGCTGGGCATGCGCTACCGGGTGCAGTCCGAGGGCGGCGAGTTCAGCATGCGCTCGGCGCCCGGCCGGGGCACGGCGGTGTCGGCCAGCCTGCCCGCATTGGCTGCCACCTAGGGCCTCGCCGGGCTCTCACGCGAGCAGCTGATTTCCCGTCAACAAGGCGCGCAATCCCTCTCCTGGCCTGTCGCTGCTATTGCCGGGTTTCCGATTGCACCGGCGCGGCGGCTCCGGTCTGACGCATATCAACCCGTCCGCTCTGCAGCGGCCGCCGCGGTCGGGTCGGGAATCGCTGCGTGACCCACCACGCTACGCGCCGCTGGGAAGGGCAAGGAGCTCATATGGACACCTGCAAGACAACAAGGCAGTGGCAGAGGCTGGCCTTGGCCGGCTGACCGTGACCGGCTTGCTATGCACGGCCTTGCCCGCCGCCGCCGATGCCGACGACAGCAGCTGGCCCAGCGCCGGCCAGAACCTCGGCAACACGCGCTACCAGAACCAGAGCGGCGGCATCAGCGTGCAGACGGTGGGCGGCCTGAGCCAGAAATGGGTCTTCACCACCGCCAGCGACGTCTCGGCCACGCGTCTATGTGGCCACGGGCAACAACTACTCGATCCCGGATGCCGCGCGCGACTGCGTGATCGCCGCCGGCACCGACAGCAACGCGGTGCGCGCCTGCCTGGCCGCGGACAACTTCTTCGACGCCGTGCTGGCGCTGGACGTCCGGACCGGCGCGATCCGCTGGGGCACCAAGGGCTTGCCGGCCGACACCTGGATCGCCGCCTGCATCGCCTTCGGCGACCCCAGTACCTGCCCCAGCCCGACCGGCCCCGACTACGACTTCGGCCAGGCGCCCGCGCTGTTCAGTGCCACGCCCAAGGGCTCGAGCAAGCCGCGTGAACTGGTCGGTGCCGGCCAGAAGAGCGGCAAGTACTGGGCCCTCGACCCCGACACCGGCGCGGTGCTATGGGTCACCCAGGCGGGCCCCGGCGGCACCGGCGGTGGTCTGCAATGGGGCTCGGCGGTAGATGGCAGGCGCGTCTACACCGCCAACGCCAATAGCGACCTGATGCCCTGGCCCGCCGCCGGCGGCCCGACCAGCGGCGTCTGGAGCGGTATCGACGCCGCCACCGGCCAGGTGCTGTGGCAGACGCGGCCCTCGGGCGGCGGCAGCACCTCGGGCCCCGTGACCACCACCAACGGCGTGGTGTTCGGTTGCTCGCTGGATCGCGTCAACGGCTATATGTATGCGCTGGATGCGGCCACCGGTGTGGAGCTGTGGAAGTTCAGCAGCGGCGGTTCCTGCCTGTCCGGCGCGGCGATCTCGCGCGGCGAGGTGTTCTGGGGCTCCGGCTACGGCAATCTGTTCGGCTCCTTTGGCAGCCCGAACAACAAGCTCTACGCCTTTGCACTGCCCAAGTAGGGCACGGGGCTTTGCCACGCTCCTGAACCAGAAGTAGCGCGCCAAGCAAGGGCAACAAGGGCTTGCAGGGGATCTGCCCTTGCAAGCCTTTTCACCGTCATTCGACCGCCGCTGGCTCGTTCTCCGTGTGCCGGTCAGGCTCCGTGGTGCACAGAATTTCGTTCAGAACGGACGTGGCGTAGTTCCCGGCGGGCAAGGAGAAGGTGAGCACCAGTTGATCGGCTTGCGGCCATTCCCATGACATCTCCACCGGCCTGGCCACCAGGGCGCGGCGCTCCTGATCCAGACCGGCGTGTTCCATGCCGTCGCACAAAGTGGCATGACGTTCGGCCACGCCCATTTCCAGGGCCTGCGCTTGATCGGTGGTGATCACGCGGCCCCGCCCCCAGAGCGGACCGGTGGGCCGGCCCGCCTCGTCCAGCACGTCACCGGGCAGGGTCTTGCCCCAGAGTCCCTGCCGAATGCGCAGCGCCAGCACTTCATTGAAGACGAAGGAGCGCACCGCCGACAGGTAGATGCCCTTCTTCTTCGGGTTGCGCACGCGGATCTCGCGCGCCAGCATGGCGCGGCCCTGCTCGACGTTGCCGCCCTCAAAGCCGAAACGCTGAGCGCCGAAGTAGTTGGGCGCGCCATGGGACGCCAGGGCCTTGAGATTGGCCTCAACGGCGTCGCGGTCGCCGCTCACCTCACGCAGCACGATGCGGAATCGATTGCCCTGCAGATCACCGGGGCGCAGCTTTTTCACGTGGCGGCTCTGACTCAGCACCTTGAATTCCGGGTGCCGAAGCTGGGTCAGGTCGGGCGTCTCGCCTTTCATCTTGCCGTTTGGCAAATAGATGCTGAACCACTGACGGGTGATGGCGTAGCGGTCCTTCAGGCCGGCATAGCCCACGTCCCATTCCTGCACGCCGGCGGCCTCGGCCAGTTGCTGGGCGACGAAGGCGGTGTTGGCACCGTTCTTTTCGATCTCCAGCCAGATGTGTTCGCCCGCACCGGAGGGCAGCTGCAGCGGCAGCTCGGTCACGATGAAATCCTCGTTGAGGCGTTTCAGGGTGGCGCTGGCGCCGCTGGCCGGATAAGCGTGGGGCCACTGCGGCAAGGTCGTGTATTGAGTAGCGTCGGTCATGCGTGGTCTGACGGAACCAGGTGTAGATGAGGGCAATCTGTCTGGCCGATCAGGGGCAGTACAGAAAGTGCTGCACGACGTGAGGTTATCTTACGGGGCAATGCAATAGAAAAGCCACCGTGCCCTGCGGCGCGGTGGCTCAATCACGGCCATGGCCCGGCACCCGCCGAGCCACATGGCCTGCTTACTTGCCGCTCGGCACCTTGCCTTCCACGCCCTTGACGTAGAAGTTGATGCCGGAGAGGAACTTGTCGTCCGCGACCTCGTCCTTCTTCACCAATTCCTTGCCGTCCTGACCGAGGATGGGGCCCTTCCAGATCGCGAACGTGCCGTCCTTCAGGCCGGCCTTGACCTTGTCGATCTGCTCGCGGGTCTCGGCCGGCACGGCCTCGTTGAGCGAGACGAGATCGATCGCGCCCTCCTTCACGCCCCACCAGGCATGCTTGCCGGCGCCGGCCTGCCACTTGCCGTCCAGCGCCTCGCGCACCGCGGCCACGTAGTAGGGCCCCCAGTTGATCACGGCCGAGGCCAGGTGGGCCTTGGGGCCATAGGCGGTCATGTCCGAATCCCAGCCGAAGGCGTACTTGCCGTTCTTCTCAGCGGTCTGCAGCACGGCCGAGGAGTCGGTGTTCTGCATCAGCACGTCGGCGCCGCCGTTGATGAGCGATTGCGCGGCCTCGGTCTCCTTGGGCGGGTTGAACCATTCGTTCACCCACACCACCTTGACCTTGACCTTGGGGTTGCTGGTCTGCGCGCCGAGCGTGAAGCTGTTGATGTTGCGGATCACCTCGGGAATGGGGATGGAGCCCACCACGCCCAGCGTGCCGCTCTTGGTCATCTTGCCCGCCACCACGCCGGCCATATAGGCGCCCTCGTAGGTGCGCGAGTCGTAGGTGCGCATGTTCTCGGCCTGCTTGTAGCCGGTGGCATGCTCGAACTTGACGTCCTTGCTGTCGGCCGCCACCTTGAGCATGGATTCCATATAGCCGAAGGTGGTGCCGAAGATCAGCTTGTTGCCCTGGCCCACCATGTCGCGGAACACGCGCTCGGCATCGGCCGCCTCGGGCACCTTCTCGACGAAGCTGGTGACGACCTTGTCACCGAACTCCTTCTCCACCGCCTTGCGGCCGTTGTCATGCGCGAAGGTCCAGCCGCCGTCGCCCACCGGGCCGACATAGGCAAAGGCGATCTTCAGCGGCTCGGGCTTGGGTGCGGCGGCGGAAGCCGGCGCGGACGCGGCCGGCGCAGCAGCCTCCTCCTTCTTGCCGCAGCCCAGCAGGGCGGCGGTGGCGGCAACCGTGGTCCAGCCGGCGATGCGGAGGAAGTGGCGCTTGGGGTCTGAAACAGTCATGGGTTGGCTCCGTGCTTGGGCTGCGGGTCAGAAATGGTACTCGGCGCGGATCATCGGCGTCTTGGCAAACGCACCCTTGGCGGCCGGGCCGCCGCTGTCGTTGCCGAACTTGTTCTTCCAGTACTGGTACTCCAGGCCCAGCTTGAAGGTGTTCTTGCCGCCGCTGAGGTCGTACATCACCTGCATGTCGACATTGGTCTCGCGCGCGGTCTGGCCGCCGAACTCGTCGCGCCCCTTGGCAGCGATGAAGTTGGCATAGCCCTCGAAGGACAGGGGGATGCCGACGTTGAAGGGAATCGCCCAGGCCGCCGTCAGCATCCAGTGGAACTTGTAGTCGTAGCGCGGCGTGGCCGTGCCCGAGAAGGTGCTGTAGGGCGCATTGCTTTCCTTCAGGCCCAGCAGGCTGACGTTGAGAAAGCCCGGCACATCCAGCATCAGCGTCGGGCCCGCCACCAGCATGCGCTTCTTGCTGTTGTAGCCGGCGTCGGTCTTGGTGTTGACGTCGAAGCCCGCTGTCACGCCCAGGCCGCGCACCGGGCCGAACTTGAAGGGGCTGCCGCTCAGCTTCTCCAGATCCAGGGTATGGCGGTACACCACATAGACCTCGTGGGCGCCGTCCTTGGAGCTGGCGCTGGACGGATCCTTGCTGTCGGACAGCAGCAGGTCGGCGTTGAAGAAGTTCGTGCCGTACTTGTAGCCGCTGGCATGCGTCAGGTTGAGGATGTTCTTGCTGATGTCCTGCGGGTTGTAGGGCTCGGCAAACTTGCTGCCGTAGCGGTAGCCGATCGAGGTATCGCTCCAATCGGCGGCCTGGGCGGAAAGGCCGGCGGTGAGCAGGGCCAGGGCAAGCAGGGGGCGGGTCAGTGACGTCATCGGAACACTCCTAGCATGGGTGCAAACAGACAGGGTTCAGAACCTGAGCATGTTCCATGCCAAGGCCGGCTCAAGCGCCCGGGAAGAAGGGCTTGCCCAGCGAGGCCGGCATGTTGACGCGGATGAAGTTGGCATTGCTGGAGATCAGCACCAGCACGGTGATGGTGGCCAGATAGGGCAGCATGCTGAGGAACTGGCTGGCGATCTCCACGCCCTGCCCCTGCAGATGGAACTGCAACATGGTGACGCCGCCGAACAGATAGGCCCCCAGCAGCACGCGCGCGGGCCGCCAGGTGGCGAAGGTCGTGAGGGCCAGCGCGATCCAGCCCTTGCCGGCGATCATGCCCTCCACCCACAGCGGCGTGTAGACCACCGACACATAGGCCCCCGCCAGCCCGCACAGCGCGCCGCCCGTCATCACCGCGGCCAGGCGGATGCGGCGCACCGGATAGCCCAGGGCATGGGCCGACTCGGGCGATTCGCCCACCGCCCGCAGCACCAGACCGGCGCGCGAGCGGTACAGGAACCAGCCCAGCAGCAGTGCCAGCGCGATCGCGCCGTAGACCAGCGGATGCTGGCGGAACAGCGCCGGGCCGATGAAGGGAATGTCGGCAAGACCTGGCACCGCGAAGTTCGGCCGCGGGCCCAGCTTGGCCTGCGTATAGGAAATGCCCACAAAGGCCGAAAAGCCGCCGCCGAACAGGCTCAGCGCCAGGCCGGCCGCGTACTGGTTGGTATTGAGCCAGATCACCAGCACGCCGAAGGCCGCCGCCAGCAAGGCACCCGCGCCCATGCCGGCGGCAAAGCCCAGCCAGTCGCTGCCGGTATGCACCGCGGTGGCGAAGCCGGCGATGGCGGCCACCAGCATCATGCCCTCGGCCCCCAGGTTGACGATGCCCGAGCGCTCGTTGATCAGGAGGCCCAGGGCCGCGATGGCCAGCAGCGTGCCGGCGTTGAGCGTGGCGGCGATCAGCAGTGCGATAGCTTCCATCTGCTCAGCTCCTGGCCCGACGAATGCGGTAGTGGATCAGCGTGTCGCAGGCCAAGAGCGTGAACAGCAAGAGGCCCTGGAACACCCCGGTGATGGATTTGGGCAGGCCCAGGCGTGATTGCGCCAGTTCGCCGCCGATGTAGAACATGCTCATCAGGATGGCCGAGAAGATGATGCCCACCGGATGCAGGCGCCCCACAAAGGCCACGATGATGGCGGCGAAGCCGTAGCCGGCCGGCACATAGGGCGTGAGCTGGCCCAGCGGCCCGGCCGCCTCCAGTGCCCCCGCCAGGCCCGCCATGCCGCCGGAGAGCAGCAGGGCCAGCCAGAGCGAACGCCGCGAGCTGAAGCCCGCATAACGCGCCGCCGCCGGCGCCAGCCCGCCCACCTGCAGGGCAAAGCCGGCATAGGTGCGGAACAGCAGCGCCCAGCAGGCAAGGACTGACCCCAGCGCGATCAGCGCGCCGATATTGACGCGCCAGCCGTCCACCAGCTTGGGAATCTTGGTCACCGCCAGGAAGCTGATGCTTTGCGGGAAGTTGTAGCCGTTCGGGTCCTTCCAGGGCCCGTAGACCAGGTAGCCCAGCAGCAGGTCGGCCACATAGACCAGCATCAGGCTGACCAGGATCTCGTTGGCGTTGAAACGGTCGCGCAGCCAGGCGGTGATGGCGGCCCAGGCCATGCCGCCAGCGATGCCTGCCAGCAGGATCCACAGCACGATGCTGCGGCCTGTAGAGGCATCCGCCTGCATGGCCACCCAGCCGCCGGCCAGCGCGCCCACCACGAACTGGCCCTCGGCGCCGATATTCCACACATTCGAGCGGAAGCACACCGCCAGGCCCAGCGCGATCAGCACCAGGGGCGTGGCCTTGATGCCCAGCTCACTCCAGCCGTAGGCGCTCTTGATGGGCTCCCAGAAGAACATCTGCAGGCCGCGCAGCGGATCCTTGCCCAGCAGCAGGAACAGCCCAATGCCCAGCAGGGTGGTGATGGCCAGCGCCAGCAGCGGCGAGGCCAGCGACATCAGCTTGGAGGGCTGCGGGCGGATCTCAAGCTTGAGCATGCTGCGCGCCCTCCTCTTGCCAAAGCCCGCTCATCCAGGCGCCGATTCTCTCCACCGTGGCCTCGGCCATGGGGATGGCCGGCGAGACGCGCCCATGGGCCATCACCACCAGCCGGTCGCTGATCTCGAACAATTCGTCCAACTCCTCGCTCACCACCAGCAGCGCACAGCCGGCGTCGCGCAGCGCCAAGAGCTCGCCGCGTATCTGCACCGCCGCGCCCACGTCCACGCCCCAGGTGGGCTGGGCGATCACCAGCACCTTCGGTTGCGCGTCGATCTCGCGGCCGACGATGAACTTCTGCAGATTGCCGCCCGAGAGGCTCTTGGCCGCGGCGCCCGCGCCGCCGGCCTTGACCTTGAAGCGCGCGATCAATTCCTCCGCCAGGCGCTGCACCTGGCCCTGGCTGATCCAGCCCCCGGCCTTGACCGCCTCGGTGCGCGTGAGCAGGGTGTTCTGCGCCAGCGAGAGCGTGGGCACGGCGCCGCGGCCCAGGCGTTCCTCGGGCACGAAATGCAGGCCCAGCCGGCGGCGCTTGCGTGCGCTGGCCTGGGCGATGTCCTGGCCGAACAGCAGCACCGAGCCGCGCGGTGCACGCGGGTCTTCGCCCGAGAGCGCGGCCATCAGCTCCTGCTGGCCGTTGCCCGACACGCCCGCCACACCGAGGATCTCGCCGGCATGCAGCTGCAGGGCAATGCCCTCGAGCGAGGTGCCGAAGGGCTCGGCCTTGGCCAGGCTCAGGCCTTGCAGCGCCAGCGCCAGCGGCCCGGCCGCGCGCGCCTCGTGCTGCAGCTGCGGCGGCTCGGCGCCAATCATCAGGCGCGAAAGTTCGGCATTGCTCTGGCCGCGCGGGTCCACCTCGCCGGTCACCTTGCCGCCGCGCAGCACCGTGCAGTGGTGGCACAGGGCACGGATCTCGTCCAGCTTGTGGCTGATGTAGAGGATGGAGCAGCCCTGCTCGGCCAGCTTGCGCAGGGTCTGGAACAGCGTCTGCACCGCCTGCGGGGTCAGCACCGAGGTGGGTTCATCGAGAATCAGCAGCTGCGGATTCGTCATCAGCGCGCGCACGATCTCGACACGCTGGCGCTCGCCCACCGAGAGCGTGTGCACCGGCCGCGCCGGGTCCAGCGCCAGGCCGTAGCTCTGCGCCACCGCGTTGATGCGGGCGGTGACCTCGGCCAGGCTGAGCGCTTTGTCCAGACCCAGCCAGACGTTCTCGGCGGCGCTGAGCGTGTCGAACAGCGAGAAATGCTGGTAGACCATGCTGATGCCCAGCTGCCTTGCCTGGGCCGGGCTCTTGATGCTGACGGTCTGGCCGTTCCACAAGACCTGACCCTCGTCGGGCTGCACCGCACCGTAGATGATCTTCATCAGGGTGCTCTTGCCCGCACCGTTTTCGCCCAGCACCGCATGGATCTGGCCCGGCGCCACGCTCAGG
>Ga0208398_100649_pt1 | contig 19343 bp, 10 predicted proteins | sample LakWasMe79_HOW10_2_FD_183905 | JGI IMG/M metagenome (GOLD analysis project Ga0208398, IMG submission 183905) | Freshwater sediment methanotrophic microbial communities from Lake Washington under simulated oxygen tension - Sediment Metagenome... | ecosystem: Environmental > Aquatic > Freshwater >...
TCTTCGTCTCGCTGTACTTCCGCCTTGTCAGCGGCTTGTCGCTTGCCATCGTGTCCACCTAAGTTACGTGGACACGATCCTTGCCGACGGGGCCGGCAGCTTCAAGGTGACTTGGCCAGACGCTTACTTTTGTCCGACGATCTTGCCCTTATTCCACGGCTCGCGAGACGCGTTGCCATTCGACATGCTCATGATGGTCTCCCATCGAGTTGATGGGCATCAGAGCATGCGCCGATGGGCGAATGATTCAAGCTGCCATTTGGAGTGCGAATTGCTCTCTGACGCTACCGGGCTGCCAGCACCCGCCCCATGTTTCAGCGTGGCCGTCTGCATTTCTTGCGTTCAGGCCGCTCGATTGGATTCGGCGTCGCCCTCAGCTTGGTGCGGTCTTGCTCTACGCCATCACCGGCTTCGTGCTCGCCTTGTGCGGCCGTCGCCGTACGCGGCGTGGTTCGAGCTTCCTCAGCTCTCTGCGATTTCGCTCCGGCTTCTGCCCGCTGCCTTGGCGCGGTACAGCGCCGCATCGGCTCGCCCCAGCAACTCCTCGATCCGATCCTGAACCGGCGCCGCTCGCAGTGCAGCGGCGCGCTCCTCACTGAGCGGCTCCAAGGTCGCAATGCCGACCGACGCGGTCAACTGCCCCAGCGGACTGGCTTCATGCGGGTGGGCAAGTTCGGCCAGGGCCCGATGCAGGTGCTGAGCAACCGCCATCGCGCCTGGGCCGTCGGTGTCGGGCAGCAGGACCAAGAACTCCTCGCCACCCCAGCGCGCGCAGTCGTCATTGGCACGGCTGGCTGCCTGTCGAAGACAGTCGGCCATCTTGATCAACGCGTGATCGCCGCCTGCATGACCGTACAAGTCGTTGAAGGCCTTGAAGTGGTCGACGTCGACCATCAGCACGCTCAGTGGCGCGTTCTGGCGGTCGGCGCGCAGCAGTTCCCTCTCCAGCCATTCCTGCATCGCGCGGCGGTTGGACAGCCCGGTCAGCGGGTCGGTGCGTGACAGCCGTCGGACTTCGGCCAAAGCCCGGCTCAGTCGCAGCTGGGTGTTCACCCGGGCTCTCAGCACGCCGGGGCGGATCGGCTTGGACAAATAGTCGACGGCGCCCGCGGCGAAGGCGGCCTCCTCGGTGGCCTCGTCGCGGTGACTGGTCAGCAGCACCACCGGAATCTCTGCCAATTCGCTGGCCTTTTGCATCAGCGACAACATCTCCAGCCCCCCCATCTCCGGCATCTCCGCGTCCAGCAGCACCAGATCGACCGGCTCTTGACGCAGCAGACGCAAGGCGTCTGCTGCGCTGCGCGCGAAGCGGCAGCGACCGAAATCGCTCAGCAGGCGGCTGGCCGCCTGGATGATCGATGGGTCGTCGTCGACCAGGAGCAGCGTGGCTGGCGTGGGTCTGGATTCGTTCATGTCAGTTGACGACCGGGTTTGCTAGCGTTATCGACGCGCATCATGCTTGACGCGACGAGGCATCGGATGCCTGTCAATCACGGAGGAACGGATGCGCAGGCGCAAAGTCGAGATCAGCGATGCGGTGCTGAAGGCGACCAGGGTGATGCCCCGCGACAGGCCTCGCGTCGATCAGGTCCTGCGCATGGCCGTCCAGGCGGCTGCAGCGCCTGCTGTCGAAGAGCAGTCGCCGGGCCGCTGCCCGTGTAGCCCATCAGCATCTGCTGGTGGCTGGCCTCAAACGCCGGCGTGATGCCGGCCCACATGCCTTGGTGACAGCCAAAGCCATGTGCATAGAGCAGCACCGGGCCCTGCTGGCCGATGCGGCGGACATGGTTTCTTTCGATCGGGTTCATGCTCTCGACTCCAGAGGGAAACACATCGCAGTGCAGGTGGCGCCAACAGGTTCAAGTTAAGAGCTGACGAGCTTCCAACAGACGCAAAGCCTGTTCAAAGTCCAACTCGTCGACGTGGGCCTCGATCGCCGCAACATCCTGCTCACTCAGTCCCCGCTCCCGCAACCAGAACCGCAACTCCTTCAGAGCGCTGCCAGCATCCAGGTCCTGCTGTCGAAGCAAATCGAGAAGCACCCCATACCGCGCCGGTCCGTCGCTCAGGGGCGCTGCCTGGCCGCTGTCCACCTTGTCAATGGCTTGAGCCAGCCAAGCCGATGCCGCGCCACGCAGCGCCGACAGGGAATGCGACAGGCTGTCGAATAGTGATGTCAGTTCGGTCAGGGGATCGCCCTGACGCAAGCGCTCCTCCCCCTCGGCGGCGAGGTCCTGCACTGGCTTGGCACCCAGCAAACCGGCGGAGCCTCGCAGCTTGTGCAGGCTCGCGGCAGCCTGTTCGGCACTCATCGCCGCCAGGCGCCCCACCCAGGCCGAGTCATGCGTCTCCAGAAGCCTGCCCAGCAGGCGGTGGAACAGGGCGACATCCCCGCCCAAACGATGCGCGGTTTCCTGGGCCTGAATGCCCTCGATCAGCGGCCAATCGGGCGGCAGCGCGGCCTGGGTGTCGCTGCCGCGCACGGGCAGAGGCGCGCCTCGCCGCGCTTCGACTCGCCGCCTGACCGCGCGCACCAAGGCCTCGGGGTCCAGGGGCTTGGTCAGGAAATCGTCCATGCCGGCGTCCATCGCCCGACGGCGCTCCTCGACCAAGGCGCCGGCCGTCAGCGCGATCACCGGCAGCTCGCGCAACTGCAGACCCTCGCGGATCTGCCGCGTGGCTTCCAGGCCGTCCATGCCGGGCATCTGGATGTCCATCAGCACAGCGTCAAAGGTCTCGCCGCCGGCCAAGCGCGCCAGCGCAGCCTCGGCACCGCTGTCGCAACGAACCACCGCGCCCTGGCGCTCCAGCATCCGTCTTGCCACCTCCAGGTTGATCTCGCTGTCGTCCACCACGAGAAGGCGCACACCAGGCAGCAGGCCACCACCCAGGCGCTGGATCGCGGCCGGGTCCAGCAGGTGATCGCTGCTTCCCTTTCGCTTGGCGATGGCCTCGTTCACCGCGTTGAACAGCGTGGACGGGTTGGCCGGCTTGGCCAGCACCGCATCGACCACATCCTCGATGTCCTCGGTCTGCAGCGCGCGGCGTTGGTCCTGGGTGATCAGCAAGGCCGCCGGCACCTTGCCGGCCGGCAGCGATGCGCGCAAACGGCGCATCGCGCTGATGCCGTCCAGGCTGTCACCGAGATGCCAGTCAACCAGCAACACATCAGGCAGGGCCTGACCGGCTTGCTGGCGCTGCTGGAGTAGCGCCAGCAAGCCGGCGGCCTCGGCGAAGCTGCGCGCCTGCCAGCCAAAGCCGACGCACAGCGCGCTGAGGCGATCGCGTTGCAGCTCTTCGTCCTCAACGATGACCGCCTCCAGCCGTTGCGGCCTGTGCCGGCTGGTCTCGGCCGCCTCCAGCAGTGGCAACTCCACGGTGAACACGCTGCCCTGGCCCGGTTGGCTTTCCAGGGCCACCGTGCCGTCCATCAGGCCCACCAGGTGCTTCACGATGGACAGGCCCAGGCCGGTGCCGCCGAAGCGCCGGGTGGTCGACGCCTCGGCCTGCACAAAGGGCTGGAACAGCTGCGCCTGGGCCTCCGGGGGGATGCCGATGCCGCTGTCCCGCACCTGGAAGCGCAGGCCTGGCCGCTGCGCGTCGAGCTCGACGCGGTCGACGCGCAAGCTGACCTGGCCCTGGGCGGTGAACTTGATGGCGTTGCTGAGCAGATTGCCGAGCACCTGCTGCAAGCGCTGCGCGTCGCCGATCAGGGTGTCGGGCAGGTCCGGTGCGCTGTGCAGCTCCCACCCCAGGCCCTTGGCCCGCGCCGGGTCGGCAAACACCGCATCCAGTTCTCGCAGCAGCTCGCTCAGCTGGAAAGGTGCCTGCTCGACGGCCAGCTCGCCGGCCTCGATCTTGCTCAGGTCCAGCACATCGTTGATGACGCCCAGCAGCGAGCGCCCGGCCACCTGCAGCTTGCGCAGCAGCTGGCGCTGGTCCTCGTTGAGCGGGGTGTCGGCCAGCAGGTGGGCGATGCCGATCACCGCGTTCATCGGCGTGCGGATCTCGTGGCTCATATTGGCCAGGAACATGCCTTTGGCGGCGCTGGCCTGCTCGGCGGCGGCCTTGGCATGGCGCAACGCCTGCTCGGCGGCCAGCCGGGCCGAGATGTCCTGCGCAATGCCCAGATAGCCGACGATCTCGCCGCGCTCGCTGCGCACCACGCTCGCCGTCAGCGACACCGGCACCCGGCTGCCGTCCTGGCGCACATAGGTCCACTCGCGCTGCTCGCTGCCATCACGCTCGGGCACATGCAGGAAGACTCGGAAGCCCTGTACCTCTACGCCTTCGGCCGCGCTGAGCTCGACGCCGCGCTGCATGACCTCTTCGGGCAAGTGAATGAGGGCCGGCGTCTGCCGCCCGACCATCTCCTCGGCGCGGTACCCCAGCAGGCGCTCGGCACCGGCGTTGAAGACGGTGATCAGGCCATCGGGCTCGGTGGCGATGATGGAGAAGTCGGTCGCTGCCTGCAGCACGCCGCGCAGCAGGTTGGCAAAGCGCTCGCGCTCCTGCTGCGCGGCGCGCATCTCGGAAATGTCCAGCAAGGTGCCGCTGACCCACTCGGCCCGGCCATCGGGGGTGCGGCTCATCACCCGGCCGGTCGACAGGGTCCAGACCCAGTGCTGGTCCTGGTGGCGCAGCCGGCTTTCGCAAACGTATTGCGCGCTCTCACCCTTCAGGTGCGCACCCAGCAGCTGCCGGGTACGTGCCAGGTCCTCGGGGTGGATCAGCGCGATCCAGCCGTCGCGGGTCATCGGCAGCAGGGCCTCGGGGCGGTAGCCCAGTATCTCTGCCCAGCGGGCGTTGAAGCGGGTCTCCCCGGTCTGCGCGTTCCACTCCCAGGTGGCGGCCCCGGTGCCCTCCAGGATGTTGCTCAGTCGGCTCCGTTCGCTCTGCAAATCCCGGGTCTGCTCGGCGACGCGGCGCTCGAGGTCGGCGTTGAGCGTCGTGAGTCGCCTCTGATGGCGCTGTTGAAGGCGCCAGTACAGGTAGATCAGCGCATAGAACAGGCCCGCCAGCAACGCCGGTGGCAGCATCCGCGAGCGCCATTGCGTCATCGCCGCGTCGTCCATGGCCGACTTGGGCACCACCGCGCGGTAGATGACTCTGGCGCTTCGGTCCCCAGGGTTGGGGTCGATGACGCTTTCCACGCTCAGCACCTCGGCCTGGGCGCCCTGCCAGGCGCGCAAGCGGTCGAGCGGGGTGGCGACCGCCAACGAGCCGGGGCGGTAGCGGTCCCGCCAGCTGTCGGCGGCGTTCCCCTCCAACGGGCCCTGGCGGGTCAGCCAGCGCTCGTCGCTGCTCAGCACATGCAAGCTGCCGCCCCAGGGCAGGCGCAGGCTCTCGGCGCTGAAGCGCGCGGAGACATCGACGTCCATTTCCAGCACGCCGAACAGCCTGCCGTCGACCAGCACCGGTTGGGTGTAGCGAATGAGCTGCCGCAGCGGCTCGCGGTGCGCGTCCGGGCGCGCTGCGGCGGTGAGGGGATGCGTCCAGGCCTCGCCGCGCAGCAGGCGGGCACGCAGATCGTTCAGCGTGCCGAGCGCTGCCGGGGCTAGCGCCTCGTCCATCGATACGGCACCCGCCTGGGTGGCGCCGGCGGTTTCCCGGCGCCAGGTGACCAGTTGCCGGGCAGTGCCTTCCAGGCGGATCAAGCGGATCTCCTGGGCATCCGGGTTGGCCTGCGCATAGGCCGCGAAGATCTGCCCCATGCGCTGGCGCCACAGCGCGGCAGCGCTGCCATCCAGCGGGTCGCGACCGCTGGCGTCGCTGCGCACCAGCCCATCGACCGGCGGCGTTCCACGCAGGTAGACCAACGCGGCCCTGCGGCCTTTCATGGCGGTCTCGCCGGTACTGGCGCGCTGGTCGACCAGCAGCTGCAGCTCGCGCTCGACGCGGGCGGCAACCGACTGCCTGACCTGCCAGCCCACGAAGGCCGCATAGGCACCGCCCAGGGCCAGCAGGACCAGCAAGGACCAGCGCGCCAGCGGGCTGCGAACAAAGTCCGCCAGCCGGGTGCCGCCCTGTTGAGCCAGGACCTCGGCATTCGGCCGGGCCGTCGCCAGACGGGTGACCAGGGCAATCAGCCCGCTGATCAAGGCGCCGAGCACCAGCACCAGCCAGACCGGTGCGAGGCGCGATTGGGCGCGCAGGGCGGGGCTGGGCCGCAGCGCCAGGCGCCAGGTCCGCCCGAACACCGACAGGCTCTTTTCAACGCGAGCCATGTCCGCGTCCCCCATGTCGCTCGTGTCCGGGTGGGTCGCGAAGAAGGCCTGGGCTTGATCGTGTTCCGCCAGGCTGATGCTCACCAGCGGGAACGCCTCGAGCAAGGGTCTGAGCACTTCGTCGGCCAGCAGCGGCGCGTAGGACCAGCCCAGGGTCCGGGCCAGTCTTGCATCAGGGTCGGGTGGCAGCACGCCCGGCGCGTAGACCGGCAGCAGCATCAGAAAGCCCTGCCGGGGCTTCTGGTTGGCCTGCACCAGGGTGATCGGCGCCGTCAGCCGCGGCGCGGCTGACTGGGCCGCGGCCACCGCTGCCTCGCGCCGATGGCGTTCCGAGGCGATGTCCAGGCCGGTCGCGCCCTGGTTGCTGGCCTGGGGGTAGATGTACTCGATGACGAACCGTTCGCCCGGGTGCGGAGTCAGTTCGCGCAGCCGGAAATCCGGCATGTCGTCCGCGCGCGCGCGGCGCAGCTCGGCCTCATCCTGGCCAAGGGACCAGCGCCGGATGAAGCCAAAGCCCCGGGCACCCGGGAACTCTCGCGACAGCTCCCGGCTTTGCGAGTAGGCGGCAAAGGTCGGGCGACGGATCTCTGCGCCGCCGCCGGCGAGGATGGCGCCGCGGGCGCCCCGCAAGCCGTGCTCATACAGGCCGAAGCGCGCCTCCACCTGCTGCGCCACCTGCTGCGCCTGGCGCTCCATCTCCTGCGCGAGTCGGCGCTCGTTCTCCAGGCTCAAGCCGCCGCCGACCAGACCCGTAGCGACCAGACCCAGCAGCCCGACCCATGTCCATGCCCTGCTGAATTGAGCTTGCATCGTGTTGGGAATCCTGGCGTGGCGCAGCATATGACGGCCGCGCGAGCCGATCCTTGCTATGGTTGGTGCCCAGATAATACCGAGACGGCGCCAGCCGGAGCGTCGGGATAGTCATGAGGAGGTGACTCGATGGCCGACAAGCCCAGACTGTTGCTGGTGGATGACGACACGGTCACGCTGCAGGTCCTGAGCAAGACCCTGGCACCCTACGCCCGCATGCGCTTTGTGCGCAGCGGCGCCGAAGCGCTCCAGGCGGTGGAGTCGGAACTGCCCGATCTGCTCATTCTCGACGTCAACATGCCGGGCCTCGGGGGCATGGAGGTGCTCGCGCAGCTCCGGGCCCGCCCCGCCAGCGCGCAGCTGCCGGTGATCCTGGTGACCAGCGCCAGCGATGAAGCGCTGGAGGCCACGGCGCTGCAGATCGGCGCCCAGGACTTCATCCGCAAGCCGTTCCAGCCGGAGCTGCTGGTCGATCGCATGCGCGCCTTGCTGCGGCTGTCGGCGCTGCGCGCCCACCAGCCGGCCACCCTGAACCTGCGCAGCGCGCGCATCCTGCTGGTGGACGACGACCCGCTGGCAATCGAATCCCTGCGCTCGACCCTGGCGCCGCTGGGCGCCACCTTGCTGGCGGCGGCCGATGGCGAGGAAGCGCTCGCCCAGATGCACAACGAGGTTCCCGACCTGGTGCTGCTGGATGCCCAGATGCCGCGGCTGGATGGTTACGCCGTGTGCCAAGCGATGCAGACCGACCCCGTGCTGAGCCAGGTGCCGGTGGCCTTCGTCAGCGTTCACGCCGAGGCCAAGTACGAGACCCTGGGTTTTGCGGTCGGCGCCTCTGACTTCCTGGCCAAGCCCTTCAAGCCCGACGTGCTGCTGGCCCGGGTGCGCAAGCTTTTGCAGCTGCGCAGCGAGCGCGAGGAGACGGCCAACGCCATCGCCGCGCACTGGCAGGAGCTGGGCGATCGCCGCGTGGCCGAGCTGGTGTCGGTGGCCTCGGATGCCATCGTTTCCGTGGACTCGGCCGGCGTGGTGCGGCTGATGAACAAGGCCGCCGCCGCCTTGTTCGGCGTCTCGGTGGAGCGTGCGCTCGGCCAGCCTGCGGAGGCGGTGCTACCGGGCTGGATGGCCTTGGACTTTGCCAACGAAGCCATGGACCAAGCCAACGAGCGGCGGCGCAGCGGCCGCCCGGCGCGGGTGCTGCGCCTTTATCGCGGCGATGGCGCGGTCCGATCGGTGGAGCCGGTGGTCTTTCAGCAGGGGGGCAGTGCGCACCGCATCACCACCGTCGTGCTGCGTGATGCGACCGATCGAATCGCCGCCGAGCAGCGGCGCGAGGCGCTGCGTGATGCGGTCGTCGCCTCCGGCGTGCAGCTCGCTTTGCTCCGGGCCTTGAGTGACGGCGCCCATTCGGCCGAGGACCTGGTCGCCGCCGTTCAGGGGCGCACGGCGCTGCCGATTGCGCCCCCGCAGCTGAAAGGCTTTGACCTGGCGCAGGCGCTGACGGAGCTCGACGCATGGTGTCGAACCCAAAGCAAGGCCATCGACCTGGGCTTGGCCCTGCCCAGCCGGACCCTGGCGGTGATGGGCAATGCGGAGCAGTTCCAAGCGGGGATGCAAAAACTCCTGCTCGCCCTGGCGTCGTCCAGCACCAGCGGCCTGACGCTGGAGATCAGCGTCAAAGCAGAAGAAGCCATCAGTCTGTCATTGACCTTCGGCGGGCTCAGGCTTGAGTCAAGCCACCTCGACTCCCCGCTGGTTCGCCTGGCCTTGATGCAGATGGGAGCAGGTGGGGCCATCGCCAGTTTCGGCGATGAGCGGGTAGGCACCGAGAGTCAAACCCTGAGCTTCAACCTGCTGAAGCCCTCGCTCACCACCGAAGCCCACATCTGATCGGCTTCGCTTCGAGTGACCCCGAAGCGGTCCAGTTCGGTCATTCGTTGGGTGTCATTGAATGTCTGATCTCGCTGCACCACTGCCGTTCGCTACTGTGATCTCGGCTTCAGGCTGATCTCAGTCGCTCTGGCCTAGCTCGTTGAACGTCGGCATCGGCTGTCACCGTTCATTCGACGGTCGCCCCGCTTGTGACCAGTTCACCCCCTCTACCAGCTACTCGACAGAGTCTTCCACCCCCAGGCGGCCGCGAGGGCTGAAGCCGGGAGAGATGCGAAGCGCGTTCACTTGTCCGTATAGACGCGGTGAGCATAGGAGGCGCAGCGATGCATAGACATTCAGGGATTGAGATCTCCCACATCCAGAGCGAGAAGGGTTGCGTCGAAAGCCTTGTCGCACTCGCCGGCCAACCACTTGAAGTGAGCGCGCAGCGTGCCGTGGGTGGACCGCGCGAGCCTTTCCTCTTTGTCCTTCTCAGTGACCGAACTGTGCGCCTTGAGCGTGCTCCGCAGTCCGTGCAGCCTTGAAAGTGGCGTGAGCGTGGTCTTGGCCTGGTCCTCGGTCAGTCCGGTGGCGACCAGAATCGCCCCAAGAACCCGGAGCGACGCCCAGCTGGATTCCGCATTTGCGCCCTTGCCTTCGAGGACTTTGCGCAATGGCTTCAGCTGGAACCCCTCGACCACTAGCTGGTCAAGAGCCATGATCTCGTTAGCCCACTCGAACGTTGAATCGGTTGCCGGGTAGCGGGCGGCATCGAGATGCTCGGGGCTCCGTGGCAGCCACCATGCAGGCGGCGCGTCGTTCAGCTTTCCGATCTTGAATTTCAGGAGGTGGAGCGGATCGTACTCAGAGCTGAACTCGCCCATGATGTCGTTTTCATGCGCGCGCTTCGAGATGGGCCCCTTCGGCCAGTCGTTGAACGATTGCCAGTAGCGCTGCTCTTCAATCGGCAGGCGTGCGAGATCGCCGATATAGGCGTGCACCTGTCCTGCTTCGTTGATGTCGTAGCCCTTCAGATACCACGCGTTGCGGCAGCTGATCGTGCGGTCATCGATGGCGTACTTCTCGGGATCGGACTTGAAGCGGTGCAGGACATCCGGCCGGAAGAAGGCCGGCGATATCTCCCACGGAAGGACTGACTCCTGGAAGTAGTTGGAGAGGAACTCGGGAGCGCAGGACGTTTCGACCTCGACGCCATTCTTGCGGTCGAAGATCTTGAAAGTCGCGTACTCGCGCTTGGTCGGGCTTGACTCTTCCTTCCACTCGTCGATCAGCTGCTGCAGTGGGATGGCGGAGCGGACGATCATCCGGCCGTTCACGTAGCTGGCATTGGCGATGCCACCACCGTGATAGAAAAGGTCAGGAGCCCTTCGGTCAATTCGGTCGTGATCGCCCCAGCCGTTGAAGCTGCCCGGGGCAAAGCGCGTGAAGTCGAACAGGAACACCAGCGCCATGTCCGCCAGCGTCATGTACGTCGAGAGATCTCTGGCGAGGATTGTCACGGCCGTGAGGCTTCCGCGGCCGTTGCCGAGCTCGGCCCGCAGGACGCGGATCACGTCTTCGATGTCGCCGCGGTCATCGAGCCGGCTGTAGGCATTGCGCTCGGGTACGAAGTGCAGGCCGAGCGAATGCACCAGCTTCTGATTCAACTCGACAGGGCTCTCTCCCTTTTGCACGCCGTCGAACGGTCGGCGGAAAATCAGCTTCTCGCCGCCAGAGAGAGACTTGCCTGCGTGCCTCAGCGGCGGCTCAAGGTAGACCTTGTGCCCTTCACCGCCTCCGTAGCTCTTCTGGATTACCCAGCTCTCGTCAGTCTGAACAAAGCCACGCATCAGGTCTTCCTGGTCCGCGGGCGTCACCTGCTTGGCGGGCGCGAGCACGCCGTGTATCAGGACGGCCGGGCCACTCGCGTAGATGACGATTTCCTCGCTCTGTGCATTCGCCTTGAGGAACGCGACCGAATCTTCCGCGCTGACGAGCCAGTTGGCTGCTTTGTCAGCTGGCACTTGCGCGAGTGCCATTAGCGCCGCCATGTTGAATCGACGGGTCATATCGAAGCAGCCTTTGCAGTCCGGAGTACGGCGGAATTGCTTGATTAAACGACTCAACACAAGCCTGCGACCGTGAAGAGCTCGGTCTTTAGCCAAGAATCCAACGTCGAAATTCTTACAAAGTGGGTCGGCACTGGGTAGGGCGGGTGAACCATCCAGTAGTAGATGTCCCTGCTGACGTAGAGCTCGACATAGCGCTCGGGCGCAATGGCGGGTTTCGGCCATCCAAGGAGCTCAAGCATCCGGGGGCGGTGCATATTCAAGAAGGCACTTCTGCGGAGCATCTTTCCGATCTGACCCTTGTCCTCCTCCTTGCGCCCAAAGATCTTTTCGCGAATCCGACGACCGTCCTTCATTGTGTATGCCGGCTGGTTGTACTTGCACTCGACCGCAACCAGGAGGTTGTGGTCGGGCCAATACGCGAGGACGTCGAAGTCGCCAACATCTTCGAATCCTTCGTCTCGAAACTTTCGGTAGAAGTCGATGCCTCGCGCGACAAACGGGGTATGCCGGCGGAAGATCTCTTCACCGCGGAATTCCAGCCGCTTCTCGATGCTGACCTTCACCTGCCGAACGGCGGGTTCGATGTTGGGCCAACCGAAATCGGCAGGCAGGTAGCCATCGCGCAGCCGAACAGATAGCTCACGGATTGGCCCATAGTCGCAATAGAGTGGTCGCTCAGCGAATCGATTCGTGAACGTAACCTGATAGGGCGCAAGCTGTATTGCATCCCTGGCGATATCAGGAAAGAGGACGTCTGTGATTGCTTTCGCGATAGGAAATGCGCCTCGAACAACCTGTCGGCCCAAGTACATGGTGCGCAAGCGACGGCAATCGTCCTCCACCAGCGCCACGAATCCACGCTGCTGCAGAGACACCAGGTCTCTTTGTTCGAGGAGCTCACTCAATCTGGGCAACAAGCGCTGCAATGTCGTCAGGTTGTCCCGCGTATGGAGCCCCCGTTGCCCATCCGGTGCCGTCGGTCCGAGTCTTGCTGCGTACGTGACGAGGTCATCGAACATAGCCTGCGAGTACGCGCACAGGTCCGTCAGGTTCGCAACGTGGCCATAGACAGTCACCGACGGTGCCTGCCAACGCGCGCTGTCAAATCGACCCAGTAGGTTGACCAGCGTCGCCGCGGGCTGCCATGTCCTCACGGCCTCAACCTTCTTGACGAACGACGGATGGATCGCGAACGCGCCGAATCCGTCGCGTGCCAATAGGATGGCTGCCTTGGCATCACGAACAAGCAAGGCCAGCAAGGAATACGTCCGATGCTTGAAGCGCATGCCGGACTGGTCTGTCTCCCCGTCTACATCGTAGGCCTCAACAAGCCGCTTGTAGGCCAGCATGAACGTCGCGGAGGCGCGGTATAGGTCAGAGAGATCCGAGTGCCCTCCGCGAAGAACCAAGAGGCTCGGCGACTTCAGGTCGGGGTCATCGCGATGAAGCGCGGTGAAGAACCTGAATGCCGAGACCAAATGTTTGCCGGACCGGTCTCGGTGGGAGATGGCCTCAACATGCGCCCACAGATCCACTGATTTGAGTGCATCTAATCCACGTCGGGTAAGCAGCTCCTGATGTTCGCCGCTGAGTTGTTCAGCGACGCGTGGAAGACCTGGGACGAGATGCGACAGCAGGGTACGAACCGTTGCGGGCGCCTTCGGCCAACGCTGCCTGTCAGCGGCATAGCGTGAAACGCATGAAGCCAGTTGCCTCGCCAATTTTGGCGAAACAAGCGCGACCCTCTCGAGGGACATCGGTTGCGCGGCCGGGTCAGGATGAACAAAGATTGCCCGGCTCACGGCTGCTTCTTGGCTTCAAGGTCCAGTATGGGGCCGAGGCCACCGAAGATCTGTTCTACCCAGTCATGCATCTGCTGCTCGAACGTCACGGTGCGTGCGAAGTTGATGTACTTCAGCGTCGTTGAAAAGTTCTCGTGGCCGAGCAGCGCCATCAACTTGTACTGAATGAACCCAATGGGCATATTCCGTTCGAGCATGAACCTCGCGAGAGTGGTCGCGAAGGTAGCCCGCAAGTCGTGAAACGACCGCCGGAAATCCACACCGTCCGCCGCCAGCTCGCGCGCAACACATGAGGTCAGATTTGTCAGCGAGGCGCTCTTGATGCGTTCGCCTGACCGATTCAAGAAGAGAGGCCGCCCAGAATCCGATCCATGCTCAAGATCCCATTTCGCGGCCCGACGGAGACGTTCGTCCGAGTTCTTGTAGCGGTACAACGCCTCCATCAAGAACGTTGGCACCAGAATCGTTCGCTCCTTATTGCCCTTTCCCAGTACCCGAACTGGAAAAACCTTCGGCCCACTCTTCGACGGCTGCACCACGACGTCTTCAGGGAGCGATGTGACTTCATGTGCCCTTAGCCCACACGCATGCGCCAGCTGCGCCCACAAGCGTCGCCCGGCCAGCTTCATGTGCTTGCTGCCAAAGAAGCAGTTCAACTCCTGCAGGCTATAGGGCGTCAACTCGTCATCCATGGCGTCCGACTTACTCTTGTACTTCTTGGGGATCGCCAGATCACTGGTCTGGACCATCATGGCCTTTGGACCGCCCCGCGGGGCGTCAAAAAGCAGGTCGAAGCTTCCGTCCATGCGGGGCTTCTTGATCGGCACAAGCTTGTATTTGAAGGGGATGCGGCGAATTCGCTCAGTTCTCACTGCCCACTCGTAGAACTGTCGAACGTGGCTGATGTAGAGGTTGGCCGTGTCGCGCCAAATATCGTCAGCCTCAACGCGGGAGATGAGGTGAGATCGGAAGCGGTAGGCCGGCAGCCAAGATTTCGCACGTTCGCTGTCCGCCACGGCGGAGGTCTCACGCCAATCCGTGCCCGTTTCAGCAAGCCAGCCAAGGAAACCGCGGAGAGAGTTGGCAACGCTCTTCAGCGTCTGTACGGTCACGCCACCACGGAGATTCTTCCTGCCTCCCACCTTTGGCCGTGCGAACTGGCCCCGGTACCGATGCTCCATGAAGAGATTCATTTCAAGGGCGTCGATCGGCCTCGCCTGACACCATAGAAGTGGGAAGTCTTCCACCAGGGCGTCCTGGTGGAAGCGCACTTCTCGAAGCTCCATCAGGCCATCTGGCCCGGAGACCACGCGTTTCGCCCCGTCAAAGTAGGGCAAGGTACCGCAGTTCACGTCAACGCGGTGCAAGTGCACCTGCTTGGCGAATTCCGCGTCAGCGCTATCCACGTGCGCTGACATTCTCAGGGCACCGGGCAACGCCAGAAGCCTGAAGACATCGGATTCAACGACATCAGGATCAAGGGAGCAATGGCATGTTCACTTGGCCGAATAAGCTCTCTGTCGGTGAGCTGCACAACTGCCTCTATGTGACTGTTCGGACCGGTTTGAGCGGCGGCCTTTGGGCTGCCGTGGCACGCCAGAGTAACAGAATCGTAGAAACGATGTACAAGAGCTTAGTTCATAATTTTTCTAGATGGCATTGAGCTGCGCCGGCCCAGCAGCTCGCGCGCCAGCAGGCCCGGATAGGCCTCCAACGCCACGCGCCGCCTGTCGCCAAAGTGCAGACCGGCATGCAGGCCCGGCAGCAGCGCCCCCGCCTGCAGCAGCAGCGGCACGCCCGCATGCAGCATGTAGGCGACCGGCGGGTTGACCCATTTCATGCTGGGCGAGGAACCGGCCGGCAGGTCGCAGGCGCGGTGCGCGAACTTGCCGCCGACGGGGCGCGCCGCGCAGAAGGCCGCGAACTGCGCGCGGATCTGCGCGCGTGGCAGGGCGCAGTAATGCTGCATCAGCGCCAACCAGTCGGTCGGCCAGCCCAGCGCCAGCACCAGCTCGCGCGGCAGGCCGAAGGGAAAGTCGAAGCCGCCGACCCAGGGCTCGGGGCGCGCCAGCTCGTCGCCCAGGCCGGCCAGGGTGTCGAACAGGCGCAGGCCCTGCAACAGCAAGACCTGACCCCGCAGCTGCCCCTGGGCCAGGGTGATGGGCTTGCGCTTACTGGGGGAACTACTGAAGTCGACCCCGATCAGCGGCAGGCCTGTGGATTGAGCGCTAGAGTGCATGGCTGGCACTTTAGCCGCGCCCCCCGGAGACTCCATGCCCAATGACGCCGCCAGCGCCGAGCCCAAGCCCGGCGACCAGCCCGCCCCGGTGGAGCGCATCGTCAGCACCGAGCACAAACTGCAGATCGGCAAGAGGACGCTCGAGTACACCGCCACCTGCGGCACCCTGGTGTTGCGCGAACCTGATGCGGGCGAGGCCAAGGCTGGCGACGGCAAGGAAGGCTACAAGGGCGACAAGGCCCGCGCCACGGTGTTCTTCATCGCCTACACGCTGAAGACGGGCAAGAAGGATGCTCAGCAGCGCCCGCTCACCTTCAGCTTCAACGGCGGGCCCGGCTCCAGCAGCGTCTGGCTGCACCTGGGGCTGCTGGGGCCGCAACGCGTGCCCTGCGACGACAAGGGCCACTGCGGCGCACCGCCGCACCAGCTCACCGACAACGAGTACAGCCTGCTGACCGACTCCGACCTGGTCTTCATCGACCCGGTCGGCACCGGCCACTCGCGCGTCGCCGAGGGCGAGAAACCGGCCGAGTTCCACGACTACCAGCGCGACCTGGATTCGGTGGGCGAGTTCATCCGCCTCTACGTGACGCGCAACGAGCGCTGGGGCTCGCCCAAATACCTGATCGGCGAAAGCTATGGCACCACGCGTGCCGCCGGCCTGGCACGCCATCTGCAAGAGAAGCACGACATCTACCTGAACGGGCTGATGCTGGTCTCGCTGGCGATGGACTTCCAGACCCTCAGCTTCGACCATGGCAACGACCTGCCCTACCCGCTCTACCTGCCCACCTACGCGGCCACCGCCTGGTACCACCAGGCGTTGCGGCCGACGCTGCAGAACAAGCCCCTGCAGGAGGTGGTGGCGGCGGCCGAGGCCTTCGCCAACGGCGACTACACGCTGGCCCTGATGCAGGGCTCGCGCCTGCCCGAGGCCGAGCGCCAGCACATCGCCGAGCAGGTGGCGATGTACAGCGGCCTCAGCATCGAATTCGTGCTGCGCTGCCGGCTGCGCGTGGACGAATTCCGCTTCTTCAAGGAGCTGCTGCGCGCGCGCGGCCAGACCGTGGGTCGGCTGGACTCGCGCTTCCTCGGCCTGGACAAGGACGATGCCGGCGAGCATCCGGAGGAAGACGCCAGCATGAACCAGCTGATCGGCGCCTATGCCTCTGGCATCAACCGCCTGCTGGTGGAGAAGCTCGACTACCGCAGCGACAGCCCCTATCTCGTGCATGCGCCGCTGTGGAAGACCTGGTCCTGGAAGGGTTTCGAGAACAAATACATCGCCGCCGGCGACAGCCTGCGGCGCGCCCTGCACGCCAACCCGGACATGCGCGTCTACGTGGCCAGCGGCTACTACGACCTCGCCACCCCGCATGCGGCGGGCGACTACACGCTCAGCCACCTGGGCCTGCACCACAGCCTGCAGGACCGCATCCAGGTCAGCTATTTCGAGGGCGGCCACATGATGTACATCCACCAGCCTTCGCTGGCCCGCATGGCCGGCGAACTGCGCGCCTTCGTCGGCCAGGGCTGAGGCTTGGGCTGAAGGCAAGGCCAAGGTTTTCCCGGGCTTGACGCTGCCCGGCCGTGGGTGGAAGCTGATCCGGCCTGGACGCAGATCCGAGCAAGGGGGTTGGCGGCGTGGAGTCAGACAGCAGCGCAGCAAAGGCCGGCATGGCCACAGCCGACGCCATGATGGCCGCGGGCCAGCATGCGCAGGCCGTCGCCCTGCTGGAAGACCTGCTGGCCGAGCTCGCCCCCGAGCACCCACGCCTGCGCGGCCAGTTGCTGAACCGCCTGGCCGTCAACTATCCGCGCCTGGGCCAGAGCCAGCAGGGGCTGCGCGCGGCGCATGAGGCGGTGCAACTGTTCGAGCGCCTGCCCAGCGGGCTGGCCGGCCTGGCGACGGCGCATTGCGCGCTCTCCTTCTGCTACGCCATGCTGCGCATGGGCCAGGAGGCCCTGCAGGCCGGCCTGCGCGCCCTGCACAGCGCCCGCGAGGCCGGCAATTCGGAGCTGGAGGCCTGGGCGCTGAACCGCATCGGCCTGGCCTACGAAGCCCTGGGCGATCTGCAGCAGGCCCAGACCTCGACCACACAGTCGCTCGAGATCGCGCAGCGCCACGAGCTGGCCGAGCTGCACTTCGCGGCCATCAACAACCTCTGCTGCTTTGCCAGCCTGGCCGAGCACGAGGCCCTGCTGGAACATCAGGACGCGCGCGCCCAGGGTCATGCCTTGCGGGCCCTGCAGCTGACCGAGCAGGCCTGCCAGCTGGCCCGCGCCTCGGGCAATGTGCACTGGCGCGCGGCGGCGCTGGCGAACCGCGTCGATGCCCTGCTCTCCGGCAGCGAGCTCGACACCGCCGCGGCCCTGATCGACGAGTACCTGCCGCTGGCGCAGGAACATCGTTTTGCCTGGCTGGTGCTGCACGCCCAGCTGCAGCGCGCGCGGCTGCTGCAGCTGGGCGATCAGGCGGGGCGCGCGATCGCCATCCTGCGCAGCCTGCTGGCGGCCGATCTGGATCGCATGCCACCCAAGCTCAAGCGCCGCGCCGTGCACATGCTGGTCGGCCTGCACAAGCAGCGGGGCGAGTACTACGAGGCCCTGCAATGCCTTGAGCAGCTGGCCGAGCTGGACCGCCGCTGGGCCCGGGACAAGCTGGCCCTGCACAGCAAGGCCCTGCTGATACGCGAGGAAGTGGCGCAGGCCCAGGCGCGCGCCGAAGTCGCCAGCCGCGATGCCGAGCGCGAGCGCGAACGCGCCGAGCGCCTGCTGCACGAGCACGAGGCCCTCAGCAGCCAGGCCGCCGAGCTGGGCCGCATCGCCGTGGAAGACGTACTCACCGGCCTCTTCAACCGCCGCCACGCAGACCAGGCCCTGCCAGTGCTGAGCCAGCGCGCCATCAGCCAGGGCCAGCCGCTCAGCCTGGCGATGCTGGACCTCGATCACTTCAAGCAGATCAACGACCGCTATGGCCACGCCATGGGCGACCAGGTCTTGCGTGCCGTGGCCCAGCACCTGCGCACCAGCGTGCGCAGCGCCGATCTGATGGCGCGCATCGGCGGCGAGGAATTCGTCGTCGCGCTGCTGGGGGCGCCGCTGGCCAAGGCGCGCGAGATCTGCGAGCGCATGCGCAGCGCGATTGCCGGGCACGACTGGGAGGCACTGGCGCCCGAGCTGAAGGTGAGCGTCAGCATCGGCCTGGCCTGCGCCCAGACCGCCGAGCAACATGGTCAGTTGCTGGAGCGCGCCGACCAGGCCCTCTACGCCGCCAAGCATGCCGGCCGCAACCAGGTGCGCGTGAGCCTGGCCGATGCCGGGCCGGCCGGTCGCGAAGTCCCCACAGCGGCTTGACGCGGGCGGGCCGCTGCCCGATGCTGGGCGGCAGCAGCCTGCGCCGACATGGGATCCCTCCGCCAAACCAGCCACCCTGACTTCGATGCCTTGCTTGGCGCCGCCGCGCAGCACGCCTTGCGGGGCGACTACGTCGATGCCGTTGCGGCGCTGCAGCAGGCCCTGCCCCTGTGCCATGACGACACCGCGCGGGCGCGCGTGCTGGCCCTGCTGGCGCACCATTACCCGCGCCTGGGCAATCTGCAGGACAGCGTGCGCTGCGCCAGCGAGGCGGTGGCGCTGTGCCAGCACCTGGACGAACCCCGGCTGGTGGCCGAGGCCCAGACCTCGCTGTCCTATGTCTATGCCCAGCTGCTGATGGGGCGCGATGCCCTGGACGCCGCCCTGCATGCCCTCAAGGCGGCGCGCCGCGCCGGCAACCGCGTGCAGGAGGCCTGGGCGCTGAACCGCCTGGGCGTGGCCTATGGCAGCATGGACAACATCGCCCAGGCGCGCGAAAGCACCCAGCAGGCGCTCGAGGTGGCCACGCCGCTGGGCGATGGCGAGCTGAGCTTCTCCTGCCTCAACAACCTCGCCTACTTCTGGCTGCAGCTCGCGGCCGAGGCCCGCACCGGCGCCAGCGAGGCCAAGCTGCTGCCCGAGGCCCTGCGCCAGGCCCGCGCGCTTGCCGAGCAGGCCAGCGCGCAGGCGCGCGCCTCGCGCAGCGAGTTCCAGGTCACGGTGGCGCTGTCGAATCTGGTCGAAGCCATGCTGGGCATGGCCGATCACGAGGACAGCGTGGCCCTGATCGACGAATACCAGGCCCTCGCCCACCGCCACGGCTATCTGGCGCTGGAGCTGCAGGCCCAGATGCAGCGCGCCTGGCTGCTGATGCTGCGCGGCCAGCACCAGGCCTGCGTGGCCAGCCTGATGCTGATACTGGCGCAGCGGCGCGAGCATCTGCCGCCGGCGCTGCGCCGCAAGC
>Ga0208398_100654_pt1 | contig 19232 bp, 16 predicted proteins | sample LakWasMe79_HOW10_2_FD_183905 | JGI IMG/M metagenome (GOLD analysis project Ga0208398, IMG submission 183905) | Freshwater sediment methanotrophic microbial communities from Lake Washington under simulated oxygen tension - Sediment Metagenome... | ecosystem: Environmental > Aquatic > Freshwater >...
AATTCTTGCCACCTGCTGGAATGGGGGGCAACTGCAGATCGTCATCATCGCCGTCTGCATCCGACTCTTTGGTAAAAGCCTTGTTCATGGAAGTCCGCGCGTAATGCCCGAAACGGGATAGTGTCCGACAGATTCTGGATAAGAAAAAGGCCTGTAACTGTGAAGCTACAGGCCTTTACTTTTTGGTGCGGCTGGCAGGAATTGAACCCACGACCCCTTGGTTCGTAGCCATTTAATTGCACCTTTTTAATGCACTTCCTGGGACGTTGTTGGATGCCATGAAATTCACCTAACTCATTGATAATATTAAGAATATTTGAACATATTGGTATCACACCGTCCCAAAGCGTTTCACCACAGCCCTCGCCAATCGTTCCCAGACTGTTCCCAGAAAATAACATTTGACCTAGAATATTTGCCATCATGAAGAGGGGTTAACTCGTGCTCATCGCCACGAACATTCCGACGCATGGTACTGCTAGAAAGTGGGGCTACATGGCACGTGATTTATTGACCGTAAAGGCCGTACGAGCGGCCAAGCCAACAGACAAAGAATACCTGGTCAGCGACGGTGACGGACTGTTCTTGCGTGTGCTTCCAACTGGCAAGAAGACGTGGCAACTTATTTACACGCACAGCGGGCGGCGACGCAAGCTATCTCTCGGCGATATGGACGACGTCACACTGGCCAGCGCACGTGAACGGGCTAATGTCGAACGAGAACGCATCGCTGGAGGCCTCGATCCCCGAGTCGCGCTGATCGCGGTCGAGGCCGAACAGGCAAAAGAACTCAAAGCCCTCAGTGCCGAGGCTGAGCGCCGCAAGGCGGAAGACCTTCCTTTCAAAGCCATGTTCGATGCATGGCTTGCAGATGGCGTGGCGCGAGGTGATGCCAACGCAGAATTACGAAGGTCGTTCGAAAAGAATATCCTGCCGACGCTCGGCGCAAAGCCTGTCCGCCATGTGACAGAGTCGGACATTCGGGACCTGCTCCGTAAGATTGGCCGCACGCGGGGAAAGTGCCGTACAGCGGTCCTTCAGCTTGCAGATCTCCGTCAGCTCTTTCGCTGGGCCGAGAAACGCAAACCTTGGCGACCGTTGCTGATAGAAGGCAATCCAGCTGAGCTTGTCGAAGCAAAGCAGGTTGTGCTTGCCGAATACGATCTCGCCAACGAACGTGATCGCATCCTCACCGCGGATGAGATACGCACTCTGCGCGACATCTTTGTCAGGATGCAGGCCGAGTACGACAATGCCCCGAATAAGCGCACCGGAGTTCGCCCCGTGAGCGCCGAAACGAGACTTTCCATATGGATCATGCTGTCCACTTGCTGCCGCATAGGGGAGCTTTGCAATGCGCGCTGGGAGCACGTCAACTTGCAAACCGGCGAGTGGCTTGTGCCCCGCGAGAGTACAAAGACAAAAGTCGAATGGATGGTGTTCCTGTCCGACTTCGCGCTGCAACAGTTTCAGGCACTTCGACAGATCACGAAGGACAGCATTTGGTGCTTTCCATCGCGCGACGAAGACAGTCACTTGAGTCCGAAGTCGGTCTCGAAGCAGATTGGGGACCGCCAATTCCAGTTCAAGAAGCGCAAACCGCTGAAGAATCGCCGCAACGACAACACACTCGTCCTCCCAGGCGGTGAATGGACCCCTCATGATTTGCGCCGAACTGGGTCGACTTTGATGCAGTCACTCGGCGTGTCCGAGCATGTGCGTGAACGGTGCCTCAATCATGTAGTAGGTGGCAAGCTCGGACGTATCTACGGGCGCTATGAGTTTGCTCCCGAGAAGCGCGACGCGTGGAATGTGCTCGGCGCGCATCTTGAATCGATATTGAAAGTGAAGAATTAGCAACTCCGCCGATTCGATTCAGCTTACGGGCAGCAAGTACCAATGACGGATTTGGTCGATCTGCTCACCGCCAAGGCGGATCGCATGGCCGAACGAACGCACATTTCTGACACATCCCCGGTGCGCAGGTGGGCTGAGGTTCGACCTTTCCAGCAAGCAGTTTTTCCCGCCTCGCAACCAGGGCATTCAGATCGACAGGCTCCATGAGCCTCACTCGATGGCATCCCGTTCGGAGACCATCCGGTCGCTCCGTCAAGACATAGGCATGGTCCGCAACACTCTCCCCCATCTGTGCCATCAACGCCACGCGCTGGGCCGACAACTCAATGACATCCGACCGATATGCCCGATGCACCGTCCGGGTCTTCAGCTCGACCAGTACCAACGCTCCTTTCGCATCGCGGTAGGCCCTGTCCACCTTGGCCGTGATCGATATCGGCCCAAACGAACGAAATAGGCGCTCCGCATAGACCAAGCGAGTGCCACGCAACTCCGGCGGTAGCTCGTCCTCAGGAGGACGCGGCCACAAGTGCCACCAGAGGACAACAACAACCGCAACAAACCACACCACGGCAACAGTTTCAAGGCCCATCGCGCGATTCCGGGGCCTGAAGCCATCGTGCCACATACCGGATCAAACGGTACCAGGCCCGCTGAAGCTTTCTGGCCCAATATCTGAAGTGCCCCACAAAACAACGTCCCTGGCGGGCTGAATCCCCCTGCCGCTCCCGATAGAACCGCTTATGGGCTCGCAGGCCGCGCATGGCTGCCCGCTGCTGTTCTGCGGTCCGTTGCCTGCCATACCGATGCTCGAAAACCACCAAGCGTTCGCACACACCCATCTGTGCCAGTTCCGAGGCGCCGACCGTCACCTTCTGATGCATATGCTTTTTCAGCTCGGCCACGATCAGTCCTCCCCACCAAGGGTCGGCACATCGAATGCCTGGACCATGTGCCCCGCTGCGATTGGGTTCACACTTATAGAAGCGGGCCGTGCTGCCCCAGGCGAATGAGATATACCACCTCCCACCGGCACCAACATCCAGTTCTGCGCCAACAGCCCTTCTTGGGCCAGAAAGCGCAGCCGGTTCACCCGCTTCGTCCCCTTGTTGAACCGGATCAGGTCGTCATACAGACGCGGGTTGTCCTCGCGTGTCATCTCAAACAGCAAGCGCACCGGCTCGGTATGGGGGTCTGTCTTCTGTGTCATGCGCCCTCTCCTTCCGACCGCACTGCGGGCGACAAGCGTGACGACGCCTGCATCGCAGTGGCGGCGTAATTCGTGCCTGCGATCTGGTAGCCCCGGAGATTCGAGAACATTGGTTCCTTCACCTCCAATATCTGGTGCGTCGCAAAAGCCTCCTTGACTGCCTTCTTGAAAAGAAAGGCACCTCCACCAACCAGAATAACGTGCTGAACGTCATAGAACTCGCCAATGCGGCGGATCATGGCCCCGACCGCTTGCTTGGCCACGCTTTCGACCATGGGCTTCATGCGCGCCAGGCTGTAGGTCCGCTGGAAGATCGTCAGATTCTTGTTGGTGCGCAAGGCCAGGTCGATGGCGTCCAACTGGTTGTAAGGTTGGCCAATCTCCGCGCTGATGTCATCCGCAATGACCTGCAGGATGTCGGACACCCCGCGGTTGACCGAATGGCTGCGCTTGTGCGACAACTTCATGCCCCGCGCCACCAGCCAGTCGAAGGTGCGCGAACCGGGGTCAATCACCAGGCTGTGCTCGTTCTCCATTGCCACCACTTTGTCATGCTGCGAGGCATAGTCGATCAGTGCCCCATTGGGCTGTGCCATGGCCAGCGCCTTGCGCACCAGCACGGTCTTTCCATTACCCACGTCGTGAGTACCAGTCATCAACTTTTCCAGCGCGGCCTTCTTCAAGGCAAACATGGCCACCGGCAGCCCCACCACCAGCAGGTCGATGGTGTCGACCTTCATCATGCGCAGTGCCCCGCGTGCCAGGGCCAAGTATTCCGGGGTGTCAATAAAGTTGTCGTGGATCTGCGTGGCACGAAAAGCGTCGGCGGCCAGCATCACGTCCGGCCCCACCTCAAAAAACATGCCGCCAATCGGGATGGCGACGGTTTTGCGCCGATCTGCGCCCAGGGTGGTGGATGGGTCGCGCGGAAAGGGATAGGCCAGCGACGGAAAGCTGGCGCAACGGATTTCATCACCGGAAATCCCAGCGACGTACTTGGTGTTGCCGTAGCCAACGTCTACGGCTCGAATGATCAATTCCATAAAAAACTCCAAATCAGGGTTACAGGGCGATCAGCATCGGTGGCCCGATACCGTCCATCCACGCAGAAGTTCCCTTCAAACCGTCCGATTTCGGGATCAGCTCTGGCATGGGTCCCAATGCAACCTTGTCAGGTCGCACTGAAACGAGATCGATTTCATCGAATGTGCGGAATAGTCCTGCGTGTCGAACCACGGTCTCACGGCAAACCGAGCTGTCAAGGGTGTGAATTGCGCAGATCGCGCTGATTGAGGTTCTTTTCCGTTCCCCCCTCCAAATTGGCCCACAGCCCGGTCAAAGTCCCGTCCGAAACCAGAGGCTGCGATTTCCCTTGTCAAGCCCGCATCCAGCCTCACTTTCAACACCTTCGGGAAAATAAACGCGGCTCACGGGCACATCCCGGCCCTTCAATCGCCACCCAAAACCGCCTGGAAATCGACACCGTTTCCGGCACGCCTGCTTGACTCATACTCCTGGTCGGCGTCAACTACAGATTCCCGAGGGCCGTCCTGGCCCTGCTCCATCGCGGAGCAAAAGGCGTCGCAGTCGTTACCTGCCCCCAAACTCCGGTCTTTGAACCGGAATAGCCATCACCCATGAGGTGATGGCCCCGTGGTTTCCTCGTAGTGCAACCCCTTGTGGCCTTGCCAGCGTTGTTCGCTGGGCGTTCCCTGAAACGCGCCACGGTTTTCGAGCACACGGTCGGCACTGGATGCCGCACCCCTGTTCCCGCCATCCTTTGAGCACGCGTTTTACGCAGCGCGCGGTTGTGTTTGCCTCTTTAGGCTCCCCGCGCGTCCCCGCTCACAAACTCGGCACTGCCCTGGACTTTCGGTCAGGGGTGGACCCATACGAGTGGATGGCGCTATGAATCCAGAACTGATCCATCAGTACGTGCAAGGCTTGACCTTGTCACGGATGCCCTTTGGCACGCCCTTGAGGCGGGTCGGCATCACCAACCCCATGGTTGTAGAAATGCACAGGTGGGACGGATCACATATTTCATTTTTAAGAAAGACCGAGCTGGCCAGCGCTAAAGCGCTGGCTGGCAAAACACTGGGTCGGTGCCGCACTTCGGTGGTCGCGTGCTGCACCGGAGTTTTGACCACGAACCTGCCGGGCGACGGAATCCGCTCGGTGGGTGATTCCCTTGGGATTCCATGCATTTCTTAATACCTGCCCGCCGTTCGGGCGGCGGGCGGTCGACCCTGGAATACAACGTCATGAAAAACAGACTTTCTTTTGGAACTTCGCTTCGCCGACCTCAAGGCTCGGTCAGTCCTGGCCGCCTGACTGCCAATCAACCCCCACGCCGCCTGTCGTGGTCAGGCAAGACTGCCCAGGAAATCCTGGCGGGCTACCCGCCAGGCAAAGCACCTCCGCTCAAAGTACTGGAGGTGCTGCTGGAACTCTTCAATACATTGCACACCTCGCTGGAGAAAACCGTTTCCCACAAGACACGGTATGAACGTGCCCAGTTCCTGCGGCGCTTCTTCCGCGACTTGAAGGTCAAAGCCGGATTCAACACCATTCCCGATCCGCGCAACCTGGGACAGAAACACATTCATGCCATGGTGCAGGTCTGGCAACAGGAGCATCTCGCTCCGGCCACGATTCAGACTTACCTGAGTTTCCTGCGCGGCTTGGGCATGTGGATGGGCAAGCATGGCTTTGTGCGGGGGCCAGCGCATTACGGCCTGAGCGTGGAGGAATACCAGCGACATGAGTATGCGCAGCGGGACAAAAGTTGGTCTGCCGCTGGCGTTGACATTGACGATGTAATCGACCAGGTGCATGCCTATGACCAGTATGTCGGCGCTTCGCTGCGGCTGATCAGGGCCATGGGGCTGCGACGCAAGGAGTCCATCCAATTCCGGCCCTTTGAGCACGTCTTGCCTTTCAGCGAAACGGGACTGCCCCCCGAAAGCAAGGCAGCGGATCGGTATGTGAGGATCAAAGGCAAGGGCGGACGGGTGCGTTTTATACCCGTGGACAGCCCTGCCCGGTTGGCGGCGGTCATTCTCGCACAAAGTGTTGTCTGTAACCGGGATGCCCACATGGGGGACCCTGCAAGTGATCTAAAGCAGAACCTGCGGCGCTTTGATTACGTGCTGGAGAAATTCGGAATCACGTTTCGGGAACTGGGGGTAACCGCTCACGGATTGCGCCATGAGGCATTGATTGACCATTTTGAGTTGTTGACGGGACAGCCACCACCCGTTCGGGGCGGTGTGGCTTTGCCGCGCGACGCCGATCAGTTCGCTCGAAAAGAAGTGTCAGAACTGGCTGGACATGCGCGCATTCGGGCATCAGGCGCGTATATAGGTCCGTCAGTAGTTATGCGCACAAAAGCGCCCACTCCAGCGGTATCAATGGAGCTCAGCGATTCGGACGACAGCCCATGGCAGTGAGAACGGCCTCCACCGAAACTGGCAAGATGGATGAGATGGTCCGGGACTGCTCCATGCCAGCAGGCTCACCAGACAACTGGCGAATCCAGTTCGCCAGCCATTCCCGTCAAGACCAGGAGGCCTGAGTCTGCGGCAGTGCCTTTCCCGGATCGAAAACTTCCAACACATCCGGCGCAGCCAGCATGTGGGTAAATAACACCAGGTTGGTTCCGCCCTTGGCCAGACGCGAAGGAAACAGGATGCCTTTCACCCCCGCAGCGATCACCGTATCCCCAACGACCCAACTCGGTGGCTCGACACGTTGGTTGAACCACAGTTCACGCCAGTCGCAGTAGAAGTCTTCCCAAATGGGCTCCCATACGGACGCGCTGAAGCTCGCAGTGAAATCGACCACCGGCGCTGCCGTCAGTTTATAGCTCGTCAATGTGCCGGGCGGCAACAGCGTGGAAACCTGCTGGTATTCACGAACGGCCGTCTCCGTCTCCAGCGCCAGATAAAGGGCCTCCACGCCGGGACGATTGGCTCTCCCGCCAAGCTTGGCCGCCCCCGCCCCGCTGGTTGGCGCGACGGCCCATCTGGGCACATGCATCCGGTAAGCCGTGACATCGGCCAACGCGGTCAGCTTCATCCTGCGGCACCCGCTTCGAGCGACTCCACATAACGCAGGACATCTTCGGTTCGCCCTTCCGACACCAGCTGCTCTGCTGTCTTGTAGCCAAACGGGGGCAACGGCTCGTTGCGATACCAAAAGATGGCACGGGTGACGTCGCCGGACAGGTCATGGGCCGCGCGCATCACGCGCAGCGCCTCGCGCAGAAATTTCTGCACACTCTCCGACGCCGGTGCCCGGCTGATGGTGTTGCGATGGACATGTGCCTGGGTGGCAAGCGTCTGGATGTCGATGCTCAGCACGTCGCCGAATCGTTTCGGCGACAGCGTAGACGCCCCCGCTTCCTGGTCACGCAGGAAATCGATGAAGCCATCGAAACCGTGACTCAAGGCTGGGGAAACCTGAAGGGTTGCGGTGTGCATACTTTCCTCTCATACGAATAATTAACCAAATTATGCACTAATTTTGCACTTATCACGCACTATAAATATTGATGTCGTTCCCCTATGTCGTGGGCGATACCTCGAAGTTGTCATCGGGGTAAATCGCCACGCAGCGCGGCAGAGCTTCCCCTACATCGATCTCGTCCGCGCCAACGCCGAACCGGGACAGCGCCGCGTAACGGGCCATTTCCTCGCTGGATTCGTTCACCTCGCCGATGTACTGTGACCGGCCTTCTCGGATCACGTACACGTTCCACTTTCTCAACATGATTTGAAACCTCCGTTGCAACAGTTCAAACCTCATGGCCTGACACGAAGAGCGTGTCAGGCCACCTGGGCCACCCTCTCCACGGTTGCGTACTGCCGACTTCCGTTTACCCCGCCAACGCGGGCTCCTGCACCCGCTGTGTTGCGCCGTCCGGTCCCACAGGCGGTTCGTCGGCACCTCCGGACGGGCTGACTTTCTCAGGCATCCCGACCCGCAGCACGGTGGGCAACCAGTCCGAGCCCGCCACAGTCTGCTCGGCCCCCGTCACGGCGGCATCCTTCTTGAGTGCGGCCAGCGGGCTGGCTGCATTGGCATCGACGGCTTCGGTCACGACTTCCAGGATTCGCCCCTTGGACACGTGGTTGAAATACGAAGGGCCGGTGGCCGTCCACCATTTGCTCATGTCCAACCCCAAGGCGTGGGCTAGCGCGTCGTTGCTCTGCCGTTCGGATTCGACACCACAAATGCCGACGGTGGTGACCGCGACCACGAAGGTCAGCAGTTGCAGCACCGTGGTCTGATCCTGCGCCAGCAGCCACGGGAAGACCGCATCCAGATCGGTCGGCAAGCGTTTGGCCCACGCGGCACGTTCGGCCTGCACCTTCGCCCAGGCAGCGCAGCTTTCCAGGTCATCGGCAGCGGATCGCAGTTCGAACTCGCTGTCGGTCGCGGTGATCGCGAAGACAGGTTCCAACCGGTAGTAGCGATGGTCGTTATCCCGGAACATCTTCTGGGCCAGTTGCGCGGTAAGCGCCGCCAGCGCCACGTCCGAACGGTCGACCAGTTCAGCCTGAACGGCGATGACACGGTGGGCGGTAAGTCGCCGCATCAGCTTGTCGGAATGGACGGGGCGGGTCTTGGGTGATGGCAGCGACACAAGCGATTCGTCGTCACCGCCCTCGCCTGCCAGCCGCACCGCCTGCGCCATCTCGCTACGATCTTCGGGTCGGACCAAGCCGCGCTTGAGGGCCACTGCACCGTCGTTGCCGACAAAAACCACGCATCCGGCCTGGGCCATCAGGTCAGCAGGCCACACACTGAGAGTGTTTTCCAGAGCCTTGAACTGCGCCTGCAGACCCTCGGACTCGCTTTCGAGCTTCTCATTCTCATATTCGCGGTCCTCATCGCCCTCATCTGTGCCTGCTTCGGCTAATGCTTCCATCTGGTCATGCAGCGCTGTCATTTTGGCTTCGAGTTCAGCGATGCTGGCGGCTTCCTGCTCGGTCGGCACGCGCCGGGTCTTGCGCAATTCACCGTACTTGACGAATTCGTCGTAGTTGTAGCGCACGCGGACATCAACCCACTTCCAGCCCTCCAGCAAGACCTGCTTGGCCTTTTTCTGCAGTTTGTCGGTCGCCAGCTTTTCCAGCAGCGGAGCATCCAGCAGATAGGCTTTCTTGTCGTCGTCACTGAACAGGTCGCGACGCAGTGTGCCACCGGCTTTCTCATAGGCCTTGACAGTCACGTACTTGACCACCGGGTCACGATCAGATTCGATCTCGCCCAGCGTGAGCCATTGACGCAGGTAGTCAGGGCGGCGATTCCAGGCCGGCACACCGGCCCAAGCCTGCTCCTGCTTGTCGTGCTCATCGACCGAAGCCAGCACCATGAGGCAGTCCAGCCCGATCTTGTCTTCCCGGAACTGCGCCATCAACTTCGGGGACACTGTCGCCAGCTTCATGCGGCGTTTGACCACCAGCGGTGTGACACCAAAGGCGGCTGCCACGTCCTCAATCGACTTGCCCTGCACGATCAGCCTGGCAAAGGCGGTGTATTCGTCGGCCGGGTGCATGGGAATGTGGAAGAAATTTTCTGAAAGGCTGGCCATCAGGGCCTTGTCGGCGGGCACGATCAGCACGGGAACGGGGTAGTTTTCGGGAATGTCGCCGTTAATGACCAACAGGGCCAGTGCTTCGAGACGGCGACCGCCTGCACAAACCTCGAACAGACCGCGTGCTCCTTTCACGACGATCAGGTTTTGCAGGACATTGCTTTCCTTGATAGATGCCGCCAGTTCAGCAATGCTCATCTTCGACGTGCTGCCAGCCGACCGCGCCTGGTAAGCCTCCGACAAGACCAGCTTATTGAAGGGGACGGTGGTGCGAGGGGATGCTTCAATGACGGCTTCAATTTCGGCTTTCGAGAATTTCATGGGAACTCCTGAAGGGTTGAAAAGGACACAGCGACGTGCTGTCCATGCATTCAGAATCTCATGCGCCACCCGTTCTTCAAGCCCCATGTGCGATAGCATCGCTCCATGTCCCACGGAAAATAGCGCGGCAAAACTCAGCCTGATTTCAACGCATTTCTCTGCACCACTCACGCCGTCCTGTCCATGCCACCGCTGTACGAAATCCTGTTCCTTTTTTCCGCACCACAAGGGTATCTTGCGGAAATCAAGCGGCTCAACCAACCCATCAACACACCCAAATCCACGGTTTTTCAATGGTTGTGGATCGACAAAGCGACGGTGACCACACTCCTGTTCGTGAACATGGCCACTTCCCCGCGCCAACACCGCACTTTCAAAGAAGCGTTGCTTTGGTTCGACGATACGAAAGGCGAGCTACGCTGGAACAGCGGGCCGACCGTACAACTCGTGGCGGAGTCGAGCCAGGCACTGCCTCAGCCCCTGCTCCAGCTGGTCAATTTGCACTTGAGTTGAATCACGGTCACCCTGCCGATTCACCTTCCGCACCGCTTGGCTGATCACAATAGACCGCCGTAAAACACGCCATTCCAGCTGGAGCTGTCTGCCCCCCACGCCTATGCTGAGGTCTTCTTGTTGACACGGAAATTTCCTCCATGCGCCTTGGCTCCGTTCGACCGCTTCAGCGATTGGCCTATGTACGGCGGATCGAGGCACTGGAACTGGCCTTGGAACAGGCCCAACACCTGCTCTACCAGGATGAACTGACACCGCTCCTGAACCGGCGAGGATTCCGGCGGACTTGCGACCAGTGGCCAGCGTCGCGACCAATGGAGACCCGAATGTGCTGTGTGATGGTGGACCTGGATGATTTCAAGTCCGTCAACGATCAATATGGTCACCCGGTGGGTGATGCCGCGCTACTGCATTTCTCCAAAACCCTGCTCCAGCACCTGCGCCATGCGGATGTGTTGGCGCGGCTCGGTGGTGATGAGTTTGCCCTGGTGCTGGTCAACACGCTGAGCACCGATGCGCTGCGCGTACTGGAACATTTGCAAAGGGTATTGGCGGCCTCGCCCCTGACCATTCATGGAACATCGGTGCGCTTGCGCTTCTCGGCGGGCGTTGCCGACCGACAGGTTCATGAATCATTGCCCGACGCACTGGCACGCGCCGATGCCGCCCTGCTGGATGCCAAGCGCTCCGGCAAGGCATTGGTCAGAATGCACATGGCGCCGGAAAACCCTGGCGGGTGATCAGACTTGACGGAATCGGAGTCATATTCGCAGCAACGAACCCCACATCGGTGGATGCTGAACTTTTCAGCTGAAGGGTTACCACCGGAAATCAATCTGCTTTCTCCAGCGTTGCACCTGGAAATTCGTAGAAATACTCGTTCCCGCCGTCTGGCAAAGGCACACTGATCCCGCACACCTTGGCCTCGGCCAAAGCGCGCCCGTCGGAGCGCTCTTGAGTCTGCTCAGGCGTTGCGGTCGTTACCCGCCTTCCCTGTTGGCGCCGCACCTAGCGGCTGTCATTCGTGCCGGGGTTCTTACCCCGGCTTGATTTATCCGCTTGTCGTCGTCTGACGACAGGCCATTTCATCTTTTTCATAGCCCATTGAGCCCACCAGCTTCTCCCGAAGCCCGGCGTGCTCGCGTTCAAACACGGGGTCATTCTTGACCCTCTCATTCATTCCCACCCGGGGAGCACGTCTCCCCAGTGGGTGGCTGTGTTCCCCATTTTTTTTGGAGAACACACCCATGGCACGCTTTACCGCGCCTTCCCTATGGCTACCCGGGTTCAATCCGGAGCCGTCCGAGCCCGCAGCTCTTTTCATCGAGACCGAACCGCCTGTTTCTGATCTGGCATCCACTACGGAGGAAAGTCCTGCCGGAGAATCTGCTGAACCGGCGCGTCTGCGTGCCAACTGGCGTGTGGTCAGCGGCACCGCAGAAACTGCACCGCGCAATTTGTGGCCACAGTTGGTCCGCGCCGATCTGAATAAGCTGGGCGGCAGCGTCACCAAGTTCGAGGCCAACCTGGCTGCGATCAAGGTACTGCACCACATCGAGGCCGAACAACGTGCAGTCACCCCGAAAGAACTCAGCACCCTGCTGCGCTACACCGGCTGGGGCGGCTTGCCCGCCAGCTTCAACCTCGAAGCCGAAGACGCGGCCTGGGCCAAACGTGCCCGGCAGTTGAGTGCACTGCTGACCCCGGATGAGTACGAATCAGCCCGTGCCTCGGTCAACAACAGCCACTACACCGAGGTCCATGTGATCGAAGTAATGTGGCAGGCCGTGCAACGCTTTGGCTTCAATGGCGGGCGCATTTTGGAGCCCGCTGCGGGTATTGGCCACTTCATCGGCGCGATGCCAGCAGCCATCGCCGAGCAAAGCAGCGTCACGGCGGTCGAGATCGACCAGTTATCCGGGCGCATGCTGCACGCGCTGTATGCGCCGGGCGGTGCCGATGTGCGGATTTCCCCCTTCGAGAAAACCGCCCTTGCCGACAACTGGTTCGACCTGGTGATCGGCAACGTGCCGTTTGGCAAGTACCCCGTCGCCGACGTGAGCAATCGGGCCTACGCCCGGTTCAGCATCCACAACTACTTCTTTGGCCGCGCGCTGGATCTGGTGCGGCCCGGTGGGCTGGTGTGCCTGATCACCACCAGTTACACGCTGGATGCACAGGATGCGACTGTGCGCCACTACCTCGGCGCACAAGCTCAGTTGCTGGGCGCGATCCGGCTTCCCAAAGGTGCTTTCTCAGGCATCGCGTCCACCGACGTGCAGACCGACATCCTGTTTCTGCGCAAGCGGCAGCGGGCCGAGATGGTCGATGACACGTGGCTGACCCTCAATATGGTGCCCGAGACACTGCGCGACCCGCAGTGCTATCAGAAATACCTGCAGATCAATGCCTGGTACGCCAAGCATCCTGAGTTCTGCATTGGCCGGATTCGGCAGGAGAGCAACGGCTACGAGGAAGTGCCGGTCGCGGTGTTCGACGGTGACCTGGAAGTCGCATTGCCGGAACGGGTTGCCCTGCTCCCTTCTGATGTCTACGCGCCGCTGATCAGAAAACCTATGGCGCTGCGCGTCGTGGTGCCGGCCGAATCCGTCGCCCACCCCGGCAGCTACCGCCTCCACCAAGGGCGGGTACATCGGGTCGAAGGCAGTGAGATGACGGACGTCCATGACCGGCTCAACGCGACGCAGCGAGGCCGGATCACTGGCATGTGTGCCATTCGCGACTACGCCCGGACCTTGCTCGACGCACAGCTGTCCGAAAGTAACGACGGACGGCTGGGTCACTTGCGGGCCCTGCTCAACGGCACCTATGACCGCTTCGTTGCCAAATACGGTTGTCTGAGCACCCGAGCCAATGCGCTGGCGTTCCGGCGCGACCCGGATTACCCCTTGCTGCTGTCGCTGGAACACTACGATGAAGAATCGGACACCGCCAAGAAGGCGGCGCTGTTCACTCGGCGCACGCTGACACGGGTGGTGGAACCAGCCACGGCGGGAGAACCGGTCGAAGCGCTGGCGGCATCCATTCAGTGGCGCGGTCGGGTCGATCCAGCCTACATGGCCGAACTGCTCGCCGCGCCTGAAGCCGCGGTTCTGACGGCGCTGGCCGATGCCGGTCAGGTCTTTCTCGACCCGGCGGACGCCGATTGGAAAACCGCCGACGACTACCTGTCAGGCAACGTGAAGGCCAAGCTCAAGCAAGCCGTGATGTCGGGCAGCGCCTACCGGCGCAACGTCAACGCGCTGGAGCAGGTGCAACCCGAAGACCTGCCACCAGCGTCCATCGAGCCGCGCCTGGGTGCGGTCTGGATCCCGGCCATCGACGTCGAGTCGTTTGTCCAGGAGGTTCTTGAACTCAAGGACTGCCAGGTCAGCTATTCGGCCGAGGCCGGTGCCTGGTCGGTACGCTATGGCGACTGGGAAGCGCGCCAGAACGTGAAGGTGACGCAGGAGTTCGGCACCTCGCGCATGAACGCAATGGAGCTGGTGCAATGCGCGCTGAACGTGCAGGTGCCCACGGTGCGTGACCCGGACCCCGAGACGGACAAGTACGTCGTCAATCCGGGTGAGACGCTGGCCGCGCGCGAGAAGCTGGGACTGATCAAGGAACGGTTCGCGAACTGGGCCTTCGACGATACAGCCCGCCGAGAAAAGCTGTGCCGCATCTACAACGAGCTGTTCAACGCCACCCGGCCACGGCAGTTCGATGGTGCCCACCTGAAGCTGCCAGGATTCTCCCGCTGCTTCACGCTGCACCCCCATCAGCTGGATTCCGTCTGGCGCATCGTGCAGTCGGGCAACACCGGACTGTTCCATGTGGTCGGCGCGGGCAAGACGGCGGTGTGCGTGATCGCCAGCATGGAGCTGCGTCGGCTGGGTTTCATCACGAAGCCTTGCCATGTGGTGCCGAACCACATGCTGGCCCAGTACACGGCGGAGTTCGTCAGGCTCTACCCGAATGCCTCGGTATTGATGGCGAGCAAGGAGGACCTGGAAGGCGACCGCCGGCGCGAGCTGGTGTCGCGCATCGCCACGGGCAATTGGGACGCGGTGGTCATCACGCACTCAAGCTTTGAGCGCATCAAGATGTCGCCGCAATTTACTGAGGGATTCATCAAGGAGATTATTCATGAGTTAGAAATGGCCGTACGCGCCGAAAAGAGCAACGACAAGTCCAACCGGATCGTCAAGCAACTGGAGGCGATGAAGAAGAACTGGGCGGCCCGGCTGGAACGGCTGCTGGCGGACCAGAAGAAGGACGACCTCCTTACCTGGGAACTGCTGGGCATCGACTGCCTGTTCGTGGATGAGGCGCATTTGCATAAGAACTTGTACCGGTTCACCAAGATGACACGGGTCGCGGGGCTGCCCCTAACCAGTTCGGAGCGAGCTTTCGATCTGTTCCTGAAGACGCGCTACACCATGCAGATCCATGGGCATGCGCAGCGTGGGGTGGTGTTTGCCACCGCGACACCGGTAGCCAACACCATGGCGGAGATCCACACCATGATGCGCTACCTGCAGCCCCACCGGCTGGAGGAACTCGGGTTGCAGCAGTTTGACGCCTGGGCAGCAACTTTCGGGGAGAGCGTCACGGCGCTGGAAATTGCACCGGATGGCAGTGGCTATCGGATGCACACACGGTTTGCACGTTTCATCAACGTGCCTGAGCTAATGGCGGTGTTTGGCGAAGTGGCCGACATCCGCACGGCGGAGATGCTGAACTTGCCGGTGCCGCCCCTGCGCGGTGGCAAACCACGCATCGTGGCCTGTCCGGCCAGCAAGGCGCTCAAGGCTTTTGTGCAGACCCTGGTGTTGCGGGCGGAAGCCATCCGCAGCGGCCATGTGAAGCCGCAGGACGACAACATGCTGGCGATCACCACGGACGGCCGCAAGGCGGCGCTGGATTTCCGGCTGGTGGTGCCGACTGCCAGGTTCGACGCCAAGGGCAAGGTGGCCGCCTGTGTGCGCGAGGTGGCGGACATCTGGCGAAGGACATCGGACTTCCGTGGTGCCCAGATGGTGTTTTGCGATCTGTCATCGCCCAAGGGGGACAAGAGGTTCAGCGTGTACGACGATTTGCGGCAACGGCTGATCGATGCGGGCCTGCCTGACAAGGAGATTGCCTTTGTGCACGATGCTGACACCGACGTCCAGAAAGCCACGCTGTTCAAGGCGGTGCGTGAGGGACGGGTCCGGGTGCTGCTCGGGTCGACCGCGAAAATGGGTATTGGCACCAATGTGCAAACCCGATTGTGCGCCCTGCACCACCTCGATGCGCCCTGGCGTCCCTGTGACGTCGAGCAAAGAGAGGGGCGCATCCTGCGCCAAGGGAATGAGTGCGAGGACGTGGAGATATTCAGGTACGTGACGGAGCAGAGCTTCGATGCGTACCTGTGGCAAACGCTGGAGACCAAGGCGCGCTTCATCGCCCAGGTGATGAAGGGCGACAAGGGCATCCGGTCACTGGAAGATGTGGAACTGGCGACGTTGTCATATGCCGAGGTCAAAGCCTTGGCCTCCGGCAATCCGCTTGTCATCGAAAAAGCTGGTGTGGACGCAGAGGTGGCCAAACTCTCGACGCTGTTCTCGGTGTGGCGCAATCAGCGCTACGCCAACGAAAGTGAAGTGGGGCGGCTTCCGATGATGATCGAGGCGCTAGCGAAGAAGATTGCGCTGTATGCCCAGGACGTGGCGCGTATCGAGCCGCAAACCATGCAGGGCATTGCCCTGGAACTGGCGGGTCGACCGGTCACCGGGCCGGATACCGTGGGGGAAGTCCTGCGGGGCTTGGTCAAGGCAGCCAAAGAAGAGGTGCGCACCGGCACCCGCATGATTGAACGGGTGGTTGGCCGCTTTGGTGGGTTTGATCTGGGCATCCTGGCGGCACGCGGCGAGGAAGTGCCCAACCTGTACCTGTCTGGCCATTGCCTGTACAACTCTGAACCGTACCAGACGGGTCCGGCCCTCGTGGCTAGCCTGATGGCGGCACTGGAGTCGGTGTCCAAACACCATACCGATGGTGTTGTTCAGTTGGAGGTGCGGCGCAAGCGGCTGGACGACATCCGGCTGGAACTGGCACGGACCTTCGAGCACGAAGGGCGTCTGGTGAATCTGCTCGCCCGTCAGCGAGAGCTGCTCAAACAGCTTGATCTGGACAAGGATGAGATGGGCAGCGCGAAAGTCGATACCGAAGAGGTTAGACAGGTCGCTTGATCAAGTTGACCCCCATGGCTGAAAGGCGATGGGGGTCTTTTTTTGTGCTTGTTTATCCACAGAGGCTGTGGACAAGCAGGTCACGGCAAGCCGACAACCCGCGTCTGGCAATGTACGACTGGCCTGCCCGCAAATTGGGCACGCCCAGAGAACGCGCTGCAAAACTTTCGACAGTGATCAACCAATGCCGACCGTCAGCCCCCTGACTTACCCGTTGGCCGCCTGAAATGCGGCTTGCACAGCGCGCACCAGCGAAGGATGCAGGGTGCCAAGCTTGGGCGTCTGGCCATGTGATGCCGCAGGCGGCACCGAGAACCACTCTGTCGTGTATGGCAGATCGAGCGCTTGCTTTAAGGCATTGACGATTAAGTCCTAAGCTGGCCCGTGATTTGCATGCGTACGGGTAACTTGCACAGGACGCACCAATGAAACAACAGACCCTTGCCATGGCAGCCGATCAGACGTTTGAGAACTACCGCAAGCCCACACGTCGGGATGAATTCCTGAAGACCATGGAGGCGATCGTTCCATGGTCTGCTCTGAGCGAAGTCATCGAACCCCACTACCCCAAGGCAGGCAACGGTCGTCCACCCATCGGTCTTGAGCGCATGCTGCGTATACATTTCATCCAGCATTGGTTCAACCTCGCTGACCTGGCCTGTGAGGAAGCGCTGTATGACAGCGCCAGTCTGCGCCGCTTCGTTGGCATTGACCTGGGGCGTGAGCCCGTGCCCGACTCCACAACCATCACGAAGTTTCGCAAACTGCTCAACGACAACAAGCTCGGTGAAGCGTTGTTTGCCCAAGTCGGACGCGAGTTGCAGGCGCGAGGCTTCAAGGTCAATACCGGCACCATCGTGGACGCCACCATCATTGGAGCGCCCAGCTCTACCAAGAACGCCGACAAGGCGCGCGACCCCGAGATGCACCAGACCCGCAAAGGCCAGCAGTGGTACTTTGGAATGAAACTCCACATCGGCGTGGATAGCCAAAGTGGTTTGGCCCACAGTGCTGTTGTCACAGCAGCCAATATCCATGACAAACACACACTGCCCGATCTGCTGCACGGCAACGAGCAGCGCGTCTATGGAGATTCTGCCTATGCCAGCCAGAAGGTCCTGATCGCCGCCAAGGCACCCAACGCCAAAGACTTCACCAACCAGCGTATGCGCTACGCTGGAATCGTTGATGAGGCAGTGCGTGCCAAGAACCGCAACAAGTCAAAGATCCGCTCACGCGTAGAGCATGTCTTTGGCGTGGTCAAGCGTCTCTGGGGATTTGGCAAGGTGCGTTACCGTGGTTTGCAGAAGAATGCCACGCGGGCGTTCACTGCATTGGCGCTGGCCAACATTTACCTCGGTCGCCAAAGACTCATGGCACAGGTGTGCCCATGAGGCGAGAAACAAGGGCAAAGAGCCCTGAAATCAGACACGCACGGCCGGAAAACGGCGTCAAACCGGCTGAAAAATGAAAACTGCCTCTCTTTGCAACGGTCTCAGCGTTTTGCCCCTACTTGATCACCAGAGCCTTAAGCGGATTGGCAGCTTCATTTTTATTCGTCTCTCCCGATTTGAAAAATCCAAATTGATCTATGTAGCCGCAATATAGCGTGCGACCGGATACACATTGAGAATGCAATGCACCTCTACACGTTTCGGCGACAACTTTGCGACTCCCCTGGAGTGCAGCCCGAAGGCAGCGCAAAGACGCGGTACTCCTGCGCCGGCTCTGTGTTACGCACCAACTTGCTACTACCCCTGATGGCCTGTTTGGCGCAGAACACTGTCAGCTCGCCATGGGCGGGCGTCAGGAAAAGCATGCCCAGTGCGTCGGCCCAGCCATGTTGGCGAATGCGGACGCGCTGGCCTTGAGTGCACCGATCAGCCAACTCCCCTTATCCTCACCCCATGCCCACCACCCACCTCCTCTACCTCCACGGCTTTCGCTCATCTCCCGCGTCCACCAAGGCCCGCATGACCGCTGCCGCCGTGGCGCAGCGCCATCCGTCCGTCACCTGGCTGTGCCCCGCCCTGCCCGCGTCACCCAAGCAATCCATGTATGAAGTGCTGCAGGCCACCGCCGATTGGCCGCTGGCCACCACGGCGGTGATGGGTTCATCGCTGGGCGGGTTTTATGCCACTTGGCTGGCCGAGCGCTGGGGCTGCAAGGCGGTGTTGTTGAACCCGGCGGTGCACCCGGCACGCGACCTGGCGGCGCACCTGGGTGACCAGACCGTGTGGCACGACCCCGAGCAGCACTTTGTCTTTAAAGCCGCGTATGTGGATGAACTGCTGGCGCAGGAGGTTGCCCACATCAGCCACCCGGAGCGTTACTTTGCGGTGATTGCCAAGGGCGATGAAGTGTTGGACTGGCGCGAGATGACAGGCCATTACCCCGGTGCCACCATCAAGCTGTTGCCGGGTGGCGACCACGCGCTGAGTGACTACGACCAGCACCTGGATGCGGTACTGGATTTTCTGGATCTGCTTGC
>Ga0208398_100655_pt1 | contig 19221 bp, 15 predicted proteins | sample LakWasMe79_HOW10_2_FD_183905 | JGI IMG/M metagenome (GOLD analysis project Ga0208398, IMG submission 183905) | Freshwater sediment methanotrophic microbial communities from Lake Washington under simulated oxygen tension - Sediment Metagenome... | ecosystem: Environmental > Aquatic > Freshwater >...
CCTGATTATGAGTCAGGTGCTCTAACCAGCTGAGCTATAGGACCGGTTAAGAGTTTGCAATATTACTACAATTATTTTATTGTCACAAGTATTTTTAATGTAGATTTTTGGATAGTTTAACAGTCACAGGGAATTTGTTTTGAAAATGACTGATTTTGAATTGACTAAATTTTTAAATTTTTTATTTTATTTCCTGACAAAGTTCAATTAGCACACCATTTGTGCCTTTTGGATGTAAAAAAGTGACCAATTTATTGTCGGCTCCCTTTTTTGGGGTTTCGTTAAGGACGATAAATCCTTCAGACTTTAGGCGTTCGATTTCAGAAGTGATATCTTCTACATCAAACGCGATATGGTGGATTCCTTCTCCTTTTTTTTCGAGGAATTTGGCTATCGGACTTTCAGGATTGGTGGCTTCAAGAAGTTCTATTTTGTTGGGTCCGTTCATAAAGAAGGATGTTTTTACCCCCTCGCTGGCGACTTCTTCCTGTTTGTAGGCCGGTGCGCCAAAAAGTTTCTCGAATAACAGATTGGATTCTTCAAGGTTTTTGACTGCGATGCCAATGTGTTCTATTTTTTTCATGGTGTGATGTTTTTAAATTGTTTGCAAAAAAGGACTATTGTCTCTTTTTTAGCCCTGATGGAAGCGGCATCTTTTTCCTTTTTCTTTAAAAAGGAAAAAATACAGCGGACAGCAGGAACTCTGCCGACTGAAAAAGCCTGATCTTTCGCTCCTGATTTGGCTTTAAATGAGTGAACAAATATAAAAAACTTTATGAGTTTGTGACTTTGTGGGTTGGTCTCTCAAAAAAATAGTATTTTTGCACTATGGAAACAAATAGACAGAAAAAAATAGGCGGGGTTCTCCAAAAAGATTTGGTTGATATCCTGCAAGGTGAAGTGAGAAAAAACGGAATTACCAATTTGATAATTTCGGTATCCAAGGTTAGTGTGACTACAGATTTGTCTGTGGCGACGGTGCATTTAAGTATTTTTCCTCAAGAGAAAGCGAAGGAAACGCTGGAATCAATCAAGACCAATTCGAATTTGATTAAGCACGATTTGTCGCAAAGAGTGCGTTTGCAATTGCGCAAAGTACCTAATTTGGTTTTCTTTATCGATGATTCTTTGGATTATATTGAGAAGATTGACAACGCATTGGCGAATAAAGAAAATCCGATAGAGAATAGAGATTTGTTGGATAAACGTAGATTTCAATAAGATTTGAATTTTCCTCTTTACATAGCCAAGCGGTATATTTTTAGCAAAAGTAAAAATAATGCTATCAATATTATCAACCGTATTGCCAGTATGGGGATTATTGTGGGGGCAATGGCATTGTTTGTCGTGCTCTCTGTTTTTTCGGGGTTGAAAGAATTTAGTCTTTCGTTTACCAATGATATTGACCCCGATCTTAAAGTAAGCAGTACACTTGGAAAATCTTTTTTTATTGTACCAAAACAGGAAAAAGAGATTGCTGCAATTGAAGGTTTGGCTTCGTATTCGAAAGTTATTGAAGAGCGGGTGCTGTTTACCTTTAACGGAAAACAGGAAGTAACTTACCTTAAAGGCGTTGATTCTACTTTTAACGCTGTTAGTGATTTTAATAAAAAACTGTATAATGGGCAATGGCTGAAACCGGATACTTATCAGGTTGTTGTCGGGTATGGTATTGCTCAAAAATTCTCGATGGGTTTGCTGGATTACAACAATGCTTTTGAGGTTTTTGTTCCAAAACCCGGTAAGGGGGCTATAGAAAATCCGTCTCAGGCTTTTAATAAAACCGATGTTTTTCCGGTTGGGATTTATGCTATCAGCGAAGATTTGGATTCCAAATATGTGTTTGCCGATTTAGGGCTGGCGCAGGAATTATTGGAGTATAAAACCAATCAGGTTTCGGGTCTTGAAATTAAATTAAAGAAAGACGCTGATGAAAGTACAGTTATTCAAAAACTACAGACAATTTTCCAAAATAAGATTACTGTAAAAAACAAGGCGCAATTGAACGAATCCTTGTATAAAATGCTGAATACCGAAAATATTGCTGTTTATCTGATATTTACGTTGGTGATTGTAGTGGCGCTTTTTAACTTGATCGGTGCGCTTATCATGATGATTTTGGATAAAAAAGGAAACCTCAAAACCCTTTTTAATCTGGGGACAGATATCAAGGATTTGAGGAATATATTTTTACTGCAGGGAACTCTGTTGAGTGTTTTTGGTGGAATTATCGGGCTGTTATTGGGTGTTGTATTTGTTGTATTGCAGCAACAGTATGAACTGATTATGATAACTCCCACACTGGCTTATCCAGTGGTTTTTACTATAGAAAATATACTTATTGTTATGGCTACTATAATAACACTTGGTTTTATTGCTTCGCTGATTGCGAGCAGCCGGGTGAGCAAGAAGTTGTTGGATTAAAAATCATATCCAATTCTTGCCTGAACATCAACTATGGTTAGGTTGTGATCACAATTACAACCATTAGAACTACTAAAAATATTATACTGATATCCCACACCAGCCGAAAATTCATAATTGAAATGCTTTGCAAAAGCTCTGCGAATTCCATATTTAGGAATAATAGTAATTGCTGAAACAACATCAAAATCACCGTTATTTATTATTGGAGTCTTAGCAGAAATATACGATGTTGCCAATGAAACATAATTTGAAGAATTGTTATAGGTCTTTTTTCCATGTCTTTTACGTCTATCTAAACCATAATACCATCTTGGTTCAAGTGTTAGATAAGGAACAACAAGTGTAGAGGTTTGGTCTTCAATTGCAGGATCTGCATAATCTTTTGTAGAAAATGCAAATGCTAGACCTATTTCTGTTCGAAGTGTAATTTTTCTCTGTAATTGAGTTTCATAATAAAAACCTGTACTTGGCAAACCCAACTGAGCACCATATAAATTTTTCTCTACTGAAGCTTCTTCTTGTGCTTTTGCTAAAAAACTTATTAAAACTAAACCTAAAGCTAAATAATTTTTCATTTTATATTTTTTGCAAAAGTAATTTTTATTTTACAAAACCAAAATGTTCTGAAATCATTTTACACTATTTTATAAACTATATAAAATTCTTCAATTTTATCCAAAAACATCAAAGGATTCTTCGGTATCGACAAGAGAGATTAATTTCTGACTGTATATGAAGAAAGATTTTATTCTCTTTTTTATTTTTAACTGGTATGCTGTGTATGAATTAGTTACAAATTCACATTTTGTTATTTAATTGATTTTTAAATAGTTATGTTTTTATGATGAATAATCTGGTATGGAAAATTAACATTTTTAAGAATAATGCAATTATTTTTGAAAATAAAAATCAATTATTTAAACCAAACTAACCAAAATTATGAAAAAACCAATTATTTACCTGTGTTCGTTATTTTTATTATTTGTAATTGGCTGCACCAAAGAGGATGCTGTAACCGAGAATACGGAAACTACGGCAACTGTTGTTACTGCAACTACGGCTTCAACAGGAACATCATTAACAAAAAAATTAGTCACTAATTTTGCTAAGGGTGCAGATGTAAGCTGGCTGACACAAATGGAAAGCTCCGGAATTAAATTTTACAATTCTGCAGGAACCCAGCAAGATCTTTTTACTATTTTGAAAGCAAAAGGGGTGAACTCTATCCGACTTAGAGTTTGGGTAAATCCATCAGGAGGATGGAATAATCAAGCCGATGTGATTGCAAAAGCAAAAAGAGCCAGTGCGGCAGGAATGCGCATTATGATTGACTTTCATTATAGTGATACTTGGGCAGATCCAGCAAATCAGACTAAACCGTCGGCCTGGTCTTCACACACCATTAGTCAATTATATACTGATGTTTGGAATCATACCGTTGCAGTGTTGACAGCATTAAAAAATGCAGGAGTTACTCCGGAGTGGGTTCAGGTTGGTAACGAAACCAACAACGGGATGCTGTGGAGTGAGGGTAAAGCATCTGTATACATGAAAAATTTTGCGCAATTGGTTACCAGCGGACACAATGCGGTAAAATCTATATTCCCAAATGCAAAAACAATTGTTCACTTATCAAACGGTTATGACAATGCGTTGTTTCGTTGGATGTTTGACGGACTTAAAGCCAATAGCGCTAGTTATGATGTGATTGGAATGTCTCTTTATCCTGAAACTACGAATTGGCAAACGTTGAATACTCAATGTTTGACGAATATGAATGATATGGTTTCCCGATATGGTAAGCTTGTAATGGTTTGCGAAGTTGGAATGTCTGTAGGTTCCCCTGCAACCTGTAAATCATTTGTAGAAGACATTCTTGACAAAACCAGCTCTGTAACCGGAGGTAATGGCTTAGGTGTTTTCTACTGGGAGCCGGAATGTTATAATTTCCAAGGTTATACTAAAGGTGCCTGGGGAAGTGACGGTAAACCAACTGCAGCTATGGATGCATTTTTATTGAATTAGGTTCTTGCCAGTTGAATATTAAAAATCCCGAAAAAAGACATGTTGAATGTCTGTTTTCGGGATTTTATTATTGGTATATAAGTTGTTTTTATACCATTTCATAGTTGGCGTAAGCCTCTTCTATCTCATTCAAATGGGCAAATAATTCTTCCGGACGGTCCAGGGTGACTAATTTCTGTCTGTAGGTTTTGAAAGAATGAATTCCTTTGAAATAATTGGTGTAATGTGGTCTTGTTTCAACAATTCCTAGTCTTTCTCCCTTCCATTCCATTGCCCAAGTCAGATGGTTTCGTACGGCTTCGACTCTGTCGGCAACGGTAGGTTTTGCAAGATGTTCGCCTGTTTTGAAATAATATTTGATTTCGTTAAAAATCCAAGGATAGCCTATTGCAGCACGGCCAATCATTATTCCGTCAATGCCGTATTCGTTTTTATAATGCAATGCCTTTTCGGGTGAATCAATATCGCCGTTTCCAAAAATAGGCATGGTGATTCTTGGGTTGTTTTTGACGCGGGCAATATGTGACCAGTCGGAATGGCCTTTGTACATTTGAGCGCGGGTTCTGGCGTGAATGCTCAAAGCGGCTACGCCAATATCCTGTAAACGCTCGGCAACCTCGTCAATGTTTATAGAGCTGTCGTCCCAGCCTAAACGCGTTTTTACGGTTACCGGCAAATGCGTGCTGTCGATAACAGCTTTGGTTAAACGCACCATTAAATCTACATCTTTCAGGACACCAGCACCGGCACCTTTGCAGACTACTTTTTTGACAGGACAGCCAAAATTGATATCTATTAAATCCGGGTTTACGGTAGAAACAATTTTGGACGATAATGCCATTGCTTCTTCGTCACCGCCAAAGATTTGGATTCCCACGGGTCTTTCATAATCGAAAATGTCCAGTTTCATTCGGCTTTTGATGGCGTCACGAATTAGGCCTTCAGAAGAAATAAACTCGGAGTACATTAAATCGGCGCCATGTGTTTTGCATAAACGGCGGAATGGAGGGTCGCTCACATCTTCCATAGGTGCTAACAGTAGGGGGAATTCGGGTAATATTATGTTGCCAATCTTAATCATCGTCCTTAAATTTTTTACAAAATTACATTTTTTAAGCGAAAGGATAAAAAACTTAATGATATTAGATAAGTAAGAGGGTGATTCTGAATAGTATGGCTGCTAATTGAGAGGTATATATATTACAAATTGAAAAGACTTTGGGTAAATGCTTGAGTTTCCTATTTTGAAACTTTGAAACTGTTGAATTTAGAGTATATTTGCAGATTAATTGTCGCTTTACGGCGTTTGCGTGAGATTTGAGATTAAGAGGAGAACAGCCGGTGGCTGTTCGGAATAATATAAGTTTAGAGAGCACTACACATGAAACATATTAGGAATTTTTGCATTATTGCACATATTGACCACGGAAAAAGTACATTGGCGGACCGATTATTGGGGGCAACTCAAACGGTAACGGCTCGTGAAGAAAAGGCTCAATTACTTGACAATATGGACTTGGAACGTGAACGTGGTATCACGATCAAGAGTCACGCTATCCAAATGGAGTATAAATATAAAGGAGAAGAATACATCTTGAACCTAATCGATACTCCGGGTCACGTGGATTTCTCTTATGAAGTTTCGCGTTCTATTGCGGCTTGTGAAGGAGCGTTGTTGATTGTGGATGCTGCACAAAGTATCCAGGCACAAACGATTTCCAACTTGTATTTGGCTCTTGAAAATGATTTGGAAATTATTCCGGTTTTGAACAAAGTGGATTTACCAAGTGCCAATCCAGAGGAAGTAAGTGATGATATTATTGACTTGCTTGGGTGTAAACTGGAAGATATTATTCATGCTTCGGGGAAAACCGGTTTTGGTGTGGAGAATATTTTGGCTGCAATTATTGAAAAAGTTCCTGCTCCAAAAGGGAATAAAGAAGAGCCTTTGCAGGCTTTGATTTTCGACTCACATTACAATCCATTCCGTGGAATTGAAGTTATTTTTAGAGTTGTAAACGGTGAAATAAAGAAAGGCCAGAAAATTAAATTTATGGCTACCGGCAATGAATATTTTGCCGATGAAGTAGGAACTTTGAAATTAAACCAAGTTCCAAAAAATGTGATTTCGACTGGTGATGTTGGGTATTTGATTTCAGGAATTAAAGAGGCGAAAGAAGTAAAAGTAGGAGATACGATTACCGATGCCAAAACGCCAACTACCAATATGATTACTGGTTTTGAAGATGTAAAACCAATGGTTTTTGCCGGAATTTACCCTGTTGACACTGAGGATTTTGAAGACTTACGTGCTTCTATGGAAAAATTACAACTGAATGATGCTTCTTTAGTATTTGCTGCAGAAAGCTCGGCGGCATTAGGATTTGGTTTCCGTTGCGGATTCTTAGGAATGTTGCATATGGAAATTATCCAAGAGCGTTTAGAGCGTGAGTTTAATATGACGGTAATTACAACGGTTCCGAACGTTTCGTATTTGGCTTACACCAAAAAAGAACCAGATACTGCAATTATTGTAAACAACCCGAGTGACTTGCCTGAGGCAACAAAATTAGACCGAGTAGAAGAGCCATATATCAAAGCAACCATTATTACCAAAGCGGATTTCGTTGGTAACGTTATGAGTTTGTGTATTGAAAAACGTGGACAAATTACCAACCAAACGTATTTAACAACGGAACGTGTTGAATTGAATTTTGATATGCCATTGGCTGAAATTGTATTCGATTTTTATGATAGATTAAAAACAGTTTCTAAAGGATATGCTTCGTTTGATTATTCTCCAATTGGAATGAGAGAATCTAAATTGGTTAAAATGGATATTTTGCTAAATGCTAATCAATTGGATGCGCTTTCTGCATTAATTCACGCTGATAATGCCTATACTATTGGTAAGAAAATGTGTGAAAAATTGCGTGAATTAATTCCACGTCAGCAATTTGAAATTCCAATTCAAGCTTCCATTGGAGCTAAAATTATTGCTAGAGAAACAATTAAAGCTTTACGTAAGGATGTTACCGCAAAATGTTATGGTGGTGATATTTCCCGTAAGCGTAAATTGCTTGAAAAACAGAAAAAAGGTAAAAAACGTATGCGCCAAGTAGGAAACGTAGAAATTCCTCAAGAGGCTTTTATGGCTGTTTTAAAATTGAATGATTAATTTCTGAGTATTAAGAATTAAGTACAAAGTATTAAGATACAAACCTGATGATTTAAAAATTGTCAGGTTTTTTTGTTTTTAATTCAATTTCAGATATTCTTAAACTTAGTAACTTAGAGCCTTTCTAACTCAGAAACTTCAAAAATGGACGAAACCCCAAAACGATTTGACCGCATTGTTGCTATTTTGATTCAATTGCAATCTAAAAAAATTGTAAAAGCACAGGAATTAGCCGATCGTTTTGAAGTGAGTCTGCGGACTATTTATCGTGACATTCGGACTTTAGAAGCTTCGGGAGTTCCTATTTACAGTGAAGCAGGCGTTGGTTATGCTTTAATGGACGGTTATCGGCTGCCACCTGTAATGTTTACCCGCGAAGAAGCCAGCAGTTTTATTGCTGCTGAAAAATTAATGCAGAAATTTACCGATGCAGCTCTTGGGAATCATTATGCTTCGGCGATGTATAAACTGAAAGCTGTACTTCGAAGCGATGATAAAGACTGGGTTTCGAGTATTGAATCAAGTGTTTTGATGCAGTCTTCGGATAAACTTTTTAATGATAAATCGCCAAATACTTTAGCCACGCTTTTTGAAAGTATAGCCGAAAAAACACAGGTCATTCTTTCATACGAAGCGATTCAATCGGATGGGATTACGGTTCGGAATATTGAACCTGTTGGGGTTTTTCACGATAACAACAATTGGTATATGTTTGGCTATTGTCATCTGCGTAAAGATTACAGACAATTTCGTGCGGATCGTATTCACGGAATCCAAAAAACGGAAATCCCTTTTTCAGCAGAACATAATGCATTAGTAACCTATTTGGATAAGGACAAAAATGTTTCGACTATCAAAGTTCGGATTCTAGTTGATAAAAAAATAGCCAGTTATCTGGCAAACGATCGGAAATACTACGGTTTTGTTTCGGAAAAGGAAATGGATAGCAAAATCGAAATGACTTTTATGTCTTGTGATTCGATGGAAGGACTTTCGCGTTGGTATCTTATGTTTGGAGATTATGCCACGATACTGGAACCCGAAAGTTTAAAAACCAAAATTCTGGAATTAGTGGAAAGAAACAGACAGCGTCTTTTATAAAAAAGCTCCTAAAACGAAAATCATTTTAGGAGCTTTTTTAGTTTCTATCTTTCCCAGAAAAAAGGAGGTTCTATCCCTAATGCACGCAAGTACACATAACCCTGGCCGCGATGATGCACTTCATTATCAATAAAATATAGAATATTATGTATTATCGGGAATTCATACTGACCGAATAAATTGAAGGTTTCGTTAAAATCTTCGATGGTTAGTTTCTGCCAATTTTCATTAATTTCTGCAGTCGCCTCATCCCATTTTTCAAGATATTGTGCTTTGAAAATTAATTTTCCTTCTTCTGGATTATAAGGCTTAATTTCTCTATTTACAATTCCTCTTAAGGCAGGTGCGCCAATGGCAAGAAGTTCATCAGCTAATTTTGAAAAAGGCCTCATTCCCCCGATTGAAAACTCAAAGAAATCTTTTTCAGGAAACAATTCAATTACATGGCGTGTCAAGGTGCGATGCCCTTGCCAATGTTTCAATAAATCTTCAGGAGTGATCACTTGTGCTGGTAATGTTTTCATAATTTTAAAGTTTTTATTTTACTTCTTCAAAATTAGAATGGGCGGGTGACAACAGTTTGTCAGCAGTAAATTTATTTTTTTTAAATTATTTATCCTTCAACCAATCAAACAACCGTTGCGCATCTGTTCCTTTAAACAATTGTGTGCCTTCATTCATTGTTGCTGCCGAACCGCAGGCCACGCCCCAACGGATTACTTCTTTCAGGCTTTTATTTTGTGAAAGCGCCCAAACCATGCCGCCAACCATACTGTCACCAGCACCAACTGTACTTCTTTTGGCAACATTTGGGGCAGGAACGAATTCATAACTGTCTTTGGTTACAAGAACCGCTCCTTGAGGGCCGAGTGACACCACTACAATTTCAGCTCCGCCTTTGGCGATTATCTGTTTGGCGGCTTCGTTGACTTCTTCCATTTCCAGTCGTTCAACACCTATTAATTTGGCTAGTTCCCCAACATTGGGTTTAATAAGGTATGCGCCGGTTTCTAGGACTTTTTCCAAGGCTTCGCCAGAGGTGTCTATTATTAATTTTGAATCTGATTTTTTTGCTATTTCAGCTACTTTTTGATAAAAATCAGATGCGAGACCTTCGTTCAGACTGCCGCTTGCCACTAAGAATTTTGGTTTTAGATTAGTTATTGCTTGGAGTACGGCTTGTTCTTCCTCATCGGTTATTTCTCCTCCTGTAAAGCCAAAACGGTACTGTGAATTTGTGTTGTCATCCACGGCTACAAAACTTTCTCTGGTCCAGGTTTGAATAGGAATCGCTTGATAAGCAATAGATTCATTGGCAACCAGTTCTTCAAGCATTTTCCCTAAAGGTCCTCCTGAAGTAAATACGGCCAGCGAATTTCCGCCTAGACGTGATATGGCTTTGGAAACATTGATTCCGCCGCCTCCGGCATCAAACCGGGGTTCTGAACAGCGTATTTTTTGCTCGGCTACCAAGCCTTTAAAATGGGTGCTTTTGTCCAAAGCAGGATTTACAGTGAGAGTGATGATATCGTTTGTTTTCATTTTTTATTTCGAGATTGTTTTGTATTAAACAAAATTATTAAGGTGATACGCAATTTACTAAAAATTGAACCGATATGCCCTTTTGTGCCATAATTAATTGAAAATGACTTTAACAGTTTAAAATGCTGAAATTCATTTGTTTAAGAAAAATCTTTCGTATCTTTAAACGCCCCAAATAATAAAATTAAGAATTATGAGAGTGCCTCTATTTCTACTTTTATTATTTTATTCGGCTGTATCTTTGTCTCAGGGTATCACAGTCGACACTACAAGCTTGAGTATACCTGAGCTTGTTCGGGAAGAGCTAATGCAAAATGCCTGTGCAAATGAAAGCAATTTTAAATTTTCTTCTCATCTGGGAATAGGTAAGTTTACCAGTACGAATCCCGATTTTCCAATATCAGACGGTATCATTATTCGTAACGGTATAGCAAAATATACCGAAGGAATTTACACCGGAGCCAATGAAAGCAGTCAGTTGAATACAGCAAGTGATAGTGATTTGCAGGCTATAAGCGATAGTAACGGTCAGGTAGTTCCTATTACAGATGTGAGCTATATTCAATTTGATTTTACACCTTTGTCAAGCAATTTTAGTTTTGATTTTCTTTTTGCCTCTGATGAATATGGCGAATTTCAATGCGGGTTTAGTGATGTTTTTGCATTCATTTTGACCGATTTAACAACCGGAACTTCTACAAATCTTGCCGTTCTTCCTGGAACTTCTACCCCTGTTTCGGTCAAGAATATAAGGGATCAGCAGTATAATTCTTCCTGTTTGTCTGCCAATGCGAATTTGTTTGACCAGTACAACGTAAATAACCCTGCAACATCAGCTATGAATATGAGGGGGGAAACCAAAGTTTTAACGGCTTCTTCGGCGGTAATTCCAAACCGGACATACAGTATAAAACTGGCTATAGGTGATTATAATGACAGCAGTTATGATTCGGCTGTTTTTATAAAAGGTGGCAGTTTTTTGACCACTTTGGATTTAGGGCCTGACAGGGCTATTTGTGAAGGAGAAAGAATTGTGCTTCAATCTGGGTTGGTTGGAAACTACAACTATGTATGGACGTTCAATGGAGCAGTAATACCGGGACAGACAAGCAGTTCTTTGGCACTTAATAAAGCCGGTACTTATGGAGTTAAGGCAACACTTTCTGGTTGCGAAATAAAAGATGAGGTTGTTATTACCGATTTGGTTATTAAACCTCCCAAGAATCTGGTTGCTTGCTATACTGGAAATCCAACGTATCAATATGATCTGACACAAAATAATCTCATTGCCCTTGGACTTAATCCAGCACAATATTCCCTTGAATATTTTGATTCTTTGACGGCAGCCAATTCCAACGGGCCTACAATACCCGACGGTCAATTGGCTTCTTATTCAAGCGCAGGCAATCAGACAATTTATATAAAAGCAGTACATGTTTCCAACAGAAATACCTTTTGCAATAATCTGCTCTCATTTGATTTATTGGTAACAGCTCCGATAAACGTAGTTAAGCCTCCGGACTTAAGTTTTTGTGATACCAATTTTGGAAGAGTTCCAGTTGATTTAACTGTTCAGGAAACTGTCATTTTGAACGGATTGAATCCTGCAGATTATAAAATCAGCTATTATAGCAGCCAGCCAGATGCAAACAGTGCTGTGAACAGTATTATAAATCCATCAGCTTTCATCGCTTCACTGTCCCAGTCACCTCAGGCTATTTTTGTTAGGATAGAAAATAACCCAAACTCGGTTTGTTACACCACCGTTAATTTCAACGTAATTGTTTATTCGCTTCCTACTGTTGATGATATTGCAGATGTGATTGCATGCAACAGCTACACATTGCCGCCAATTGCAAATGGAAATTATTATACAGGTTCAAACGGGACAGGAATTATGCTGCATGCAGGAGATGTCATCACCAAAACAGGAACCTACTATATTTATAGTGGTCCAACTACTACAAATAATTGCACCAATCAGAATTCCTTTAAGCTAACCTTTGTTTATGAAATTGATTTTACAAAAGAAGCCTGTGGCGTATACAAAGTACCTGCGGTAGTTTATGGAGGTTTTTTTACAGAAGCCGGAGGAGGTGGAAAAGAAATTCCTGTGGGAACATCTTATACAACAGGTCAAACCATTTATTATTATGCCGTAATTAATGGTGTGGTTTGCCGTGATGAAGCTGTGCCTTTTACTGTTTATCCATTGCCTTTGGCAGATGAGCCTGGTAATGTGGTGACTTGTGATTCCTATACACTTCCTCCTTTGGTAAACGGAAATTATTATAGTTTGTCAGGAGGTTTGGGAACTCCTTTGAATCCTGGCGATAATATAACTTCGAGCCAAACGCTATATGTTTTTGCAAATGATGGCAGATGTACCAATGAGCATTCCTTCAGAATCGATATTGTAAATGCTGCAGTTTTTGTTCCGATTACTGAATGTGGCAGTTATACTTTACCAGCAGTTGATATTGGTGGTTATTTCGACAGTCCCAGAGGGCAGGGTCAAAACATTCCTGCGGGAACCGTCATTACCAATTCGCAAACGGTTTATTATTATGTCGCAACGACAACTTCTCCCAATTGCACCGATAATCTAAAATATCAAATTACCATAAAACCGCTTCCATTGGTAGATACGCCAGGCAACAGGCTGGAATGCAAAAGTTACACATTGCCGCCTTTGACTAATGGAAATTATTTTACAGAAACCAATGGCGGAGGACTGTCTTTGAAGGCTGGTGATGTCATAACAGAGACACAGGCAATATATGTCTATTCTGTCGGGACAGATTGTACCAATGAGCATAGTTTTATTGTCGAAATCAGACCGCTCCCTCCGGTTGATAGTTTTACCGATGTGGTCACCTGTACGAATTTTAAACTTCCAAAATTAAAAAACGGAGCATATTATACCGCCACAGGTGGTCCTCACGGTTTGGGGAGCCCGCTTGCTGTGGGAACAGTCATAGCAACCGCACAAACAATTTATATTTATAACGAATGGTCTGATTTTACCCAATGCAGTAATGAGTCTTTCTTCAAGGTGAATGCCAATGGGATAGATGTCGGTGTTTTTGTAGACATAAATGTTTGCGACAGCTATATACTTCCGTCATTGCAGTTAGGTAATTATTATTCACAGCCTGGTGGTAACGGAGCTGTTATTCCCCCGGGAACTGTTTTGCGGACATCACAGACCATTTATGTTTATGCTATTGTCGGGAACCGATTGACCTGCTCCAGCGAAAAAAGTTTTGCGGTTACCATTTCTACAGCACCGGTATTGATTAGTATACCGGATGTTGCGGTTTGTCAAAGTTATACTTTGCCTCCTTTATCGGTTGGAAATTATTATTCAGAGCCAAATGCAACGGGAACTCGTTATTTGGCTGGGCAACAAATAAAAGCCAGCCAAAAAATGTATGTTTATGCTAAGGCTGCAACAAATTCCAATTGTGCTTCACAAGATGATTTTGAAATTACCATTTATCCGTTAAAAGATTTGCCTTTAAAAACAGGAGCAATTTGTGTAGATTACCAGACAGGAGCCATTATTAACCCAGCACAATTGAATACGGGACTCAATCCGAATAGTTATGCAATTGAATGGTTTTTTGGTGGAAATAAGATAAACACTGGCCCAGATTATACCGCCACTCAAGAGGGAATCTATACCATTGTCAGCACCAAAAATTCACCCAATATTGGTGATGATTGTGGCTATAATCCAAGCACAGTTACCGTGATAAAATCAAGCCCGGCCATTGCAAGCGTTACTGTGACTGATGCTTTCGAAGACAATATCGATATTGTCGTAACGATAACCAATGGCTTTGGAATCTATGAATATCAAATGGATGGGGGAAATTTTCAAACCGGCAATGTTTTTTCAAATGTTACTTCGGGACAGCACATCATTACCGTGAGAGATACCAAAGGGAATTGCGACAATCTGGTTTTGATGGCTAATGTGCTCAAATATCCTAAGTTTTTCACCCCAAACAATGATGGCTTCAATGATACCTGGAATATTACGGATCTTGCTTTTCAGCCGGATGCAGTCATAAATATCTTCGACCGCTACGGTAAATTTCTCAAAGAAATCAAACCATCCGGTCCGGGTTGGGACGGAAATTACAATGGCAATCCGCTTCCTTCGACCGACTATTGGTTTCAGGTTTTTTATACCCAAAACGGTGCAGCGCAAGTGTTCAAATCTCATTTTAGTCTGAAACGGTAATCTTTTGAGTGTGACTCCTTTGCTCAATGTGGTCAGGTTGTCCGCTCCGTTACGGCGGATTGCTCCCGTCCTTCACGCGTCCGCAAAACTATTTGTGTAAACGGCAAATTTGCATTTTACGAATGATATTAAGCTGAACAAAAAATAGTTTTATCCTTACTGTTGGCGGGATGACTACAAAAAAGCAAAATGCCTGTTTTTAGCCCCGATAGCAGTGAAAATCCTTGTGTGCCGGGGTTCGGCACACAAGATTGCAACGGAAAGCGGGAGGATGTTTCCTGAAAAAGCCAAATCTTTCTGCTTCAAAAATAATAATCACGCTCGGGTTTATAGTTATTAAAACATCAAGTTCGTACCTTTGCAACCTTGGTAAATCCAAAAGCAATAAACAAACAAAATGATTGAAGATAAAAACCCACAACGAACAAGTATAGCCAAACTAGGCGAATTTGGCTTAATTGACCATTTGACAAAAAACTTCAAAATAGAGCAGCCATCAACTCTGAAAGGAATTGGCGATGATGCGGCGGTACTGGATTTTAAAGATAAAAAAGTTGTTGTTTCAACCGATTTATTGATTGAAGGCGTGCATTTTGATTTGGCTTACGTGCCGTTGAAACATTTGGGATACAAATCGGTTGTGGTCAATGTGTCCGATATTTGTGCGATGAATGCAAGGCCAACGCAAATCACGGTTTCGATAGCCGTATCCAATCGTTTTCCGCTGGAGGCGTTGGAGGAATTGTACGAAGGAATTGCCCACGCGGCCAAAGAGTACAAAGTAGATTTGATAGGCGGTGACACAACCTCTTCACAAAAAGGATTAATCATCAGTGTTACAGCTTTTGGCGAGGCGGATGAAAATGAAATTGTATATAGAAACGGTGCAAAACAATCCGATTTGCTCGTGGTTACAGGTGATATTGGAGCGGCTTACATGGGGTTGCAGGTGTTGGAGAGAGAGAAACAGGTTTTTCAGGTGAATCCTAATTCACAGCCTGATTTGGATGCTTATACTTATTTAATAGAACGACAATTGAAGCCGGAAGCGCGCAAAGACATTCGTACTTTATTACATGCTTTGGAAATAAAACCAACGGCTATGATTGATATTTCAGACGGACTGTCTTCAGAGATTATGCATTTGTGCAAACAATCGGGTGTCGGCTGTAATTTGTATGAAGATAAATTGCCTATAGATCCTCAGTTTATCAATGTTTGTGAGGAATTTAATATTGACAGTACAACAGTTGCTATCAACGGGGGAGAAGATTATGAATTGCTCTTTACTATTGCTATGGAAGATTTCGAGAAAATAAAAGGAAATCCAAATTTCAGCATTATCGGTCATATGACCCAAGAGAGCGAAGGGGTACATCTGGTTACACGAGCCAATACCAAAATACCTTTGAAGGCAAGAGGCTGGGATGCGATAAGCGAGTAATAAGATTGTGAATAAAAAATAATTAAAACGATACTGTTTCAGTGTCGTTTTTTTATTTGAATGAGTTAAAAGATAATTCCTCTGATTTTTGCCTCCCGAATTAAATCGACGTCATTTCCATCTTCAATTTTAAATAATTCTTTTAGGTTTACTTTTCTGCTTTCTATTGCATGAAGTGAAATAGGAATGTATTGAGGTATGTCTTTGGTTTTTGTTCCTTTGGAAATATGGAATAAAATTAATTTATCAAATTGATCAATACCGTCAAAATCATTGTTAATTTGATCTGCCATTTTGATTACTGAGTGGCTGTAGTATATCTCGTCTTTTAATATAATGTCAAAACCAAAAAGCAATTCATCAAAGGTTAAATCATTTTTTATAACCAATCCTGCAGGGTTTATTGTCTCGATTATATTTTTTATTTTAAGCAGCTCCGTGTACATCGTGAGTAAAATAATTTTGCAATCGGGCATCAATTCCATAATTAATTTTGCTAAATCCTCACCGGAAATAATCCCTTTTTCCTCAAAGGCAGGCATACTGATGTCTAAAAAAGCCACATCAAATGCAGGTGTTTCCGCATTTGTAATAATGTTATAACCGGTTTCACAGTCTTTACCTTGAGTAAATGAGTATTCGTAAAGATCGGGTTTGTAACGGGTGATGGCGTTTTTATATCCGTCAATTATAAAGGGATGGTCATCTACTATTAAAATGTTCTTTTTAATTAATTTTTCCACTTTTGAATCAACTATCATTTGTTGTAGGTTTTTGTGTTTTTTTAATTGGGATTACTATTATTATGGTAGTTCCTTCTTCTTTTTTTGATTTTATTTCGAGTGTTCCTTCGCATTCAATAGTTCTCGTTTTTATGTTTTGGAGACCTATACCTTTTTTTGCCCGGTTGATATTAAATCCTACACCATCGTCGTTAATTTTTAATACTAAATTATCATTTTGCTTTTTGAATTCCACTTTTATTTTTGTGGCATTCGCATATTTATTACAATTTTGAAGAGATTCCTGAAGGATTCTGTATAAATTAATTTTAACGGTATTGTCGATAAAGTCCCATTTTATTGCCGGGTCGATATGGGCAAGAAATTTTGTACTGTATGTTTTTTTCTGTTCTTCAAATAAATTGGCAACTATTGCGACGAAGTTATTAATTAATTCTGATTTTTCTCTATTCAGGTTGTGTGAAATTTCACGAATATCCTGTTCAATATTTTTGAGTTCTGTCAGGTAATTTAATCTTCTTTCAATACCGGAATCATCTTTGATTTTGTTTAAACTATCCAGATTGATTCGTACTCCAAACATTCTTCCCAAAACTCCATCATGTAATTCTCTGGCTACTCTTTTTTTCTCTTTAATACTATTGATTTCAATAGTGTTTTGCTGATTGATCAATAGGTTGTAAATTTCGGCATTTGCTTGCTGCTGTTGCTGTTTGAATAGCAGTTCACGTTGTTTAACCTTCTGTAGTTTAATGGTATACAATAATATTGCCAAAATTACAAAAGAGCCAAAAATTAACAAAAGTTTTTTATTTTGCCCTTCCAGATTTGTGTTCTCAACTTTTATTTCATCGGTTTCATATTCTATTCTCGAGAATTTTTCACCCATTTTCCGTTCTGCTTTTTGCAGGCGGTCATTGATAAGGATATATTCTTTGGAATAGGCAGAAGCATTTTTTTGGTCTACAGCTTCCATTTGTTTAAGTGCTTCGAGAATACTTCTCAATCGATTGGTGTTGCGTGAGAGGGTAAGTGCCTGCTTGGCGAATTGAATAGCCTTTAAGGTGTCTTTTTTGTAAGCAAAATATTCTGATAAGCGGGTTTTGCTCACAATGATTCCAGAGGTGATTTTTAGACTGTCCCGAATTTTAAGAGCCCGGTAAAATTGATTGGAAAGATCTTCAGGTATTCTTAGTTTGAATTCCGCATAAGCCAAATTATCCAATAGCATGGCGTATAATTTAGGTTTGTCCAAAAATAAATTTTCTTCCTTTAATCCTTTTTCAAAATAATTTTTGGCTTGCTGGTAATTTTTTAAATTCAAATAAACATAGCCTATATTGTTTAAAGAAGTTGCTTTAGATTGAAATTCTACCGGAATTGATTTATCGTCTAGGATCTTTAATGCTTTGTTATGATATTCCAAGGCCTTGGTATATTCTTCTCTTTCATTGTATAATATGCCTAACAGATTATAGGATTCATATAGTAAATCTTTTATCTTTTCACCTCTTAGGACCTTTAAAGCTTTAAAGATAACGATTTCACAATTAAAGTAATCACTTTCATTGAATTGCAAATTAGCTTTACTGATTAATGTTTTAGCGAGATTATAATTGTCGTTGAGTTTACTGTAAAGTTTTTCAGCTTTATAATAATTCAAATAGGCACTGTCTGAAATTGCTTTGGCCCCATAATAATCACCTAGATAAATAAAAGCCTTTGCCATGTTAACTGTGTCACTGCTTTTTTTTGATCGTTCTAAGATGAGGTTTGATGTTTCATGATAACCTTCCCAATCATTCATGTTATAAAAACGATTGGCTATTTTAAAGAGATTGACTTTGTTAATCGAATCATCTTTTTGATTAAGGATGATTGCTAAAGCCCTTTGATTATATTTTTTTTTGTAAGCGTAAGGCAGATGATCATCATTAGCCAATGTGAGATAAGAAGAAAGACTGTCCTCTGGAGAAGAAGAAGTTTGGCTTTTTTTAGTGACTTTATTGTTAGTGCAACCAATAAAAAAAACTAAAAAAAAGTATAATATGTAGCAATTTTTTTTCAATAGCAGGTTTTGATTTCAATCAAAAATACTAAAACTTTTCACATAAAAAAAGGTTGCCAAATTATTGACAACCTATTTGTTATTTTTATTGCAATTTTTAGTCTACTTTTCTTGTGTGACCAGTATCTTGAGTTCCTGTACCGTCTATTTTAGCTGTTTTTTGTACTGAAGATTTAGTTTGACTACCATTAAAATCAACTTTTCTGGTGTGGCCTGTGTCTTGAGTTCCCGTACCGTCAATTGATGTGATTACTGAATTATCAGCAACTGAAGAAGTTGAAATTTTTGGAGTTGCGAATGAAGTGATTGACATTACTAATGTAAATAATCCGATAGTTAAAATAGTTTTTTTCATGATTTCTGGGCTTTATATTTTTGTTATTTTTTACGTTTTCAATTCCGTTTGCGTTGGAATTCTTTTGTAAAACTAAACAGTAAGCC
>Ga0208398_100657_pt1 | contig 19205 bp, 17 predicted proteins | sample LakWasMe79_HOW10_2_FD_183905 | JGI IMG/M metagenome (GOLD analysis project Ga0208398, IMG submission 183905) | Freshwater sediment methanotrophic microbial communities from Lake Washington under simulated oxygen tension - Sediment Metagenome... | ecosystem: Environmental > Aquatic > Freshwater >...
CCGGCGCCCGCGCCTCCATGCCCGGCATGATGGACACCATCCTGAACCTGGGCCTGAACGACGAAGCGGTGGTCGGGCTGGCCCGCAAGTCCAACAACGAACGCTTTGCCTGGGACTCGTACCGCCGCTTTGTGCAGATGTACGGCGACGTGGTGATGGGTCTCAAACCCGTGTCCAAGGAAGACCATGACCCGTTTGAAGTCATCATCGACATGGTCAAGGACCAGAAGGGGGTCAAGCTCGACACCGAGCTGGACGCGCAAGACCTGAAGGAACTGGTGCAGCGCTTCAAGTCCCTGATCCGCGCCCGCATTGGCCGCGACTTTCCGACCGACCCGTGGGAGCAACTCTGGGGCGCTGTATGGGCGGTGTTCGAGAGCTGGAACAACGAACGCGCCTGCGTCTACCGCGAGTTGAACGACATTCCCGCTTCCTGGGGCACAGCGGTCAACGTGCAAGCCATGGTCTTCGGTAACCTGGGTAATAACAGTGCGACAGGAGTCGCCTTCTCGCGCGACGCAGGGACCGGCGAAGACCTGTTCAATGGCGAGTTCCTGGTCAACGCCCAAGGTGAAGACGTGGTGGCCGGCATTCGCACACCGCAGCAGGTGTCGCTGGTGGGCTCGCGCCGCTGGGCCGAACTGGCGCTCGTGAGCGAAGCGGAGCGCAAGGCCCACTATCCGTCGCTGGAAGAGCTGATGCCCGGCATTTACCAGGAGCTGCTGCACGCCGAGACCACGCTGGAAAACCACTTCAGCGACATGCAGGACATGGAGTTCACCATCCAGGAAGGCAAGCTGTGGATGCTGCAAACCCGCAACGGCAAACGCACCGGCTCGGCCATGGTGCGCATTGCCATGGAGATGCTTAAGCAGGGCATGATTGACGAGAAGACGGCGCTGCTGCGCGTGGCGCCGGACCGGCTCAACGAACTGCTGCACCCGATCTTTGACCCCAGGGCCCTTAGCGCCACCAGCCCCATAGCGCGCGGCCTGCCGGCCTCGCCCGGCGCGGCCACTGGCCAGATTGTGTTCTTTGCCGACGAGGCCGAGACCTGGTTCAAGGCCGGCAAGGATGTGATTCTGGTGCGCCAGGAAACATCCCCCGAAGACCTGCGCGGCATGAGCGTGGCCAAAGGAATTCTGACCGCGCGCGGTGGCATGACATCCCACGCTGCGGTTGTGGCGCGCGGCATGGGCAAGTGCTGCGTGTCGGGCGCGGGCGCCGTGCGTGTGGATCTGAAAGCCCGCACCATGACCGTGGGCGACGTGGTCTACAACGAGGGCGACTGGATCTCGCTGAACGGCTCCACCGGCGAGGTGTACGTGGGCAAGATTGACACCAAGGACGCCGAGTTGAGTGGCGACTTTGGCGCGCTGATGGCGCTCACCGATAAATACAAACGCCTGGAAATACGCGCCAACGCCGACAGTCCGGCGGATGCCAAGGTGGCCCACGCCTTTGGCGCCACCGGCATCGGCCTGTGCCGCACCGAGCACATGTTCTTTGAGGGCGAGCGCATTCTGGCCGTGCGCGAGATGATTCTGGCCGACAACGAGGCCGGGCGGCGCAGGGCGCTGGCCAAACTGCTGCCCATGCAACGCGGCGACTTTGAGGGTCTGTTCCGCGTGATGCACGACCTACCGGTGACGATCCGCCTGCTCGACCCGCCCTTGCATGAGTTCCTGCCGCATGACGATGCCAACCAGCGCGTCATGGCGTCCGAGATGAAGGTGCCGCTGGGCAAGATCAAGATGCGGGTCGAGGAACTGCACGAGTTCAACCCGATGATGGGCCACCGCGGTTGCCGCCTGGGCATCAGCTACCCCGAGATCACCGAGATGCAGACCCGCGCCGTGATCGAGGCTGCATTGAACGTGCGCACGCTCGGCATCCACGTCAAGGCCGAGATCATGGTGCCGCTGGTGGGCACGGTGCGCGAGTTCAACGCCCAGGCCGACGTCATCCGCCGCACCGCTGCGGCGGTGTTTGCCGAGCGCGGCGAGACGCTGGACTACCTGCTGGGCACGATGATCGAAACACCGCGCGCCGCGCTGATCGCCGACAGCATTGGTCTGCAGGCCGAGTTCTTCTCGTTTGGCACCAACGACCTGACGCAGATGACGCTGGGCTTTTCCCGCGACGACGCCGGCAAGTTCTTGCCCGACTACCTGAAGCGCGGCATCTACGAGCACGACCCGTTTCGCTCCATCGACCAGAAGGGCGTGGGTGCCCTGGTGCAGATGGCTGTGGAAAAAGGCCGTAGTGCGCGCCCGGATATGGAAATGGGCGTATGCGGCGAGCATGGTGGCGACCCGGCCTCGGTGGCGTTCTTCCACCGCGCGGGGCTGGACTATGTGAGCTGCTCACCATACCGGGTTCCGATTGCGCGGCTGGCCGCTGCACAGGCAGCGTTGGCGGACTGACTCACTTTGCGTTGGTCTCGCCCACCCGGTGGATGGCGGGTGGCGCGTGACGGCTGCATCCTCCTGCGCTACCGTGGCATGCTGTACTGGTCCTTCATTTTCAGAACATGCGACTCCCACACGCTGGTGTAGCGCGCGTCGTCCACCACCGACTTCTTGATCATCTTCATGCATTGCTCCATCTGTGCCGGATTGCTGCTGGGCTTGGAATACAGTTGCAGGGCGAACTTGGAAAAATCGCGCACCTTCACATCAAATATCTGGTCCAGGACCTGCGTGTCCACATCGTAGATCTTGGCGTTTTCCAGGATCAGCTGGCCGTAGACCACCAGCGTGAACATCTCGCCCGCAGTCAGCAAGAAGTCGATGTCCTTGGCCTGCTCGGCCGAGGGTGGCGCCTTCATCATCATTTCGCGGAACAACTTGATCTGCTCCTTGAACACACTTAGATTGGGCAGGTCGTAGCTGTCGTAGGCGATGCGGTAGTCGTGGAACTTGATCTTGCCCAGGCCCTTGGTAGGCCCCTGGTTGAACAGGAAGGCGTCATCGCTGCCATCGTCGCGCCGGGGTACCGGTGCGTACTCCGCGGGGAAGAAGAAGTAGTTGGGCATGAACTTGATGATCAGCGCCATGTTGACGTGCACCGTGCCCTCCAGCTTGGGCAGGCAGCGGATGTCCTGAGCGGCCATGGCGAAGTACGGCTCCTTCTCGAAGCCCTTGGCGGCAATCACATCCCACAGCAGGTTGATGACCTCTTCGCCCTGGGTGGTGACCTTCATCTTCACCATGGGGTTGAACAGCAGGTAGCGGCGGTCCTCGGCGGACGCTGTCTTCATGTAGTCCGCCGCACGCAGCGCAAACAGCTTCATGGACACCAGGCGCACATAGGCATCGGTGAACAGCTGCTTGACGTGCGGGAAGTCCGTCACGGTCATGCCATACAGGTGGCGATTGGCGGCGTGGTCTATGGCCTCGTAAAACGCGTGGGTGCAGATGCCGATGGAGGCCCAGCCCAGGTTGTACTTGCCCACGTTGACGGTGTTGAGCGCGGCGTTCCAGGCGTCGTCGCCATGGTGCAGCACGTCGTCCTCGGTGAAGGGGTAGTCTTGCAGGCGGTACTCGGCCACGTAGTTCTGGCTGTACACCGTGTTCTTGATGAGCTGGTACTTGGGGTGCTGCGAGTCGGCGGCGAAGAAGATGTAGGCGCCGGTATCGGCCATCTTGCCAAAGGTCGACACCATGGCCGCCTTGTTGGCATTGCCGATGTAGTACTTGCCACCGGTGGCGCTGTAGGTGCCATCGGCCAGCTTGGTGACAATCATGTCCGAGGAGTAGATGTCGGCACCGTGCTCCTTCTCAGACAGGCCGAAGGCGAAGATGTTGCCCTCGTCGAGCAGGCGTTTGGCCTTGGCTTTGGCTTTTTCGTTGCCACTCATCCAGATGGGGCCGATGCCCAGCACCGAGACCTGGTAGGTGTACCAGTAGCACAGGCCATAGAAGCCCAGAATCTCGGCAAAGCCGCACACGCGCCAACTGTCCCACACCGCATTTTCGCCTGGCTTGCCTTGCGCAGCAGGCGTCATCATGGAGGCAAACAAGCCCTCTGCTTTGGCAAATTCCAGAAAGTCTGCGTACCAGACGGCCCCGTTGAAATCTTCCTTCAGCTTGGTCAATCCCTTCTTCTCGAAGAAAGCGACCGTCTTCGCCATGATGTCGCGCGAACGCTGGTCGGGGTAGTTGCGGGTCAGGTGGCGGGGGTTGAGCAGCAGCATGTGAACTCCATGAAAAGCTTGCCCGCATGCCGGAAGCACAACGCAACGGGGCGGACCAAGACGCGCCACATGATAGTGCTGTGCGGATGGGCCTTTATTGCGCCAACGCAAAGCGGATTTGAACAGCAGCCACTGCGCCGCGGCAGTCTGGTGGCAGGTGCCTCAAGCTTTGGCAGCCAGCGACCGCTGCATGATCTCCAGCACCGCGTTCATGTCCGCGATGGGGACCTGCCCCGGTGCGGACGCGCCAGCCCCGACCACAAAACTCATGGCCGAACCAAAGGTCCAGCCAAACAGGCGTGTCAACGCGCCATAGCCGCCCATGGACATGCTGACCAGCGGAATGTCCAGTGTCTGACTGGACGCCAGCGTGGCGCCCAGAAGACTCAGTACATCCTCCAGCCGCTGCGGCATGACTGCTATCTTGGCAACATCGGCCCCCAAGCCTTGGGCTTGCGCGAAGCGCTGGCACAGCACCTCCTGCGCGGGTGTGGACTGGAAGTTGTGGTACGACAGCACCAGCGCCGCGCCGTTGGCGCGGGCGGCGGCACGCACTTGGGCAATGTGGCCGGGGTCGTTGTTCATTTCAAAGTCCACCAGCTCCACGAAGCCGCTGGCGCAGACCGCCACGACCAGGGCCACGACTTCTTCCTCACCCAGTGCGATGGGCTCACCGCCCTCGCGGATCGAACGCCGCGTGAACAGCAGAGGGATGCCACCAGCGGCCTGGCGGATCTCACCGGCCAGCGCCACCACCTCGGCCGTGTTGCCAATGCCTTCAAAGAAATCCACGCGCCACTCCAGCAGGTCCGGCTGCAACGCCACCACACAGGCCACCTCCTCCAGAATGCGCGCGCGGCTGCGCCCGACCAACGGGGTGCAGAGCGCGGGGAAGCGCCCGCTGCCGAGTGGCTTGCCATGAAGGGTGATGGGCTTGGCGGTGTGCATGTCAATACTCTCCAGATGTCAAAAGGGTGGCCGACGGTTGCGCCGCGCGTCACGAAACCCGGAACGTCTCCAGGTGGATGCTGGTCTCGGTGTTGCTGATGCCCTTGAGCAGGCGGATGCGCTCCAGCACCTTGGCCAGCTCCTGCAGGGTTTCGGCCCGCAATTCTGCCAGCAGATCCCAGCGGCCATTGGTGTCGTGCAGCGTGGCCACGCCGGGCTCGCCCAGCAGGCTGGCAATCACGGTGCGGGTCTGGTTGCCGTCGACGGCAATGCTCATCCAGGCCTTGATGGCGTTGTGCTGCACGTCCGGGCGCAGGCGCACCGTGTAGCCAACGATGACGCCGTCGTCCTCCAGACGGCGGATGCGGTTGGTCACCGTGCCACGGGACACCCGCAATTTGGCTGCCAGCGCGGCCACGGTCAGGCGCGCATCCTGGCGCAGCAGCGACATCAGTTTGTGGTCTATTTCATCCATTGTGGCAATTTAACATGCCATAACGTCAATAAGTTAGCTATTTCTAGGCATTGTTGATCATTGTGGTTGTTTGAACGAAAAACCATACTTCTCCGTATCGCTTGCAAGCCGTTTGCAAAGCCTGAGGAGACTGACCATGACAACACCACCTACGACCCTAAACCACACGCTGTTTCTAAGCCCGCAGGACATCGCCGGCATGGTCGGCCGCAGCGGCCTGGCCACCACGCTGCAAGGTCTGGCCCGCTACATCCAGCAGGACTTCCTGCGCTGGAAGAGCTTTGACAAGTCGGCCCGGCTGGCGGCCCATTCGCCCGACGGTGTCATCGAGCTGATGCCGATTGCCGATGCCAGCACCTACACCTTCAAATACGTCAACGGCCACCCCAAGAACACGGCCAAAGGCTTGTCCACGGTGATGGCCTTTGGCGTGCTGGCCGATGTGGCCAGCGGCTTCCCGCTGCTGATCAGCGAGCTGACCCTGACCACCGCGCTGCGCACCGCCGCCACGTCGGCCGTCGCGGCACAGGCGCTGGCCCGGCCCAACAGCCGCGTGATGGCGCTGATTGGCAACGGCGCGCAAAGCGAGTTCCAGGCCCTGGCCTTCCACCACCTGGTGGGCATCACCGAGATTCGCCTGTTCGATGTGGATGCCCATGCCACCACGAAGCTGCTGCGCAACCTGCAGAACAACCCCGACGCGGCCGGTCTGCGCCTGGTGAAGTGCAACAGCACGGCCGAGGCGGTGCGCGGCAGCGACATCGTGACCACGGTCACCGCCGACAAGACCAATGCCACCATCCTGACCCCCGACATGCTGGAGCCGGGCATGCACATCAACGGCGTGGGCGGCGACTGCCCGGGCAAGACCGAACTGCACGCCGATGTGCTGCGCGCCGCCAGCGTGTTTGTGGAATACGAGCCGCAGACCCGCATCGAAGGCGACCTGCAGCAAATGGACGCCGGCTTTGCCGTCACCGAGTTGTGGCGGGTGCTGTGCGGACAGGCCGTGGGCCGCGAGCGCAGCGACCAGATCACGCTGTTCGACTCCGTTGGCTTTGCGATGGAAGATTTCTCCGCCCTGCGCTATGTGCACGACCTGGCCCGCTCGCTGCGCATCGGCAACCCCATCCCGCTGATCCCCGAACTGGACAACCCCAAGGACCTGTACCAGTTGATCCGCCCCGTGTCCGCCCCTGCCATGGGCAAGGCCACGGACCAGGCCACGCTGGCAGTGACGGCGTGACCGCCCCGTATTCACCCCAGGCGCCAGCCGCCGTGGTGATGGTGCGCCCGCATGCGTTTCGCTCCAACCCGGACACGTTGGCCGACAACGCCTACCAGAAAGGTGATGCCGAAGCAACGCAGGCGGACACGGCGGCTGCGGCCCATGCCGAGGTCAGCACCATGGTGCGCCAACTGCAAGACGCGGGCGTGCGGGTACACCTGTTTGAAGACACCGGCACCGCCACGCCCGACGCGGTGTTCCCCAACAACTGGTTCTCAACACACGCCGGCGGCCATGTCGCCATCTACCCGATGGCCACACCCAATCGTCAGCGCGAGCGGCGCTGGGACATCATCGACAGCCTGAAACAGCACTACCGCGTGCAGGATGTCATCGACTACTCGGGGCTGGAGCAGGACCGGGTCTACCTGGAGGGCACGGGCGCCATGGTGCTGGACCACATCGACCGCGTGGCCTACGTGGCCCGCTCGAACCGCGCCGACCCGCTGGCGCTGGAGCGGTTCTGTACCCATTTCAACTACGAGCCCCTGCTGTTTGACGCGGCCGACGTCAACGGCCGGGCGGTCTACCACACCAATGTGCTGATGTGCATAGGGACCGACTTCGCCATGGCTGGTTTTGACATGATCACCGACGCGCAGCGGCGCACTGAAGTGCGCCAGCGCCTGACCGAGAATGGCCGCACGCTGGTCGAACTGACGGCCGCGCAGATTGGCGAATTCGCCGGCAATGCACTGGAGCTGCAGGGCCGTCAGGGCCGGCTGCTGGCGCTTTCGTCAAGCGCGCTGCGCGCGCTCACCCGCGAACAGATTGCAAGTCTGGAGCGCAGCGTCACGCTGCTGGCGCTGGACGTGCCCACCATCGAACGGGCGGGCGGCTCGGTGCGCTGCATGCTGGCCGGCATCCACCTGAAGCCGCGCCCGGGCCAGAGGGAGCTTCAGTCGAATGACGGTACTTCGGGCTTGGCCACCGGCTTGCCCGCGGCCGCCCAGGCATCAAAGCCGCCGGCGATGGAGAGCACGTTCAGGTAGCCCATGTCGTGCAACACGGCTGCAGCCAGCGCGGCACGGCCACTGGTCTTGCAGTACAGCACGATCTTCAGGTCACGCGGTTGCAGGGCCGGGTTGGCGCTGAACTTGAACTCCAGCATGCCGCGCGAGATGTGCACCGCGCCGCCCAGGTGGCCGGCGGCAAATTCATCGGCCTCGCGCACATCGACCAGCACGTCGGCTTCGCGAATGGCTTGCTCGGCTTGGTCCAAGGCGACTTCCTGGACGCGGGTCTTGGCGGCGGCCACGAGGTCATGGGCTGTCTTCATACATTGCTCCTTGTTAATTTACTATCAAATTAATAGCTAATAAGACCCTATTTACGAGGGCTAGCGGCATATTCTTCTCATACCCGCTGACCCAGCCAGCGGGTCACATGGGCCAATCCGTGGTGACCAGGCCCTTCGGCCAACTGGATCTCTCCGTGCCAGGACAGTTCACAGCGCACCAGCCCGGCAAAGTCTGCGTCCAGCAGCCCGGGCGTGTACAGCATGTCCACATCCTTAGGGCCACCACTGCTATGGGCGAGTTGCTCCGGGTGAAAGGACTCCAACAGCATCCAGCCACCCACGTGCAAACCCAGGGCCAGACGCCGGTGCGCCGTCTGGCGGATGGCGCTGGGCAGGTGGGTGTAGACCAGCACCACGGCATCCAGTGTTCCGGCAGCGGGTCCCCAATCGGCCAGATCAGCCAGCTCGGTGACAAGCGCCACGCCACGGCTGGCGGCGAGCGCCTGCGCTTTCTGCAGGCCCACGCTGGAATAGTCTACGGACGTGACGCTGTGGCCCTGTTCGGCCAGCCAGACGCCGTTGCGCCCCTCGCCGTCGCCGGGAACCAGCACACGGCTGGCCGGGGCCAGGCGTGCGGCCTGCTCACGCAGGAAGGCGTTGGGCTCAAGGCCGTATTTGTAGCCCGGCTCGGCAAAGCGCTGGTCCCAGAAGTTCATGTCTGCGAGGGTAGTGGGTCAGCGCGGCACGATGAAGACGGCCTTCTCGACCAGCTTGCCGATGTCGCTCTTCGCGGCAACCTCGAAGTGGATGGTGTGGGAGCCTGGCTGGGCACCCTCCATCGGCCCCTGCACCCGCACGGCGACCCAGCGCGCCTGGGTGGACGCAATCTCGATGTCGTTCTCGGACACCACCTGCAAGTCCGGCATGCCGGTCACCGAAATGTGGAACTGCTGCGTGGCCTCGGTGGCATTCATGATCTGCAGGCGGAACACGTTCTCGATGCGCCCACCATCCGCAATGCGCGCCAGGGCGCCGCGGTCGCGCACCACGTCCACCTTAAACGGTATGCGCAGCGTCAGGCTCACGGCCATGGCGGTGACCACCACACCCAGAATGGCCGTGTACACCAGCACCCGGGGCCGTAGCACATGGCGCAGGGTCTGGGACTGCGTCCAGTGCTGGTTCATGGCGTTTTGTGTCGAGTACTTGACCAGTCCGCGGGCGTAGCCGACCTTGTCCATCACGGTGTCGCACACGTCGGCACAGGCTCCGCAGCCAATGCACTCGTACTGCAGCCCCTTGCGGATGTCGATGCCAGTGGGGCAGACCTGCACGCACAGGCTGCAGTCCACGCAGGCACCCAGGCCCAGGGCCACGGGGTCGGCCTTTTTGGAGCGGGCTCCGCGGGGCTCGCCGCGCTCCACGTCATACGACACGATCAGCGTGTCCTTGTCGAACATGGCGCTCTGGAAGCGGGCGTAGGGGCACATGTACTTGCAGACCTGCTCGCGCATGAAGCCGGCATTGCCATAGGTGGCAAAACCGTAGAAGAAGGTCCAGAAGATTTCCCAGGAGCCCAGGTCCCAGCGCGCAAATTCGCCCACCAGGGTGTGGATGGGCGTGAAATAGCCCACGAAGGTGAAACCGGTCACCAGGGCTACCGACAGCCACATCGCATGTTTTCCGGCCTTGCGGCCGAATTTCTCCAGCGTCCAGGGACCGGCGTCACGGCGCATGCGAGCGGAGCGGTCTCCCTCGGCCAGTTTCTCCAGCCACAGGAAGACTTCGGTGTACACCGTCTGCGGGCAGGCATAGCCACACCACAGGCGCCCTGCCACGGCCGTGAACAGGAACAGCGAGTAGGCCGAGATCACCAGGATGCCGGTCAGGTAGATAAAGTCCTGCGGGTACAGCACCAGCCCAAAGATGTAGAAGCGCCGCGCGCCCAGGTCAAACAGCACGGCCTGGCGTTGCCCCCATTCCAGCCAGGGCAACCCGTAGAAGATGATCTGCGTGACCCAGACCATGATCCAGCGCCATTTGGAGAACAGCCCGGTCACGCTGCGTGGGTAGATCTTCTGGTGCGCCTGGTACAGCGACACCAGCTCGGCGTCGGCGCCGGGCGGCGGCTCTATCGGCCCCTTGTCAGGCGACGCCGCAATGGGAATGACGACGCGGCCCTTTTCAGTCTGCTTGTTCACGGATTCTTCCTTGGGTTATTCAATGGCTGGCGCGGTTGACCATGTGGTCGGCCATCTGCGCGAAGGTGTCAATCAGCTTGGTGCGAAAGGGCTCGTCCTCCACCTGTTCGGTCAGCGCCTGGGTCATGCACAGCATCCACTCGTCCCGCTGCGCCAGGCCCACAGCATACGGACTGTGGCGCATGCGCAGGCGCGGATGACCCTTCTTCTCGATGAACAGCGATGGCCCCCCGAACCAGCCCGACAAAAAGTCAAACAGGTTTTCCTCGCTGCCCTTAAGGTCCTCTGGGTGCATGCTGCGCACGGTGTAGGCCTCGGGCAACTCATCCATCAGCGCATAGAAGCGGTGGACCAGCCGCCGGATGCCCGCTGCGCCGCCCAGCCGTTCGTACGGCGTTTCCAAGTGTTCGGTTTCCCGGGTGTTCATCAAGACGTCCTTATCTTTCATGCGTTGACGGCAAGGCCGCGACCCGCGCCAGGAATTCGTCGCGGGACAGGCCCGCGAACAACGGATGCCAGCGCCGCTGCTCCAGCACCGTACTCACCGCCCGGGCACGGCGACCATGGCCGGCAAACAGTAGTGTCTCATCGGGCAACGGAAACACCTGCTGGCGCACGCTATCCCACAAGGCCTCGGGCACCGCGGGCGTGGGCTGATAGGGGCAGGCATCCACGGCCAGCAAACCACCACAGAACAGACGATCCCGCCAGGCAAAACTCAAACAACTCGCCGTGTGCCCCGGCGTAGCCAGCACGCCGATGACTTCATCGCCAAAGGGCAGCATATCGCCATGCGCCACGCCGTGCACACCGGGCGCCGCTTTCCCCTGCACGATGGGTGCCGCAAGACGCGCCAGCTGCGCGTGCTCATCCGGCGCCAGGGTGTCATGCTGGTGTGTGCGCAGCACCCAGCGCAGGCGCAGTTCGCGCTCCGCCAGCAGGGATTGCAGCAACGGCAGGTCGCGTCCGCGCGGGTCAACCAGCACGGCTTCGCGGGCGTCCGCGTCTGCCAGCAAATAGCTGACCTCGCCAGTGGATTCGTCGTGCAGGATTCGAAAGTACATCGTAGCTTCTACTTAACAAGAAGCATGCCACCAGCCGGGCATCCGCAAACCTGTTGCAATTCAATGACTTACGTCACGCGGCCGAACACCTCCGAGATGGCAATGGGTGACAACTGCCAACTTTGACAGTCCTGTGTCAGTCTTTGGCAGAATACTGGCAGTCCATCGCCAAGACGCCGCCCGTATGACAGAAACCGCTTCCAAACCCTTGCCCGAGCTGGTTTCCTATCTGGAAGGCCTGGCCGAGCCCCACATCCTGTTCGACGCGCAGTACCGCATCCTGGCCGCCAACGCCGCGTACCGGCGCCAGTTCAGCCCCGAGCGCAGCGTGGTGGGGCGCACCTGCTACGAGGTGTCGCACCACTTTGCCGTGCCCTGCGACCAGGCCGGCGAGTCCTGCCCGCTGGCCATGGCCCGTACGTCGGGGCAGCGCGAGCGGGTTTTGCACCTGCACCACACGCCCAAGGGCGAGGAATACGTCAACATCGAACTCTCGCCGCTGCGCGACGCCAGCGGTGCACAGGCTTTTTTTGTCGAGCGGATGGAGCCCCTGAAGGTGGCCCATGGCCAACCCGAAGCACAAAGCCTGATAGGGCGTGCCCCGGCCTTCCAGCGCATGCTGGCGCTGGTGGCCCGCGTGGCCCCCTCGCAGGCTGCGGTGCTGCTGCTGGGTGAGTCGGGAACCGGCAAGGAACTGGTCGCCCAGGCCGTCCACCAGGCCAGTACACGCGCGCACCAGCCCCTGGTGGTGGTGGACTGCTCCAGCCTGCCGGAAAACCTGTTCGAGTCCGAGTTGTTTGGCCATGAACGCGGATCGTTCACCGGTGCCACGGCCAGCAAGGGCGGCCTGGTGGAAGCGGCCAGTGGCGGCACGCTGTTTCTGGACGAGGTGGGCGACATCCCCTTGAGCATGCAGGTCAAGCTGCTGCGCCTGCTGGAGAGCGGAACCTACCGCCGCGTCGGCAGCACCGAGTTGCGGCACGCCGACATCCGCGTCGTCGCGGCCACCCACCGCGACCTGGACGCCATGGTTCTGGATGGGCGCTTTCGCGAAGACCTGTACTACCGCATCAGCACCTTCCCCATCCGCCTGCCCGCGCTGCGCGAGCGGCGCGAGGACATTGCGCTGCTGGCAGATGCACTGCTGCTGCGCGTCGCGCCCAAACGCCGCCTGAGCCTGGCGCCCGATGCGCTGGCCCTTCTGCAGGCGCACGACTTTCCCGGCAATGTGCGCGAACTGCGCAACCTGCTGGAGCGTGCCACGCTGTTGTGCGACGGCGATGTGATCCAGCAGGGGCATGTGCTGCAATCCCTGCAGACGGGCCGCAGGCCCCCTGTTGCTCCCAAGCCAACGCTGCAGCAAGTGCTGGCCAGCCATACCGGAAGCCGTGCGGAACTGGCGGCGGCGCTGGGGATCAGCGAACGCTCGTTGTACCGGAAAATCAAGGCGCTGGCCGACAGCGATACGCCCCGCTATGATGGTCCATAGAGCAAATAAACGTGGCACACAAGAACACCCAGGCATCCCGCACCACGCTAGCGATCGCCCTGGCACTGTTGACAACGCTGTCTGCCTTTGGGGCTGACCTGACGGCCTATACCGAGGAATGGCCGCCGTACAACTACTCGGAAGGCGGCGAGATCAAGGGCATCGCTACCGAAGTCCTGCGCGCCGCCTGCACGGTCGCCAAGCTGGACTGCGAGATTCACATGGTCCCCTGGGCCCGCGCCTACAAAACCGCGAGCCGCACGCCCAACACCGTGGTCTACACCACGGCGCGCAAAGCGTCGCGTGAGCAGGAGTTCACCTGGATAGGGCCGATCTTGCCCAGAACCACCTGGGTCTATGTGCGCCAGGAGCTGGACAAAGATATCCAGGATTTTGCGGATCTGGCAAAACACCCGATCGGTGTGGTGCGCGATGAGGCGGCGGCCCAGGACCTGATCGCAGCGGGTGTTCCGCAGTCGGCACTGGTTCAGCAAAGCTCCAATGCCGATGTTCTGCGGCTGCTGGAATCCCACCGGGTGGATGCCATGGTGGACACCGAGGTCGCCATGCAATGGAATTTGCGCCAGACTGCGCTGGCTCCTGCGGCGGTTGTCAAACGCATGAAACTCAGCGACGAAGGCGCCTACTACTTCGCGCTCAACCTCGACTCGGACCCCGCGCTGGCCACCAGATTGCAGGACGCCGTCCACAAGCTGCGGCGCGACGGAAAGATAGACGCCATCGCACGGCGCTACGGCGCGACCGGCAAAATCAAATAGCTGCTGACCCCGCCAACGGTCTACTTGTACTTGGCGTCAATGTCCCACACCGCGGTCTGCACCAGGCGCTGCACCATGGTATCCAGCCCCACACCGCCCTTGGCGCTTTCGGACACGCCCATCACACTGGAGCTTGTGGCGCCCACCTCCATCTTGAGTTCCTTGTAGCCCTGGGCGACCTGCTCGGTGGTGTTGGCATTCATGATCTTGTAGCGCATGCCCACCAGCCAGACACCGCTGGCCTCGCCAGTCTGCACCGAGCCGACCACCTGACCGGTTGCCGACCCAGCCCGGCTACCCGACAGATTGCTGATCAGGCCGCCAATGGCGCGGCCGTCAAAGCCCTTGGTGTTCGATGCAATCTGTTCGGCTTTGAGGATGTCGAACTTGACGATCCATTTGGTGGTTTTGAGCTTGCCGACCTGCATGGTCTTGCGCGCCGCCGCCACATTGCCCAGGTTGTAAGCCAGCGTGATTTCGTTGAGCAAATGGCCCAGATTGGCACGCTCCAGCACTGTGAAGTTGGCCTGCGACAGCTCGAGCTCGCCGAAGTCGGCAATATTGTTGGGCGAAAACTTTTGCGTGAAGGTGGCGTGGGCGCTCTTGATGTCACCGGGGATCACGATCAGGGCTGGCCCCTTCTTCTTGATGTTCTTGTATTCGACTTCCTTGTACGCGGCAGCATCAGCGGCGGCATTGGCCTTTGCCGATGTGGAACTGCCTGCTGTCGGCGACGGATTGCCGAACGCAGGGGCACCCGATGTGGCCGCAGCTTGCGGCTCCGGGTTGGCCTTGGGCGCCGTCTCCATGCAGCCCGTCATCAGCACACTGAGCGTGACGGCGATAAACGAAATGACGAAGCGTTGCGTGCGCATAGGAGTACCCATCCCTCTGTAAAACAGCCGCCGGCCAGCGGTTCAGCAGAGTCTACGACTTTCTGCGGGGTACAACCGCGCTTTCAGTTCATTGGGGCGGGACTGGAACGGTGATGGTGCTCTCGCGCAGAATGCCACCGGCTCCGACACTCCCCTCAATGCGCGAGGGGTTGAGTACCCGCGCATCGCAGGCGCTGCGCTCGTCGCCCTTGAATTCTGTGCAGCGCTGTACCGCGTTGCGCATGTACTGGTCCGGCGCATCGGTCAATCCACCGCGCCGGGCTTCGGCATAGGCGTTGCGAGCCTCGGTTCGACAGGTGTCCAAGGATTGGCTCGACTGCCCGCTGTCGCAGAACGCCATCTCCTGCCGGTAGCGCGCCTGCGCGTCGGTTGCGGAGTTGGGCGGTGCCGCCAGCGCGGCTCCTGCAGCAATCAACGTGCCGACAAAGAACAGGGCGCAACGGTGATGGGCAAAGTGAGAAGTGGTCATGGGATGTCCTTGGTGTGAGACCACAGACTAGACGAAAAGCCCGCGCGCTTCTGTACGTCGGCGTACAGAAGCCAAGGCCCCAGCCTGGGACAATGGCGCCATGACGCGGAACCGCATTTTTCTCTGGATCGCCGCAACGCTGGCCGCGCCCTTTGTAGTCATGACGCTGGTGCTGGCCCTCTTTGGCTGGAACTGGTTGCGTGGCCCCATCGAGCACTGGGCCGAGCAAAAGACCGGCCGCGTCCTGGCAATCAACGGAGATCTATCACTGCATCTCGGCTGGCCCTGGCCCCGGATTCAGGCGGACGCCGTGGCATTTGCCAATCCCCCCTGGGCACAGGAACGCCAGATGGTGACCGCCGACACCGTTGACATCACCCTCGACCTGCGGCAGGTGCTGCAAGGCAATCTGCTGTTCCCCACGGTGCACCTGCTCCGGCCTGTGATCTTTCTGGAGCAGACCGCCCAGGGCCAAAAGAACTGGCTGCTCGACGTGCACCAGACCGATGAAGCCGCCCGCATCCGCATGGGCCAATTGACGCTGGACCAGGGTGTGCTGGGATTCGACGATGTTGCGGCGAAGACCCACATCCGCGCCGAGATTTCGACCCTCGCAGACACGCCGGGCACCGCGTTTCACGCCAAGGGGCATTTGCGGGGTTTGCCGTTCGAGGCCAAGGGAACGGGAGGGCCGGTTCTGGCGTTGCGCGATGAAGGTACACCCTACCCGCTGGACATTGACACCACGATCGATCGCACGCGCATCCAGGCATCGGGAACCATCACCGGCCTCGTCAGCCGCTCGGCCGTCAACATGAACGTCGCAGTGCGCGGCGACAGTCTGGAGCAGCTGTACCCACTGTTCGGTATTCCGGCACCGGCAAGCCATCCCTACGCTGTGCGCGGGCAGCTGGTGCACAGCGGCGAACGCTGGCGGTACGAATCATTTGCGGGACGCATAGGCAACAGTGATATCGCAGGCATGGCCCAAGTGGTCACCGGGGGCAAGCGCCCCGCATTGACTGCCCAGCTGACGTCAAAATTGCTCGACCTTGGCGACCTGGCGCCAGCCATTGGCGTGCGCAGCGCCAGCAGCGCCCCGACACCGGTTGCGGCTACCCGGCAAAAGAAAGTGCTGCCCGATGTGGCGTTCAAGACCGACCGATGGACCAGCATGGACGCGGACGTGCGCCTGCAGGCCCAACACCTTCGCCGTGCCGCGGCACTGCCTTTGAACGATCTGTCCGTGCGCATCCAGTTGCGCGACGCCGTTCTGACGCTGGACCCACTCGACGTTGGCGTGGCCGGCGGCAACGTGCGGGCACAGGTATCGCTGGACGGAAGCAACCAGCCCATCAAGGCCAAGGCCCAGGCGGAGGTGCGCAAGGTCTTGCTGTCCGGTCTGTTTCCGGATTTGGTGCTGAACCAGGCCACCATCGGCGAGATCAACGGCAGCTTCACCCTGTCGGGCAGCGGCAGCTCCATCGCCGGCATGCTGGCCACCAGCAACGGCCACGCGAAACTGGACATTGCCCACGGTGAAGTCAGCCAGCTGATGATGGAAAAAGCCGGTTTGCACCTTTGGGAAATCATGGGACTGACCATGACGGGTGACAAGCGGATCGTGTTGCGCTGCGGCCAGGCGCGCTTTTCGGTCCGCAACGGCGTCATGCTGGCCGACACGCTGATTTTCGACACGGCGGTCACCACGTTGATCGGTAGTGGCCAGATCGACCTCGCGCAAGAAACACTGGCTCTCACGCTCAACCCAAAAACAAAGAACACCAGCCCGCTGGCGTTGCGCAGTCCGATTTACATTCGCGGCAGCTTCGACCAACCGACTGTGGGTGTGGACAAGGGCCGCGTGGCAGTCCGGGCGCTGGGGTCTCTGGCCCTGGGCCTGGTCAATCCCGCACTGGCGCTGATTCCGCTGGTGGATCCCGGCCCGGGAAAGGACAGCGACTGCGGGCGTCCGGCCGCTAAATAGCTCCTCACTCGTCGTGGAATCGCGGCGAGGACTGCCCTTCTGCCAGCTCGCCGGTGTCGGGGTCGACCCAGTCGGCTATACCAATCTCGTCTTCGGCCTCCTGCAACGACTCGCCGGGCTCCGAGGTTTCCTCATCCACGGCGCCCATGTCGGCCAATGCCGCTTCCAGCGTTTCAAACGGGCCGAATTCCTGTTTTCCATCGGGTCCCTGCCAGTGGTATCCGTCGGGCCGCAGGATGACGGAGCCCATGTCCACTTCGGTCAACTCTTCCTCTCCAACGTCTGGCGCTTCCTCAACCACAGGGGGTGCCGGAATTTTCTTTGCCATGGTAATTCTCCAAGTAGGACCAACTGCAATATCTGCATGCTACTCCTAGCAGTCCCCATCGAGTTTGACTTCGGACAAGCCCACAACCGGATAGCGGCGCCACTCGGGTTCGTGGAAGCGCTGGCCATGGGAGAAAATAAAATCCAGCACCTCACCCTGGTTGGCAGCCCGCGCGGGAAACGCCTGCTTCCATGCCTCAAATCGCGCGCGCAATTCGGGCTCGGCCTGCAGCATCTCCAGCGCCGTGTCCTCGAACACGTAGTCTGAATAGGCTTCCTTTTTTTCCAGAATGCTGTTGAAAAAACCCCAGCGAAAAAAGCTGTCGTGCGCCTGCGGCTCCAGGGTCTCCACGGCATAGCGGGCATTCGGCTGGGCCAGATCCACGACGGCGTCGCCCGCGCGGGCCAGCACGCTTTCGGTGTGCTGGCTGACCTCCACCGCGTCATGGAACATGTGGCCTTCATAGGCCTGCGCACGCGAAACGACGTTGTCAATGCGGTAGACCTGTGCCTGCAGCGTCTGGTCGGACGCCAGCCGCTGCACCACCACACCATTGCATTGCAAGCGCTCAATGACCTCGCGCCAGGCTTGGGGAATCAAATACCACTTCGGCGTGTCAACCTCCAGCGCCGCTACACAGCGGTTGTACCAGGGGATGTCGCGCTCCCACGGCTGGCTGCGGTCATAGGCCAGGCGGCTGTAGTCCCCCAGCACACTGGGACGATAGACCGCCGCATAGCCTTTGAACCTGAACGCCGAGGGTCGCTCGGTGTCGGGCGCCCACAGCACCGGCCAGCGGCGCTGCGAACTGGCGGCCTGGCGCGCTGCATGGCGCAAGGCTTGGATCTGCGCCGCATGGCGGACGGTAAACGCCAGCACCACCTCGACCAGCGTGCGCATCGACGCATAGCGGTCGGCAAACGGTTTGAGCATGTGCGTCTCGGGCATGAAGCCTATGCAGTGGTGCAGGGCCGCATAGCCGGTGGAGAAACGGGGCACTTCCAGAAAGTCCTCAATGCCGTCGTCGGGTGTGGCTCGTATGGGATTCACATACGGGCAGGTGGGCCAGCCGCGTTCTGCCATGGCACGGTAGATGTCCGGCAACATGGTGTCACGCAAAAAACCGCCCAGCGCGCCGCCGAGCTTGTCGGTCTGGGTGTTGATCAGGGTCATCGTGTACTGGTAGTCCGCACCGTTCGACGTGTGCGTATCGACCATCACATCCGGGTCCCAGGCGGTGAAAAATGCATTGAAGGCCTGTGCCGCCAGGCTGTCGCATTTGATGAAGTCGCGGTTCAGGTCCAGGTTGCGCCCGTTGGCGCGAAAGCCAAACTGCTCAGGGCCTAGCTGGTTGACACGCGATGTGGACTGGCGGTTCAGGCAACCGTCGACGTTGTAGACCGGGATGAATAGAAACACGGTGTTGCCCAGCGCCGCCAAGCGTTCAGGCTGGGTGCAAAAGTCCCGCACCAGCGCCATGCAGGCGTCAATGCCCTCGGGCTCGCCGGGATGGATGCCGTTGTTGTTGAAGAATACCGGCCGGCCAGCAGCCTTGATCTGCGCACGGTCGAAAGTGCCATCGCTGCTGACAACCCCGGCGTACAGTGGCAGACCGTTGTCTGCCACGCCGATAGTGAAGAAGTGCAGTACGCGGGGGAAGTCTGCGGTAAGCCGTTCATAGAAGGCAACGCATTCTTTCCACTGCGTGGTCTGGTTCTGGTTGCCGCGTTCATAGGGCGTGGGGTAGAGGTCAGCCTGTGCGGGGTGCGCCATGGTGCATGCTTTCAGTTGGGATCGCCGGGATAATAGCTGCCATGGACGCCAACACCATCCTCTCCCACAT
>Ga0208398_100660_pt1 | contig 19123 bp, 16 predicted proteins | sample LakWasMe79_HOW10_2_FD_183905 | JGI IMG/M metagenome (GOLD analysis project Ga0208398, IMG submission 183905) | Freshwater sediment methanotrophic microbial communities from Lake Washington under simulated oxygen tension - Sediment Metagenome... | ecosystem: Environmental > Aquatic > Freshwater >...
CGCCGCCAAACTTCTTCGACAGCACGGTGGCGATCGCAGCAGTCAGCGTGGTCTTGCCGTGGTCAACGTGACCAATCGTGCCCACGTTCACGTGGGGCTTGGTACGTTCGAATTTACCTTTTGCCATCTTGCGCTCCTGGCGATCAGATCAGAGAAGGGGAAGAAGAAAAGAGGTGGTGCCCATGACGCGGATCGAACGCGTGACCTCTCCCTTACCAAGGGAGTGCTCTACCACTGAGCCACATGGGCATCGACACAGGTTTATTGACCACAGATCAACAAACCAGTGCCGACACATTCACCTTCCAAGCAAGCCGACTGGAGCGGGAAACGGGAATCGAACCCGTGTCATTAGCTTGGAAGGCTAAGGTTCTACCATTGAACTACTCCCGCCCGGGAGTATCACTTGCCCATCGCTCAGGCCTTTCAGCCCTTGCGCCAAACAAGCTTCAATCGCTTGAATTGTTTTGCCTTGGTGGAGGAGGCTGGATTCGAACCAGCGTACGCGTTAGCGGGCAGATTTACAGTCTGCTGCCTTTAACCACTCGGCCACCCCTCCGAGGCAAGCCCGCAACTATAGCACAGCATTTTTGGCCCGCAAACAATTTTCAGCATCCAGCGCCGCTGGGCCACGAAGAAGGCTCGCGCGCCGCGCTGGGACGGCGCGAGCACGACCCGGCGAGATATCTTGGCCACTATTGCGCACTACGGTAGATACCAATTTACTACCAAGCCAGGCCGCAGCCATCACCAGGCGCGCAGCATAAACACCCCCGACGGCGCTCATGTTTGCGCCTCGGGCGCTATTGCAGGCTCGCCACAGCAGGGAAAACACGCCCCCAAAAGTGGTAGCAAAGTGGCACTACTGATGGCTATAGTGGCATGGCATTGGTTGCATTTGCATTGCATTTCGAGGCGCCAGGCGCATGCCGCTCACACGAGCATGGGTCTTGGCTCCGAGTCTCAACAGGCCGAGCACGAAGCCAACGGCCATATCGAGGAGCAGTTCATGAAGGTCAGAAAGACCCCTATCGCGGCAGCGGTGACGATCACCCTGCTTGGTGCCGCCTTCGGCGCACACGCCCAACAGGCCGACAAGAAGGCCGAGGCTTCGCAGCTGGACCAGGTGGTTGTCACCGGCATTCGCGCCTCGCTGGAGACCGCGGTCAACATCAAGAAGAACGCCAGCGCGGTCGTCGATGCCGTGTCCGCGGAAGATGTGGGCAAGCTCCCGGACTCCGACGTTGGCCAGTCGCTGGGCCGCATCCCCGGCGTCTCGGTGGGCCGCGCCTTCGGCCAGGGCGCCTCGGTGTCGATCCGCGGTTCCGATCCGCAGATGACCTACACCACGTTGAACGGTCAGACCGTCGCCTCCACCGGCTGGTATGACCAGATGGACATCGACCGTTCGTTCAACTATTCCCTGCTGCCCCCCGAGCTGATCGGCGGCATGGAGGTCTACAAGTCCTCGCAGTCCGACCTGACCGAAGGCGGCATTGGCGGCACCGTGATCGTGAAGACCCGCAAGCCGCTGGACATGGCGGCCGGCACCGCCTTCGCCAGCGTGAAGTACGGCAAGGGCACGATCAGCGATGACGAAAAGGAGGTTTCCGGCCTCTACAGCTGGCGCGACCAGAGCCGCCGCTTCGGCGCGCTGATCGCCGGCGGCCATTCGGAAGGCGCCTACATCCGCCAAGGCATCGAGGCCGACAGCCGCTGGTCGTCGGACGTCGCGCCGACCGCCTTCGTCCAGGACCGCAAGCGCGATGCCGTCAATGTCATCCTGCAAGCCAAGCCGATCGACGGCCTCGAGCTGGGCCTGAATGTGCTGCACCTGAAGCTGGGCGCCGACAACTCGAACAGCAGCGACTACATCTTTCACGATGCCAATTGCGACCAGCGCAATACCGCCGTGACCTCGGGCTTCAACCCCAACGGCGTGTGCCTGCGCAGCACCACCACGGCCGCCAAGCCGCTGATGAACCAGTTCTTCCAGAACTGGGCGCGCGCGGCATCAATGACCTCGGACAGCGTCACCGTCGACGGCCACTACCGCATCGACGGCGCCAAGTTCGACTTGGTGGCCGGCAGCACCAAGGCTAAGGGCGGCACCTCGCTGACCACCAACTATGCCTACGGCTGGTGGGACACGCCCGCCAAGTGGCAGGGCACCATCGATGCCACCGGCAAGCAGATCGTCCTGAGCCCCAGCACGGATCAGTCCTTTGGCGTGGACAAGCTGCCCACGCAGAGCTCGCCGGAAACCTGGGCCTCGTCGCAGGGCCCGAACAAGGATCAGGAGAAGTTCGCCCAGTTGGACGCCACCTTTGACCTGGCCTGGGGCGCAATCTCCGCGTTCAAGACCGGCGTCCGCTTTGCCGACCACAGCTTCGAGAAGCGCAGCTTCCGCCCGGTCTGGAACTCGACGATTGCACCGGTCGATACCGCCAGCCTCTACAGCGGCTCGGTGGGCGTGGGTGGCTGGACGGTGCCGCGCCCCAACATCGGCGCGATGATCGCCAACACCAACAAGAACATCGCCTCCTGGATCGAGGACCGCTCCGGCTACAGCGAGTTGAACGAAAAGAACAAGTCGGCCTACGGCATGTTCGAGTTCGACGCGCAGAACATGCGCGGCAACTTCGGCCTGCGCTACATCTCCACCGACGTGACGAGCACCGGCTACGCCTTCGACGGCACGCCGCTGGCCGCCGGCGATTACTCGGGCAACCTCAACTGGGGCCGCAACACCGCCACCAAGAAGTCCAGCTACAACGACGTACTGCCCAGCGCCAACCTGGCCTTCGACCTGAGCCGCAATATGGTGCTGCGCGTCGCGGCCTCGCAAACCATCACGCGCCCGAACTTTGCCAATATGTTCGGCGTGACGGTGTCGGGCTACAACGACGACCGCGTCGGCAACGAGACCTGGACCAACGGCAGCGTTTCGCTCAAGCCCATGAAGTCCAGCAACGCCGACATCGGCGTGGAGTACTACTACGGCAAGGGCAACCTGCTGTCGGCCACCTTCTTCAGCAAGGACATCTCCAACTTCATCACCGCGGAGGTGAAGAACAACCAGAAGGTGGGCCTGGTGGATCCGGTGTCCAAGCTGGATAACTGGACGGTGCAGAGCTTCGTGAACGCCGGCGGCGGTCGCATCCGTGGTCTGGAACTGCAGGCCAACCATGCCTTCAACAATGGCTATGGCGTGATTGCCAACTACACCTTCACCGAAGGCACGGCACCGGCCAGCAGCTACATCGACAACCTCGGCATCTTCACCCAGGCCTCGAAGCACAACGTCAACCTGGTCGGCTACTACGAGAACGAAACCTACTCCGGCCGCCTGGCCTACAACTGGCGCTCGAAGTACATGATTCGCGAAGGCGCCTTCTGGTACGGCAACCGCATGCACGACGCCTACGGCACGCTGGATGCGAGCTTCGGCTGGAACATCAACAAGAACCTGAAGCTGTCGCTGGAAGTCATCAACCTGCTCAAGCAGGACGACGTGCAGTACGGCGCGGCCGATGCCTCCAACACGAGCATCAAGGATCCGCTGCGCGCCGGCTTCCCGGCCTGGTCCTTCCAGGGCGAGACCACCTACCGCCTCGGCCTGAGCGCCAAGTTCTGATCGGCCCCCGACCGAACGCAAAAGCCCGGCAGCTGCCGGGCTTTTTTTCGTCACATCGGCGCTGGCATCAAACCAAAGTCGAAGAAGGAGTTGACCGTGAGGCGACCGCTGCGCGGATCGTCCGAGAGGCTGATGGCCGGATTGATGCAGGCGCTGTGCAGCAGGCTGCCGGGATACACCACGAGCCGGTTGCGCCGCGCCGGGATCATGCCCAGAAACTCGAAATGCTCGTCTGAGTCGGCGAAGTAGCGCGGCTTGGGCGGCACGCGGTCGAGTTCCTGCCGGTAGGCATCGAGGTAGTCGTCGCGATTCTGAGGCGTGACGCGCTGGATGCCCGTTGCCTTGTGCCGGTAGAAGCCGGTACCGCCATGCTGCTCGCCGCATAGATAGAGCAGCACCGCCATGTGATGCGGCGTGCTGGCATCGAAATGCGGTGTGCGTTGCAACGGCCCCAACTGTCCAGGCGTCGACGTGATCAAGGAGAACGCGCAAATGCTTTTGCGTAGCGGCAAGGCCTCGGGTACGCCAAAGTTGATGCGGATCAGCGGCTCCACCAGGCCCACCAGATGCTGGGTGTAGTCGCTGGGCGCCTCGGCGCGCACACCCGGGTAGCCCTTGTGCTCGCTCACGCCCGGATAGGGCTGGAAGCGCTGCGCAAGCGCCTGCGCATGCAGCGCGTCCGGGTCTTCCAGAAAGTCGTCGATGAAGACGACGTCGTGCTCGCCGATCCGCACCGAGCGGACATCGGGCGGCATGCGAACGGCAAAGCGCTGGCTCATGCGGGAAAGTCCTTCGTTTCATTCAATGCGCCGGTAGATCGTACAAGCGCAGCCCCGCGCAGCTAGACCTTGAAGTACCAGCCACGACGATCGAGCCCACGGACGATGAGCGCCCAGATGGCCACGAAGGCAAGCGCAAAGGCCAGCGATGCCATGCTCGGCCCGGCGAGCCGACCCAGCCAGCCAAAGCCGGTGGCATACAAGGGCGCCATCCAGCCCAGGCCCTCCAGCAGCACCGTGCACATCCAGGCGCCCGCATAGGCAGCGATGGCGTTCACACCGAAGGCTCGCCCCAGCGGGCGCCATTGCAGCCGATCCACCAACTGGTGGGCCAGCAGCAGGGCCGCGCTGGCCCAACCGCCGGTCCACAGCACGAAGCTGGGCGTCCAGAGCTGCTTGTTCCAGGGCAGCCATGCCGTGGCCAGAGCCCCCAACACGAGGCAACCGGTCGCCAGCCAGCACAGCTCGCGCCGTGCACCACGGCGCAGCCACTCGCCGGCGCGCAAGCCCAGCAAGGTGGTGGCCAGCGCGCCCAGGGTGCTGAGCAGGCCTTCGGGGTCATGCGCCCGGCCCATACCGGCGTCCCATTCGTAGGCGAAGCGCCCCAGCAGCTGCGTGTCCAGCCGGGACGCGATATTGCCGGCCTTGGTCAGATCGCCAGCGCCCAGCAGCAAGCCGCCATAGCCCAGCAACAGGGCCAGCAGCAAGGCCCACTGCGCCTTGGCGGAACGCCAGCCACAGGCCAGCAGCGCGGCAAAGCCGAAGCACAGGGCAATGCGTTGCAAGACCCCCATGATGCGGAACTCCGGCTTGCTATGCATCAGCCACCAGGCCAGCAGGTGCAGGATCAGGCCCAACGCCATGATGCGGCCGGCACGCTGGAGAGCGCCGCGCAGCAGCGGCCCGGCCGCCGCACCCGCATCGAGGCGCGGCCCCAGCGCCAGCGCCAGCGACACCCCGACGATGAAGAGGAAGAAGGGAAAGATCAGGTCGGTGGGCGTGCAGCCATGCCACTCGGCATGCTCCAGGGGCCAGAACACATGGCCCCAATCACCGGGGTTGTTGACCAGCAGCATCGCCGCCACCGTCAGGCCTCGCAGGGCGTCCACCGACGCCAGACGCTTTTGCTGATGCATGAAAGACGGGCCTCCTCAGACCCGGAATCAGAAATCGCAGGGGCTGGCCAGCGCCGGCTGTGCGGCGGGCACGCCGTCCACCCGGGCCTGGCCGGCCGCGCGATAGGCCGCCACCGCCGCATCCACCTGGGCCGGGCTCAGCAGTTCCTTGCGCGCATGGAACACCCAGTCCACATCCTGCTCGTATACGCGCGGCTCGGCGCTCCTGGGCAGGAGCCCGCCGGGCGAGAACCAGAGATTGAAGTTGACGGCCATCGGCGAGACCGGGACATTGCGCCCGCCATGCTGGGCGACCTGGCGCCCGTCCAGGAACAGCCGCACCTGGCCATCGGCCACCTGCATCATCAGCTGATGCCAACCGTCCAGGCTGCCGAATTCCTCATGCGCCTGGTTGTAGCTCTTCCAGGGATCGAGCTGCACGGTCTGCCAGGCGATGCCATAGAGCCGCGTCTTCTCGCTGCCCCAGCCGCCATTGGGCAGGTACTCCCAGTCCAGCTCGCTGAACTCGGGGTCGTAGTCGAAGCGCAGCGGCGTCACCGCGTAAAAGGTCTGGATGACGGGGTCGCCGTCGACGCCCTGCGCCGGCGCGTCGCTGAAGCGCACGCGCGCGGCATAGGTGCCCTCCAGGTATTTGCGCTGGTGACACAGCTGGGCGTGACGTGTGCCGGCGCCGCTGCCATCGGTGCTGGCGCTGAGGCGCAGCAGGCGGTTGCCGCGTTGGGCCGGGTCTGCCAGCAGCCGCAGCTGTTGCTCGCTCCAGCTTGCGCCCTCCACGCCCGGATGGCCGGCCTGGGTGCGCGGGGTCCAGCCGCCGGCGCGCAGCTCATGCAGATCCGCGTAACTGAAGTCGTCAAAAAAGCGCTCGGCGGCATGGGCCGAGAGCACCGCCAGACCCAGGCCCATGGCCAGCAGCAGCCTGCGCATGGCTCAGCGGCCGCTGGTGGCCGGCGACGCCGTCGCCGGAATCTTTACAAAAACCATCAGCAGCAGCGCCGGCAGGCCGCAGGCGATGGTCCAGAGAAAGAAGCTCTGGTAACCCATCGCCAGCTGGATGTCGCCACTGATGGTCTTGGAGAAGATGAAGCCCAGCTGCATCACGCCCGAGCCCAGCGCGTAATGGGCGGTCTGGTAGCGGCCCGGCGCCACCGCCTGCATGATGTAGAGAATCATGCCGACGAAGCCGAAGCCGTAGCCGAACATCTCCACGCTGATGGCCGCCCCGATGTGGAACAGATCGGCGGGCAGGCTGGCGCTGAGGTAATAGAACACCGCGTTGGGCACCGCCATCGCCAGGATCAGCATGGGCATGGCGCGCTTCAGGCTCAGCCAGGACGTGAAATAACCCCCCAGAATGCTGCCCACCAGAAAGGCCGCGGTACCCGCCGTGCCGTAGATGCCGCCCACCTGCTCGGTGCTGAGCCCCAGCCCGCCCTTGGCCCTTGTCTCGATCAGGAACAGCGGGCCTATGGTCTGCACCTGCCCCTCGCCGAAGCGGAACAGCACGATGAAGAGAATCGCCAGCCAGATGCCGGGCTTGCTGAGGAAGTCGGCCACCACCTCCCTGAGGGTGGCGAACACGCTGCGCACCGTCAGATCCGCATGCTCGGTATTGAGCGTGCCCGGCAGCGCATAGGCGTTGTAGGCCGCCAGCAAGGCCAACAGCAGGGCCAGCGCAGCGAAGATGATGGACCAGGCATTGAACACGCCCAGGCTCTTCTCCAGATACCCGGCCAGCACCAGCAGACCACCCAGGGTGAGGAACTTGGAGGCGTTGAAGAAGGCTCCCTGCCAACCCGCATAGGCCGCCTGCTGCTTGCTGTCCAGCGCCGCCATATAGAGGCCGTCGCAGGCGATGTCGTGCGTGGCCGAGGCATAGGCCAAGAGGAACAGCACGGCGATGCTGGCAGCAAAGTACACGGGCAGCTGCAGCGCCAGCGCCATCAGGCCCAGGCCCGCCGCGCCGGTGAACTGCATCGCCACCACGATCAGCTTCTTGCTGCGCGCCAGCTCCAGGAAGGGGCTCCACAGCGGCTTGAAGGCCCAGGCCAGGCCCAGCACGCCGGTCCAGCGCGCGATCTTGTCATTGGCCACGCCCATGTTCTTGAACATCAGGCCGGCGATCAACATCACCACGAAGAACTGCATGCCCTGCACGAAGTACAGGCTGGGAATCCAGCGCATCGGCGCAGGGGTGGGGCGGCTGGACATGGCGTCTCCTGGCGTGGCTGTGCTGCGTTCAGTTCAGGGTCACGGGCGATTGCGCCGTGGCCGGGGCCCGGCCTTCCAGCCATTGCTTCAGGCCTTCCAGCGCACCATCGGCATAGCCCCAGGTGATCACGGTCGGCGCAGCCACGTCCAGGGCCTGGAAGGGGTTCCAAAGCACCAGGTGCAGATCCGGCCGCCAGCCCTGGGCCAGGCCCCCGAGTTCGTTATAGCGGGCACGCTGGGTGGAAGCGATCACGGTCTTGCGGCCGTCCTGCGGCACCTGGGTCCAGTTCAGCGCCGCGATGTCCTGCAGCACCAGCACCTCGGCATCGGCATAACCGTCGAACAGCGCGGCCACCTGGGCGCCGGTGGGGCCGGCCTCGGAGACACCGTCGGTTGGCACCTGACCCTGCACATACACGCGCAGCGGTGCGTGCAGGGCGGGCGCCTGGGCGCCACGCAGCAGCGTCAGGCCACGCGCCCAGGCGCGGCGCATCAGCTGGTCGTCGGCCTGCCGCGCCGCGCCGCCGTAGCTGGCGTGCTGCACCGGGTAGGCGCGCGCCAGCGCATCAAGGCGGGCGCGAGCGCGCACGCCCTGGGCCGCCGTGAGTTCGCCGCGCGCAAACGCTGCCTCCAGCGCCTCGATGGCCTGCGCCTGCTCGTCCAGCGAGCCCTGGGCCAGGATCATGTCGGCGCCAGCCTGTATCGCCAGCACGGCGGCGCGGGCATAGCCGTAGCGCTCGAAGATGGCCTTCATCATCAGCGCATCGGTGATGACCACGCCCTCGTAGCCCCACTCGCGGCGCAGGATGTCGCCCAGGATCTTGGTGGACAAGGTGGCCGGATGTTCGGGGTCGATCTGCGGATAGACGATGTGCGCCGTCATCACGGCGGGCGCTTGATCGCGCAGGGCCTTGAAGGGGCGCAACTCCAGCGCGTCGAGCTCCGCGCGGCTCTTGTCCACCGTGGGCAGGGCCAGGTGCGAGTCCACATGGGTATCGCCATGGCCGGGGAAATGCTTGACGCAGCAGGCCACGCCCTCGCGCAGCGAGCCACGCATCCAGGCCCCTGCCAGGCGGGTGACGTCGTCGGCATCCTCCGAGAAGCTGCGCTCGGCAATGACCGGATTGGCCGGGTTGTTGTTGATGTCCAGCACCGGCGCGAAGTTCCAGTTGATGCCGATGCTGCGCAAGCCCCGCGCCACCGCCGCGCCCACGCTTTCGGCCAGGGCTTCGTCGTCGGCCGCACCCAGGGCCATGGCCGAGGGCGCTTGCGGCAGAAAGGTGGCACGCACCACCGAGCCGCCCTCCTGGTCAAGGCCGATGAGGGCGTCGGGGCCCATCACCTCGCGCAGATCGCGGGTGAGCTGCTGCACCTCGGCCTCGCTGCCGAGGTTCTTGCGGAACAGGCAGACGGCGCGGATCTGGTGCAGGCGCAGAAAGGCGGCGGTCTCGGCATCCAGGCGCTTGCCCTGGATGTCCACCATCACCAGTTGACCGGGATGAAAAGCCTTGGACATGGCGCTGTGAACCTCGGTCAATGCGTCTTGGTAACTTTGGCCAGATGGCGCGGCTGATCGGGGTTCAGCCCGCGCGCGCGCGCCAGCGCTTCCACCATCGGGTAGAAGCTCTGCACCGCGGCGATCGCGTCCAGGTCTTCGTTGCCGGTGCAGGCAAGTGGCAAGAAATCATGCAGCTCGGCGCCCGGCGTACCCTCGGGCGCGGCCAGCAGCACGCGCGCGCCACGGCCGCGCATTTCATCAGCCAGGGCCAAGAGGCCGGCCTGGGCCGGGCCGCGCGGCGCGAACACCAGCAGCGGATAGCCCTCGTCCACCAGCGCCATCGGTCCGTGCTTGACCTCGGCGCCCGAGAAGGCCTCGGCCTGGATGCCGCAGGTTTCCTTGAACTTGAGCGCTGCTTCCATCGCCACCGCCAGGCTGGTGCCACGGCCGATCACGAACAGGCGGTCGGCGTCCTTGAGCGCGTCCACCGCCACATCCCAACGCTTGGTCGCGGCCGCTTCGAGCGCCTGCGGCAGCTGTTGCAGCGCGGCCTGCAGGTCTTCGTCCTCGCTCCAGGCGGCTACGACGCGGGCGCCGGCCACCAGCTGGGCGATATAGCTCTTGGTGGCGGCCACGCTCTGCTCCACGCCAGCATGCAGCGGGAATACATATTCGGCGGCCTCGCCCAGCGGCGAACCCTCGGCATTCACGAACGCGACGGTACGCGCGCCGCCGGCGCGGAAGAACTGGGTGGGCGCCACCAGATCGGGGCTCTGGCCCGATTGCGAGAAGGCCAGCGACACCAGGCCCTCACAAGCGATCTTGCTCTGGTACAGGGTAATCAGCGACATCGGCAGCGAGGTCACCAGGCGACCCAGGCGCGCCATCATCAGATAGGCCATGTAGTGGGCGGCATGGTCCGAGCTGCCGCGCGCCACCGTCAAGAGCGAGGTGGGCGGCTTGTCGCGCAGCGCCGTGCCCAGCGCGGCATAAGCATTTTGATCAGCGGCCAATTGGCGCGCCACCACGGCCGGAGCGCTCAGGCACTCCTCATACATTCGCGAGGTCAATCTCTTCCCCTTCAACGACCACGCGTTGCAACTGCAAGTCACGGTCCATCACCACCAGATCCGCCCAGGCGCCCACAGCCAAGTGGCCACGCTCGCTCAAGCCCATGTATTCGGCCGCATAGCTGGAGACGCGCCGCGAGGCGTCCGCGATCTCCAGCCCCAGGTCCACCAGATTGCGCAGTGCCTGATCCATCGTCAGGGTGCTGCCGGCCAAGGTGCCATCGGGCAGGCGCACGCCCCCCATGCACTTGGTGACGGTGTGGCGGCCCAGTTGGTAATCGCCGTCGGGCATGCCGGCGGCGGCGGTCGAATCGGTGACGCAGAACATGCAGGGGATGGCACGCAGCGCCACCTTGACGGCGCCCTCGTGCACATGCAGCAGGTCCGGGATGATCTCGGCATAGCGCGCATGCGCCAGCGCCGCGCCCACCATGCCGGGCTCGCGGTGGTGCAAGCCGGTCATCGCGTTGAAGAGATGGGTGAAGCCACCGGCGCCGCGCTCGAGTGCGGCCACGCCGTCCTCGTAGGTGCCCAGGGTGTGGCCGATCTGCACCTGGAAGCCGGCCGCGCGCAGCGCCGTGATCAGCTCCAGATTGCCGGGCAGCTCGGGCGCCAGCGTGATCAGGCGGATCGGTGCCAGCGCGCTCAGCGCCTGGATTTCCTCGATGCTGGCGGGCTTGGCAAAGTCGGGCTGGGCGCCGAGCTTGCCGGGGTTGATGTAAGGGCCCTCGAGGTGCACGCCGAGGATGCGCGCGCCCTGCGAAACGCGGCTGTGGCAGGCCGGGCCCAGGGCGGCGAGCGCGGCGCGGATCTCGTCCAGCGGCGCCGTCATGGTGGTGGCCAGCAAGGCGGTGGTGCCATGGCGCACATGCAGGCGTGCGATCTGCGCGGCGGCATCGCCGCCTTCCATGGTGTCGCGGCCGCCGCCGCCGTGCACGTGAATGTCGATGAAGCCGGGCAACACCAGGGGCAGGTCTTGCTTGCCATGGCGCACTTCGGACTCGCTGACCGCCTCGCCCGTGATGCGCGTGATGCGCCCATCGGTCTGTTCGAGCGCGCCGCGGACAAAGCCCTGCGGCGTCAGAACAAACCCTTCAACCTTGCCTGTCATCCGTCACGCCTCATCTCCGCCACGAAATCGTAGTAATCGCTGCGGCAATACGAATGGGTCAGCTCCACCGCCTGACCCGACTCCAGATAGCCCACCCGCGTGATGAACAAGACCGCCTGGCCGACCGGAACTTCCAGCAGGCCGGCCAGTTTCGTATCCGCATTGATGGCACGAATATGTTGCAGTGCGCGCGCCGGCGCCCCCGCTCCCTGCGAGAGATGCTCGTAGAGCGAGCTGTCCACCGCCTCGGGGTCGGGCAGCACCGCTTCGGGCAGCACGCTGACCTCATAGGCCATCACCACCCGGTCGGCCAGGCGCAGGCGCTCCAGGCGCGCCACGCGTTGGCCCGTCACCAGGCCCAGCGAGAGCTGCTCATCGGGCGCGGCCATCGCAAAGCCGCGCAGCAGCCAGCGCGAGCTGGGCTGGAAGCCGCGCTGGTGCAGCTCTTCCGAGAAGCTGGTGAGGCGCGAGAGCGGCTGCTCCAGCTTGGGCGCGATGTAGTTGCCGCTGCCGCGCTTGCGGATGATCAGCCCCTGCTCCACCAGGCGGTCGATCGCCTTGCGGGCGGTCACGCGCGAGAGGTCCAGCGACTCGGACAGCACGCGCTCCGAGGGCAGGGCCTCGTCGGCCTGGTATTGGCCCTCGCGGATCGCCTGGGCCAGCTTGTGCGCCAACTGCATATACAGCGGCGAGGCGGCTTCGGAGTCAGGCTTGAATTGAAACGGCAGTTTGGTCGACATCACACACCCGGTCTTGAGTTGAGTGCACTGCGTACCAGCAGCAGTGCGCCATCGGCCGAGTCGCCTTGCGGCTCGACACAACGGGCACGCATATTGCCTGAGAATTTTTCGCGCAAGCGCAGCGCGATGCTGCCGCTCAAGGCCAGCGGTAGCTGCTCGCTGGGGTCCAGCGCGCGCGCCAAGCTTTCCAGCTCGGCCACCGCCTCGGCCAAAAAGGCGCGAGCCACGCCATCGTCGGCCGCGGCCTCGAACACCAGCGGCGCGAGCGTGGCGTAGCCATGCTGACCGGCCTTGGCGCACCAGGCCAGGATGGTGTGGCGATCCTGGCCGGCCTCCGCCCACACCGCGCGCGCCAAGGCGCCGGGCAGGGCACGGCCGTCCAGCGCCTGCTGGGCGTGGCGCATGGCCTTCAGCCCCAGCCAGGCACCACTGCCCTCGTCGCCGCTGATCCAGCCCCAGCCGCTGATGCAGACGCGTGAACCATCGGCGCGCAAGGCCTCGCCGACCGAGCCGGTGCCGGCGGCAATCACGCCGCCCGGCCGGCCGCCATGCGCACCCAGCACCGAGGTGTAGCCATCGTTGTCCAGCGCCACCAGGGCGTAGCCGGGCTGCTGGGCGTGGAACTCGGCCACCGCCTCGATCAGGTTGGCACCCGAGAGGCCCAGACCGATCGCCACCTCGCTCAGATCCAGCGGCGCCAGCCCGGCCTGCGCGGCCGCCAAGGCCACGGCCTGCTGCACATGGCGCCAGGCCTGCTCGACCCCCTGTCCCAGGGCCGAGGGGCCGGCCTCGCCTTGCCCCAGAATACGGCCCGAGCGCTCGCTCAAACGCACCCGCGTGCCAGTGCCACCGCCATCCACGCCGACCAGATAGCGCACCTGCTTCAGGGGCGCCGTGGCGGAGGAAGGGCCGGACTGTCCGACCTGGGAGTTGGGGCGATTCATGTTAATACCAGTTTAGTACCAAATACGACAAAGCGTCAATTGGTACGTCACTGGACTTAACCTATCGCAAACCCTCCCCCGGGCAAGGCCGGCAGGCTACCAGGCGATGCGCCGACCCCGTGCCGCCAGCCAGGCCGCCGCCGCGGAGAAATGCCCGCAACCGATGAAGGGCGCAGGGGGGCGGGTGGCCGACAGCGGCGAGGGATGGTTGGCCGTGAGGACCAGGTGCGCCGGGCCGGCTGCGGCGATCAAGGGCGCCTTGGCCTGGGCATGGGCGCCCCAGAGCATGAAGACCTTGGGCGCGGGGTCGGCGGCCGCGGCGCGTATCAGCGCGTCGGTGAGCGCCTCCCAGCCACCCGCCTTGCCGCCAATCTTGGCGTGGCTGGCGGGCGCGCCGTCTTCCACCGTCAGGCAGGTGTTGAGCAAGAGCACGCCCTGCGCGGCCCAGGGCCCGAGGTGGGGGCTCATGGGCGGCTGCGATCCCAGGTCGCGCTGCAGCTCCTTGAAGATATTGCGCAGGCTGGGCGGCAGCTTGTTGCCATCCGGTACCGAGAAGGCCAGGCCCTCGGCCTGACCCGGGCCGTGATAAGGGTCCTGGCCGAGGATGACCACGCGCACCTGGCTGAGCGGTGTGAGGCGCAGCGCGCGCAGCGGATCGGGCGGGTAGATGGTGGCGCCGGCCGCCTCGCGCGCCCGCAGATGCGCCAGCACGTCCTGGCCGGCGGGGCTGGCCAGCCAGCTGTCCAGCGGCGCCTGCCAGCCGGCATCCAGCCCGGCGCCCGTGAGCGTGGCCAGCAGCGACATCAGGCGGAGAAGAACAGCTCGGCCAGAGCCGCACCCGGATCCGGCGCGCGCATGAAGGCCTCGCCCACCAGGAAGGCATTGACCCGGGCGGCGCGCATGGTCTGCACATCGGCGCGGCCCAGGATGCCGGACTCGGTGACCAGCAACCGCTCCGCGGGCACGCGCTCCAGCAGGCCCAGCGTGGTCTGCAGCGTCACTTCGAAAGTGCGCAGATTGCGGTTGTTGATGCCCAGCAGCGGGGTCTTCAGGCGCAGGGCGCGGTCCAGCTCGGCGCCGTCATGCACCTCCACCAGCACGTCCAGGCCCAGGCCCAGGGCGCAGGCCTCGAGATCGGCCATCAAGGCATCGTCCAGGCTGGCGGCGATCAGCAGGATGGCATCGGCGCCCATCGCGCGCGCCTCGTAGACCTGGTACTCGTCCACCAGGAAATCCTTGCGCAGCACCGGCAAGGCGCAGGCGGCGCGCGCCTGCTGCAGATAGGCCACCGAGCCCTGGAAAAAGCGCTCGTCCGTCAGCACGCTCAGGCAGGCCGCGCCATGCCGCTCATAGCTCTGCGCAATCTCGGCCGGCCGGAAATCCTCGCGCAGCACGCCCTTGCTGGGGCTGGCTTTCTTGATCTCGGCGATCACGGCGCTCAGGCCGGCGTCGATCTTGGCGCGCAGGGCGGCCTCGAAGCCACGGGTGTCCCGCCGCGCTTCGGCCTCCTCGCGCAGGCTGGCGAGCGAGCGGCGCGCCTTGGCGGCCGCCACTTCCTCATGCTTGACGGCGTTGATCTTGTTCAGGATGTCCGACATGGTTTTTCAGGCCTTCTTGCCCAGGGCCTGGGTCGCGGCCACGAACTGGTCGAGCTTGGCGCGCGCGGCGCCGCTGCTGATGGCCTGGCGTGCCTTGGCGATGCCCTCGGCAATGCTGCCGACCACGTTCGCGGCATAGAGCGTGGCACCGGCGTTCAGCAGCACGATGTCGCGCGCGGCGCCGGGCTCGTCGGCCAGCGCACCCAGCAGCATCACGCGCGACTCTGCCGGCCCGGCCACCTTGAGGCTGCGGTTGCTGACCATGGCCAGGCCGAAGTCCTCCGGGTGGATCTCGTACTCGCGCAGCTCGCCGTTCTTCAGTTCGCCCACCAGGGTGGCGGCGCCCAGCGAGATCTCGTCCATGCCGTCCTTGCCATAGACCACCACCGCATGCTCGGCACCCAGGCGCTGCATCACGCGCACCTGGATACCCACCAGATCCGGGTGAAAAACGCCCATCAGGATGTTCTTGGCATCGGCCGGGTTGGTGAGCGGGCCCAGGATGTTGAAGATGGTGCGCACGCCCAGTTCGCGCCGCACCGGCGCGATGTTCTTCATGGCCGGATGGTGGTTGGGCGCGAACATGAAACCGATGCCGGTCTGCAGCACGCTCTCGGCCACCTGGGCCGGCGTCAGCATGATGTTGGCGCCCAGGGCCTCCAGCACATCGGCGCTACCGGTCTTGCTGGAGACGCTGCGGTTGCCATGCTTGGCGATCTGCGCGCCCGCGGCCGCGGCCACGAACATCGAACAGGTGGAGATATTGAAGGTGTGGGCGCCATCGCCGCCCGTGCCCACCACGTCCACCAGATGGGGCGAGGGCGGCACCGGCACCTTGTTGGAGAGCTCGCGCATCACCTGGGCCGCGGCGGTGATCTCGCCGATGGTCTCCTTCTTGACGCGCAGGCCGATCAGCAGCGCCGCCGACATCACCGGCGACATCTCGCCATTCATGATGCGGCGCATCAGCGTGAGCATCTCGTCGTGAAAGATCTCGCGGTGCTCGATGACGCGGGTCAGGGCTTCGTTGTCGGTGATCGGCATATCAGGCTCCGAAATATTCACGCATGGCAGCAATGGCGCGGTCCACGCCGGCCGCATCCACATCCAGATGGGTCACAAAGCGCAGGCGGTAGAGGCCGGTGGCCAGGATGCCGCGCGCTTTCAGATGCGGGATCACGCCCGCCGCCTTGTCGCCCGCCACGTCCACGAACACGATATTGGTCTGCGGTGCCTCCACCGTCACGCCCGGCAGGCCTTGCAGGCCGGCGGCCAGGCGCTGCGCCAGCGCATGGTCATCGGCCAGGCGAGCCACGTGATGATCGAGCGCGTGCTGGGCCGCCGCGGCCAGCACGCCGGCCTGGCGCATGCCGCCACCCGTCATCTTGCGCCAGCGGTGCGCGCGCGCAATGAAGTCGCGGCTGCCGCACAGCACCGAGCCCACCGGCGCGCCCAGGCCCTTGGAGAAGCACACCGAGACGCTGTCGAAATGGCTGCAGATCTGGCGCGCAGCCTGGTAGGGGTCGCCACCCGACCCGGCCGCCACAGCCACGGCCGCGTTGAACAGGCGCGCGCCGTCCAGATGCCGCGACAGGGCCTTGCCCAGCGCCAGATGCGAGGCCGCGGAGAGGTAGGCCAGCGGCAGCACCTTGCCGCCGATGGTGTTCTCCAGCGTCAGCAGCCGGGTGCGCGCGAAATGGGCATCGTCGGGTTTGATATTGGCCTCGATGTCCGAGAGCAACAGCGAGCCGTCCGCCTGGTGCGGCAAGGGCTGCGGCTGGATCGAGCCCAGCACCGCGGCGCCACCGCCCTCCCAGCGATAGGTGTGCGCAAACTGGCCCACCAGGTACTCGTCGCCGCGCTGGCAATGGCTCATCAGCGCACAGAGATTGCTCTGCGTGCCGGTGGGCATGAAGAGCGCGGCCTCGAAGCCCAGGCGCTCGGCCAGGGCGGCCTGCAGGGCGTTGACGCTGGGATCGTCGCCGAACACATCGTCGCCCAGCGGCGCGGCCATCATCGCCGCGCGCATCGCGGCCGTCGGCTGCGTGACGGTATCACTGCGCAGATCAACCACGGTCATAGTGCCCCCTGCAGGAAGTTCTTCAGCATCGCATGGCCATGCTCGCTGAGGATGGACTCGGGGTGGAACTGCACCCCCTCCATCGGCGTGGCCGTGCCGGCCAGCTCGCGGTGGCGCACGCCCATGATCTCGCCATCCTCGCTGCGCGCGGTGATGTCCAACACCGCCGGCAGGCTGGCCTCTTCGATCACCAGCGAGTGGTAGCGGATGACGCTGAACTCGCGCGGCAGGCCCTTGAACACGCCCTGTTGGTCGGTGGTGATGGTGCTGGCCTTGCCATGCATCTGGGTCTTGGCGCGCACGATCTTGCCGCCCAGCGCCGCGCCCATGCTCTGATGCCCCAGGCAGACACCCAGGATGGGCAGCCGGCCCTGGAAGGCCTGGATGGCGCTGACGCAGATGCCGGCCTCGGCGGGCGAGCAGGGGCCGGGCGAGAACACCAGCTGGTCCGGCTTGAGCGCACCAATCTCCTCCACCGTGATCTCGTCGTTGCGCACCACCTTCACGTCGGCACCCAGCTCGCCGAAATACTGCACCAGGTTGAAGGTGAAGCTGTCGTAGTTGTCGATCATCAGCAGCATTTAGAAGCCCTCCTCAACCAGCTCGGCCGCGCGCAGCAAGGCACGCGCCTTGGCCTCGGTTTCCTGCCACTCCAGCTCGGGCACCGAGTCGGCCACCACACCGGCCGCGGCCTGCACATAAAGCATCTGATCCTGCACGATGCCGGTGCGGATGGCGATGGCCAGGTCCATGTCGCCGGCAAAGCTGAGGTAGCCGCAGGCGCCGCCATAGATGCCGCGCTTCACCGGCTCGAGCTCGTCGATGATTTCCATCGCGCGGATCTTGGGCGCGCCGGTGAGCGTGCCGGCCGGGAAGGTGGCGCGGAACACGTCCAGGCTGCTCATGCCGTCTTTCAGCTCGCCCTCGACATTGCTGACGATGTGCATCACATGCGAGTAGCGCTCCACCACGAAGGCATCGGTGACCTTGACCGAGCCGGTCTTGGCAATGCGGCCGATGTCGTTGCGCGCCAGGTCGATCAGCATCAGATGCTCGGCGCGCTCCTTGGGGTCGGCCTTGAGCTCGGCTTCCAGAGCCAAGTCCAGCTCGGGGGTGGCGCCGCGCGGGCGCGTGCCGGCCAGCGGCCGGATCGTGACCTTCTGGCCCGCGGGCGTGCGCTCCTGGCGCACCAGGATCTCGGGCGAGGCGCCGACGATCTGGAACTCCCCCATGTCGTAGAAATACATATAGGGGCTGGGGTTGAGCGAGCGCAGCGCACGGTACAGGCTCAGCGGCGATTCGGTATAGCGCTTGGACAGGCGCTGGCCCACTTGCACCTGCATCATGTCGCCAGCGGCGATGTATTCCTTGGCCTTGAGCACCGCGTCCAGGTAGTCGGCCTTGGCGAATTCGCGTTGCACCGGATGGGCCTGGCCACGCTTCACCTGCGGAGCGGAGACGCTGTAGGTGAGCTTGTCACGCAGCTCGGTGAGGCGCTTCTTGGCCTTGTGGAAAGACTCGGCCTGGCCCGGATCTGCGTAGACGATCAGGTAGAGCCGGCCCGAGAGATTGTCGATGACGGCCAGCTCCTCGCATTGCAAGAGCATCACATCGGGCGTGTCCAGGCCGCCCGGCTTGGCTGTCTTGGCCAGCTTGGGCTCGATGTAGCGCACCGCGTCGTAGCCGAAGTAACCGGCCAGGCCACCGCAGAAGCGCGGCATGCCGGGGCGCAGCGCCACCTTGAAGCGCTGCTGGTAGGCCTCGATGAAATCGAGCGGATTGCCCTCGTGCGTCTCCACCACCACGCCATCGCACAGCACCTCGGTGCGCAGGCCGCTGCTCTTGAGCACGGTGCGTGCCGGCAGGCCGATGAAGGAGTAGCGCCCGAAGCGTTCGCCACCCACCACCGATTCCAGCAGGAAGCTGTGGCGGCCATTGCCGGCACCGGCGCACAGCTTCAGGTACAGCGAAAGAGGAGTTTCGAGATCCGCAAAGGCCTCGCTGATGAGGGGGATGCGGTTGTAGCCTTGTGCGGCCAGGCTCTGGAATTCAAGTTCGGTGATCACGTGCTCAAACCTTGCGTTTCTGGGCGCGCAGGCGCGCGCCATCTCAGGGTTGCCGCGCTGCGGCCACTCCAAGCCGGGGGTGGCTCAAAGCATAAGGTCTTGGATCTCGGCCGGCCAGGATGGGCGGCGGACAGCAAGCAGCAGCGGCTTCAGGCGAAGTCGTGCGGGCGACGCCAGGGCCAGGCTCCCCGGTCGTTCGACCCCTTGATCTGCTTGCGCGTGATGAACATGATGCGGCCAAGTGTAGCAGCGGTCA
>Ga0208398_100662_pt1 | contig 18994 bp, 13 predicted proteins | sample LakWasMe79_HOW10_2_FD_183905 | JGI IMG/M metagenome (GOLD analysis project Ga0208398, IMG submission 183905) | Freshwater sediment methanotrophic microbial communities from Lake Washington under simulated oxygen tension - Sediment Metagenome... | ecosystem: Environmental > Aquatic > Freshwater >...
TGACAATGACTGCTGAGTCCGCGAGGGACAGAGGGCAAGAGGTCAATGCCAATATCGCTGCCCAGGTCCAACTGGAGCAATTGGCCTCGCTCTATGAACTGACGTTGCTGCCCACGGCCTGCGGCGTCGTGTTCAGCATCTTTCCGCTGGTGCTGCTCTGGCAACACCTGCCCCAGGCGCTGCTGCTGAGCTGGTTTGCCGCGCGCGCCGTGGTGGCGGCGCTGCGCTGCAGCGATGTGCTGAGCTTCCGGCGCGCCAGGCCCGGCCCTGAGCAGCTGGAGCCCTGGCGCCAGCGCTACCTGGCCCTGCTGAGCCTGGACGCGCTCACCTGGGGCGCGATGGGTTGGTACTTTCACACCCCGGCCATGCCGGAACTGGACGGCATCATCCTGGCTTCCATCATCGGTCTGGGCGCCGTCGGCATGTTCTCACTGGGCGGGGTGATGCGCGCCCATCTGCTGTTCTCCGGCATCACGTTCGCGCCCCTGGCCCTGTACCTGGGCTTGCAGAACAGCCCGGCCGGCTGGTTCTCGCTGCTCGGGCTGGGCCTGTTCCTGGGCATTTCGCTGTTCGAATCGCGCCGCATCGAGGCGCGCCATGCCGAGTTGCTGCGCCTGCGTTTCGAGAATGCCCATATCGCCGAGCAGCGCCAGCAAGCCCTGCAATCGGCCGAGCATTCCAGCACCAGCAAGAGCCGCTTCGTGGCCGTGATGAGCCATGAGATCCGCACGCCGCTGAATGGCATCCTGGGCATGACCCAGTTGCTGGAGCGCTCCAGCCTGGACGCGCAACAGCGCGAACAGGTGGACATCGTGCGCCGCTCCGGCCGCCACCTGCTGACCCTGGTGAACGACATCCTGGACCTGGCGCGCATCGAATCGGGCAAGCTGGTGGTGGAAGCCCATGCGCTGGAACTGGGCGAGGCGGTGGACGACGTCTGTCGCCTGCTGGCCCAGAGCGCCAAGGAGAAAGGCCTGGCCTTCGACTACCGCCTGGCGCCGGGCCTGCCGCGGCTCATCATGGGTGACGCGCCGCGCATCAAGCAGGTGCTGCACAACCTGATTGGCAACGCGATCAAGTTCACCGAGCGCGGCAGCGTCTCGGTGGAGGTATCCAACGTGCTGGACATGCGCGCCGGCACCTTGCTGCATGTGGCCGTGCGCGATACCGGCGCCGGCATCCCCGCCGACCAGATGGAACGCGTGTTCGCGCCCTTCGAGCAGGCCGACAACACCAAGCCGCGCCAGCACGAGGGTAGCGGGCTGGGCCTGACGATTTCGCGCGAACTGGCGCGCGCCATGGGCGGCGACCTGCGTTGCGCCTCCCAGCCCGGCCAGGGTTCGGTGTTCGAGTTCACCTTGCCGCTGCAGGCCGGCCCCGCGGCGGTGCTGCCGCCACCGCTCGCCGGTTCGCTGCCCCTGCCTGTGCTGCGGGGTCGGGTCTTGCTGGTGGACGACAGCGCCGTCAACCTGCTGGTGGCCTCCACCATGCTGGAGCGCTGCGGGCTGACCGTGGACCAGGCGGAGAACGGCCGCGAAGCCCTGCAGCGCATGCACGCCACGCCCTACGACCTGGTGTTGATGGACTGCCAGATGCCGGAGCTGAATGGCTTCGAAGCCACCCAGGCCTGGCGCCAGCACGAGACGCGCGAGGCGCTGGCGACGCGCACGCCCATCGTGGCACTCACGGCCAGCGCGGTGAACAGCGATCGCGAGCGCTGCATCCAGTGCGGCATGGACGACTACCTGGTCAAGCCCTTCGAGATGGACGACCTGACCACCCTGGTGCAGCGCTACCTGCCCGAGCCGGCCTCGGCGCGGCCGGATTTCGCACCGGCCTGATGCCTGACCGGCCGACGGCCGGATAATCTCGCCCCATGCAGGTTTTCCGTGGCTTCCAACATCCAGGCATTGCCGGCGCTTGCGCGCTGACGATAGGCAATTTCGACGGCGTCCATCGCGGCCACCAGGCCATGCTGGCCCTGCTCAAGTCCGAGGCCCTGCATCGCGGCCTGCCCTCCTGCGTGCTGACCTTCGAGCCGCATCCGCGCGACTTCTTCGCCGCCAAGCTGGGCAAGCCCGAACTGGCGCCCGCGCGCATCGCCACCCTGCGAGACAAGCTCAGCGAGCTGGAACGCTGCGGCATCGACCAGGTCGTGGTGCTGCGCTTCGACGAGCGCCTGGCGTCCTTAAGCGCACAGGATTTCATCCGGCGCGTGCTGCAGCAGGGCCTGGGTGCCCGCTATGTGCTGGTGGGCGACGATTTCCGTTTCGGCAGCAAGCGCCAGGGCGATTACGCCACCCTGGACGCCGCCGGCCCCCTGCAGGGCTTCGACGTGGCGCGCATGATGAGCTACGAGGTGCACGGCCTGCGCGTCAGCAGCTCGGCCGTGCGCGAGGCGCTGGCCAGCGGGCAGATGGAGGCCGCGGCGCAATTGCTGGGCCGCCCCTATTCGATCTCCGGCCATGTGGTGCATGGCCGGAAGCTGGGCCGCAGCCTGGGCGAGAGCAGCGCCGGTGCGGCCGATGGTTTTCGCACCCTGAACCTGCGCTTCCCCCATGGCAAGCCGGCCGCCATGGGCATCTATGTGGTGCGCATCCATGGCCTGGCGGACCGCCCGCTGGACGGCGTCGCGTCACTGGGCGTGCGCCCCACGGTCGAGCAGGCCGGGCGCGTGCTGCTGGAGGTGCATGCCCTTGACTGGCCGGTGGAACTGGGGCCCGAGGGCGCCTACGGTAAACTCGTGCGTGTGGAACTCCTGCACAAACTGCGCGATGAAGCCTGCTACGAGGGGCTGGATGCCTTGACGGCCGCGATCCGTCAGGATGAATCGCAGGCGCGCGCCTATCTGGCCACGGTTGCTGCGACGCATGCAGCAACGGGTCGCCAGACCACGCGCGACCGAATTTGACGCACTGAGCCTGCCCTCAGTCCGCTTGCCCGTGCCGGCATGCGACCCTCATCCCCGGCGGATCTGCCCACCCGCCGCCTGCCCCGCAAAGCCTGCCATGACCGACACCAAAACGGACTACCGCGCCACCCTCAATCTGCCCGACACGCCCTTCCCGATGCGCGGCGACCTGCCCAAGCGCGAGCCGGGCTGGGTACAGGAATGGGAGGAGCAAGGCGTCTACAAGAAGCTGCGCGATGCGCGCTGCGGCGCCCCCAAGTTCGTGCTGCACGACGGCCCGCCCTACGCCAATGGCCAAATCCATATGGGCCATGCGGTCAACAAGATCCTCAAGGACATGATCGTTAAGGCGCGCCAGCTGGAAGGCTATGACGCCGCCTACATCCCGGGCTGGGACTGCCACGGCCTGCCGATCGAGAACCAGATCGAGAAGACCTATGGCCGCGGCCTGCCGCGCGACGAGGTGCAGGCCAAGAGCCGCGCCTACGCCACCGAGCAGATCGACCAGCAGCGCGCGGACTTCAAGCGCCTGGGCGTGCTGGGTGACTGGGACCGACCCTACCGCACCATGGACTTCAAGAACGAAGCCGGCGAAATCCGCGTGCTCAAGCGCCTGTTCGAGCGCGGCTTCGTCTACCGCGGCCTCAAGCCGGTGTACTGGTGCTTCGACTGCGGCTCATCGCTGGCCGAGTTCGAGATCGAATATGCCGACAAGCAGAGCCCGGCCGTGGACGTGGCCTTCCTGGCCGCCGAGCCGGCCAAGCTGGCGGCGGCCTTCGATCTGCCCGCGCTCGCCAAGCCCGCCTACACGGTGATCTGGACCACCACGCCCTGGACCATCCCCGCCAACCAGGCGCTCAACCTCAACCCCGAGCTGAGCTATGCCCTGGTGGACACGCCCCAGGGCATCTACCTGGTGGCCGAGGCCCTGGTGGAGAAATGCCTGGCGCGCTGGCAGTTGGAAGGCCAGGTGCTGGCCACCACGCCCGGCAAGCGCCTGGAGCTGCTGAAGTTCAAGCATCCGCTGGCCCATGTGGATGCAGGCTTCGACCGCGAGAGCCCGGTCTACCTGGCCGACTACGCCACCGCCGACGACGGTACCGGCGTGGTGCATTCGGCCCCGGCCTACGGCCTGGACGACTTCCAGAGCTGCATCTCGCATGGCCTGGCCTTCAAGGACATCCTGAATCCGGTACAGGGCAACGGCGTCTATGCGGCCGAGCTGCCGCTGTTCGCCGGCCAGCATATCTGGAAGGCCAATGCGGTGATCGCCGAGGCCCTGCAGAACGCCGGCCGCCTGCTGGCGCACAGCAAGCTGATGCACAGCTACCCGCATTGCTGGCGCCACAAGAGCCCGGTGATCTACCGCGCCGCGGCCCAGTGGTTTGTGCGCATGGACGAGGGCGAGGGTGTGTTCACCATCGACAAGGCGCCGCAGACCCTGCGCCAGACCGCCCTGGCCGCCATCGAGGCCACCAGCTTCTATCCCGAGAACGGCCGCGTGCGCCTGCGCGACATGATCGCCGGCCGGCCCGACTGGTGCATCTCGCGCCAGCGCAGCTGGGGCGTGCCCCTGCCCATCTTCCTGCACAAGGACAGCGGTCAGCCGCATCCCCGCACCCTGGAGTTCATCGAGCGTGCCGCGCAGCTGGTGGAAGCCGGTGGCGTGGAAGCCTGGGCCAAGCTGGACCCGGCCGAGTGGCTGGGTGAGGAAGCCGAGCTGTACAGCAAGGGCAGCGACATCCTGGACGTGTGGTTCGACTCCGGCTCCACCTTCCAGCATGTGCTCAAGGGCAGCCATGCCGGTGCCGCCCATGAGATGGGCCCCGAGGCCGACCTCTACCTGGAAGGCCATGACCAGCATCGCGGCTGGTTCCACTCCTCGCTGCTCATCAGCTGCGCGCTGAACGGCCGCGCGCCCTACAAGGGCCTGCTGACCCATGGTTTCACCGTGGACAGCAAGGGCCACAAGATGAGCAAGTCCAAGGGCAATGGCGTGGACCCTCAGGACACCAGCAAGAAGCTGGGCGCCGAGATCATCCGCCTGTGGGTGGCGGCCTCCGACTACTCGGGCGATATCGCTGGTGACGACAAGATCCTCGCCCGCGTGGTGGACGGCTACCGCCGCATCCGCAACACCTTGCGCTTCCTGCTGGCCAATGTCTCAGACTTCGATGCCAAGGCCGACGCCCTGCCGCTGGACCAGTTGCTGGAGGTGGATCGCTATGCGCTGGCGCGCGCCAGCGCCTTCCAAGAGGAGATCCTGGCGCATTACCAGCGCTATGAATTCCACCCGGTGGTGGCCAAGCTGCAGGTCTATTGCTCCGAAGACCTGGGCGCCTTCTACCTCGATCTGCTGAAGGATCGCCTCTACACCACCGCGCCCAAGAGCCTGGCGCGCCGCTCCGCCCAGACCGCGCTGTGGCAGCTGACCCAGGCCATGCTGCGTTGGATGGCGCCCTTCCTCAGCTTCACCGCCGAGGAGGCCTGGAAGGTGTTCGACGGCGGCCATGCCGATGCCAGCATCTTCACCGAGACCTACTGGAAGTTCGACGGCGCCGATGCCGCCCTGCTGGCCAAGTGGGCGCGTGTGCGCGAGATCCGCGAGGCGGTCAACAAGGCCATCGAGGACGTGCGCAGCGCCGGCGGTGTGGGTTCATCGCTGCAGGCCGAAGTGGCGTTGGGCGTCAACGCGCAAGACCTGGCCCTGCTGCAAAGCCTGGGCGAGGACCTGAAGTTCGTGCTCATCACCTCGGCCGCAACGCTGGCCCTGGCCGATGAACTGAGCGTCACGGTCACGCCCTCGAACCATGCCAAATGCGAGCGCTGCTGGCATTACCGGGCCGACGTGGGCATCAGCCCCGCGCACCCCACCATTTGCGGGCGCTGCGACAGCAATCTGCATGGTGCGGGCGAAAGCCGGCAGGTCGCCTGATCGCGACAATGCACAACAACAAGGGCGCGCAGGCGCCCTTGTTTTTTCTACTCAGGGGAAGGCCGGCACGTTGGGCTCCAACCCTTCGAAATGAGCTTCCGGGTGCGTACGCACCAGCAATTCCTCGATCTCGGTGACGCGCGTGCGTGGCACGTCCACCATCAGCAAATACTGGCCCTGGTTCAAGGCGGGCTGGAAGCGCGTCAGGCGCCGGCTCGGGGTAGAGCTGCCAATCATGCTGGACGACCAGGTGCCCAGTACCGCGCCCAGGCCGGCCATCGCGATCACCACCCCGGCGGGTGTATGGGCCCCCAGGTTGTACGCAACCGCGACGCCGGCGGCGGCGCCCAGGCCTGCGCCCAGCAGCAGCCCCGTCTGGGCCGCCTGCACCAGGTCCGAGGTCTGCAACACATTGGCCGCATGCAGGCCGGTCATGTCAACGCCTTCGCTGGCAACAAAGTGAATATGCTGCTCGGCGATCCGGGCCAAGAGCAATTCGTTCATGGTGCGGGTGGCGCTTTCCAGATTCGGCAGCAACCAGTAGATGCGTTTGCGCATGATGGACTCCTTGCCCCCGGGACGCGGACAGCGGTCCGCAAGTTGGAAACCCTGGACGCTTTCCGTTGTACGCCGGTCTTTGCGCAAGCTCAAGGCCCCCAACCCTGAAGCCGGGGGGCGCCGAGGCAGAACGGCGGCTCCGCTACAGTAGCGCCCTCAGTCTCCCCTAGCCTACCGCTCAGCGTCAACCCTGCCCATGTCCTCCAAGCGCTCCAGTTCTTCACCGCGTCTGACCCAGTGGCTCGCCATTGCAGCCCTGATCGTCATCCTGGATCAACTGACCAAGGTACTGATACTGGCCAGCTTCCAGTTGCATGACAGCCACTATGTAACCGCCTTCTTCAACCTGGTCAGGGTGCACAACACCGGCGCGGCGTTCAATTTCCTGGCCGGTGCGGCCGGTTGGCAGCGCTGGTTCTTCGTCACTCTGGGCGCCGCGGCCACCGTCTTCATCGTCTGGATGCTGCGCCGCCACGGCCAGCAGGCACTGTTCGCCTGGGCGCTGTCGCTCATTCTTGGCGGCGCCATCGGCAATGTGCTGGACCGCCTGATGCACGGCTATGTGGTGGATTTCATCCAGCTGCATTGGGCGGGCTGGTACTTCCCGTCCTTCAATGTCGCCGACAGCGCCATCACCGTGGGCGCCATCTTGCTCATCCTGGACGAATTGCGGCGCGTGCGTCGCGGCGGCTGATCAATGACAAAGGGCGCATTAGGCGCCCCGTCGTGGAGATTCAGATCTCCTTGCGCCGTCTACGCAGTACCGCCGGGGCGGCATAGGCGCCCATGAAGGCCAGGGCCAGCAAGCCGTAGCTGGAGGGCTCAGGGATCACGCGCACGCAGCGCCCTTCAGCGCCGGTCGGGTCCACATTGATGCAGGCCTGACCGAACTGAACGTCCAGCGATTGCGCAAAGCCGTTGGCATCGGTCGTGCCGGTGATGTTGCGGTCATAGTCCGGGCTTGGACCGAAACGCAGCAGGCTGCTGCCGGTATTGCTCGCATCGGACATGAAGCTCAGGGTCATCAGGGTGAAGCTGTTGAGCTGGTTGGCATCAATGTCAGCATTCGATGAGAACGAGGTCGCGAACAGGTTTATGTCGCCTGGCGCCGGGCTATCCAAGGCCATGGCCCCGGTACCCCACGACAGGCCGCCACCCAACTGGTCGGTATTGAAGGCGACGCCGACATAGCTCAGCAGCGACGCGTCGTACAGCAGATGCAGGTCATAGCCCGACACGAAATCGCTGGCGAGGCCGCTGATGTTCACGTCGACCGAGAAACTGGTGCTGTTGCCCACGGTCATCGCCGCCGGATCAAAGCTGACCACGATGGCCGCACTCGCTGGCGCCACACCACACAAGGCAGCAGCAGCCAGTCCCAAACTTGCAATGAGTTTTTTCATGATGGGTCTTTCCACTTCAGGTTGCGATTACTTGGCGCAGCCGGGCCGCGTGCACTTGAGCGCGCAGGTCCGCGCGTCGTTGACGGTGATCTTGCCGTCCCCATTGGCATCACGCGGATCGCTTGCCGTGGGCGTCTTGCCAATGCCAGCCTGGATCAGGCCAATGTCACCAGAGTCCACATCACCATCGCCATCCACGTCGCAAACCAGCAGCTTGCTATTGATCGTCAAGTCATAGAGCACTGGCGTCTCGTTCGCCGCATTCATCTGCAGGCGCGTACGCACCTGCACGTAACGGCCACTGGCGGTAAAGCTGGTGTTCTTGACCACCGGCTGGTACGGCTGCAGATCGAGTGCCGCCGGGTTGTCGGATGCCCGCGCCAGCACCTCAACGCTGGCGCCGGTGGGCACGCTGTCGGTCCAGTTGATCTTGCCCCACTCGGTGCCACTGCCACCGCTGTCGTAAACCACGGTCCAGGTGCCCAGCTTATTCACCGTCGTGTTCTTGGTGGTGAGGCCGGAACCATCGGTATACACGTACGGATACGCGCCGGTTTGTAGGAAGCCGACCAAGCTGCCATCGGTGCCACGATACTTGGTGGTGCGATAGGTCCCGAGATTCATCACCCAGACGTCGTTATTGCCATCCACCATCACGCCATAGGTCGTGCCCCCCTCGCTCTTGGACCACAGCATCGTGCCATCCGGCTTGTACTTGCGTATGCCCGAGTAGTCGGTCGAGAGGATGTTGCCCTCGCCGTCGATCGCAATACCGGCCCCGCTGTAGCTGTGCGGATTGCGCGCCCAAGTGTTGGCGACGGGGTCATACACAGACCAACCATAACCGCCGGCGTAGGGTGCTTGGTAGACCTTGCCGTTGCCCTGCGCGATGCCGTAGTTGTAGCCCGAGTAAGGGCGGCCCGCGACAAGTCCGGAGCTGCCCGTATTCGTGTCCACTCTCCCCAAGCCAGTTTGCAGGGTGGCGCTCCAGAGAATGCCGTTCTTGTCTACCGTGCAACCGTAGGGATTCCAGCCGGACAGCTGCACATATGGCAACGCGGCAGCTCCGATGGGCAAGGTGGCTCCGTTGGACGGATCGACGCGGTAGTAACGCGCCTGGTTCCATATCCCGACCCAAAGCTTGCCATCCGGTGCGATACAGACCGAGCGGCCGAACGAGGTGCCCGTGCCAATTGCAGCCGTCCAGGCCACACGTTCATCCAGGATGCCCGCGTTCGTGTTGGACGCCAGCGCCTTCATCTCCGCGGCCTGAATACCCGGCGTGCCGTTGCTCTCCTCGGAGGAATCGATCACGCCATTGCTATTGCGGTCAATGGCCGAGTCCACCAAAATCTTGACCAGATACGGTGGCGAACCGATGCCATCCATGCGGTTCAGCACATAGGCATTGCCATCGACGTCAATGGCGATGCGCGAGGGATGGCCGCCAACGCCTTGCAGCGGATTGCCCGCATAGGTCTTGTAGCGCGCCACCTCCTTGCCGGGCGCCACCACATTGTGGGTGACCGGATCAAGTTGATCGGTGGTGTCGAACTTGGAAACTGAGTCTTCGTCATGATTGGCGACGAAGATGTACTTGGAACCCACGCCGATCAAGTTCACCTGCAGCTGGTTGGGCACCACGATGAAGTTGAGGTTCTCTATCGTGCCGAGCGAGAAATCGGCGTTCAGGGTGTAGGTCTTACTGGCGGCGCCGGCCGCAACCGGCGCCAGCGCCGCAGCGACCATGGCGCTCAATAGACAAATGCGCGGGGCGGTCGGGTAAGGCCGTGAACTGGACTGCTTGTTCATCATCACTACTCCTGGCTTGTGTGTTCGAACCTGCCCGGCAAGAAACCCGGCAATACCGACTAACGACGACCGGCCAACCGGGCCGTCGGCCGGCCGGCATAGACCTGGATACCAACGTCAAAACCCTCATCGCCCGAGAGACGGCTGACGGTCCCGCCGGCGACATCAAGTGCGAAGATCTTGCCGCCACTGGGTAACTGCTCGACAAAGAAGATGCGGCGATCGTCGGATGACCAGCGAGCGTCCATCAGATCATTAGCGCCACCATACAGTTGCCGCAGCTCGCTGCCATCCGCATGCATGACTTGCAGCAGCGGCCGGGCTGCCCCAAGCGGAACAGTCATGAGCAGAATGCGCTTGCCGTCGTTGGACCACTGAGCCTGCCCATGCCGACCGCCAGCGCCGGTCAGTTGCACCCGCGCCGAGCCATCCGGCGCCATCACCATCACCTGCGACGATGAGCCCCGCAAGCTGCTGAACAGCAATTGCTTGCCATCCGGTGACCAAAGCGGCGGGGTTTCAATCCCACGCTCCTTGATTGGACTGATGATGCCGCCCTTGCCCGACTTCAAGTCGGCCACGGCCACCTTGGGCGCAACATCCAGCTGGCTGGCCAAGTAGGCAACCTTGTCACCGGCTGGAGAAAATTGCGGCGAGGTCTCATCGTCACCAACGGAGTCGGTCAGCCGCCGCCGCGGCCCGCCCTCGGCATCCATCAGGTAGATCTTGCGCGCCCCACCACCTGCGGCCACGAACGCAATCGTGCGGCCGTCATGCGACCAACTCGGTTGTGTGCAGGGAAGTTCATCGCTGGTGAGTTGGCGGGTCGCCCCGGTGGCGAGCTCGGTCACGTAGATATTGAGCATCTCACCCGGCTTGGCCTTGCTGAAGAGCACCCTGCTGCCATCCGGCGACCAGGACATCTCGCCAGCTTCGCCGCGTTCCGGCAGCACGCGCTGCACCTGCCCGCTGCTGGCCGACATCCGGTACAGCTCAAACACGCTGTTGCCGCGGTTCGACATGAACAGCAAGTCGTCGGGTGCCGCCATCGGCGCCGCTACGGCCATGCTGGCCCCAAGCCAAGCGGCCACCATCGCCGCGCGCCCTGCCATTCCGAAGTGAAGCTTCATCGACATCACCCTGCCTCGCGCTCAGGGCAGCACGGCGACGACGGCCTTGGCCAGCGTCTTGCCACCGCTGTCCGTGACGCTGACTGTGTAGGCCCCCGCTTGGGACGGCGTCAGGGTATAGCTGATCGCGCCTTCCGGGCTCGTGACCGCGCTGATGCTGGTACTGCCACCACCGGGCGCGCTGACCACCACTGTCACGGCCGCATTGGGCGCAAAGCCCTTACCGTCGAACTTGCTGGCAAGCGCGGGCTTGCCGACCGAGGGGCCGCTGAAATGCGGCGTGGCGGCCCAGGCACCCAGGGCCAGCAACGCGCCCCCCAGAGCGAAGGCCGTTGAACGCAGCGCCGCCAAGGCCGGCATGCACAAGAGGCTGTTCTTCATAGCGACGACTTCGCCCTCGATGAACCGCAACTGGGCCGCTGTGCATGGCGACGAGGCAGCGCCATGCCTGACCCGCAGCAATCGTCCAAAAGAACGGACCTGCCGCACGGTGAGCTGCATCGACATCTGAGACGCTGCAGCACACCGATGCCCCATTGAAGTTCGGATCGCTGCAAGCCGCAATTGCCAGCGCGCAAAGCCGGGGCCAAAAAGCACTTCAAGCTAGGGGGATTGGGGCTAAAACCCCCGCGAAACGGGGGGTGGATTGCGGCGTTTGGGCAGCCTCAGGCAATACCTGACCCCGACCACTTTGCCGGCCCCTAGGGCAAATGCCGCTACACCGGAGCCGGCCCTGCGCATAGCCTTGCAGTCCAGGAGTGCCGATGGCCAGCAACGACAACCCCGAACAATCGACCGACGAATTTTCCGCGCTCGGCGTGAGCCTGAATTCCCTGGGCTGGAGCGCGCCCTTGCACTGGTTGCGCCTGGGCTGGCGCGACTTCTGGCGGCAACCGGCCATCGGCCTGTTCTATGGGCTGTGCTTCATGGCCATGGGCTGGGGGCTGTTCAAGGTCTACGAGCACGCGCCCGCCTACACCCTGGCACTGTCGGCCGGCTTTCTGCTGATGGGCCCGTTCCTGTGCATGGGGCTGTACCAAATCAGCATGAGGCTGGAGCGCGGCGAGCCCCCGGGCTTCGTCGATTCACTCGCCGCCTGGCACACGCGCACCGGCCAGATGGCCATCTTTGGCGGCGTGTTGCTGATCCTCGAGATGATCTGGGCGCGCGCCTCGCTGGTGATCTTTGCGGTGAGTTTTGACGGCATGCCCGACCTCTCGGGCTCGCTCGCCAAGCTGATCGATCCCGAGAACCTCGGCTTCATCGTTACCTATCTGTGCGTGGGTGCCCTGTTCGCGGGTCTGATCTACGCGGTCAGCGTGATTTCGGTGCCGATGATTCTCGACAAGCAGGTGGACGCCGTCACCGCGGGCCTGGTGAGCATGCGCCTGGTGCTGACGCAGACCGGCGTAATGCTGTTCTGGGGCGCCCTCATCACGGTGCTGGTGGTGCTGGCCATGCTGCCCTGGTTTACCGGCTTGCTGGTGGTGGGACCGGTGCTGGGGCACGCCAGCTGGCATGCCTACCGCGCCGCCGTCGCAAACTGACCTTCGCGCGACCCTTTCGGGAACCCCAGGCTCGGCCACAATGCAGGCTGCCGAGCCGGCACCTTGCCCATCCCGAATGCTCGCGTCGAACCAAGTCCCCGCATGAGATTGCCCTTCGCCTGTCTGCTCGCCCTGTGCTGCCACACCCCTGCCCGGGCGGCGGCCGAGCCCCTTGATCTGACGGCCATCCCGTTCGAGAAACTGACCCAGACCGAGGTCATCACCGCCTCCAAGCTGGCCAAGCAGGTGAGCGACTCGCCCTCGGCGGTCTCCATCGTCACGGCGGACGATATCCGCGCCTACGGCTACCGCACGCTGGCCGATGTCGTCAACGGCATGCGCGGGCTCTACACCACCTACGACCGCCGCTACGAATACCTGGGCGGCCGCGGCTTCGGCTCGCCGGGTGACTACACCGGCCGCATCATGGTGCTGATCGACGGCACCGCCACCCAGGACAATATCTATAACCAGGCCTATATCGACAACTCCGGCCTGCTCGATCTGGAGCTGATCGAGCGGGTCGAGTACGTGCCCGGCACCGGCTCGGTGAGCTACGGCAACAACGCCCTGCTGGGCATCATCAACATCATCACCAAGCGCGGTGCCGACTTCGACGCCGCCCAACTCGCGGGCGAGCTGTCCAGCTACGGCGGCCGCAAGAGCCGCCTGACGCTGGGGCACCGTTTCGAGAACGGCGTGGACCTGCTGCTCTCGGCCTCCGGCCTGCACAGCGATGGCCAGACGCACTACTTCCCCTACTTTGACGCCATCGGCCTGCATGGCGGCCAGGCTGTCGGGCAGGATTTCGAGTCGAACCGGCGCCTGTTCGCCAAGCTGGAATTCGAAGGCTTCAGCCTGCAGGCCGCGCATGTGAGCCGCACCAAGGCCTCGCCCACGCCCAGGCGGCAGAACGCCTTCAACCTGCCCTACTACCTGGTGGACGAATCCACCAGCATCAGCGCCAAGATCGACTTCAATATCGGCCGCGATCTGAAATCGGTATCGCGTCTGTATGTCGGCCTGTACGAGGACCGGACCTTCCGCCAGTACGTCGCCATCGATCCGGACGAGCAGTTCCGCCGCAACAAGACCCAGGGTCAGTGGTGGGGCCTGGACCAGAAATTTGCGCTCACCCGCTACGAGGGCCACACCCTGGTGTTCGGTGCCGAATACCGCGACGATTTCCGCCAGCGTATTTCCAGCGTCGGCCTGGACGATCACTACGTCGAGCGCATCGAGTACGACCGGCTGCCCTATACCAACAGGACCTACAGCCTCTACGCCACGGATGAGTTCGCCGTCAGCAAGTCCCTCACCGCCAATCTCGGCGTGCGCTACGACAAGCCCCACGCGGTGGACTGCTCGGTGGCGCCCTGCATCACCTACGCCAGCAAGCCTGCCTTCAGCCCGCGGCTGGCCTTCACCCTGGCGGCCGGCCCCGACACCACGTTGAAGGCCTCCTACAGCCGCGCGTTCCGCTTGCCCAACCCCAACGAGATCAGCGCCTCGACGCAATCCGACCTGTACCGGCCGGAGCGCGTGGGCGCGGCCGAGCTGGTGCTGGAGCAGGACTGGTCGCCGACGCTGCGCTTCACCGGCTCGATCTACGACTACCGCATGGGCGACCAGCGCTATCTGGCCTCCGCCACCGGCACCGAGCTGCACGATGGCCGCAGCCGCACGCGCGGGCTGGAGATCCAGCTCGACAAGCTCTGGGAGGGCGGCGTCAAGCTGCGCGCCAGCGCGGCCTGGCAGGACGCGCTCGACCCCGAGGGCAAGCAGCTCGTCAACTCGCCGCGCGCCATGGCCAAGCTGAACCTCAGCGCGCCGCTGTGGGAGCGCACAGCCCGGCTGGGCCTGGAGGCGCAGTACCTGGGCCGGCGCATCACCCAGGAGCTGCGCGATGACGATGGCATCGTCACGCGCGAGGGGCGGCCCCTGGCTGGCGCCAGCCTGCTCAACCTGACGCTCAGCTCGGCACAGGGCTGGCATGGGCTGAACTGGTCCATCGGCATCAAGAACGCCTTGAATCAGCGCTACGAGGTGCCGGCCTCCACCGTGCGCAGCGACGCCAGGGGCGCCGTGCTGGACACCATGGCCATGGACGGCCGCCATTTCTTCGTGCAACTCAGCTGGGACGCCTGGCGATGAGAGTGGCCGGCACGCGCCTGCTGCTGGCCGGCTCGCTGGCCCTGGCCCTGGCCCTGGCCGGCGGCCAGCAGGCCCGCGCCCAGGCCGTGCCCGAGTACGCGATGAAGGCCACCTATCTCTACAACTTCATGGTGTTCGCGGAGTGGCCCAGCCAGGAGGCGCACGGCACCCCGGAATCCTTGCAGCTCTGCGTGTTCGGGCCGGACAACTTCGGCACCGCCCTCAACGGTCTGGAGGGCAAGAACGTCAATGGCCGCAAGCTGGTGGTGCAGCGCGCCAGCAGCCTGGCCAGCCTGAGGAAATGCCATCTGCTGTTCGTCACCGAACGTGAAGCGCCCAATATGGCCGCGATCCAGAATGTGCTGGGCGAGGCGCCGGTGCTGACCGTGGCGGACTCTCCGCTGGCCAGCGGTGCCGCCATCCTGCTCTCGCTTGACGGCCGGCGCCTGGTGTTCGACGTGAACGTGCAGCGCATCAAGAAGGCCGGCATCACGCTGTCCTCCAAGGTGCTGCAACTGGCCCGTTCTGCGAGCTAGGTGGTACCGATGTTCAGCATCGCCTCCCTGTGGAAGCGCCCGAGCAGCGAGCAGGGCTCCCTGGTCACACGGCTGGAGAGCATTCTGGCCGCGACCATGGGCGCCGCCCTGCTGATCGCGCTGGTGTTGATCACCTCCAAGGAGTTGCTCACCCAGCGTGCCGCGCTCAGCGAAGGCGGGCGGGCCTGGCTCAATACCCTGGCCGTGCAGGCCACCTCGCCGCTGGCCTTCGACGACGCCAAGGCCGCGCAGGAATTCCTGCAGGCCGCCAGCATCTATCCGGGCCTGCAGGCCGCCTACATCCTGCGCGCCGACGGCTCCACGCTCGCCAGCCACCTGGCCGCGTCGCAGCCGAGGCTGTCCGCCGCCGAGCTGGCGCGGGCCAACACCACGCCCTTCTTCGCCGGTGCCTTGCTGATTGCCACGCCGGTGCGGCTGTCGGAGGACATGCTGGGCAGCGTGGTGGCGAAAATCGACCTCACGCGCATGTGGCGCTCGATCCTGCAGTTCGCCATCTCGCTGATCGTTGCGCTGGGCGCGTCGGGGGTGGCCGCGGCGCTGGCGGCGCGCAAATTCCTGCATCGCGCGCTCGCCCCCATCAAGGGCCTCAAGCAGGTGATGGACGACGTCTCGCATGGCCAGCGCTTCACCGTGCGGGCCGAGGTGGTGGCCAACGACGAGGTCGGCGCGCTGAGCACGGTGTTCAACAACATGCTGGACCAGATCATCAAGAGCGACCGCCTGCTGGCCGAGAACAATGCGCGCCTGCGTGCGCTCAAGGACGCCGCCGAGCAGGCCTCGAACATGAAAAGCGAGTTCCTGGCGCTGATGAGCCACGAGCTGCGCACCCCGATGGCGGGCGTGCTGGGCATGCTCAAGCTGAGCCTGCGCGGCCAGATGGACGCGACGGTGCGCGAGCGCGTCGAGCTGGCCAGCCAGAACGCCGCCGTGCTGCTGCAGCTGGTGAACGACCTGCTGGATGTCTCCAAGATCGAGGCCGGCAAGCTCTCGCTCGAATGCATGGACTTCGAGCTGCAGACCCTGCTGGGCGATGCCATGCGTCTGCTGCACGAGCGTGCCGCCGAGAAGGGCATCGCGCTCAGCTGGCAGGTCGATGCCGCCGTGCCCGCCTATCTGCGGGGCGACCCCACGCGCCTGCGGCAGGTGCTCATCAACCTGGTGGGCAATGCCATCAAGTTCACCGAACGCGGCGGCGTCAGCGTCACGGTGCGCAATCTGCCGCCCGACGAGCGCCGGCCGGACGCGCCACCGCCCATCTACTTCGCGGTGCAGGACACCGGCATCGGCATCAGCGAAGCCGCCCAGCGCCGCATGTTCCAGAAATTCGAACAGGCCGACATGTCGACCACGCGCAAGTTCGGCGGCACCGGTCTGGGTCTGTCAATCTGCAAGCAGCTGGTCGAGCTGATGGGCGGCCAGATCGGCCTGCACAGCGTGCTCGACCAGGGCAGCATCTTCTTCTTCGAACTGCCGCTGCCACCCGGGCAGCGTCCCGCCGAAACGAGCGCCCTGGCGATGGACCAGCATGCCTACCGGCTGCATGCGCTGGTGGCCGAGGATGCCAGCACCAACCAGCTCATCATCAAGGCGCTGATGCAGGACATGGGCCACCAGGTCAGCGTGGTCGAGAACGGCGAGCAGGCCCTGGAAGCACTGACCCGCCAGAGCTTCGACCTGATCCTGATGGACGGCCGCATGCCGGTGATGGATGGGCTGGAGGCCACCGCGCATATCCGCGCCGGCCACTGGCGCGAGCTGATCTTCGCGGACCGCCACATCCCCATCATCGCCCTCACCGCCAATGCCTCCGAGCAGGACCGCGCCAAGTTCCTGGCCGGTGGCATGGATGACTTCCTCAGCAAGCCCGTCGACGAGCTGGCCCTGCACCAGGTGCTGGGCCGCGTCATCGAGCAGCGGCTGCGCGCCGGCCTGCCGATGAAGCCGCGCGTCGATGCGTCCGCGCTGGACAGTTGGGCCGCAAATGCCGGTCTGGCTGGTCTGGACGGCCCGGATGGCCTGGAAGGGCCAGCGCCGCCGCCACCCGCACCGCTGCGCGCCAGCCAGGACGCCATGCAGCAGCGCGCGCGCAGCGTGCAGGCGCAGATGCTGCGGGCCTTCCGCGAGCAGGCGCCGCTGCGCATCCAGGAGATCGCGGCCGCGGCCGCGGCGGCCGACTGGAACAGCGCCGCCATCGTGGCACATGGCATCAAGGGCTGTCTGGCCTATATTGAGCCCAAGGGCCGCGCCTACCTGCTGAGCGACCAGCTCGAGCGCATGGCCGACCAGGGCGAGGTGGCCGAGTTCGAACTGCACTTCAAGGAGCTGCAGCTGGCACTCGCCAACACACTGAAGGACGCAGGGAGCGGCGCATGAAGGTTCTGGTGATCGATGACGACATGATTTCGCGCATGGCGCTGGTCGACGTCATCAACGGTTGCGGCAATTACCGCATCGTCGAGGTGGCCAGTGGCGACGAGGCCTGGCAGCAGATCAGCGGCCCCGGCGTGCCGCCGATGCTGGTGTGCTGCGACATCCGCATGCCCGGCATGTCGGGCATCGAGCTGCTCAAGAAGGTGCGCGCGACACCGGCCACCCAGGACATGCCCTTCGTGCTGATCTCGATGGCCAACGATGCCGACACCATCAAGGAGGCGATCCAGTTCGGCGTGAGCGGCTACATCGTCAAGCCCTTCAGCCAGAAGGACGCGCGCGACCGCCTCAGCAAGGCGCTGGCACTGTCCGGCAGCAAGGTGATGGAGAAGCCCGCCGAAACCATGGCCCGGCTCCGGTTCGAACCCGACCGCTACCGCGCCTATCTCACCACCATGCAAAGACAGGTGACCCAGCTGATCGGCGACATTGCCACCCTCCCGAACAACGACGCCCTGCCCCCGATACGCGAGCGAATGGCGGTGCTGCAGACCGGCTGCGCGCCGCTGGGTCTGTGGCGCGCGGCCGCCCTGCTGCAGAAGTTCTCGGCCGAGGGCTCGGCCAGCGCGGACATGCTGGACGGTCTGGACGAGCTGCAACAGCAACTTCATCACCAGTTGTTCGCGATTGACTGAGCCTCGCTCACCGGCGCAGGCCACAATGCGCGCTGATGAGATCCGCCCGCCCTTTTTTCTGCCCGCCATGCTCGATTTCTCCAGCCTGACGCATTACGACTGGCTCGACGTCCCCATGTGGGTGTACGACCTCGAGCGCCAGCGCAATTTGTGGGCCAACGCCGCCGCCCTGAGCTTCTGGCGCGCCGAAAGTGCCGAGGAGTTTCTGTCGCGCGACCATACCGACACCAATGCCGCGGTGCGCGAACGGCTCGCCGTCACCGCCGCCGACCATGGCCAGGGCAAGATCGTGCGCGAGCAATGGACCCTCTATCCCAAGGGCCAGCCCACCACCGTGATGCTGACCTCGCGCGGCATCCGCACCCCGGATCGCCGCCAGGTGATGCTGTTCGCCGCCGACTCGCTGCCCGCCGGCAGCGACAAGTCGATGCTGCGCGGCGTCGAGGCGCTGCAGCACACCTCGGTGCGCATTGCCGTGTTCTCGCTGCGCGACGGCAGCGCCCTGATGCGCAACCCGGCCGCAGCGATCTGCTTCGCCGCCCTGCCCAAGGCCGCCGGCGTGAGCGACTTTGCCGCCATCTTTCCGGACCCCGAACTGGCCAAACGCATCTACGCCCAGGTGCAGCGCGGCCAGACCTTTGCCGCCGATCTGGAGCTCAACACCAGCTCGGGCCGGCGCTGGCATGGCGTGGACGCACGCCCGATGCGCGACCCGGTGACCGGCGACCTGGTGATGCAGCTGAATGCGCGCGACATCGCCGACCTCAAGGCCAGCCAGGCCGCGCTGGAAGCCGCGCGCGAGGCGGCCGAGGCCGCCAGCCAGGCCAAGAGCAGCTTCCTGGCCAATATGAGCCACGAGATCCGCACCCCCATGAACGGCGTGCTGGGCCTCACCGAGCTGGTGCTGCAGACCGAGCTGAGC
>Ga0208398_100663_pt1 | contig 18985 bp, 19 predicted proteins | sample LakWasMe79_HOW10_2_FD_183905 | JGI IMG/M metagenome (GOLD analysis project Ga0208398, IMG submission 183905) | Freshwater sediment methanotrophic microbial communities from Lake Washington under simulated oxygen tension - Sediment Metagenome... | ecosystem: Environmental > Aquatic > Freshwater >...
CTGCAAGAGCGACCAAAGGAAGCTCCTTGAAGTACACCGGAAAAAAAGGTTTATGACGGAGAGCTTGAAATGGACAGCAGGAATAAGCTCCCATACCTCTACATCGACTTAATCGAAACGGATTGCTTTAACCGGAGAAATTTTAGTAATTATATATGAGGGAATCAATAACACCAATGCGCAAATCGTAACGGTGAGTAGATTTAATGCCAAGATGTATCCAAGATTAAGATACACTGGCGCCTGATTGACGTAATAATTTTCAGGATTGAGCTGTATAATCCCGAAATGCTGCTGGATTAACAACAATGAAATCCCGATTAAATTACCCCAAAACAATCCTCTTACAATAAGGTAAAAAGCATTGTAAAGAAATATTTTTCTAACTGACCAATTGCTAGCTCCCAATGCTTTTAAAATACCTATCATTTGAGTTCTTTCCAAGATAAGCACCAACAAAGCAACCACCATATTTATCGTTGCCACGAGTATCATTACAACCAATATGACAATAATATTGAAATCAAAAAGTTGCAGCCACTCGAATATATAACTGTATTTTTCTATAATTGTTTTGCTGTCCAGCGTTGAAGACGTTTTTTTATAGACTTGATCACCGGTTTCCTTTATAGTATTGAAATCTTTCACAAAAACTTCAAAAGCCCCGATTTGGTTTGGAGACCATTTATTGATTCGTTGTATGTGCCGAATATCACCAATTATATATGTAGCGTCGAATTGCTGGAATCCTGAATTGAAAATTCCTGCTATTTTGAATCTACGAACATTCGGTAATTGATTTTGATCTTCCTTAATAAAAAAAGTATTGAAAGAATCACCTGTTTTTAAATTCAATCTATTTGCAAGAAACTGAGAAATCACAACTTCCTGGGTCACATTCTTAGAAAAATCAGGCAATCTTCCTGAAACAAGGTACTCCTTTATATTCCCCCATTGATAATCATTCCCGACCCCCTTGAAAATTATCCCTTCAAATGCCGTTTCAGTCCTGATTATCCCAGCCTTACTCGCTATTGCCTGAATATGCTCTACTTCTGGAACAGAATTGAATTTTGGGTAAAATTCCTGATTTTTTAAAATGGGCAATAATGTAATTTCTGATTGGTTGTTGTCGTAATTTGAAATTATGATATGACCGTTGAATGCCGCAATCTTTTCCCTAATTTTATTTTGCAAACCTATCCCCGTAGCCACCGACACAATCATCATAATCATTCCAATTGCTATTGCAGATATTGCTATGTTTATAATAGGTGCTGATATACTGCTTTTATAATCTTTGGCAGTAATAAGTCTTTTGGCAATAAAATATTCTAGATTCAAATTGATTTATTTTGAGGGACTAAACAAATATACATAAAGTTTCATTTAAGGCTTTGCTAATCGACATGGCTACACTCAGATTAACAACGAATAAAAAAAAACATTAGAGTGGCAATCTCTTTTTCATCTCTTCAACAATATTGAAAGCTGCCGGACAAACAGCAACATTTTTAAGAGTCAAATCAGTAATTTGCTGAAATTTCTTCCTGTCAGTATGCGGAAACTCACGACAGGCTTTTGGCCGTACATCATAAATAAAGCATGTATTATCATTATCCAAAAAAGCACAAGGCACACTTTGCAATACATAATCCTTATCCTCATCAATACGCAAATACTGTTCGATAAACTGCTGCGGTTTTAGTCTTAAAAATTTAGAAATTCGCTCAATATCTGCCAAAGTAAATAAAGGCCCCGTAGTTTTACAGCAATTGGCACATTTTAAACAATCCGTTTTTTTAAATTCGTCATCATGAATATCCTGCATTACATAATCCAAATTCTTAGGCGTTTTCTTTTTTAACTTATCGAAATACTTTTTGTTTTCGATATGCTTATCTTTGGCTAGTTTTCCTAATTCATTTAAAGCTGGTTTCAAATCCGAAATTTGTTTATGAATTCGCAAAAGTACTAAACTTTAAACTTGGAAATTTAAACTTGAAGCTAAAATTTATGAAAGACCTTTTCGGCAAAGCCATACTAGATTATCAAACCAACAACCAGCCAGAAGACTTAATTACAGAAACTACAATTTCTGAAGAAGACATTATGAGCGTCGCCTACCTTTTTAGAAATTATGGTGAAATGCCAAGAATTGAACAAAAGGCATTGCAACTGGCAAAAGGAAAAATTCTCGATGTGGGATGCGGAGCCGGGAGCCATAGCCTTACTTTACAAAATGACAGAAATCTAGATGTTACTTCTATCGATATTTCTGAAAATGCAATTCAAACCTGTAAACTACGTGGTCTAAATTATGCTTTTGTTCAAGATATTCTAACTTTAGAAAACAAAAAATTCGATAGCATTTTACTTTTAATGAATGGAACTGGAATTTTTGGCACTTTAAAAAAGACTTCGGAATTTCTTCAAAAACTAAAATCCTTATTAAATCCAGGAGGACAAATTTTGATTGACAGTTCCGATATTATTTATATGTATGACCAAGATGAAGATGGTGCTTACGAAATTCCAGCCAATAGCTATTATGGCGAGTTAGAATTTACTATCAGCTACAAAGAAGAGAAAGAAGACTCTTTTCCTTGGCTTTATCTTGATTACAACACACTTCAAAATGCTGCTCATGCCAACGGCCTTCAATGCGAACTAATTCTTGAAGGAGAACATTATGATTATTTAGCCAAACTTTTTATCTAAATAAAAACAGCAATTGAATAACCACAAAAAAACCAAATGCATAACATTTGGTTTTAAATAAACATTTATCCTTTATAATCTTAAGTTGCTTTATCCCTGACTTGCTATCTTTATCGGTAACTCGTAAAGAACCCGGACTTTTTTTCCTCTATTTTCACCAGATGACCATCGAGGAGATGCTGAAATTACTCTTTTGGCTTCTGCACCAGTACCTTCACCAAGATCTTTAACAACTTTCACATTAGTAATAGAGCCATCAATTTCTATAATAAAAGCAATTTTCAAAACACCTCCGCTACCTTCGTATTCAGGTATTTTAAAATTTTTACCAATAAAATTTAACAACTCATTGTAGCCACCAGGAAACTCTGGTCTAACTTCAACCTCTTCAAAATTATAAGGTGCATCATCAATGTAAGTAGCAGTCGCTTGTGCAGACGCAAAACTTACAATAAACAAAGTTATCACTGAAAGTAAAATTTTTTTCATACGCTATTTTTATTAATTATGAATGTTTTTCTTAAAAACAAAACACATTACGTTTTTAGTAAATATATAAAAAAATCAACGCATAAAAATCAAATACATAAAAATATATCAATAAAATTATCAGATTATTACACAAAAACACAATGTATTATATACCAACAAGTTACAAAAAAGAAGATTTAAGCAAAAAATAATATTAACAAGAAAAGTTCGTTTATAATGCAAATAACTACAAAACAGAGAATAAGTATTTTTTTACATCATAAAAAAAAAAAAGACCTCAAAAACACAACTGTCTTTATTATTACCCCAAAAACGAAAATCAATTAATAAAATCCGTTAAAATCAAGTAAAATAAAGACAGTTGGAATAATTTAAATATCCTTTTAAGTCTAAGGAATATTCAAGTATTTGTGGGTTTGAAGTGAAACACGCCATTTCGGATTACTCATAACGTATTCGACAATTAATGGAGTCATTTCTTCTTTTTTACTCCATTCGGGCTGAAGAAAAAGAATTGCTTTTGAGTTTACTTTTTCGGCTTGCTCTTCTGCAAAAATAAAATCATGCCTGTTATATATTATAACTTTCAGCTCGTTTGCATTATCATAAACGGTTTGAGTCGGCAATTTATTTTTCTTTGGAGAAAGACAAATCCAATCCCAGGTACCGCTTAGAGGATAAGCACCTGAAGTTTCTATATGGACTTTTAATCCTTTTTCCTTTAACTTATTCGTCATAGCCGTCATATCCCACATTAATGGCTCACCACCAGTAACAACGATAGTATCAGCATATTTGGCAGCATTATCAACTATTAAATCAATTTTAGTTGGTGGATGCAATTCTGCATTCCAGCTTTCCTTAACATCACACCAATGACAACCAACATCACAACCCCCAACTCTAATAAAATAAGCAGCAGTTCCGGTATGAAAACCTTCCCCTTGAATTGTATAAAATTCTTCCATAAGAGGAAGCATAGTTCCTTTATTAACTTCTAATTGAACTTCTTTAGATAACATTATATAAATTTAAGGTACAAAGATAATAAATTAAAAGAAGCACAAGAAATACAGATATATAAGAACACTGATTACATTAATAAAAGGCAAACAGCACACAACAATTACAAATTGGATAAAACAAAAAAAGTGGCAATCAAGAATGATTGCCACTTTTAAATTAATTTAAAAAATCTTTATTTTAATGATTTCAAAGAATCAAGTGCATATTGATTAGCCGGGTCAAGAGCCAAGGTTTTATTAAAATACTCAATTGCTTTAGCCTTATCAGTATTTGCATAACTAGCTGCAGAAGTATTATAGCTCTCAATTATTTTCTTAACAGTAGCTGGTTTCGCTAACTCTTCAGGGCCTTTTTCTGTAACAACAGTTACATAATCATTATAATACTTAATTGTCATCGCATCATTTTCCAATAAACTATTAGTTCTTGCTCTGTACAAATAAGCATCTTGTGTTTTAGGAGAAGCCTCTATAACTGCACCATAGGCAGAATCAGCTCTCTGTAAAGCTACCGGATCCGGTTTAACGATATCTTTTCTCGTGTTGTCAAAATAAATACAATTCCCTAAATAAAAATTATCTAGAACATAATTTTTGGATTCTTTATTAGCAACAGCAATTTCATAAATAGCTGCTGCTTGTTTGAACAATTTTAATTCATAAAGTTTTTTACCAACATCACTAATATTCAATGACAAACCATTTGCATCCATTTCAGATGATTTTTTGACATCTAGAATTGCATTGTCAAACAAAGCACTATCAAGAGTCTTCCCATCTTCACCAACAGCCTTTTTGATTTTAGCAAATCCTAATGTTTGATAATCCATTGCAATAACTTTGTTGGAAGGATTACCAATAAATCCTTCTAAAGATTTAATAGCTACATCATAATTACCATTTTGATAAGCTGAAATACCTAAATAACGAAGAATTCTAGGGTTCACTTTATCCAATTCAACCATTTTATTAGCTTCTGTTTCCAAAGCCTTATACTCTCCGGCAAGTACTAAAAAGTCAGCGTGACGCATTCTTGAGCTAAGAGAATAATCAGTTAAAGACAAGTATTTCTCATAATTAACCAATGCTTTATCAACATAAACTCTATATTTAGAAGGCTCATTTCTACCCCATAAATAATACGTTTCAGCTAATTCACGATAAACTGGACCATAATTTGGATTAATCGCGATTACTTCATCATATGCTTTTATTGCTTCCGTATAAGCTTTAGCCCCTTTCAACAACACACCCAATTGCATCTTAGCCCTAATTAAAGTATTGTCAATAGTATAAGCATTACGATAAGCTGAGTATGCTTCATTTTGGTTTTTATCACCAAAATATGCATTCCCAAGCGCTAAATTCACTTGAGCATCTTGAGGATTAATCAATTTTGCTTTATTTAAAACTTCAATTGCTTTTTTATAATCAGGTTTTATCGAATATGTATAAGCTCTACCAATAAACAAATACTCTTCAATATCCTTCTTTTTTAAATCTTTTGTCGCTAAAGCAAACTTTTCTTCAGCAGCAGCAGAATTTCCATTGTCAAGATCAATTAAACCTAAACCAATATTATTCAATCTGGCTCCTTCAGTACCTGCAAGACCCTTTTGATAATAAATTTTAGCAGAATCTATATAGTTTTGCAACAAATAAACATTACCTAAATAAAATGCAGCAGTACCATTAGCAGGTTTAGCATTTATTATAGATTTTAAAATTGTTTTAGCACTTTCAAATTGTTCAGCATCTATTGCCTTTTTTGCTTGATTAAGATCTTGCGCCTGACTTGTTGCCACTATAGCCAATAAAGCAATACTTAAAACTTTAACTTTGTTCATCTTCATTAAATTAATTTATTTTATTTCTTTTCACTATTTGATTGACCATGTACTATATTTAATTTTCTGGAAGGAATTTTATAAGGCAACAGACCTGATTTTAAAACAATTCTTTGCCCGATATCTCCTGCTACAAATGACGCAATCCCCATGCCTAAACCAGAAGAACCCTGGCAATTTACAATATATAAGTCTCTCAACAAAGGATAAGTTCCTTCGGCAAAATTATTTTGAGAAGGTGCATAATATCCTTCCATTTTTAAACCTTTGACACTTAACACATTTATATTATTAATCACTTGATTCATTGAAGCTTTGGGTTGGGACAACCAATTTACACCAACTACTCCAATCATTCCATCATTCTCTGAAACAAATTTTAAAACTTCGTTATTAGTCTTAAAAGTATACACATCTTTATCAGCCAATTCACTCAAACCTGCTAAATTATTCATATAATTTACAGTGCTTGAATTGGGATTATCAAAAACCAATCCCTTAATTCTGGAACTTCTCTCTCCTTTCATGAAACCAATCACATCTTTCAAAGCAATCAAAGTATCGCTACTTGATTTATTCGCAACAAAAGCGATGCCATCCACAGCAAATTTAGTTATTTTGGGAACTATTTTGCTTTGTTCAAAAATATTTAACTCTTTTTTAGTCAAATTCCTTGCCAGTATAACAATTTTAGCCTTTTTACTGAACAAAGAATTTAAAACCTCAGATTCAGATTTAGAAATTAAGGTAAATTTAGCGTCGTATTTGCTTTCAAAAACCATTACCTCGTCTTCCACAATAGGAGTAATAGTCTCGTCGACATAAATAGTAGCTTTACCTTTTAAAATTGATTCGTCATTTGCAACCTCATTTTCATTTTTTTTACAACTAGAAAAAATGAAAATAACTGATACTAAAATAACGCAAATATTAAATCTAGACATACCTATTCCTTGTTAGCATTATAAACACGAAAAAAACGAATAATTGAATATACAATTAATACAACGCCAAGAGCAACTCTATATTGCATTTGCATATTAAAAGGAAATTTTTTCCAAAAGATAACCATTAGACCTAAAAAAAAATAAGCCAAAAAAACCAAAATGGTTATAATAAGAAGAAATCGCTCAATAAGCGATTTCTTCTTCAAATTATTAAATAAATTATTTAACATTATTCCGCTGATTGAATAGTAATTGGAAGAGAATATAATACTCTTACTTTTTTACCATTTTGCTCACCTGGAAGCCATTTCGGACATTTGTTCAAAACTCTAATCGCTTCTTTTCCTGTTCCATAACCTATATCTCTTACAACTTTGATATCTGTTAATGAACCGTCTTTCTCAACTACGAAAGTTACATAAACTTTTCCTTTAAGCCCTTCTTCTTCAGGTGCTTGATAATTTTTACCAACAAATTGATAAAACTTTTCAATACCACCAGGAAATTCAGGTTTTTGCTCAATCCCAGCTAAAGAGTGAACACTAGTGTCTTCTTCAATAACTTCTACAACCGGTCCATTTCCAACTTCTTCTACAGTAAGCGGAGCATCTGGATCTCCTTTAATAGTTTCTGCACCAGTTTTTTTGTCTTTGATATCATCCATTTTTGGTGGATCTTCAGTAACATCCTCAGCTTTGGCAACAACAGGTTTCACAAACTTAACCATATCTTGTTTTGGCGGTGGCGGTGGTGGCGGTGCAAGATCTTTTACATCTTCCACTTTCTTCTTTGGAGGCAACTTAACAGCAGTAATTTTGATATCTGTATCCATTTCTTCGCCCCCTTTTGGCAAATAACTCGCGATTAGCGGTGCACTTACAGCTAGAGCGAAAAGAATACTACCAATGATAAGCGCTCGCATAGAAGTCTTGCGATTCGATTTTCTAAGTTCGTAAGCTCCGTAAATTTTATTACGCCCTTCGAAAACGATCTCAATCCATTGATTCTTTATTAAATCTAATTTCATTTTTTTTAATTATTAGGTTATTAGAAAAAAAATATTATTTTTTAACTTCTAACAATTTTTGTTCTTCAGGTGTAAACTCAGGAACTATAGCATATGAACCAGTAGCATTTACTCCAACAATCGCCATTTCATCCAAAACATCAACTAAATTTCTATAAGTTGATTTTTTACTTGGTTTGATAATTACAATCATACCATCTTTTGGTTTACCTTTAGCAGTTGAATATGCAATTACTTTTGTCATTCTATCAATTAATTCTTTACGAATTCCATCTTTACCATAAGTAAAATCTTTAGGAGCTGCAAGAGGTTTCTCTAACATTCCTACATAACGCACCAGTTTTCCATTTTCTCCTAACAATAATGTCATCGTACGATTTTCATCAACTTTTATGTCATTTTTTACTGTTGGATCTTTTTCTTTATCTGGCAACGTCAAATCCATGGATTGAGGTTTAGACAACGTAGTGGTAAGCATAAAGAACGTGATCAATAAGAAAGCCAAATCTACCATGGCAGTTAAATCTACCTTTGAGTTTTGTTTTTTACTTCTTACTTTACCACCTTTTCCGCCTCCACCGTCGCCGGTATTTAATTCAGCCATTTTAGTGTGTCTTTTTTAATTAAAAATTCTTTCCTCTTAAACCTGTAACCAAATTAAAGCTATTGATTTTTTGATCTTGCAAAATATCCATCACTTGTTTGATTTCAGGGAATTGCTCCTTAGCATCTCCTTTTATTGCAAATTGCAATTCTTTGTCATTAATCTCAATGTTTGCTTTACGAGAATACAGAACCCAGTCTTTCAACTGGTTATCCAAAGAATCTTTAGGAATTCCAGGTTGTTTTGCTTTGTTTCTGTCTGCCGATTTCATATCCAAAATTGATTTTAAATTTTGAATTGGCACACCAAAACTTTCCATTAACGCAAATTTCTCTGTATCCTCTGCCGAAAATTCCATATTGTATTTTTGAGCCATCAATTCAAGAGCTTTTTTACGGACATCTCTTCCTTTTAAGTCAAAGAACACAGCAGTTTTTCCATCTACCTTACCAATTGTCAGAGTAGACAAATCCGTCGCTGGCAATTTTGTTTGCACAGTAGATTGCGGTGTATCAACTGGTAATACTTCAGGTACTTTAGCAGTGGCAGTCAAAATAAAGAACGTTAGCAAAAGAAACGCAACATCACACATCGCTGTCATATCAGTCGATGTGGACTTTTTTTTCATTTTTATTTTAGCCATTATTTATGTCTATTATTTTGATAAAAAAATTATCAAAAATTAATTATTGTCTCAAACTACCTCTGAAATGTCTGTAAGTATTAACGATTGTAGTACCTGCCTCATCAATAGAGTAAGTCAAATCATCAATTTTAGACGTAAAGAAGTTGTAAGCAACGATTGCAGTAATAGAAGTAGAGATACCTGTAGCCGTGTTAATCAAAGCCTCAGAGATACCAACTGCAAGAGCAGCCTGGTCTGGTGTACCAGCAGTAGCCAAAGCTGCGAACGCTTTAATCATACCCGATACAGTTCCCAATAATCCACCAAGTGTTCCCAAAGATACCAAAGAAGAAATAATAGTCATATTTTTTTCCAACATTGGCATTTCAAGAGAAGTAACCTCTTCAATTTCTTTGTGAATTACTTCAGAAGCCTCTTCACTGTTGAATCCTTCTTTTTTAACATCTTGGTATTTAACTAATGCTGATTTAATAGCATTTGCAACAGAACCTTGTTGTTTGTCACATGAAGCAATAGCACCATCAATGTCTCCTGATTTGATACTTACTTGGATTGCTTTCATAAATTTATCTAAATTCCCTTTTCCAGCAGCTTTTGCGATAACAAAAAATCTTTCAATAGAAAACACAATAACCATTAATAACATACCTAATAATACAGGAACAATCATACCTCCTTTATATACTGTACCTAATAAGTTTAATGGATGACCTTTTTCTGGATCTTGCCCTTCAAAGTTTGATGGATCACCCATAATCTGTGACCATATCAATATCCCTACAATGATGCATAATGCAATAATAATCCCTGAAACCATTCCTCCTCCATTTGAAGTGCTTTCTTTTTTAACTTTAACGTTTGCCATTTTTTTTAAATTTTAAATATTTATTTTAGTTTTAATAAACTTGTATAGGAGCAAATTTAATTTTTTAGTTGAAATAAAAAAACTTTTTTTTAAGTAATCTTACAATTTATTTTCCTCCAAAAACATAACTACAACGTTTTTTAAGAATTATCAAACATTTTATTTAACAATTCATCCTTAATAATCCCAAAAAAAAACAATTTTAAGCATTCTGAATATTTTTATTCAAAAAAGAACTGCGGATTCAAAAACAGATAAATCTATCAAATACATAATTATTTGTGATTTTTTTTTACGGAAAATACTTGATTACACATTTAAAAAAAAATTAATAACTTAGCGATAGACTTTAATATCCAATTGAGAAATGAGTAAAAAAGAAAACTTTATCCAGTTAATAAACGAGGGCTATCTATCACAAGGAGAAAGCATAACACTTGGAGGCGCTATCCTTGACGGAGAGGCAATACCTGATACATTCGTCAAAATTCCACTGAAGACCTTAAACAGACACGGCTTGATTGCCGGAGCTACCGGAACAGGAAAAACAAAAACGATCCAAGTTCTTTCTGAACAGTTATCCTCATTTGGTATTCCGGTGCTGATGATGGACATAAAAGGTGATTTTAGCGGTGTTGCGAAGGAAGGTGAAGAAAAAGACTTTATAAAGGAACGCCACGCAAAATTGAATATCCCTTATTCTATATCCAGTTTCCCTGTAGAACTACTATCACTTTCCAAACAAGAGGGAGTTCGCCTTAGATCTACTGTTTCCGAATTCGGACCTGTTCTTTTCTCAAGAATTTTAGATTTAAATGACACTCAAGCCGGAGTTGTTTCAATCATATTCAAATACTGTGATGATAACAAAATGCCGTTATTGGATTTAAAAGACATTAAAAAAGTCATCAATTATATTACGGATGAAGGAAAAGATGAAATCGAAGAAAGCTACGGTAAAATATCAACCTCTACTACAGGAACCATTTTAAGAAAGATAATCGAATTAGAACAACAAGGCGGTGACTTATTTTTCGGTGAATTATCCTTTGAGATTGATGACTTATTTCGTCTTGATGAAAATGGAAAAGGATACATTAATATAATACGACTGACAGACATTCAAGACAAACCTAAATTATTCTCAACTTTTATGTTGAGTTTGTTAGCGGAGATATACCAACAAATGCCTGAAAAAGGAGATGCTGACCAACCCGAATTGGTTATTTTTATTGATGAAGCCCATTTGATTTTTAATGAAGCCAGCAAAGCATTATTGGAACAAATAGAAACTATTGTGAAATTAATTCGTTCCAAAGGAATTGGTGTTTATTTTATCACTCAAAACCCAATGGACGTCCCAAGTGGCGTTTTGGCGCAGCTAGGATTGAAAATCCAGCACGCTCTAAGAGCTTTTACCGCCAATGACAGGCAGGCTATCAAACAATCTGCAGATAATTATCCGACAACCGAATTTTACAAAACTGATGAAGTTCTAACCAGTCTGGGAATTGGAGAGGCTTTTGTTACAGCATTAAGCGAAAAAGGAATTCCAACTCCGCTTGTAGCAACAATGATGCGTGCTCCTATGAGCAGAATGGATATTTTGACCGATGCCGAAATCGAAGAAATTAATTCCAATTCAAAATTAGTCAAAAAATACAGCGAGGTTCTTGATCGTGAAAGTGCTTATGAAATGCTTACTAAAAAAATAGAATCGGCTCAAGAAACAGCAACAGCTCCAGAAGAGAAAAAACAGGAAAGCAATGAACCAAGCACTGCAAGTGTCGTAACAAAATCGGTTTTAAAAGTTGTCACCAGTGCCACTTTTATAAGAGGTGCCTTTGGAATACTGTCTAAAATGTTTAAAAAATAAGCAATCCTCAATACCAATATCAAAAGAAGTAAGAAATCCAAATAGCAGAAATCACTATTTTTGGCCAAAAAACAAAAACATGAAAGCATATGCTACAATAGGCTTATTAATATTATCAAATATTTTTATGACACTGGCCTGGTATGGACATCTTAAGTTCAAAGAATTAAAATGGTTTGAAAATACAGGATTAATAACCATTGTACTGATTAGTTGGGGACTGGCTTTGTTTGAATATTGTTTCCAAGTTCCCGCTAACCGAATAGGATACGAAGGTAATGGCGGGCCATTTTCACTCCTGCAACTCAAAGTAATTCAAGAGGTTATTACATTGGTCATTTTTGTATTGTTCTCATTGTTATTTTTCAAAAATGAAACTTTAAAATGGAATCATTTTGTTGGTTTTTTATGTTTGGTTTTGGCCGTCTATTTTATATTTAAAAAATAATTCGCAATGAAAAACATTTTCAAACTTTTTACTATCGCATTGCTTTTGGCTAGTTGCACACCAAAGCCGGAAACTAAAAATTTAACTTATGTCAAATTAGAAATTGTTAAGACTGAAAAAGATTTTGAAAAATTTGTTGCCGAAAAAGGAATCGCTGAAGGTTTTTATCAATTTGCAGATTCAAACGCAGTTATCAAGAGAGAGCATGATACTTTAATCATCGGCAAAGTCAACATTAAAAATTATTATCTGAACTCAAAAAACAAAAATGCAACCGTAACCTGGTCTCCGGATGCGGTAACCGTTTCAGATGCCGGAGACATGGCTTCCAGTTACGGCAAGTATGCCTGGACTTTTAAAGATGCTTCCGGAAAGGAACAGGTGTCAAAAGGTGTTTTTCATACGGTCTGGAAAAAACAAAAAGACGGTTCCTGGAAATACATTTGGGATTAATATTTTTTTTTCTGAGGGTAAAAAACCAGCTTTGTGGAAGACTGCATAATTTCCTTTTTATTCAATTTCATTTTTCTGAATTTTCCAGCGTTATATAATTCTGCCTGATCCGCATAATGCTCACTGAATGGATTACCGGATTGTCCGGTCGGCAGAATTCCCTGGCTGTTTTCAATATCAGAAAAGTCAATTATTCTTCGGCTTGAAGGACCTCCTTTTACTTTGTAATTGCCATCATCAACAAAATCAAAAAACTGATTATTTATTACTTCATTAGAACCTGAAATTTCAAAAGGACCAACATTAAAAAAAGGTCTGAACAGCGCTAATTTTCCAATTGGATGCTGGTATTCTACTGAATGTACTTTTTCCCACTTCCAGTCAGAAGGAAGATTTCCTAATTGTTTTTCCAAAGCTCCTATTGCTTCATTAAACGATTTTATCAAAATCTGACTTCTTGTTTCTTTTATATTTTTGGTTCTAATATCATCCCACCAAAGTGAATTTTCATTGGCAATTTGCCTTGCTGTAATTTGTTTCATAATATGCGTTCCTAAAAACTGCTTGAATGCTTCATCACCTAATTCGTCCTGGAAAGTATTTTTTAAATATAAATAAATCCATTTGTTGTAAATTGTGGGAGCCGCATCATTCAAATTATTGGATCCATCCCATGATTTTAAAATATGTACCGCTTCATTTTGTGTTTTTGAAAGCGATTTTAAATCTAAATTCATGATTAATTTTTTCACAACATCCGGAGCAACTGCTGATTTATTATCAACAATCATTTCACCTGCTGTATTACTGTCCCAATCGGATTTTGAATCCAGAATTTGTGTAATTCTTTTTGCTCTGTCCTCCGGAAGATAATATCCAGGATATGCAAAACCATCAATAGCTTCCGGCTGATTGTTTGCAGAATATACGTAATTCCAGTTCGGGTTTATTGCTGAAGGATTTTTTGAAAAATCCAAATATTCCAAACTGTCATCTTTACCGCTTGCACCATCAAGTATAAAGTTTGTATTCACACCATTAGTGTGTTTGTACAATTTTCCTGTGGCCCACCAGCCAACATTTCCTTTGGCATCACCATACATCACATTCAGTCCCGGCGCAGCAATAAGTCCAACTCCTTTTTGAAAATCATTCATGGATTTAGCATGAGAAATGGCATAAATAGCCTCAATGCTATGAATTGGCTGTTGAGTATAAATCCAGGACATTGCTACAGGCTTATTGCTTTTTAAACCGCTCAATAAATCATTCATAACAGGACCGTGCTGACTTACTTTTACATTCAAAACAACATCTGATGAGTCTTTTACTTTTATTGTTTTCTTTCTGATTACATAGTCCTGAAACCCATTTTTAGTTTTGTATTGATTTTTATTTTCAGGATTGTTTTCTTCCTCATAAAAATCGACATCATCATTTTCAAACATTGTCAGACCATAAGCATAATCGCGATTATGTCCCAATAGAGGAAACGGTGCACCTGCCAGATAACATCCGTACAATTCAAAATCGGGAGTTTCTATATGAACCTCATACCAAGTTCCCGGTTGCGAAAAACCAATATGTGGATCATTGGCAAAAATTACTTTTTTATTCTTTGTTTTTGGAGGAGCAATAACCCAGCTATTACTTCCAACGAAAGGCGATACCGGAGACTGATCTAAAAGAGATGCAATTGACCGGGCTATTGCTTCATATTCCTGAGAATTTTGCTTTGAATTTTTTATTTTAGTGGTATTAAAACTTCCATCAACACCAAAATCTTTAAGGTAATCCATTCCATATTTGTTACGAATGTCTGTAAGCAAGGGATCTGTTTTTTGAGCCATCGCAAAACTAAAAGACATGTATCCAAATATATTATACACATCCTGAATCGTGAATTTTTGTTTTTTAACCCCTAAAAGCTGGAATTCCACCGGAGTCACACCTTCGTCAAGATATTGATTAATTCCGTCCAAATAAGACATAGTTAATTGGTATGCCTGACTTTTTTTATCCAGATTTCTAATTGCTTTTTCAGAGGCTTCTTCAATTCCTAAGCCTGCAAAAAACTTATCATTCTTCAAGGCAACCGAGCCAAATATTTCAGACAGACGCCCTGGCACAATACGTCTCAGTAATTCCATCTGCCATAATCTTTCCTGTGCATGTACATATCCCAGTGCAACCATAGCATCTTTTGAATTTTCGGCATAAATATGCGGTACTCCAAACTCATCAAAATAAACTGTAGTCTCTTTTTTGATATTTTTCAAATAAACTTCACCTTCATATTGCGGCTTTTGATAAGATCTGTAAATTAAAAATGCGCCGACTAAAACTATCAGCAAAAAAACAAAAACAAATACGGCTCTTTTTAGGTTTCTCATCAGAAGCAATTTTAATAGACTTTATCAAACTTATGTAAAAATCAACACATTTTATATACCATCTTTAAAAAGCACATTTAAAAAAGGGTGTTTTTTTATCAAATACAAATAAATACAATAATAATAAATTTTAGCAATATTGTTAATTTTTTATTGTAAAACAAAGAATTAATGTCTTAAATGTTAAAATTTACCATTCAAATTGAGATTTTTACAATTTATTTCACCCGATTAATTATCAGTTCATTATATTTGTTAAAACATAAAAAACATGAAGAATATTTCAAAAGAAACCATTTCACAAATGGATAAGATTGAAAAATTAAATTTAATTAATTCATGCACTGGTTTTAAATCCGCCAATTTGATAGCCACAAAATCTATTGAAGGCAATACTAATGTTGCTATTTTCAGCAGTGTCACCCATTTAGGAAGCAGTCCTTCATTAATAGGTTTTATTATACGTCCAACTACTGTTCCAAGAGATACTTATAAAAACATCATGGAAACGGGATATTTCACGGTGAACCATATTACAATTGACATGATCGCCGATGCTCATCATACCTCTGCCAATTATGACCCTGAAATCTCTGAATTTGAAAAAACCAATCTGGAAGAAGAATACAAAGAGGGTTTTAGTATTCCTTTTGTAAAAGGAAGTCCGGTACAGCTTTACTGTAAATTTGTAAATGAATACATCATCAAGGAAAATGACACTATCCATATTATAGCTTCAATTGAACATATTTTTTACGATGAAGAGCTGGAACATAAAGACGGCTGGCTTCAATTGGACAAAGGAAACATAGTCGCCCTGAATGGTGTAGACGGTTATTTTTTACCCAAACTAATTGATCGATTTCAGTATGCCCAACAAAATATTCCAACAAAATCATTTAGAAAAGACAAGGAATAAAATTACTAAACTAAAAAAGGGGAACAGCAACAACTATTCCCCTTTTTTTTATTTTCCTAAAATTCCTGTTTTTAAAATCTGTCCAAAATTATACATATCTACATAAGAAGTATAAAGTGGAACCGGTGCAAGACGAATTACATTGGGCTCTCGCCAATCTGTAATTACACCGTTTTTCATTAAATAATTAAACAAGCTGCGTCCTTCTCCATGAAAAAAAACAGATAACTGACATGCTCTTTCCAATGGATCAGCAGGTGTTATAATTTCAAAAGAACCCGCTACTTCTTTACTGATTTCGTTCAGAATAAATTCTAAATACGAAGTTATTTTATCTCTCTTTAGCATTAACTGATCCATTCCGACTTCGTCAAACATTTCAACGGAAGCCAAATAAGGTGCCAGCGAAAGTATAGGCAAATTGCTTATTTGCCATCCTGCTGCTCCCTGAACCGGGTCAAAAACAGGCTCCATCTTAAATCGGCGCTCCTTGTTATGTCCCCACCAGCCTGCAAATCGTGGCAATTCTTTATTGCCGTGGTGTTTTTCATGGACAAAGCAACCGGAAGCATTCCCTGGTCCTGAATTCATATATTTATAGCTGCACCACGCCGCGAAATCAACATTCCAATCGTGCAGTTCCAATTTGATATTGCCGGCAGCATGAGCCAAATCCCAACCAACGTAAGCTCCTTGTTTATGCCCTGCTTCGGTTATGGTTTTCATATCAAAAACCTGACCTGTATAATAATTGACCCCTCCTATTAAAACCAAAGCCAACTCCTCTCCTACTTCTGCAATTTTTGCCAGTATATCCTCCAGCCTGATGTTATGCTCTCCTTCACGACGCTTAACTTCGACAATAACATCCTCTGGTTTGTAACCATGGAAATTTACCTGGCTCTGAAACATATATTGATCGGAAGGAAAAGCTTTCTCTTCACAAATAATTTTGTAACGCTTTACTGTTGGCCTGTAAAATGAAACCATTAACAAATGAAGATTCACCGTTAATGTGTTCATTACAGTGACTTCAGAAGGTAAAGCACCTACTAATTTACTCAATGGATTAGCAAAACGCTCCTGATAATCCCACCAAGGTTTCTCAGCATAAAAATGTCCTTCAACAGCTAGATTTGCCCAATCGTTCATTACTTCATCGACATATTTTTTGGTCCTTTTTGGCTGTAATCCCAAAGAGTTTCCTGTAAAATAAATGACTTTTTTATCATTAACTTTTGGAAAAATAAATTCTTCCTGATATTTATTCAAATGATCCTCCTTGTCGAGCTGCTGCGCAAATTCTAAAGTATTTTTGAAATCCATTTTTTCATTATTTAGTGGCGTAAAAATAGAAAAAGATAATTGAGAAAGACATCAGAACAAATAAAAATCTCAAATTATGGGTAATAAAAAGATTATTTGATAAAAATCAAACCTGTTTAAGTAAGTTTTTTAAATTAAAAACAACAAGTACTTTTTGCTCTGAAATATCATAATGCAGTATAAAACAAAAAAGCATCCGCTCGTGACGGATGCTTTTTTGTTATGAAAATTCAGTCTGTTTAAGACTTCATATTCGAAACTTTGTATGTTTTTCCGTCACCGGTGTCCTGAACCACTTTAGTAAGGCTTTCCGGAGTCTGAACAGTTTTGTCAAAAGTTACAGTAGCCAGTTTTTTATCAAAATCTACTTTGGCTTCCTGCACACCGTCAAGTGCTGTTAATTCTTCCTGAATAGTTTTGGCACAACCTATAGCGCAGGTCATTCCCTCAATATTAAAACTTGCAGTTTGCAGATTTGCAGCAACAATTTCCTTTTTAACTTTTGGAGCTGTTGCTTCAGTTGAAGCCGTTTCTGTTTTCACTTCAGCTTTGGAGTCTTTACAGCCTGCAAAAAGCAATCCTGAAAGCGCTATAACTGCGATTGATTTTGTAAAATTCATTATGTTGTTCTTTTTGATTAATTTAGTTTCTTCTGATTGTTTGCAAAATTAATGAAAAAAGAAACTGAAGTTTTTAAAATTTTCACATTTTTGTATCAAAATACCGTATATAATGACAAAGCAATTGAAATGGGTTTATTTATTGGTTCTATCCTTAATTTGGGGAAGTTCTTTTATATTGATTAAAAAAGGACTGATTGGATTAACCGCCTATCAACTGGGATCATTGCGGATTATTTTCGCAGCCCTTTTTCTCCTTTTGATTGGGGCTAAAAGTCTGCTCAAAATTCCGTATCATCAATGGAAATATATTGCACTTACTTCACTGTTCGGGACATTTATTCCGGCTTATCTTTTTGCCATAGCCGAGACGCAGATTGACAGTTCGATAACCGCTATTTTAAATTCATTAACGCCTCTTAATACTCTTATTTTGGGTGCTGCTTTTTTTGGAATTACGTTTCGAAGAAGTCAGATTTGGGGTGTAATTATTGGGCTTGTAGGTTGCCTTCTTTTGGTCTATAATGGGGCGGTCAATCATCCTGAGCAAAATTATTATTACTCCATTTTAGTTTTGATAGCTTCTCTTTGCTATGCTACAAATGTCAATTTAATTAAAAGATATTTATCAGATTTGACTTCATTAAGCATTACAACAGGGAATTTTTTAATATTACTTTTTCCTGCTTTGGGAATTTTGTTTTTTACAGATTTTTTTGAGGTTGTACAGGTAGAAAAAGTACAGCATTCCCTTTGGTATATATTAATTTTGGGAG
>Ga0208398_100664_pt1 | contig 18934 bp, 13 predicted proteins | sample LakWasMe79_HOW10_2_FD_183905 | JGI IMG/M metagenome (GOLD analysis project Ga0208398, IMG submission 183905) | Freshwater sediment methanotrophic microbial communities from Lake Washington under simulated oxygen tension - Sediment Metagenome... | ecosystem: Environmental > Aquatic > Freshwater >...
GGGTGAGCGATGAACTGGAAGAGCTCATCGACAAGAAGAGGATTGAGCTTGCTTCAACGCTGAAGATCATCCCTACGCGCTCTGATGTCGTGCGATACGCCTTGGAACAGTACTTGGGCAAATCTCTACTGGAATCGGACGCTGATCGTCGGACTACTGAAGGAAAGAAGCCCACAAAGAAGTTGGCCAAGTAACGAGTAGCACTGGCATTCAAGTACCCATAGAGATTCTTTCAGCCACCAGCAAACTGCCTTCATTTTTGGTCAAGCTCCCGTCAGTGGCAATACCGGTTTGCCTCTCAAGGTCACTTCAAGGCGACTGGTTTCGGCGGCAGTGGGCCAGTTCCCGACATTCGTTAATGACTGCTTTGGAGCAGCGAAACGTTTTGACGTCACCAAAACAGATACCTGACAATCATCGCGGACTCCTTCGTGCCCATTGCGGTCAGCCATGAAGGTCAAAAGAGGCCATTCATCGCATGACCCGAGCAGTCAGAGCGGATCGAAGACTGGCATGCAACGTTGAATCCCTTCGTGATTGCCAAGCATAGAGGTAGCCGTAGCTAAGACTGCGTGTTCGTTCTAGCCCAATGAAGATTGACCAACTGCCTTCGACAATCCTGAGCAAGCTAGGCTATTGCGCGATTTTGCCCTTCATCTGCACGCAGCTCATTACTCAGCCAATTTACCAATCGCGTGGTTTCAGAACGCTCTGCAGATTGCGGGTCAACCCAAATTGTGAGTCTGTGAGGCCCTTCGATAAAGCCAAAGGGCGCTACCAAGGTTCCACTGCTGAGATCATCTTGAACCAGCATGCGCGGCACGTTGGCGATTCCCAAGCCGCAGCGTGCTGCTTGAATCAGCAGGTAAAAATGCGGAAAACCTTCGTCGAGCTTCAACTGCGCAATCTGGGGGTCATAACATTGACGCCATTCCGACCACGCGTTCTTCCGTGTGCTGCTATAGATCAGCCGGGCGCGCTGCAAGTCTTCAGTCGTGCGTATCTTGAGTGTCCTCAGGTATTCGGGTGAACACACCGGGCCCACCCATTCACTGCAGATGTCTGTTCGGATGACATCCTTCGGTGGCTCTTGCGTCGACAGGCGAATGGCGACGCTGACCTTGTCACTAGAGAAGTCGAGCGGCCCCGATGTCATGTGATATTCCAGGGCAACATCCTGATTTTTTTGCTGGAAGTGGGTCAGTCGCGGCAGCACCCAATACATCATGATGGAGGTTGAGCAGGCAAGTTTCAACGGCCCAGGCTTTAGCTCATCGATGCTGCTCTGGATTGCAGCGAAACCACGCCTTAAACCTTCTGCAAGGCGCTGGCCTTCCGGCGTTGGATCCGCACCTTGGCCTGTTCGACGAAGCAGCGATACCTTGAATGCTTCTTCGAGCATTCGGACCTGCCGACTCACCGCGCCATGGGTGACGGACAGTTCGTCTGCGGCGGCGCTGAAACTGCAAAGTCGTGCAGTGGCCTCAAAGGCGCGGAGCGCGTTTAAAGATACGCGTCGAGTACCCATGCACGCTCTCCTTCAAAAAAATGGTGGCTCGAAGCAGCTAACCATGATGTGAGTTTATCTCACATCTTAGAAAATTTATATCGCTTGATCCCCTGTGCTCGCATACCTAAGATTGCACCCATCAGATAGCTTAAGTAACAAGTGACTGGCAGTTGCCAGGATAGAAATTCAGAGGATTCATGACCACTACGACTGCCACTGCCCGATCCGAATTCACCGCTCGCTATTTCGTTGAGAGTTCACTTCCCCCTGAGAAAATCGCACAGGTGATTGCGGGCGAGCAATCCAGTGGCACCTTCTTGGCGTTGCCCGGAGAGACAGCACAGCTCAAGGAACGCTCCCGCGCCCGTGTGACAAATATCCATTCACTGCCACCCGCCTTGGAGCCATCGTTGCCTAGCAGCTATGTCGAACGGCGCGGCAGCAATGGCGTATACCACCGCGCGGAAATCGAGATTGCTTTCCCCATCGCCAACGTCGGTCCGAACTTGCCGGTACTGCTTGCAACCCTTGCCGGCAACCTGTTCGAGCTCGGTGAAGTCACAGGTCTTCGCGTGCTGGATGTGGACATACCAACGGACTATGCGAGTCAATTCCCAGGGCCCGCATTCGGCATCGACGGCACGCGCCGCTTGTCTGGCGTTCATGGCCGCCCCATGATCGGCACCATCGTCAAGCCCAGTATCGGACTCACAGCAGAGCAGACCGCGGCTATGGTTGACGATCTTTGCAGTGCTGGCATTGACTTCATCAAGGACGATGAACTGATCGCCAATCCGCCGTATGAACCGTTTGATCGGCGTGTTGCCGCGGTGATGCGCGTGCTGCACAAGCACGCCGACCGTCTGGGACGCATGCCGATGTACGCATTCAATATCTCGGGTTCGATCGATGACATGTTGCGCCAGCACGATACGGTACAAAAGGCAGGCGGAACCTGCGTGATGGTGAGCGTGAACTGGGCGGGATTCGCAGGCGTTGAACACTTGCGGCGCCACTCCCTATTGCCAATCCACGGCCATCGCAACGGCTGGGGCAGTCTGACGCGTCATCCTGCGCTTGGCTTCAGCTTTGAAGCGTACCAAAAGCTCTGGCGCCTGGCTGGTGTCGATCATCTTCACGTCAACGGCTTGCGCAGCAAGTTTTGGGAATCGGATGAGTCGGTGCTGCGCTCCGCGCGTGCCTGCCTCTCACCGTTTGCTGGCGTTGCGCCGGTGATGCCGGTGTTTTCATCGGGGCAATGGGCGGGTCAAGCGCCGGATCTGTTCCGGCAGTTGCAATCCACGGATCTGATGCATCTTGCCGGTGGCGGCATCATCGGCCACCCGGATGGAATTCACGCTGGTGTAGCCAGCATGCGAGAAGGCTGGGAGGCTGCGGCTGGCGGCGAAGACCTCGACACTTATGCCAAAACTCACGCTGCGCTGGGACGTGCCCTTTCTCACTTCGGACGGATGTGAACATGGACGCCACGCCACAGCTGCGCTTAGCTTTCTACGGCGACGACTTCACCGGCTCTACTGACGCGCTGGAAGTTCTCACATTTGCCGGACTGCGTTGCGCACTGTTTCTCAAGCCACCCAGCGTCGAGACGCTGGCTGCGCTGGGCCCGTTTGATGCCATAGGCGTCGCAGGAGACAGCCGCAGCATGTCGCCCGAAGAGATGGGGCAAAACTTGCCGCAAACGCTGCGTGCGCTGGCGGCGCTGCCAGTGCCCTTGGTGCACTACAAGGTGTGTTCCACATTCGACAGCTCTGCCACGGTTGGAAGCATTGGCCGTGTCATGGATTTGGCACGGGAAGCCTTTGGCGCCAGTCCGATTCCCATTGTTGCGGCAACGCCTGCGTTAGGCCGTTACTGTGTTTTCGGCAACCTGTTTGCACGCTCCGGCACTGACAATTTGGTGCACAGGCTGGATCGACATCCAATTATGAGCCGCCATCCGACTACGCCGATGTCTGAAGCGGATCTGGCCTTGCACTTGGCAACGCAAACCCATCAGACACTTGCCAAGTTCACACTCCCCCTGTACGACGCAGGCCGCCCTGCCATGGATAGCGAGTTGGCGCGTATCGCCGTAGATGAGCCGGGCGGCATTGTCTTCGATGGCGCAAGCACAGATCATTTGACGGAAATCGGACGTCAGCTGGAGCGCCTGAGCGCTGATCGCTCGGGCCCTCTGTTCTGTGTCGGCTCATCGGGGCTGGAATACGCGATGACCCAATGGTGGCGCGAGATTGGTAGGACAGCGACGGGGGACACCGCGCACTATGGAAGCTTCGAGGCTGTGCCCCAAGTGCTCGCCGTGTCTGGCAGCGCTTCGCCCCTGAGCAGAATGCAAGTCGACGCAGCCATCGAGCATGGATTTTTCGATTTGGCGGTGGATGCCTCCAGCCTGGTCGACGATGCGCGCTGGAATGCTGAGTTGGAGAGGCTGCACGGTGAAGCCGTGACGGCATTGCGCGCTGGCCACAGCGTCATGGTCCACACGGCCCGTGGGCCCGACGATGAACGCATTGGCGCAATGACATCCATGCTGATGGCGCAAGGCATGAGCAAGAACACTGCCAAGCATGTCGGCGGACGAACACTGGCACAGCGCCTCGGTCACTTTGTCGATGGCGTATTGCGCACGGTACGCATCCAACGCTTGCTTGTGTCAGGCGGCGATACATCAAGCCATGTCACCCAGCACCTGGCGCCAGACGCACTGATGGTTGTCGCCCGCTTGGCGCCCGGCGCGCCATTGTGCCGCGTGCTGTCAAAGCAGCCGCATCTCGCTCACATGCAAATTGCACTAAAGGGTGGGCAGATGGGCCAACCCGATTATTTCGTCAAAGCACTGTGCGGTAGCAACGCATAGAAATCACATTTTTTTCAACACCAACAGGAGACAACACCATGAAAGAAATCTCACGCCGCCACGTATTGCTGGGCGCCGTCGCCGCAGCGGCCACCCCGGCATTGATCATGCCGAAGTTCGCGCACGCCGCTGAATTCAATCTAAAGTTCGGCACCAATCTGCCAGCCAACCATCCGCTGAATATTCGTGCCAACGAAGCAGCTGAGCGCATCTTGAAGGACACAGAGGGACGGGTTCAAATCAATGTGTTCCCCAACAATCAGCTCGGCAACGATTCCGACATGCTGTCACAGTTGCGTGCGGGGGCCATCGACTTCTTCACGGTCTCCGGCGTCAATGTACTTTCCCAAATGGTTCCGGTATCGTCGATCTACGGGCTTGGCTTTGCTTTCCCCAACGACAATGCGGTGCACCAAGCATTGGACGGTGACCTAGGCAAATACTTGCGCGGTGAGTTCGCCAAGGTAGGCCTGTTGGCCATGGACAATATCTGGAGTTCGGGTTTCCGCCAGATCACCAACGGCGTAAAACCGATCGCTACACCCGCTGATCTCAAGAATTTGAAGATCAGAGTGCCGGTGAGCCCGCTATGGACATCCCTGTTCCAGCATCTTGGCGCGGCCCCCGCTTCCATCAACTTCGCCGAGGTGTACTCGTCGCTGCAGACCAAGGTGGTCGATGGCCAGGAAAACCCACTGTCCATCATCTCGATCGCCAAGCTCTACGAAGTGCAGAAGTATTGCTCTATGACGAATCACATGTGGGATGGCTTCTGGTGCATGAGCAGCCAGAAGGCATGGAATCGCTTGCCAGAGAAGCTGCGTCCCGTCGTCGCGCAGCACCTCAACCGCTCCGGTCTAGACGTGCGCGCCGACGTTGCAAAGCTCAATGCGTCGCTGCAAACCGATTTGCAGGCCAAGGGAATGGTTTTCAACGCGACCGATTCGGCACCGTTCCGTGCCGCGCTGTCGAAGTCAGGCTTTTATACCGAGTGGCGGAAAAAATACGGCGAAGAGGCTTGGGCCACGCTGGAGAAGTACACCGGGAAGCTGGGCTAAGCAATGCACAGCGCACACATAGACGCGGCGGCTGAGCTGCCGCGAGACGCCATTAGCGCCGGCGCGGCGCGCATACAGCGCGCGCTCGCGGTCTGCCTGTCCGTGCCGGTTGCGTTGCTCGTCGCGGCGGAAATCACCGTGTTACTAGCCGGCGTGGTCGGTCGCTACGTTTTCCACACGCCGCTCATTTGGTCCGATGAACTTGCATCGATCCTGTTTCTTTGGCTGGCAATGCTTGGGTCTGCCGTGGCTTTTGAAAGAGGCGAGCACATGCGGATGACCGCCGTGGTCGGCAAGCTCTCTCCCTCCACGCGCGCGTTCGTCGATGTCCTGGCTAACGTTGCCGCCCTGGTATTCCTGTTGCTGGTGCTGCCCTATGCGTTCGAGTACGCGCATGAGGAAGCCATCATCAGGACGCCAGCACTCGATATTCCGAATAGTTGGCGGGTGGCTGCAATGGCTGTAGGTTTCAGCATGATGGCACTGCTTTCCGTGTTGCGCTTGGCCCAAGTTGCGGATCGAAAGACCGTTGGAAAGGCGTTAGCTCTGGCTGCGGTCCTGGTGCTTGGCATGTGGATGCTGCAACCGGTTTTCCAAAACCTCGGCAATTTGAACCTGGTAGTCTTTTTCGTCGTTGTGGTCGCAGCCTGCGTCTTCGCCGGCGTGCCGATTGCATTTGCATTCGCACTGGCAACGCTAGGCTACATGAGCCTGACCACTTCGATGCCGCTCATGATCGTAGTCGGCCGCATGGACGAGGGGATGAGTCACCTCATTTTGTTGTCGGTGCCGCTGTTCGTATTCTTAGGACAGTTGATCGAGATGACCGGCATGGCGCGCGCCATGGTGGCCTTCCTGGCGAGTTTGTTGGGCCATGTGCGCGGAGGCCTGCACTATGTGCTGGTTGGCGCCATGTACCTAGTATCCGGCATTTCCGGTTCCAAGGCCGCTGACATGGCTGCAGTCGCTCCAGTGCTGTTTCCAGAGATGAAAAAGCGCGGTGCCAAGGAGGGTGACCTGGTCGCGCTTCTGGCGGCAACCGGTGCCCAGACCGAAACCATACCGCCGAGCATTGTGCTGATTACGATCGGTTCGGTAACGGGAGTGTCGATTTCGGCCCTGTTCACTGGTGGCATGCTGCCCGGCGTAGTGCTAGCCATTGGACTCATTGGCGTGGTGTTCTGGCGCTATCGCAACGAGGATCTGTCGCAGGTCGTGCGGGCGAACCGGAGCCAGATCGCAAAGGCCCTGGTGGTTGCAGTACCAGCGATTGCTCTGCCATTTATCATTCGCGCGGCGGTAGTCGGCGGTGTTGCGACAGCAACCGAGGTGTCGACGATCGGCATCGTCTACGCCGTCGCAGCCGGGCTTTTCATCTATCGTCAGTTCGACTTCCGCCGAGTATTCCCGATGTTGGTGGAGACAGCCAGCCTTTCAGGTGCGATCCTTTTGATCATCGGCGCTGCCACTGCGATGGCCTGGGGTCTTACCCAATCCGGTTTCTCGAACACGCTCGCCACCATGATGCGCTCTCTGCCAGGAGGCGCGGCAGGCTTCATGGCCGTATCGGTGTTTGCCTTCATTATTCTCGGCAGCGTGCTGGAAGGAATACCAGCGATCGTGCTCTTCGGGCCGTTGGTATTTCCCATCGCTCGCTCCATGGGTATCCATGAAGTGCATTACGCGATGGTGGTCATTCTTGCGATGGGCATTGGCCTTTTTGCACCGCCCTTTGGCGTTGGCTATTACGCCGCATGCGCCATCTCAAAAATTCACCCGGACGAAGGAATCCGTCCCATCGTCGGATACATCATCGCCATGGTTGTGGGATTGATCGTTGTCGCGGCAGTGCCCTGGATTTCCATCGGCTTTCTTTGACATAGGAGAACAAAATGCAAGTACATAGCAATACGGATCGCGTGGCCGTTGTGGTTGGCGGCGCCATGGGCATCGGAGCAGAAGTGAGTCGGCGCCTTGGTGCGGCAGGCTATACGGTAGTCATCGCCGATCGCGACATGAAAGCCGCGAAGGCATTCGTCGAGGAATTGACGGCAGCGGGGCTGCGTGCCGAAGTGCAGGAAATTGACGCCAGCGATGTCGCATTAGTCTCGAATGCCTTTGCCGAAATTGACCGCCGGCATTCACGCTGCGATGTATTGGTGAACTGCGCCGGTATCGCAAAGGTTTTTCCCTTCCTGGAATTTCCACTCGACAATTTTGTTGCAACGTTGAATGTCAACGTCGTTGGCACGCTGCTGTGTGCCCAGCATGCGGCCCGACTGATGTCGAAGAATAAATGGGGGCGCATTGTGAACTTGGCGTCGGTTGCTGGCCAGCGTGCTGTGGGCACGGGTCGCACTGCCTACGGCACCTCAAAAGCCGCCGTCATTGCGCTGACGCGGCAGATGGCCGTGGAACTCGCCGAGCACGGCATTACAGCAAATACCGTATCTCCTGGACCGGTTGACACGCCGATGACGCGCGTGCTCCACACCGACCAGTTCCGCAAGGAATATACCCACGCGATCCCAATGGCTCGCTATGGCTCGACCGCAGAAGTCGCCGCGGCCGTGATGTATTTCGTGGGTGATGAGGCGGGGTACAGCACGGGGGTCGATTTGGCCGTGGATGGCGGGTTTTTAGCTGCGGGAGCACGGAAGCTGGTGTAGGTCGCATTTGTGTTCATCCTGATTGGATGGTAAAGCGTATTCAACAACAGGGACTTTCATGCACCGTAAACGCAATGCCAAGATCGTGGCGACCCTCGGACCCGCCAGCACAGACCGGGCAACCATCCAAGCTCTGTTTGAAGCCGGCGCCGATGTATTTCGTTTGAACTTCAGCCACGGCACCCATGCGGACCACAAGAAGCGGCTGGACACCATTCGTGAGATTGAGCGTGAAGCCGGGCGCCCCATCGGCGTTCTGCTGGATTTGCAGGGTCCCAAGCTGCGACTTGACACCTTTGCCAATGGCCACGTCGTTCTGAAGGAGGGGGACAGTTTCCGTCTGGACCTGAACCGCGAAGAGCCCGGCGACCAAACGCGAGCGCCCATGCCGCACCCTGAAATCTTCTCTGCACTGGAGGTCGGCACCGACCTGTTGGTGGACGATGGCCGGGTACGCCTGCGTGTTGAACGTTTTGGTCCCGACTTTGCAGAAACCAGGGTGATTGCAGGTGGCGCCGTGTCTGACCGCAAAGGCGTCAATGTGCCAGGTGTGGTGCTGCCCTTGTCTGCGCTGACCGAAAAGGACCGGGCAGATTTGACTTATGGCCTGACCCTAGGCATCGACTGGATAGCCCTGTCTTTTGTTCAACGACCAGAAGACATCGTGGAAATCAAGTCCATCGTCAAGGGACGCGCCGGCATTGTGGCTAAGCTGGAAAAGCCCGCGGCCATCATCAGCCTAGAGGCCATAGTGGCCGAGAGTGACGCCATCATGGTGGCGCGCGGAGACCTGGGTGTGGAGATGCCACCGGAGCAGGTGCCAGCCATCCAGAAGCGCATCGTGCGCGCCTGCCGCAAGGCCGGCAAGCCAGTGATTGTGGCCACCCAGATGCTGGAGTCCATGGTCAGTGCGCCGGTGCCTACCCGCGCGGAAGCCTCCGATGTTGCCACTGCCATCTACGATGGTGCGGACGCGGTCATGTTGTCGGCGGAGTCCGCCTCCGGCAAGTACCCCATGGAAGCCGTGACCATGATGGACTCCATCATTGCGCAGACCGAAAGCGATCCCTACTACCGGGAATCCATAAATGCGTCTGAGACCCTGCGCAGCCCCGTGCCTTCGGACGCGATCGGCGTGGCGGTGCGGGGTGTTGCGGATCTTCTAAAGGTGGCCGCCGTGGTGGCGTACACCAGTTCAGGATATTCAGCCTTGCGCATGGCCCGTGAGCGGCCGCAGGCCCCAATCCTGGGTATGACCCCGCGTCTGGCAGTAGCGCGCCAACTGGCCCTTGCCTGGGGCGTGTACCCGGTTCTGTGTCATGAGGTGATGGACGTACTGGAGATGAGCGACTGGGCATGCATGACGGCCAAGAAGGAAGGCCTGGGTCAGGTCGGTCAGACCATCGTGATTTCCGCAGGTGTTCCCTTTGGTACTTCGGGCACCACCAACCTGATGCGTATTGCCCAAATCGTTTGACCGGAAAGATATATGGCTTTGATTCAGCAAGTTCGTGACTTTGAAATTCTCGACTCCCGTGGCAATCCGACGTTGGGCGCTGAAGTCATTTTGGATAACGGCGCACGCGGATTCGCGGCATCCCCCTGAGGTGCATCGACTGGAACACTCGAGGCATCGGAGTTGCGGGATGACGACTCTCATCGTTATCTTAGCGAGGGAGTTCAGAACGGCAACCAGTCGCTCGCATTACACAACCTAAGGACCGTTCAGGGCCAGCTGCAGACTTTGGCGAGTGACCGGTAACTGGAAACTCATCTGTGTTAGCCGCCCGCCTGGCTGACGCCTTCAGACTTCTGCCGCGGGGGGAACCAGTGACGACTGTCTCTCCCCAGCCAGGACCGGTCGCTCACACTATGACCTGAAAGCCTGCGGTTCGCTGCTGCGCGAAACGTCGTACCCGTGGCCTTTTAGTTCTGCACAACGCGTTACGTAAATGACATTCCGCGAGACTGACAAAGTCGCCGCTGAAACTCATCCACATGTTCTTTCGGCGCAACCTTGCCTATAAGGGGCGCCGGTTTCTGGTCCGTGTTAGTCAAGCGATGTGAATATTCAAGGAGTTGACCAATTGCTTGCTCAGCACTGTTGCAGTCGAGAGGTCCGGCTTGATCTCGTATAGAGCGATAGATGTGGCCATCTCGACAAGAACGCTATTTTAGTTCTTGCAATTATCGACCAAGCCGCTTCTTCTCGAGGTTACTTAGAAATCTGCCCTTCATATGAGCTTTATATCCACCCCGCTTTTCCGAAACCATAAAGGTTATGGATTCCGCAAGCATGCCTTTCACCTTCTCTTCTTCTGCAGGTCGAAGCCTGCCCAGCATGAAAATTTGAAAGAGCTTTGTAAAAATCAGTTCCGAGACGAATCTATTTCGACTATTGTCCCGCAGCAGGCGGTCCATGCGACCCGTCCAATTCGGAAGACGCAAATCAACGACTAGAAAAACGTCTAGAACCTTTTGCACAGTTGTTTTCGCTGACGAAATGTGCCTTTCGATGACGGTTTGCAGCTTCGCTGTACCCAGCGACTCCATCGCCAATGACACGATGACATTTGGAATAACAAGCTTTCGCATGTAGCTGGCCATCCCGGGATTGTCATTCGGAAGCATCCGTTTGAGTAATTTTGAAACAGGATCGTCACGGTCTACGGACTCCAACGTAGCGCTGTTCGTCTCGTTATGCAGCGACGATAAGACCTCTATCAAGAACGTACACCACCCTTGTGTGAATTCGTCATAAGCAACTTCTTTCAGGTACACATTTCCTACGAGTTCAGAATTTCGCAATATCGAAGAGGCAATACCTAGCGCGCTCAGATACTTTCCCACTGCGGTCTGGGAATGTCTGGTCCTTTCATTGGTGTAGAACATGTCAGGACCCAGCTGCTCGTCAACGGACTCAAGAATGGCATTGCGAGCTTCTGCACTGGGCCTCTCTGCAGTAAACCTTCTGAACTCCGTCTCCTGACCAGATATCGGCGTCGGCGCCGTTCTGATGCGATCAAAATCTTTAAGATCGCGAGTAAGGGATGCGTCAATAGCAAAGACCCGCAGGACTTCAACTGCTGCCTGAAGAACCTCAGCTTGGTCCCGATGGCGTCCCGTGTAATAGTCAAGCTCCTCTCCAAAGTCTAGGAAGTACTCCTTTGACAGGGCTTTTTTCAGCAGGAGGTGGTTCTCATGAAGACGTGTGGACAAGAAGAACGCGCGGATTGCTTCGAACATGAATACAACGTCTCCGCCCACATCCAAAAGGATGCCCTTTGCTTTCAAGTCGCTAAGGAAAGGTGCCGTGGAAGATGGAAGCCCCTTAGATTGAAAGTACTCAACAGTAAATTTTTCCAGTGCGAGAGCATCAATTCGCTTTAGGCCGGTCGTATGTAAATGTTCTGCAAGTGCTGCGAGAAAGTGCCGCTTTATTGTGGAGTCGATGCGCGACCGATCTTTGGTCTCGCTAAGTTTTTCCATCACTCCATCAATGAGGGCATCCAGAATCTCCGCTTGGTTTACCGGGGAAAATTGAGTTTGCTTCTCCCTTATCCACAACAACGCGGAGATGAGAAAAGGCGACCTTGGGATATTGAGGCGATTAAGCAGTGAAAGGACCTCGTCAACCTTTGTCGACACCTCTTCTGCTGCCTCGCCGAACCACTTCTCAGTCAGTAGACGCGTTTCTTTTCGGCCGAACGGGTGCATATAGAACACATCGCAGGCGCTCGATAACCGCGGCACCTGATCAGGAGAAAGAGAATAGTCCACGTCCTCGAGCATCGTAAAAAAGAAGCGGCACGTGTTGTATAGCTCACAGAAATCTCGGACGGCACGAGTCTGCTTCATCCGATGCTCTTGAACGTTGTCAAAACATACTGTGAATGACCCGTCTCTTAGCAATTGAACAACTTCACTCTTTCTGTACACGCCGCCAGAGAAGCCAACAATAGATTCGACAATCGAAGCCACTGTTTCGAGGGATCCATCCAAATTTACATATGCCGAGAATGCGGGGACGTCTATTCCCCCTGCCTCAAGGAGTTGTTGGCAAATTCTGTGCACCAACGTAGACTTTCCGCTATCTTTAGCGCCGACAAAAATGACATCCTTTCTTAAGGAAAGTACATCCTTTAATGACGTGAATAATCCAGACTCACCGTTCCTTGCAGTCTCAATCTTTCTTGCCGAGATCCGGCTCAATAGCGGATCCACAAAGATTGACTTGAGGTTCTTTGGGGCGACGTCTGACACTAGCGCGGGGAGGAGGCGGGAGTCGCCCGCCTGTTGGACGGCTTCTATATACTCCGCCGATGGCAGTACGGCAAATTGGCCATCACCTCGGTCACCCATCCGTACAAACTCAGCCACTCCCCCCGGGCCTATTCTGGGCGCCAAGTCGAATGATTGGCGAGCTTCGACATACTCCCGGCCCGCAATCTTCCATTTTCGTTCTTGATGACGGTACTCGATAATGCAGTAGCCGTTGAAATAGTCTCGATGTTGATATAAGCAACCGGCATTACTCGCAAAGTAATTGCTCGACGCCCCGACTGAAAACGTTACGTCAGGGTCATGATTATGGCCATGAAAAAATCCGTCGAAATGAAGGAGGAGTTGGCGACGGATTGCCTGAGCTTCTTTAGGTGTGAGCCAATCGGTGGGGTGGTGCGCGAGCGCAAACTTCACATCTGCATGGGTTAGTGCTTCGACCAGTTCGTCGGTCTGTTTACGACCAATTCGTAGATGCCCATAGTCGCCATCTGCGCTAGCGCCGGTCGCGTGCCAAGCGGAATTAAACGCTGCGATTCCGACTTTCAAGCCATTTATGTTCAGTACATAGGCTCTGTAGTGATTGTTGGTTAGGACGCAAAAATCTTGGCATCCAAGGCGATCAACGAGCGCGTTAAACCCTTCGAGGCCTGTTTTGATCGAACTACTGATTGCTTCGGTCAGGTAGCGCGTCACATCTTCGTCAGTGTTGAGGCTGCGTTGGGCACCCCCCACCATTGGCGACTGTTCCCTGAGATTCACATCGTGATTTCCCGGGACAAGGACTAGTTGGCTAGGTTGAATTGCTGCGGCATCCAGCAATGGCACGATGAACTCGTCAATAGCCATTTGAATGCTCGTATCACTGTATCCACCCTTTGCGATGAGATCGCCTGTAAAGAGTACGAGGTCGCACGGTCCGTCTTTTGCCACCGATGCTCGTATGTCAGTAAATAGCGACTTTAGAACGATCCTTTGATCGCGCAAACTATCTTTGTCTAGGTGTAGATCAGAAAAATGGAGGATTCGGATTGGACTGTTCAACTTGCGCTCCGAGCGGGCTTGTTCATGTGACTGGCTTTGTCACATTGTGACATTTAATCGCAATCAAGCCCGTAGCCTTGCACAAGCTATGGCCAGTGGGCCGATGATCGCAGTAGCTCGAACATTCGTCACTCGGAATGACGCCGGTCGCCATGGCCAACGTCTGCGTCTTGGCAGTCAGCGTCAGCGCGCTCGACGACGCCCACCGGCTGCAGGCGGAAGTTCACCATGGGCAGCTTTGCGGCGTCTCAGCACTGTTCAATGCGTCCAAGGGGCTGCGCACCGCGCTGCCACACATCCGCAGCTCGTGGGCGTAGATCATGATCGTTGCCAAATCCGCGTGGCCCAAGAGTTCCTGCACGGTGCAGATGTAGCTGGGGTCGGGCCGTCCCAGTCCATCCATCTTCCGATGGCGTCTCCTAATCGTCGCGGTCCCAAACGTCTCGGACGCTCCTCCACTCTGCCATTTGGGCCTCGTCAAACATGAAGCGGCCGGTTACCTCAACCTCGGTTCCCGGCTCAGCGTGCGGAAAGAACTTTTCCAGCGATGCCGACAGGAACGCAGCGTTTTCCTCCACGAACCAGCGTAAAGACAGGAAGTCGTGGGTAACGCGTAGGAAGTGCTGCTCTGCGATACGGAAAACGCCAGCCGAGAAGTCCTCTGCGTCCCGCGAAATCTGAAATGCCCAGGTGCCGTCGAACAGAGCCACCGCATGGACGCCGGCCTGGCGGAACAGCTCCTTTGCGTGCATCACGTCGACCACCACAAAGATGAGCACCTCCCGCTGGATGAACGCTAGCGTGTTGCCAGTGTCCAGCGTCAGCGTGAAGGGCAACATGTGCCACCAAGTCGAGTCCGGCGTGGGATGCACCATCAGGCGCCCCTTACCCAAGAACGGCAACAGCAACTCATCCAGAACGGCTGTCTCCCGCCCTTGCTCGAGGCGTGCAACCTGGACTGCGATGTACCACAGGCCTGTCTCAGGCTCCGCCATGGCAGTGCCGTTCAGCATGGCTTGGCGGATGCAGTTGTTCATCACGCCCTCGAAGTTCGCCTCCTCCACAAGGAGCTCGGTTCGCCTGACGTTGGGCGCACCCCGGAAGTTATCAGCACCGTCGTTCCCATAAAAGTCGGCGAGCGCCTGCAGCTGGCTTACCTGACGCTGGGGCCGTTTACGCTTCGTGCGAGAAGACTTAACCTCGATGGGCACTGGGTCAGGGCCGCCCATTGCACACACGTCGCCGTGGCGAATGATGTTGGTGATGTCGGCGAGCAGAACCGGCACACCGGCCCTGATACCACTGCAGAGCACGCGGTACTCGCGGGCGAAGCCCTTCTTCCCCGTCATGAAGCCGGGTTGCTGCTTGGCCTCGTACTTCTCGTCAAACATGAGGTGCTTCAGCGCGTACTTAGACTGGTACGTGAAGGCAATGCCATCGCCGAAGCAGCGGAGCAAGAACATGACCTGGTGGAGGTCGTCGACTCGGTCGTCGATGGCGGCCGTCAGTGCCTTGACCGCAACGGCGCGATCCTTCTGCAGCCTCGACTTGGCCTTCATCCGGGTCAGCCGATGACGCGCACGCTTCAGCCGCAGGACGCGACGCTCGACGCTCAGGACTGCCCGTATCAGCTGTCGCTGCAGTTCGTGCAGCGGGCCCAGCTCCTTCGAGTCCCGCTGAAGGCCCTTGAGCTGCAGTGACAGACCGCGGAACAGCTCCTGATACCTCGGGAAGCGCATGGCTTAGTATTTCTTGGCTCCGGCCACCAATTCGAGGTAGTACCACTTTCTGACCATCTTTTCGAACTCGGCCATCTCATCGCCACCATGCTTCGCGCGAGCCGCCTCACCTGCGTCCAGCGCGGCCAGGAGCGTGGGCTGCTGAAGCTTCTTGAGACCGTTGATGAAACGGGTCCTGGCCCGAAACATCGTTCGCACGACGTCCGGCGGCGACGGGTCTCGGAGCTCCTTATCGTCCTCGTCTTCCTGGCCTTCTTTGCCCTTCTTGCCGTTCTTAGGTTCTTTGTCCTCCAGGTACACCAACTTTCCCCAGTCAACCTTTTCCTCCTTCGGCTCTTCCGGCTCCTTCGGCTTCTCTGCTGGCGACTCTTGAGGTTGCGCGGCGGGCTTCGACTCTTTCGGCACGGCCGGGGGCTTTGACGCCTCCTCCATGACACGGTCGAACAGCTCCGGATACTCATATGGCCGGCCCACCTCTCCGACGGTCTCCAGAACCCGCCAGACTTCCGTGGGGATGGCGTCCAGTTCCTCCTTCGTCACCTCCAACGCAACGAGCTTGGTCAGCAGCTCTGGCGTCAGGTGGGGAAGGGCCAGCTCAACGTCGACGTAGCCAGACAAGCCACGGCCCTCCAGGACGCGTTTCACAGCCTTCTGGAAATCGTTGCTCGACAGGTTGTACTTCTGGCGAAACTCCTGCTTGACGGCATCAAAGACTGGCGACTTTTCCCAGGTGCTTCTTGGAGGCAGCGCCTTTGCGAGCTCAACAAGCTTCTCCCGCGAGAGCTTCGACGTGAATGAGCCCTGCTGGTACTCATAGACGAGCGCGCCCACGTAGTTGTCGAAGTCCTCGGTGGCAGCAAACAGTCGTTTGAGGCCTGCCTCCAATGTGCCGAGGTTGATATGGGAGACCTCCTGGAGGTGGAGCTCTTTTTCGTTCGACCGTCGATATCTGAACGTCTGCCCTTGGCTGTCGAAGGCATCCAGCTCCCTGATGGCACCCTCAATGGGCTCCAGGCGCTCGCGTAGCGTCGAATCTGTCTTGTCGCAGACCCTGAACAGCTCATCGAGCAGCGGGGCGAGCTTGTGGTCCCTCAGCACAGTTCTGTTCACGTCAATGTCGCGAACCTCGGCCAAGCGAGCGATTTGGCGTTTCAGGAAGAGCTCAATGTGGTGCCGAGCGCTGAAACAAATGGGATAGACCAGCGCATCCATGTAGGCGCCAACATCACCATCGTCCACGAGGTCCTCGAAAGAGCCTACCGATTCTTTTGGGCGCGGGGGCTCGATGGCTGTGCGAAGCAGCGCCATCGCGGCCTGGGCGAAGCCGAGCACATAGGCGTGGTCACCCAACTGGCCCCCATTCGTACCGACGCATGCGTTCAAGAACGGGTTGGGTCCGTCGCTAAAGAGAGGCTCGTGAGCTGTCGGCGAAGTCTCGGGTTCTGTCATCGGTTTCGAGCAAAGTTATGGAGGCAACAGGCGGCCGCAGGTAGATTATCTGACGTCAGCCAACGCGGGGGCAGGCTGTATGGCTTTACCGCTCTTTTTTGTGCTGTCCAGCATGTCTGCTTCCGCTGCATTTCTGCTGTCCATCGTACTCGCCGGGTGAGCCTTCTTTGAATGTCCGCTACCAGCTCATGCATCCGAGTTGCTGGAAGCCCGCCTTGGGTCGACTGCTGGGATGACTTGGGGGCCACTTGCAGTCTTTCCCTAGTGACCGCTATGGAGTTCGCAATTGGTAGACTGCGTCGGGGGAACGCTAGAGTGCGGCAAGCCCCTCTGGTATGAAGATGACATTCAATTAACTTGCATGCGCACCAACAAAATTGCAATATTTGCCTTGGGTTTCCTGCTAGTTGCTGGGCGCACACTGGCAAATGACACCACTGCCCGGGTCGGCGCCGGCGGCATTGTTCCACTTAAAAGCTCGCAGATCCGCATGGTGTCCGAACTCCTTGAGGTATCGACAAAGTCTATTCGCGTCAAGTACATATTCCTCAATGAGGATTCAGCCGATGTTCGGACGACCGTCGCATTCCCGATGCCGTCTTATGGATGGACCAGTGGTGACAGTGCCCTCGAGGGAAACGTAGGCCCGCTCAAGACGTTTAAGCATTTGGTCAATGGTGTACCAGTGCTAACTCAAATTGAGCGAAAGGCCGTCGTCAGTGGTCGCAACATCACTGACCAACTGCGAAAAATTGGACTAACTGACAACCAAATCTTTGTAACTTTCGGAAAATGCGTAAGTAGCAATAGCTCAGGTGTGAACTGCGGCCTGAGCAAAAGGCAACAAGCAGAGATCGAGCGTTTGATTGGCAATGGAAATGACGACCCGACCTGGAGGGTTGAGGAGACTGTCTTTTGGGATCAAGTGTTTCCTGCCGGGCAGCCAATTGAAGTCCGCCACGAGTACGCTCCTTTCGTTGGAATGAGCTATACGTCCCCATATCAGGAGAGTCCTCGCTACGCCGGCACATCTCCGGCTGACTATTTGCCTCGTGTCACACCGCTTAACCGCCCAGTGGATTCAAATGAGGCGTGTCTAGATGACGGTATAGGTCAGGCCTTGCGCAAGAAGGTTGGGACAATTGTGGAGGGGGGGACTTCGTCGGTGCAGGTGATACTCAACGACGTCGAGTACATACTTGGGACAGGGAGAAATTGGAAGGGTCCAATACAAGACTTCAAATTGAGAATTGAAAAGTCATCGCCAGACCAAATCATCTCACTTTGTTTTCCCGGAAAGCCAAGAAGAATAAGTCCCACGGTACTGGAATTTTCCCAGTCGGACTACGTACCACAAGACCGACTCATCGTGTACTTCTTTACTCTGATGAGACCTTAAAGGCAAGTGATTCGGAGGGCCCGAAATCTGGACGCTAAAGATCGCCTTGTACCGACCGTCCAAAGCTTCCCTTTGGGCAGGATCGTTTCCGATTGGTGGCTTCGTGCATTCACATTAGGTCTAAGGAGTACCCGTGCGCTTTGGACTGTTGCTTGAGGAGTTTCTCACGGATGGTCGCGTCATCGTAACGAACAGCTCTGCTGATGCCTACTCCCCTGGAGCTGAAAAGACGGCTCTCGCCATGTCCGGCGCTTTCAATATTCCGCTAGGCGTCGAGTTTACCGAACTGATCTGCAAACGACCTACAACTGACGAGCGTTGTATCGAAGAGCCCTTAATTTCTCAACGCGTCTCGCTTAGAGTTGTCGAAATCGATTGGTTTCGACAATTCATAACAGTTGTTCCCAATGGGCATCATGCGGCTGTACGGTTTGAAGGCGACGGGATAGAACTGGCCCGTAAGGCCCTGGCGACGGGATCGCACAGGCCCCGTCCTTGCCTGGTAAAAAATGACATAAAAACCTAAAGTGGCATTTGGCACGGACATTCTCGCGGCAGGCTCATGCGTGTCTGTGGCCCCCGGAGCGCTCTACGTTTAGCCGATGTCTGCTTCGAGGCGCTGATTTTGTACTGGCCTAATTCCGCTTTGGGTCGATTGGTGACGGCACCAGATCGAAAGAGTATTCAGAGGGGAGCCCACCAATTCTTTGCTGATGACGAGACTCTGTGCCCAATTTTGTGAGCTACTCAATTCTCGGGCCAACGCCCAAAGGTCAAATCCATGCGATGCGAAAAACCGTGGGCCAATTCTGGGCCAGTTTTGGGCCAAACTTGGGCCAGAAAGCAAAACGCCCACATGAAGTGGGCGTTTGCTGTCAGCGGAAACCGCTTACTGATTGGTTGC
>Ga0208398_100666_pt1 | contig 18914 bp, 18 predicted proteins | sample LakWasMe79_HOW10_2_FD_183905 | JGI IMG/M metagenome (GOLD analysis project Ga0208398, IMG submission 183905) | Freshwater sediment methanotrophic microbial communities from Lake Washington under simulated oxygen tension - Sediment Metagenome... | ecosystem: Environmental > Aquatic > Freshwater >...
GAAGCCCTGGCCTATGACGCATCGGTGGCCAATGACATCGCCGGCGCCTACGTCCCGGTCGGCAGCGGCAAGGTCGCTCTGACCTTTGTTGGCGCGGCGCGCAGCCTTCGCGACCAGGTGCTGCCCATCAGCTTCAAGGCCCAGGGCGAAGGTCTGAGCCAGTTGGCGGTGGGGCAGCCGGTCCTGGTGATCGTGCAGACCCGCAGCCAGGTCAACGGCGTGGCCGTACCTGCAGCGGCGTTGATGAAGAACCCTTCAAACCAGCAGATCGTCTGGATCAAGACAGCTGCTGAGCGCTTCGAGCCCCGGGTTGTAACGGTGGCTCCGCTCGACGGCGCGTCGGTGTCCATCACCGCCGGGCTCAAGGCCGGCGAGCGTGTTGTGACCGACGGCGCCGGTCTGCTCAACCAGATCCGTTAAGGAGCCACAACGATGCAACCCCTTCGCTCACTTCATTCGCTGCCCCCCAAGGGGGCGCAGGCCTCCTTTGGGGCGGTCCGGCAGGAGTTCTGATGTTCAAGTGGCTTCTCGACAGCAGCCTGTCCAATCGGCTGCTCATCATTATCGCCAGCCTCGTGCTGGTGGCGTATGGCGCGTTCACCCTGTCGCGCACGCCCGTGGACGTGTTCCCCGATCTCAACAAACCCACCGTCACCATCATGACGGAGGCCGGTGGCATGGCCGCGGAAGAGGTCGAGCAACTGATCACCTTCCCGCTGGAGACCACGATGAATGGTCTGCCCGGCGTGGAGTCGGTGCGCTCGACCTCCAGTGCCGGTCTGTCTTTCCTCTATGTCACCTTCGACTGGAGTACGGATATCTTCCGCGCCCGGCAGATGGTGTCAGAGCGTCTTGCCTCCATGGAGGAAGGCATGCCGGAAGGTGTCGTGCCGCGTATGGGCCCGATCAGCTCCATCATGGGCGAGATCATGCAGATCGCCATCCCCATCGACACGGCGAAGATCTCGTCGATGGCAGTGCGGGAGTATGCCGACTGGGTCTTGCGGCCGCGTTTGATGGCGGTTGCGGGAGTCGCTCAGGTGATCCCGATCGGCGGTGAGGTGCGCCAGTTCCAGGTGCAACCCAATACCGTGCGAATGTCTGAGCTGGGCATCACGCATGAGCAGCTCGAAGCTGCGCTGAAGGGCTTCTCGTCCAATACCTCTGGTGGTTTCCTGGAACTCAATGGCCGCGAATACCTGATCCGAAATCTGGGCCGAACATCCAACCTCGACGATCTGAAGAACCTGGCCCTGAGTGCCCGAAACGGGCAACCCATCCTTTTGCGCCAGCTCGCTGAGGTCACTTTCGCTCCAGCCCTCAAGCGCGGCGATGCCGGTTATGAAGGCAAGCCGGCCGTGATCCTGGGCATACAGAAGCAGCCCACCGCCGACACCATTGCGCTGACACGCGCCATCGAGACGGCGCTTGACGAGATGAAACGCTCGCTGCCGGCCGGCATGGACACACCCAAGGTCACCTTCAGACAGGCCAGCTTCATTGAGGCCTCGATCACCACCTTGCAAGGCAAGCTGATCGGTGCCTCGGCATTTGTTGCCGTGATCCTGCTGCTGTTCCTGGGCAATCTGCGCACCACCATCATCGCCCTGGTGGCCATTCCCGTGTCGATCTTCATCACGGCCCTGGTGTTCAAGTATTTTGGGCTCTCGATCAACACCATGACCTTGGGCGGGCTGGCGATTGCCATCGGCGGACTGGTGGACGACGCGGTTGTGGGCATCGAGAACGTGATGCGCCGGCTCAAGGAGGACCGGATCAAGCATCCCGAACACCGCTTGAATCCGCTGGAAGTGGTTGCCATGGCCACCATGGAGGTGCGCTCGGCCATTCTCTATGCGACGGTGATCATCGTGCTCGTGTTCGTGCCGCTGTTTGCGCTGCCGGGCATGGAGGGCCGCTTGTTCGTGCCGCTGGGCATCGCCTTCATCGTCTCGACCTTGGCCAGCCTGATCGTGTCAGTGACCGTGACGCCGGTACTGAGCCTGTACCTGCTGCCGCGTATGAAGTCGCTGGACCATGGCGACACCAAGGTGCTGGCCTGGCTGAAGGCTCGCTACCGCGGTGGGCTGCAAGCCACCTTGAACCGCCCCAAGGCGGCCATCGTGGCTGGCAGCGTGGCAGTGCTGGCGGCCGCCGCGGCCGTGCCCTTCTTCCCGACCACCTTCCTGCCGCCGTTCAACGAGGGCACCTTGCTGGTGGGCCTGCGGCTGAACCCCGGCGTGACGCTGGCCGAGAGTTCAGCCCTGGCCCGTCAGGCCGAGGTGCTGATCAAGCAAGTGCCGGAGGTGACCCACGTGGGCCGGCGCAGCGGACGAGCAGAACTGGACGAGCACGCCGAGGGCGTGCACGTCAGCGAACTGGACGTGGGCCTGAAGCCCAGCAGCGAGATCACGCGCTCGATGGATGAGATCAATGCCGACATCCGCTCGCGCCTGGTCAATCTGCCGGCCGCCATCGGCATCGGCCAGCCGATCTCGCACCGCATCGACCACATGCTCTCGGGCGTGCGCTCACAGATTGCGATCAAGATCTTTGGTGAAGACCTGGATACGCTGCGTGGACAAGCCGATGTCCTGCGCGCCCGTTTGGCCACCATCCCCGGCGTGGCAGATCTGGAGATCGAGAAGCAGGTGCTGGCGCCACAGATCAAGGTGCGCATCGACTATGCAGCGGCCGCGCGCTATGGTGTGCCGGCACCGCAGATTCTGAGCACGCTGCAAGCCCTGGTCGAGGGCGAGAAGGTGACGCAGATCGTCGAAGGCAGCCGGCGCTTCGCCCTGGTCGTGCGACTGCCGGAGAGCGCACGCTCGGTGGAAGGATTAGCGCAGATTCTGATCGAGACGCCCAAGGGCAGCGTGCCGCTGTCCAAGCTGGCCACGATCGAAGACGGCGACGGGCCCAACCAGGTCAGCCGCGACGACGGCAAGCGCCGCATCGTGCTGTCGGCCAATGCCCAGGGCCGCGCGCTGTCGGACATCGTGGCCGACATCCGCGCCGCGGTCGCCGAGACCAAGCTGCCCGAGGGCTACTTCGTGACCCTCGGCGGCCAGTTCAAGGCGCAAGAGGAGGCCTCGCGCCTGGTCGGTCTGCTGTCCATCGTCTCGGCCGTACTGATGTTCGTGGTGCTGTTCAGCCGCTACAAGAGCACTCGCTTGGCGCTGCTGATCATGGCCAATATCCCGCTGGCGCTGGTCGGTGCCGTACTGGGTCTGGGCCTGTCGGGCCAGCCGCTGTCGGTGGCGGCGCTGGTGGGCTTCATCACCCTGGCCGGCATCTCGGTGCGCAACGGCATACTGAAGGTCAGCCACTACATCAACCTGATGCGCTTCGAGGGCGAGAATTTCGACCACAAGATGATTGTGCGAGGCTCGATCGAGAGGCTGAGTCCGGTGCTGATGACTGCCCTGGTGACGGCCTTCGCCCTGGCACCCCTGCTATTCGAGGCCGAGCGACCTGGTACCGAGATCCTGCATCCTGTGGCGGTGGTGATCTTCTCCGGTCTGATCAGCTCCACCCTGCTGGATACCTTCCTGACCCCGGCCATGTTCTGGCTGTTCGGCCGCCGCGACGTCGAGCGTCTGATGGACGACCGCAATGCCGATGCCTTCTGATTTTCAAACGAGAGGTCCCATGATGATGAAGAAACTCCTGATCGCCAGCGCTCTGCTGGCCTTGGCCGGCACCGGTTTCGCAGCCGAGACCCATGGCCATGATGCCGCCCCGCTACACGGCGGCGTGATGGCCGAGGCCGCCCACCTGGAACTGGAGCTGGTGGCCAAAGCCGATGTCGTCAGCCTGTATGTGCGTGACCACGGCAAGCCTGTCAGCCTGCAGGGTGCAAGCGCCAAGCTGACCCTGCTCAGCGGCACTGAGAAGAGCGAAGTCCACCTGGTGCCGGCAGGTGACAAGTTGGAAGCCAAGGGCAGCTTCAAGGTGGGCGCCGGCACCAAGGCCATCGCGACGGTTACGCTCGCCGGCAAGAAGCCGGCCAATGTCCGCTTCGCCTTGAAGTGACCAGGCAACTCTCGACGTCAAGCGACTGATCGAACGAGGCGAGCATGGCATCCGACTTCGAGCACATGAGCGCATCGCACGGTGGGTTCGTTTCGTTCTGGCTGGCGGCTGTGGCAGCGATGGGCGTCGCTGCCTTGTGCTGGGTGTTTTACCTGGGCTATCAGGACTGGCGCCGGAAGCGGCTGCGCCGGGGCGAACGCAGGCAAAAGCGAACTGCAACCAGACGGAGAAGGAAGCCACCATGACAAGCGCTCCGACCGCGGTGCAAACACCCGGGTTCTGGACTCCCCTCTTCACAGCATGGCTGGTGTCTCTGCTGGCCACGGCGGGTGCGCTGTTCCTGGGCGAAGTGGTAGGCATGGCGCCTTGCGTGCTGTGCTGGTACCAGCGCATTGCGATGTTCCCGCTGGTGCTGATTCTTGGCCTGGGCTTGCTCGACAGTGACCTGCGCAGCGTCCGTTACGCTTGGCCGCTGGCCTTGGCCGGCTGGGCGCTGGCGTTCTATCACTGCCTGGTCTTCTGGGGTCTGGTTACGGAGAGCCTTGTCCCGTGCGGCAAGGGCCCGTCATGTGCGGACACAGACCTGCAGGTGGCCGGTCTTGTGCCGATCCCGTTGCTCTCGCTGGTGGCCTTCACCGGTGTCTTGCTGCTACTGGGAGCGGCTGTCAGAAGGAGAGAAAAAGCATGAGCAGGAAATGGATCGTTCTATCCACAATCATTGCGGTCGCGCTGGCCTTTGCAGCAGGCCTGATGGTCTTCAAAAATCGATCGGGGCAGGAGCTTGCCAAGTCGGTTCAGACGCACAGCGAGGCGCTGATCCGACCACACGCCGCGGTATACGGCAATCCAGCGGCCAAGGTCACCATTGTCGAGTTCCTGGATCCAGCCTGCGAAACCTGCCGGGCCTTCTACCCCATCGTCAAAAGCATCGTCAACCAGAGCTTCGGCAATGTGCGGCTCGTGGTTCGGTATGCACCGCTACACCGGGGCTCGGACACGGCTGTGAAGATCCTTGAGGCAGTTCGGTTGCAGGGCAAGTATTGGGAAGCCGTCGAGAAGGCCATGGCCTTCCAACCCCAGTGGGCCTCACACGATAGTCCACAACCTGAGGTGATCTGGGAGTTGATCGCAGACATCGGGCTCGACATGGCCAAGGCCAAGGCCGATGCCAGTGGTCCCGCAGTTGCGCAGATCCTAAAGCAGGACATCACCGACATGCAAACATTGAAGGTGGACCGCACCCCCGGGTTCTTTGTCAACGGCACGCCGCTGCGTGACTTCGGGGCGGAGCAACTGAAGTCGCTCGTCGCGCAGGAGCTTTCAAAAGTCGGCGCGCCCGCGCAGCCATGATCGCAGCAGGAGCCTCTGGATCCGGGGGGCTTGTGCGGACCTTCACCGGGGCTACGAGTCGAAATCGACATTTCCAGTCTAGAATCGAAATCATGCGTCGATGGGTGTTCGCTTTCCTGCTGCTTGTCGTGCCATTCCAGTTGGTCTGGGGCGCGGCGACCCCGTACTGCGCGCACGAAGCCAGCGTCTCGGCAAAGAAGCACTTCGGCCACCACGAGCACAAGCATCAGGCCGGCGGCGAGGTCGTCTCGGCCACCGACGATGCTGCTGACAACAGGGGTGCCTATCACGCGGACTGCGAGAGCTGCCATCTGGGCTGTTCCGCGTTCATACCTGCGGCAATCCCCACTGTTGGGGCGTTACCTCATAGCAGAACCATGGGACGAGCAGAGCCACGCTACGCCTCCCACATCCCGGCCTGCCCCCAGCGGCCGGATCGAGCTCATCCCGCTCCTGCCGTGCGATTCGGCGGCGGCGTGGTAGTGGTTTCGCTCGCAGACTGACTGACGACTTCTCCCACATCGCCTCGAAACGCTTCTGTCGTGAGACCAGAAGGATGATTCGATGCAATTCCCTCCCATGGTGCTGGCCTTCGTGCTGGCTGCCTCGACCCTAACCGCGCATGCGCAGACCGCTGCAGGCCCCGGCCCGCTGACACTGCCCGAGGCGCTGCGCATGGCCGAAATCGCCAGTCCTGCCGTGCGGACCCGAGAAGCCCAGTTGGCGGCGGCGGAAGGCTCCCGTCGCGAAGCCGGTGCGCTACTCTTCAACAACCCGGAATTCAGCGTCGAGCGCACGCGGCGCCGTGCCACAGCGCCCGACGGCAGTACCCGCGAGTGGGGCCTGGGCATCGCTCAGCCGATCGAGATCGGCGGACAGCAGGCGCGCCGCCGCGAGGTCGCATCCGCGTCGCTGGAGGCCTTGCGTGCCGAGATCGAAGATGCGCGGCGCCAGGCCCGCGCCGAGGCGTCCCTGCGATTCCACGCAGTACTCGCCGCTCAGCGGCGACTGCAACTCGAACAACGTTCGGTGGAGCTGTTCGACGCGACTGCGAAGGCCGTTGCCAAGCGCCGCAGCGCGGGCGAGGACACCCGCCTGGATGCCAACCTCGCCCTGATCGAAACCGAACGCGCTCGCAACTCGCTGGCGGTATCGCAGGAGCATCTGCAGGACACCAAGGCCGAACTGGCCACCGCCCTGCAGCTGCCACCGTCCGCCATGGTGGATGTGGTCGGTGAACTCGGCGCGCCAAGTGGGGCGGCGCTACCGTACGGCCTCGATCAACTCCTGGCATCGGCGCAGTCCTTGCCCAGGCAACGTGCCCTGGCGGCACGCGAAGACGCCGCAAGGGCAAGGGTCGGAGTCGAACGGGCCAGCCGCTACCCGGACGTGACGATCGGCCTGAATGTCGGCCGCGAGGGTGCTGGCGATGGCCGCGAGCGCGTCACGACGCTGTCGCTATCCGTGCCGCTGCCGCTGTTCAAACGCAATGACGCGGCCATCGGCCAGGCCTTGAGCGATGCGACGCAGGCAGAGATCGAACGTGCCGCCGCAACGCGTGACGGCCTGGCCCAGGTGCGGCGACTCTGGAGTCGCCTCGACAGCCAGCGTGAGCGCGTCGCGCGAATGCAGCGTTCCATGGTCGCTGTATCGGCCGACAACCAGCAGCTCGCCGCGAAATCGAGACAAGCCGGGCAGATTGGTCTGCTCGATCTGTTGCTCGTCAACCGCCAGGCCCTCGATGCCGAACGCGACTTGAACGACGCGCTGGCCGAATTTCACATCACCCGAATTGAACTCGAAAATGCGGCCGGCTGGTCGCAGGAAGGAATCGCACGATGATCACGCTGCAAGACGACGCGGGGCGTTCGAAGCGCCTGACCGGCCTGGCGACATACGTCGCTCTGTCGCTGGCGGTTGCTCTCTCGCTCGCCGCCTGCGGCAAGGGCGGCGCTAAGGACGACCATGCGGCCGAAGGCGACAAGCATGCCGAGCATGCGGGCGAAAAAAAGGGCGAAGAAGGACACGCTGAAGACGCCGAGGAACTGACCCTCACGAGCGAGGAGGCGGGACGCGCCGGCGTGAAGGTCGAGGCAATCAAGGCTGAGGCGCTTGGCGAGACGATCCAGGTGACCGCGACAATCCGACCCGACCAGGATCGTCTGGCCCGCGTCGCGCCGCGCATCGAAGGTCGCATCACCTCGGCCCCAGCGAAGCTGGGTGACCGCGTGCGGGCCGGGCAGGCGCTGGCCACGCTAGACAGCGTCGACGTCGCAGAGGCCCACGCCACCTGGATCCAGGCGCAGGCCGAGTTGCGCATTGCCGAGGCCGACTTCAAGCGCGCTGAGTCGCTGAACGCGGAGGAGATCATCCCGCGCAAGGACTTCCTGCGTGCTCAGGCCGACCGCGACAAAGCGACCGCCGCCGTGCGCAACGCCGCCGATCGCCTTCGTCTGCTCGGTGGCACGCAGGCGGCCAGCGGCAGCGGCGTCGCCGGTTTTGCGGTCACGGCGCCATTTGCCGGCACCGTCATCGAAAAGAAGGTGACGCTGGGCGAACTGGGCAGCCCGGGTGAATCGATGTTCACCATTGCCGATCTGAGCCGGGTATGGATCCAGGCCGATCTGCCCGAAGCCGCGCTGGCAAAGGTCCGCCTGGGTGCCAACGCCAAGGTGACGGTCCCCGCCTACCCCGGTGAGACTTTCGCCGGTCGCGTCGGTCACATTGGCGCCATGCTCGACAAAGACACCCGCACCATTGCCGCCCGCATCGAGGTCGCCAACGCGGATGGCCGATTGAAGCCGGAGATGTTCGCGACCGCGACCATCGAGGCCGGCGGCGAGAAGCGCGATGTGATCAGCTTGCCGGATGCGGCCATCGTGCTGCTGGAGGGCCAGCCGACTATCTTCGTCTACGAGCAGGGTGCGTACTTGGCACGCCAGGTCGAGCCGGGTGAACGGGTCGGCGGCCGCACAGTGCTCAAGTCCGGCGTCAAGGCCGGCGACCAGGTTGTCACCGCAGGGGCCTATGCACTCAAGGCACGGAAGCTGAAATCACAGCTCGGCCACGGGCATTGAGAAGGATCACCGACCATGCTTAATGCAATTGTTGATGCCAGCCTGCGCTACAAGGTGCTGGTGCTGGTGGCGTTTGCCGTGCTCGTCGGGATGGGTGCGATGGCCTACCGCCAAGTGCCGGTAGATGCCTTCCCCGATGTCACGCCCGCACAGGTGAACATCTACACCGAGTCCCCCGGCGTCGCCGCCGAGGACATAGAGAAGCTGCTCACCGTGCCGATCGAAAGTGCGATGGCGGGCCTGGCCGACGTAGAGGTTGTCCGCTCGGTGTCGCTGTTCGGACTGTCCTACGTCGGCGTGTACTTCAAGGACAGCGTCGACATCTATTTCGCGCGCCGCCTGGTGGGCGAGAAACTGCAGGAGGTGAAGGGACGGCTGCCCGAGGGCTACGGCGACCCGGAGCTCGGCCCCAACAGCTCCGGCCTGGGCCAGGTCTTCTGGTACACGATCGAAGACGCCGACAAGAAGCTCAGCGCAATGGATCTGCGCACGCTGCAGGACTGGACGGTGCGGCTGATCCTGCGCACGGCAGCAGGTGTCGATGACGTGACGACCTGGGGCGGCCATGAGAAGCAGTACCAGGTTCAGATCGACCCGCGGCGGCTTATCAAGTACGGGCTGTCGTTCAAGGAGGTGATGGAGCGGCTGGCGGCCAACAACAAGCAGGTCGGCGGGCAGTTCCTCAACATCGGTGTCGAACAGTACCTGGTGCGCGGCCTTGGGCTGGTCAGCAACGCGGCCGACATCGGCACGATCGTCGTGGCCGAGCGCAACGGCTCGCCCGTCTATGTGCGCGACGTGGCCGATGTGAAGGAAGCCCCGGCGGTGCGCTTCGGCGCGGTCACGCGCAATGGGCAGGAAACCGTGCTGGGCATCGCGCTGGCTCGCATCAACGAAAACGCCGCGACTGTGGTGAAGGCTGTCAAAGAGAAGCTGGCTATCGCGCAGGCCGCGCTGCCCAAGGGCATCGAACTGAAGGCTGTGTACGACCGGACCGAGATCGTCAACAAGGCGCTCTCAACTTCGACCAACGCCCTCATCGAAGGCTCGATTCTGGTCGCGGTGATTCTGTTCCTGTTCCTCGGCGAGTTCAGGTCGGCCATCGTCGTGATCGTCACCCTGCCACTGGCGATGCTGTTCGCATTCATATGCATGCAGCGCGTTGGCATGTCGGCAAACCTGATGTCGCTGGCAGGCCTGGCCATTGGCATCGGGATGATGGTGGATGGCGCGGTGGTGATGGTGGAGAACGCCTTCCGGCTGCTGTCGCATGCCCGCGAGTCGGGGCGGCCGATCAACCGGACCCATGTCGTGCTCGAGGCGGCACGCGAGGTGGCCAATCCGATCGCCTTCGCTATTTTGATCATCATCGTCGTATTCCTGCCGCTGTTCTCGCTGACGGGGCTGGAAGGCAAGTTGTTCAAACCGATGGCACTGACCATCACCTTCGCGATGGCCGGTTCACTGCTGCTGTCGCTGACGCTAGTGCCCGTGTTGGCCGCGCTGATCCTCCAGCCCAAGGAGGAGAAGGACACCTGGCTGGTGCGTGGGGCAAAGAGGCTGTATCTGCCGACGCTCGACTGGGCGCTGGACCGCAAGAAGACCGTCATTGGCGTGGCGGTCGCTTTGCTGCTGGGCTCGCTCGCGCTGTTCCCACTACTCGGCAAAGAGTTCATGCCGACGCTGCAGGAAGACGCGATCATGTTTCGCGTCGTCGGTATCCCTTCCACATCGCTGGAGGAGTCGGTGCGCGTAGCCAATGTCATGGACGCAAGCCTGCGCAAGAAGTATCCGCAGGTGAACTCAGTGCTGGCCACCATCGGGCGCGCCGAGAAGGGCGAGACTGCCGACGTGAACTACATGGAAGTCCTGCTCGACATGAAGCCGAAAGACGAGTGGCCGACGAAACAGTCGTATGCAGCGCTCGGCCGTGAGATGCAGGAGTTCCTCGAAGGCGAGGTGCAAACGGCGGTCTTCGGAGCCACCCAGCCGATCCAGATGCGCGTGGAGGAACTCATCTCCGGCGTGCGTGCGACGCTGGCGTTGAAGATCTACGGCGAAGACCTGGACAAGCTCGAGGAACTGTCGGCACAGCTCAAGAGCGTGGTCGGCGGTGTGCCTGGCGTCGCAGACCTGTCGGCCGAGGCCAACAAGGGCAAGCCGCAGATGGTAATCAAGGTCGATCGGCAGGCTGCCGCGCGCTACGGCCTCAACGCCGATGACATCCTGGCCATCGTGCAGGCCGGCATCGGCGGCGAAACCGTCTCGACGCTGATCGACGGCACACGTCGCTTCGACATTTCGGTACGGCTACCAGAGGAGTTCCGCAACAGCCCTTCGGCCATCGCCGCCATTCCGATCCGCACTTCGGAGGGCGCGATCGTGCCGTTCTCGCAGGTGGCGAAGATCGAACTCGCCGAGGGCTACACCTTTGTGCGCCGCGAGGCCTTGCAGCGTTACGCCGTGCTGCAGATGGACGTGCAGGGCCGCGATGTCGATAGCTTCGTGAAGGACGCCAACGCCGCGATCCAGGCGAAGGTGAAGATGCCCACCGGCTACTGGGTGGAATGGGGTGGCGCCTTTGAGAACCAGCAGCGCGCTATGGAGCGTCTGGGACTGATCGTGCCGCTGACCATAGGCCTGATCTTCATCCTGCTGTACACGGCGTTCAACTCGGTACGCCACGCCACGCTGATCATTGCCAACGTTCCGTTCGCGATCATTGGCGGCATCATTGGGCTGTTCATCACCGGACAGTATTTGTCGGTGCCCTCGGCGATCGGCTTCATCGCAGTGTTCGGCGTGGCGATGCTCAACGGCATCGTGCTGGTCTCGTTCCTGAACGACCAGCGCAAGCACGGCCTGTCGATACGCGACGCCGTGCGTCAGGGCGCCGCGCTGCGCCTGAGGCCGGTGCTGATGACGGCCTCTGTGGCGATTCTCGGCCTCGTGCCGATGCTGATCTCTACCGGCGTCGGTGCCGAGACCCAGCGCCCGCTGGCCACCGTGGTCATCGGCGGCTTGATCACCTCGACCCTGCTAACGCTGCTGCTGCTGCCGCTGATCTACGAATGGACGGAGTCGCGCGCCGAAGCGAAGCAGCGCGCGCGTGACACGGCCGAGGAGGCCGAACAAGCGCAAGCCGTCGCATCACCGCAACCCACCCAGGAGACGCCATGAAAGAAATCAAAGCCTACGTGCATCGCAGCCGCATTGCCGACGTCATCGCGGCGCTGAAGGACAGCCCGGCCTGGGGCGGAGAGCGCGGTGGCCGGCGTCATAACCTGGCCGTCTACATCGTCAAGGGCTCGCTGCTTTCGCTTGACAGCGACGAGAAGCACTACTCGATAGACCTGGGCGACGAAGTGATCAACGAATACAAGCTGGAACTGCTGTGCGAGGACGGCGAGGTCGAAGCCCTCTCGTCAGCACTGATGACGGCGGCCAGGACCGGTCAGGCGGTCGCGGGCTGGATCACTGTCATCGATGTGGTCAGCGCGACGCCCATTCACTGAGCGCACCCGTTTTTCAACCCACCAAGGATTCACGATGAAGCACCTTCTCACGACTCTCCTGCTCGCCGCCGTCGCAACCTTGCCCGCTTTCGCGGCCGAAGACCACAAGCCCAAGCATGGTGGCATCGTTGTCGAAACCAAAGCCGGTGACATGGAGCTCGTCGCCAAGCCCGAACTGATCGTCATCCACGTCAGCGACCACGGCAAGCCCATGAAGCTCACCAGCGCGACTGGCAAAGTCACGGTGTTCAACGGCAACGACAAGACCGAGGCGTCGCTGGCGCTGGTCGGCGACAAGCTCGAAGCCAAGGGAAGCTTCAAGGTCGGCGCCGGCACCAAGGTGCTGGCGGACGTGGCGCTGAATGGCAAGCCGGCAGTCGCTGCGCGCTTCGCACTGAAGTAGACAGGCGAATTGCCACCTATGAAGGCGCCGTCGCCTCGTAGACCTGAACAGCGCCGCGCTCGAAGGGTCGCACCAAACCGCTTGAGAACAGCTGGCATGGCGCCTCACTGACTCCATCGCACTGAAAGGAACGCAGCCATGAACGTCTCACGTCGTCGCACGATACTTTTCGCCGTGAGTGGCTCCGCGCTGCTGACTACAGGCTGCATGACCAAGCCGCTTAGGCCAGCGAATGCCGACGGCACCTACTGCTTCCGAGTTGGCAAGAGCTATCGTCCAACGCTCACCTGCACACCGGCCCCGATTCCCTCCGCAACGGTCGAGGCCGATGCCAAGCGCTTCGAACCAACACCCGGCAAGTTGACCGTCTATCTGGTCCGCAACCGCTGGGGCGACACCAAGAACGTGGTGAGAGTCAGCAGCGAAGGCAAAACGACCGCCGAAACGGTGCCCGAGTCCTTCGCGCGTTGGCAACTGCCCGCCGGCAGCCACCGCCTCACAGCTACTTGGCTCGAGGGCTCGGCCGGCCTGGACATCTCCGGCGGCGCTGGGGAGGTGGTCTTCGTAGAGATGATCGGCCGGGTCTGGGCCTGGGGTAGCGACTATCGCCTCGAACTCGGCAACACCGCTGAGTCACGCCAGCGTGCGTTGCCGCTGCGGCTCGTGGCTGATCTAAGTTGACGAGCGCTGCGAGTTGAGGCCGTCGTCAGAACCTGGTGCTGAGGCCTGCCGACACGAATCCCCTCGGCGACGTACTGCCGCGTACGCCCTTGCCCGCGCTGAAGTCCAATTGCATGTTCGGGGTGAGCAGGTAGGCGATGCCGGCATCCACGATGACAGCGGCTCGTCCTCCCTTTTTCTCGGGTGATTGCAGCCCCGCGTCAACGAACAGGTTCAGCGACGCGGTCGGGTTGTAGCCGACGGTTGCTGCGAGTGTCCGCGCGAAAAGTGTTCGCCCCTCCTCGTCTTCGACCCGGGCGACGCCGATGTTCGGGTTGAGCGACCAGTCCGGTGCGAAATCCCAGTCAGCTGCCAGCCGCAGGTCTCCGCTCGTGCGACGGCTGCGAAAGCTGCCCGATCCCGATGGCGGCATGAACCGGGCAATCACGCCAAAGGAGGGCATCGTGCGGTCTGCCGGATCCGTGATCTGGTACTTTGCCCCCAGCGCAATAGGCGCGCCTCCTCTTTGGCGGAGGCCATCGCCCGAGTGCTGGAAGACATAGGAATTCGTCTCCAGCCGGAACTCCCAGTTCTGCCCAATGCCGGCACGCAACAGCAGCGGCACCATCACGCGGTGATCGAAGACGCCCTCAGCGCGCCGAAATTCCTTTTGAGCACCCACCTCAAGCTGCAAGTGACCGTGACCGACCACCTTGCTGCCGTCGGCAATGCCCGGACGGTCCGCATTGATGGGCTCTTCAGTCTCCGCCATTGCGGCAGCTGCACCGGCAAGCGCGACTGCCGCAACCACCGCATGTCTCCCGATGCTTCTGATCATGAACGTGCTCGCTGTCGGTTCGTTGAGGACGAGTGTAGTGTGCCCGCGATGCCGCCAAGGTTGCCCGCTTCAGCCAGCACCATGGGGCGCAGACCCGGTCTGATGTTGGCGGGAGATCGTGCTTGCTGGGCTGGTCAGCACCATCGACGCAGCCCAGCAAGCGTGGCTCCGGCAGTAAAAGATTCGCAGCGCGTTCTTGCCAGGATTGACTTGGAATTGCCGCCGACAGTGTGGGTAATTGTGGGGTTCGACGGCCTGACAGTTCAGAAGCAGCTTAAAAATCAAATGCTTGCGCCTCACTTCGCGAATCAGGTCTAGCTCGCGAACCTGCTCGATTGAGAAAGCCGAAGTCCCGGCAGCGCCGAATGAAGCTGAGCCGTCGAACGGTCGCAGAGCCGTAGACCCTGCGTCCCCCCTCGGTGCGTGGCACCACCGGCAACAGCCCGATTTCCTCGTAGTAGCGGATGGTCGGCACGGAGCAGCCGGCCTGCCGGGCCAGCAGGCCGATGGAGAGGGATGCAGCGGTGTTCATGCGCGACAGCTTTGCCTTTGCGGCAAACGCATCCCGGCGGCTGCGCCACCGACGTGTTCTCCGGCATGAATTGCGAGAAGAGCCACTGTGCATCGCTGCCAGGCTGCCCTGGCCCAACGATGGACAGTTCCACGCTATCGCCTCGGCGGCTCAACTCGAAGTCAAGGAACGCACAACATTCACGCTCCAGCTTGACGATGTGCTCAACCTCGGATGCAGCGGCACCGTCATAGGTCAGGTGGAGCGAGCTGCCTTCCAGCCTATGCGAGCGCAGGTGCTGCTTAGTCAGTTGGCGGATGCGGTCCAGCCGAGGTCCCATGTCGGCCGGCCCGAGGGTGCAAGCAATTGGCGTTCGTTCAGCAGCTGGCATGAGGGGCCTTCGTGGAACAGGTGTTGGCGCAGCCGCACGCTGCGCTTCGGGCCGCTTGGCGGCGCCGCCACCACCATACCGTGGCCACGGCCAGCGCAACGGCCAGCAGTGCCGCCGCCAGCGGCAGCAACTCGTCGGCACAGGCCAGCAAGGCCGAGCCAGTTGCGGCAAGCCCGCCGGCCAAGCCCAGCAGGGGAATGGCACAGCAGACCGCACATGCGGCGCCGAGGCCCAGCGCAGCTTTCCATGATTTCATGAGGTGTCCCGTAAGTGGTGAGACCCAGAAGGTAGAACATCAAGCTACTTGAGGAGCAAGCATCTTCTGCCTGAGCGGCAAGGGACAATGCTGCCCATGGAGTTCATCAAGACATTCGGATTGTTCGTGGTGACGGCGCTGGCGGAAATCGTCGGGTGCTACTTGCCGTACCTCTGGTTGAAGCAGGGCAAGTCCGCCTGGCTGCTGGTGCCGGCCGCCATCAGCTTGGCGCTGTTCGCGTGGTTGCTGTCTTTGCATCCGACGGCGGCGGGCCGCGTCTATGCCGCCTACGGCGGCGTGTACATCGGCGTCGCCATTCTTTGGCTGTGGCTGGTAGACAAGGTCACCCCGACTACCACCGACTGGGTCGGCGTCGGTCTTTGCTCCCTCGGGATGGCCGTCATCATGTTCGGCTCCAGAGCAGAGGGCTGACTGCCGCTTGCAGGGTACCCACACAGCCGGCCAGTCGGATCGGCGACTTGCTGCCGCATTGATGGAAGCCATCGGCGTCTGACGATGGTTACAGCCGTGGCTGAACAAGCCAAGTCCAGATGGCGGTGCCGACTGCTATCCAAAGCAACACGATCACGACTGCACCGACTCGGCTGCTCGGCTTCGATCCCTGCGTCTTTATCCAGACATCTGCTTGGTTGCGGCAGTCGGCGAGCACCTCGGGCGGCAAGAGCCTGATGGTCAGCCAAATCAAGCCAGGAAGCAGCAAGACATCGTCCACATAACCGAGCACCGGGACAAAATCCGGTATGAGGTCGATGGGACTGAGTGCGTAGGCGACGACGAAGACACCGAGGGCCTTCGCATACCAAGGCGTTGCGGGGTGATTGCCGGCGAACCAGAGTGTCACTCCGTCGCGCTTGATTCGCTTCGCCCAGCTCTTCAGTTTGTCGCCTATGCTCATAGCCGCAAGCATGCCATGGCGCTAGGCTCTGTCCCGAACCGCACGCTCCACAGCGAAGTAGGCTTCATGATGGCTGAGGCTGCCTTGGCTCAATCGAGACGTGATCACCGGAGCAGACTTCAAACAGCCCTGTGCCGCAGCTGCTCAGCTCGAAGCTTCACGCAGTGCCGCCCTCGGCAGTCCTTTAGCCTCGTCGATTCCGACCTCGTTGATGTCAACCCAGACACCCTCGCTCTATCAGCGAGAACGTTCCTTCTCCCGCGCTCGATCGACCTGAAGTCCGCCAGCCCCTTGCTGCAGTTCACCCCGCCCTGGTGCTGCGAATGCCTCTTGGACAAACCTCGCCACGGCGCTCGCCAGTCGGAGATCAGCCGGATCTGCGGATGACGCCAGTGCTCCCCCTAGGCGTTTCCAAGCCTCATAGGCTTGTGCCATCGACGCCTGCGCGCCCACCCCGGTCCTGGCGCTCGGCTGCTCGAAGCGAAGGCGTCCTTCCTCACGGGCCTTCCTCTGCCACAGTGCGTCGTAGTTGCGGTTCCTACCGCGCGCAAACTGTCGGGTCGCCTCTGCGTCGACGCCCTGCTCTCGCAGCCTCTGTGCAAACGTCTCACGCCATCGCTGAAGGTCGGCCTTCCTCGGATTGAGCCGCTTCCCATCCCGTGCTTCAGCCCGAACGCTGATGTGCACATGCGGGTTAGCCTGGTGGTCGTGTAGCACCATCACGTACTTGTGGCCGGCAAGCTCGGCCTGCGCAAACGCGCGAGCCGCACGCAGGACTGCCAAGTGATCGGTGCCACGTGGCATCGACAGCATGATGTTGAAAGCCTCGCGTCGCGAGCCAACGTCAGCATCCTCGGGGATCAAGCTACCTCCGAACCGCCAGTCTTCCGCAAGATCGCGCACGGCATGCCGCCCCTGAAGCGTCTCACCACGGTCATCTTCGATCTCGAGCCGACCGTTCTTGCTGATGTAACGAAAGTGCGCCGCGATCGCTCCGATACCTCGCCCGCCACCTGTCACCTTCACCATGACCTGTGGCGCCCGACGAACCACCGTGGCGGCGATGCGGCCACGGATGGCTGCCGCGCGTTCCCGCACTCCCGCGCCGCTCAGCTTCGGCGCCGGACTGGATCTGACCATCCGATTGCCTGGATAGAAGAGCCGATCCCCCCAGGTGACCAGCACGCCGTCGATGTTCACGCCTTGTGCCATGGATCGCTCCTCTGTTGTGACGCTTGCGACTTCAGGGAGCGTGCTCGGCCGAAGATGTTCAGCTTGGCCAGGCCGGTTGCGGCGACCTTCAAGTGGCGGCCGACATCGCCCGCAAGGGTGTCGAGCATGGCCCGATATCCCTGCGCCTGCTGGACATTTCCGACGCGCAATAGCGCCACAAGCCGGTGAACGTTCCGATTCAAGGTTGAAAGCTCCGCGCAGGACGACACCAGCGCTGCGATGAGCTCACGGCGCACCCCGCCCTCCTTGAGTACGGGCACGCCGTCGGCCAAGCCCACCAGATACGCGCCGCGCGACAAGCCGGCGGTCCTGGCACCGGCGTCGATGCGCCGCGCCTCGTCACACCTGACCCTCACAGAGAGCTTGACCCATGCTGCACGATCGCCCGGAGCGTCTGGCCTCATCTGTGGCGGAACGCCTTCAGGGTCGGGGCGCCCCAGCACAGCCGCGACGGCGTCTCGGACCACAACGGACACAGTCGCCCGATTCGCCTTCGCGTGCGCCACCAGCGAAGCCTTCAAGCCGCGCATATCGACAGTGACGAAGTCGTGTGTTGAAGAGTCCATGAGCCGATCGAAGAAGGCCAGCGAAGCGTTTGTGAAATCGGCGGCAGGCCGCCTATCTCTGCACTCACCCATGACCCAAGTATTGGCTCAAATCCACGCAACCCCGGCGATGGATTTGAGTTCAATTTCAGCATCTCAAGCCGGCGCAAATGGCTCAAGAATGGATCAAACCGGGTCAATCTGAAGTGAAACTGAATCCCAGCATCCCACCAGGCCGCTCGAACCGAAAAGCTCGCGCGTTTTCGGCCGAGATCGCGCAGTTGCGCCAGCAAGGCTATGGCTGCAAGGCCATTCACCAGGCCCTGCTCGATGCAGGCCTGGCGCTCAGCAAGAGCACCGTGCAACGCGAGCTCGCCAGGCTTTCACGCGGAGCGCGCGTCGCAAGCCCGGGCGTCGCAGCACCCGGCTTTCATCAACAGAAAACCTCGGTCTTGCCGCTTGTCACCGCACCGGCACTCAGCGTGCAAGGCGCGGCCGACGAGACACGGTCCAGCAAGGACGTCGTCAAGGCCTTCTTCGAAGGCCGCATAACCAACCCACTCTTGCGCAAAAGGAGCTGATATGAAAATCGCCGTTCTCAATTTCTCCGGCAATGTTGGCAAGACCACGATCGCGCGGCACCTTCTGCTGCCTCGCATTCCCGGCGCTGCGCTCATCGCCGTCGAGAGCATCAATGCCGACGACGATCACCAAGGCCAGTCTCTGCGGGGTCGGCAGTTCGCCGAGCTCCAGGAGTATCTGCAAACCGTCGACAGCGCCGTTGTCGACATCGGCGCGAGCAACGTCGAGGAACTGCTGGGCCTCATGCACCGCTATCGCGGCAGCCAGGAGGACTTCGATGCCTTCGTCATCCCGACGGTGCCGGCTTTGAAGCAACAAAGAGACACGACGGCCACCTTGCTCGAAATGTCACGGCTGGGTGTGCCAGCCGCCCGCCTGAAGATCGTCTTCAATATGGTCGAGGAAGACAGCGACATCACGCAGACCTTTGAGCCCCTGCTGGAATTTCTCCTGGCCTGCCCCGTGGCGACCCCCAGCATCCGCGCTCGCTTGAGCGCCAATGAGATCTACGGTCGCGTCAAAAGCATGGAGGTGGCGCCGGATCTGATACAGCTGTCCAAGGACACCACGGACTTCAAGTCGCTGATCCTCAAGTCAGCCAA
>Ga0208398_100667_pt1 | contig 18879 bp, 19 predicted proteins | sample LakWasMe79_HOW10_2_FD_183905 | JGI IMG/M metagenome (GOLD analysis project Ga0208398, IMG submission 183905) | Freshwater sediment methanotrophic microbial communities from Lake Washington under simulated oxygen tension - Sediment Metagenome... | ecosystem: Environmental > Aquatic > Freshwater >...
CTCTCGCTGAGCTTGGACTTGCGCTCGGGCGGATGCGCCAGCAACTCCAGCACGCCGCGCGAGCCCTGCCTGGAGATCTCGCCGCCGCGCGGGCGTCGCCATTCGAGGTCGAGCTTGGGCGCGCTGGCGGGCGTGGACGGCGCCGTCGCCACGTCCCGGCCCAGGCGCGCGCCGGCGTCCGGTGCGCCCGCCCCCGGCAGCGCCGCAGTCGGCGACAGGCTCGGCGCATCAAACCGCGGCAGCTCCGACGCCGCTGCGGCCTCGGGCCGCAGCGCCTGGGTCGCGGGCAGTTGCTCGGCGGCGCGGCGCGCCGGGCGCTCCAGCTGCGGCGCCGCATCGGGCGTGGTGCGCGTCGACGGCGCGGGCGTCGCCACCTGGGGGGCGTCGAACCTGGGCAGGCTCTCGGCCGCCGGTGCACGGCTGGCCGGCGCCAGCTCGGTGCTGGCCGGCAGTGGCCGGCTGAGCTGCGGCGCCGGCTCGGGCGTGGCCTTGGTCACCAGCGGCGGCGCCTCGGGCAGCTTGGGCGGCTCGAATCTGGGCAGGGCCTCGGCGGCCTGGCCCGGCAAGGCGGCCGCCGCCAGCGGGCTGCGCGCGGGGCGGGCCAGGGCCGGCGCGGGCGCGGTCGTGCTCCTCAGCACCGGTGCCGGCGCCTCGGGCAGGGCCGGCGCGGCAAAGCGCGGCAAGGCCTCGGGCAGGGCGGTGTTGAGCGCGGGGCCGGCGGCTGCGGTTTCGGCGCTGGGCCGGTCCAGCTGCGGCTCGGCCGCAGCGGTGGTCTTGAGCACGGGCGGCGGTGCCTCGGGTGCCGTGGTGGCCACGGGGGGCAACTCGGCCAGGCGGGCCTGCGGCAGGGTCACCATGCGCTCGGGCCGGCCACGCAGCAGGTCGGCGCCCGGCTGCGCCTGCCACATGCCCAGGCGCGCGGCGCCCGGCTGCTCGGGCGCGACGGCGGCCTCGGCCTCGCTGCGCACCGTGCCGCCGAAGCGCTCGCGCCTGGCTTCGCCCACGGCACCAAGATTGGGCAGCGGCGGCGCGGCCGGGCCGCTGCCGCTGGCACCGGGCGTGCCGCCCAGGTCCAGGGTGACGTTGAGCCGCCCCCACACGCCCTCGCCGGGGCGGGCGCTGCCACCGGGCGTGTTGCCCACCAGCAGCACCAGCCACACATGCAGCAGCAGCGCCAGGGTCAGGCATTGCTGCAGCCGGGTGGGCCGGCGATCGCCGGAGAACCAGGCCGCTGGTCGGGGGGGGGCGAGGCTGGACAAGTGGGTAGTGCTGGGCAATCGCGCAACCCCGGGGCGGGGGCGCCGCTGCGCAGTTTAAGGGGGTGGCGGCGGCGCGACGGCAGGCACGGAAGATGCCTGTAAGGAAGAACCACCACACTGCTTGGTCCAGACAAGCCCTAGCATTGGGCTTGGGCGCATCGATGTGAATCAAGCACACGCGTCTGATCAGGGAGATTCGCATGTCGAGCCGTTCGCCGCCCAGCCATTGCCTGCACGCCAGCCTGCCTTGCCGCAGCGTCGCCCGATGACGATCATGATGATGACGCGCGGCCGCTACATCCTGTTCGCCACGCTCAGCTACGCCCTGCTGGCGCTGGCCTGGATCCTGCTGTCCGACCAGTTGCTGCTGGTGCTGGTATCTCCCGAGCGCATGATCTGGGTTTCCAGCGTCAAGGGAACCTTCTTTGTGGCGGCGAGCGCCGCCTTCGTCTACATGAGCTTGCGTGCGGTGCCGAGTACGGCAACGCCGCCGGGCTGGACCCTGCTGGACACGCTGTCCCTGGGCGTCAACGGCGCGCCGATGCGGCGCTGGCTGCGCTATCTGTTCGCCGCCGCCATCACCCTGGCCATGCTGTGGCTGCAGCGGAGCCTGCAGTTCGAACTGCAGCGCCCGCGCCTGATCCTCTACATGCTGCCGGTGATCTTGAGTGCGCTGATGGGCGGCCTGGGCCCGGGCCTGCTGGCCACCGCCCTGGCCGGGCTGGGCGCCGACCTGATGGCGCCGCTGCCCCTGCACGGCGACGGCGCCAGCCCGCAGGATCGCCTGCAATGGGCCTTTCTGCTGCTCAACGGCGTGCTGGTGAGCCTGTTGAGCGCGGTGTTGCAGCGCTCGCTGGCCAAGCTCGCGCTGAACGCCAGGCTGCTCGATGCGGTGCTCAGCGGCAGCTCCGACGCCGTGTACGTGAAGGACCGGCAGGGCCGCTATCTGCTGGCCAATGCGGCGGCGGCCGGTTTCGTCGGCAAGCGCGTCGACGAACTGCTGGGCGCCGATGACCTGGCGCTGTTCGAGGCCGAGGCCGCCGCCCGGGTGCGGCAGGCCGACACCGACATCATGCGCGCGGGCGCGATACGTTCGCTGGAGGAGCAGGTGCGCACACAGGACGGCCGTACCCTGGTGTTCGCCGTCACCAAGGGGCCGGTGCGCGATCGCGAGGGCCAGGTGATCGGCCTGTTCGGCATCTCGCGCGACATCACCGAGCAGCGCCGCCGCGAGACCGAGCAGCAGCAGGCCGCCGAGGCGCTGCGCGACCGCGAGCGGCGCCTGGCGCGCGTGCTCGACGGCTCCGACCAGGGCTATTGGGACTGGAATCTGCAGACCCGGCAGTTCCAGGTGAGCGCCCGCTGGGAGACCATGCTGGGCTACCAGCCCGGCGAGATGATCGTGACCGAGGAGCATTGGCCCGAGCTGGTGCACCCCGAGGACCTGCCCCGGGCGCTGGCCTCGATCGAGCGCCACCTCAGCGGCGCCTCGCCCCTGCACGAGGTGGAGATACGCTGCATGGCCAAGTCGGGCGACTGGCGCTGGGTGCTCTCGCGCGGGCGCATCGTCGAGCGCGATGCGCAGGGCCGGCCGCTGATGTTCTCGGGCACCCATACCGACATCAACGAGCGCAAGCGCCACGAGCTGGAGCAGCAGCAGGCCCTGGTGGTGTTCGAGGGCAGCCACGAGGGCATCATGATCGTCAGCCCGGCCCGGCTCATCACCAAGGTCAACCCGGCCTTCAGCCGCATCACCGGCTACAGCGCGCTGGAGGCGGTGGGCCATTCGCCCAGGCTGCTGGCCTCCGGCCGGCATGGCCCGCAGTTCTACGAGGAGCTCTGGGCCGAGGTGCAGCGCCACGATTTCTGGCGCGGCGAAATCTGGAACCGGCGCAAGAACGGCGAGATCTATGCCGAGCTGCTGTCGATCTCGGTGGTGCGCGACGCCGACGGCCAGGTGCGGCACTACATCGGCGCCTTCTCCGACATCAGCCAGCTCAAGGCCCACGAGGCCGAGCTGGACCGCGTGGCCCATTACGACGCACTCACCGGCACGCCCAACCGCCGCCTGCTCGCCGACCGGCTGCGCCAGGCCATCCAGCATTGCGCGCGCAGCGGCAAGTCCAGCGCCGTCTGCTTCCTCGACCTGGACGGCTTCAAGACCATCAACGACCGCTACGGCCATGCCGTGGGCGACCAGCTGCTGATCGCCGTGGCGGCCCAGCTGCGCGCCGTGATGCGCGCCGACGACACGCTGGCGCGCCTGGGCGGCGACGAGTTCGTGCTGCTGCTGTGCGACATCGCCTCGCCCGAGGAGTGCACGCTGATCCTGGACCGCATGCTGCAGGCGGTGGCGCGGCCGGTGCAGATCGGCCCGCACACCCTGAGCACCAGCGCCAGCATCGGCGTGAGCCTCTACCCGGCCGACAACGTCGACGCCGACACCTTGCTGCGCCATGCCGACCAGACCATGTTGCAGGCCAAGGAGTCCGGCAAGAACCGCTACCAGCTCTTCGACCCCGCCAGCGACCGCCGGGTGCAGCTCCATCGCGAGACCCTGGAGCGCCTGCGTCGCGCGCTGCAACAGGGCGAATTCGAGCTCTACTACCAGCCCAAGGTCGACCTGCAGACCGGCGAAGTGATCGGCGTCGAGGCCCTGATACGCTGGCTGCCGCCGGGCGCGACCATGATCTCGCCGGCCGAGTTCCTGCCGCACATCCATGGCAGCGATCTGGAGGGCGCCTTCGGGGCCTGGGTGCTGCGCGCCGCGGTGGCCCAGGCGGCGGCCTGGCAGCAGGCCGGCGAGGCCGTCAAGGTCAGCGCCAACATCAGCGCCAACCACCTGCTGCAGCCCAGCTTCTTCGATGACCTGCGCAGCGCGCTGGCCGCGCATCCGCAGCTGCCGCCCTCGCAGCTGGAGCTGGAGGTGCTGGAAACCGCCGAGATCGGCGACATGGAGCAGGCCGTCGCCATCCTGCAGCGCTGCCGCGAGCTGGGCGTGCACTTCGCGCTGGACGATTTCGGCACCGGCTATTCCTCGCTCACCTATCTGCGCAAGCTGCCGGTCGACACGCTCAAGATCGACCAGAGCTTTGTGCGCGACATGCTCAGCGACCCCGACGACCTGGGCATCGTGGAGGGCGTGATCCGGCTCGCCGCGGTGTTCCAGCGCAAGGTCATCGCCGAGGGCGTCGAGACCCTGGAGCATGGCGCCCTGCTGCGCCGGCTGGGCTGCCGCCTGGCCCAGGGCTATGGCATTGCGCGGCCGATGCCCGCGGCGGAGTTCCCCGCCTGGCGCCGCCAGTGGCAGGAGCGCGCCATCTGGCTGCAGCTGCCGGCGTCCTGAGCCAGGCGGCGCCAGCGGCGGCAATGCTAAGCTGGCCCGCAACACATCTCGACCTGCTTGCGAAGGACACGCCATGCCCGCCTTGCTGCCCCACGTCGATCCCGACGGCCTGCTTGAATATTCGGTCGTCTTCACCGACCGCGCGCTGAACCATATGTCGCAGAAATTCCAGGGCGTGATGCGCGACATCTCGGCGGTGCTGAAGGAGGTCTACCGGGCGCGTGCGGCCATCGTGGTGCCGGGCAGCGGCAGCTTCGGCATGGAAGCGGTGGCGCGCCAGTTCGCGCATGGCAAGAAGACCCTGGTGCTGCGCAATGGCTGGTTCAGCTACCGCTGGACGCAGATTTTCGAGGCCGGCCAGATCCCCGCCGAGCAGCTGGTGCTGAAGGCGCGCCGCGCCGCGCCGGGCGCGCAGGCGCCGTTCGCACCGGCCCCGATCGAGGAGGTGGTAGCCACCATCCAGGCCCAGCGCCCCGCGCTGGTGTTCGCCCCGCATGTGGAGACCGCCGCCGGCATGCTCTTGCCCGACGACTACCTGCGCGCGGTGGCCGACGCGGCCCACGCGGTGGGCGCGCTGTTCGTGCTTGACTGCATCGCCTCGGGCGCGCTCTGGGTCGACATGCAGGCCACCGGTGTGGATGTGCTGATCAGCGCGCCGCAAAAGGGCTGGAGCGGCTCGCCCTGCTGCGCCTTCGTGATGCTGAGCGAGCGCGCCCATGCCGCCATCGCCACCACCACCAGCTCGAGCTTCGCGATGGACCTGAAGAAATGGCTGCAGATCATGCAGGCCTATGAGGGCGGCGGCCATGCCTACCACGCCACCATGCCCACCGATGCGCTGACCGCCACGCGCGACGTGATGCTGGAGACGCGCGCCTACGGCTTCGAGCGCCTGCGCCAGGAGCAGCTGGCGCTGGGCCGCCAGGTGCGCGCGCTGCTGGAGTCGCGCGGCTTTGCCAGCGTGGCCGCGGCGGGCTACCAGGCGCCGGGCGTGGTGGTGAGCTACACCACGCTGGACGGGCTGCACAACGGCAAGTCCTTCCTGGCCGAGGGCATCCAGAGTGCCGCCGGCGTGCCGCTGCAATGCGACGAGGGGGCGGACTTCAAGAGCTTCCGCATCGGCCTGTTCGGCCTCGACAAGCTGCACGCGCCCGAGCGCAGCGTGGCGACGCTGGCACAGGCGCTGGACCGCATCCTCGGGGCCGCTGAGCAGAAGGCAGCGTAATGTCGCACTACACCGCCCTGGTCGAATGGCAGCGCGCCGCGGAGGCGCGCTTCAACGACAACCGCTACTCGCGCGCGCACCGCTGGAGCTTCGATGGCGGTGCCATCGTGCCCGCCTCCAGCTCGCCCCAGGTGGTGCGCCTGCCCTTCTCCGACGCCAGCGCCGTCGACCCCGAGGAAGCCTATGTGGCCGCGCTCTCCAGCTGCCACATGCTGTGGTTCCTGAGTCTGGCGGCGCGCGACGGCTATGTGGTAGACAGCTACCGCGATGCCGCCGAGGGCCTGATGGCGCACAACACCGCCGGCAAGGAAGTCATGACCGACGTGACGCTCAAGCCCGTCGTCGCCTTCAGCGGCAGCAAGGCCCCCAGCGATGCCGAGCTGGCGCGCCTGCACCACGAGGCGCATGAGAGCTGCTACCTCGCCAATTCGGTGCGCACCGAGATCAGGGTGGCGGGGACCTGGAGCCACCAGCCCTGAGCAGCAGCAGGGCCGCGGTGGCCAGCAGGCCCAGCCCGGCCGACAGCCACAGCGCGGCCGCGCCCCAGGCGTCCAGGCACAGGCCGAACAGCCAGGGCGCGAGCGCCTGTGCCACGCGCGCCGGCGCCATCATCAGGCCCTGCCGCCGGCCATAGCCCTGCGGCCCGAACAGCGCCAGCGGCAAGGTGCCCTTGACGATGGTGAGGATGCCGTTGCCGCCGCCATGCAGCAGGCAAAAAAACAGCGCGGCCAGCGGCGCACCGAAGACGGCCAGCGCGATCGCGCCGAGCGGATGCAGGGCGGCCGCCAGCCGCGCCACCCAGAGCGGATGGACGCGGCGCAGCAGGCCATATTCCAGCAGCCGCGCACCCACCTGGGCCGGGCCGATCAGCGCGCCCACCGCCGCCGCCGCGGCCAGGGTGCTGCCGCTGGCCTGCAACAGTCGCGGCAGGTGCGCCGCCATGGCGGTGCTGATGAAACCGGCGATGGCGAACACCAGGGCCAGCAGGGCCGCGGTGCGCAGGCCGGCAACCGCCGGCTCGGCAGCGCTTGCGCCCTCCGCCCGCGTGCCCTGCTCGGTCGCCGGCGACGCCACCTTGGGCAGCCAGGCATTCAGGGGCAGGCCGATCAGCAGATGCAGGGCCGCCCAGCCAAAGCAGGCGCCGCGCCAGCCCCACAGCTGCTCCATCAGCGTGCTGAGCGGCCAGCCCAGGGTGCTGGCAAAGCCGGCGATCAGGGTGATGCCGGTGATGGCATTGCGCGCCCCCTGGCCGTACAGCCGCACCAGCGCCGCGAACGCCGCCTCGTACAGGCCCGCGCCCATCGCCAGGCCCAGCAGCAGCCAGGCGGCGAACAGGCTCGCCGCGCCCTGCGCCAGCCCCAGCGCCGCCAGGCCCAGCGCGAACAGCACGCTGGTGGCCATCAGCACCGGCCGGCCGCCGCGGCGGTCGATGGCACGGCCGGCCCAGGGCCCCAGCAGGGCCGATACCACCAGGGCCAGCGAGAAGGCCGCGAACACCGTGGCCGGCGTCACGCCCAGCGCGCGCGACATCGGCGTGGCCAGCATCGCCGGCAGGTAGTAGGACGAGGCCCAGGCCAGCGTCTGGGCCGCGCCCAGGCTCAGCACCGTGGCGCTGCGGGCCGCGGCCGGCGGCTCAGCCACAGCAGCGCGCCGCGGCGGCCTTGGGCGCCGCAGCGCAGCAGGACGCCGGCGCCGTGGCTGCAGCCGATGACGAGGGCGGCGCCTCGCCCGCGCTGCAGACGCCGGTTTCCGGCAGGTCCAGCTCCACCCGGTCGGCGGCCTCGAAGTCCCCCGCCAGCGCCGCCACCACCGAGCGTGCCTGCTCGAAGCCGGTGGCCATCAGGAAGGTGGGCGCGCGGCCATAGCTTTTCACGCCCAGGGTGTAGAGGCCGGGCTCGGGATGGGCCAGCTCGCGGTGCCCATGCGGGCGCACCGTGCCGCAGCTGTGCAGGTTCGGGTCGATCAGCGGGCCCAGCGCCTCGGTCGATTCCAGCCAGGGGTCCAGCCTGACGCGCAACTCGCTGGCCAGGCGCAGGTCGGGGCGTTGCCCGGTGGCGCAGATGATCTCGTCGAAACCGTCCAGCTGCAGCGCCCCGCCCTGCGCCTGGCTGCCCAGCACGCTGAGCTTGCCCTCCACCCGGCGCAGCTCGGCGATGCGCAGCCCGCTGATGAACTCCAGCGCGCCGCTGGCCTGCAGCGCCTGCAGCGCCGTGCCCAGCTGGCCGCGCGCCGGCAGCGCGTCGGCCGCACCGCCGCCGAACACGCGTTTCAGCGCGGGCGAGCGCACGCCCCAGGCCAGGCGCGTGCCGGGCACCTGCTGCGCCAGTTCGGCCAGTGCCAGCAAGGCATTGGCGGCCGAGTGCCCGGCCCCCACCACCAGGGTGCGTTTGCCGGCATAACGCGCACGCTGCGTATCCAGCACATCGGGAATGCCGTAGTGGATCTGCGCTGCCGCCGCGGCCTCGCCCAGCGCCGGCAGGCCGCCGGCGCCCAGCGGGTTGGGCTGGCCCCAGGTGCCGGTGGCATCGATCACCGCGCGGGCGCGGATCTCCAGCGGCCGGCCGCCCTGCTCGGCGCGGATCACGAAGGGCGCGTGCTCGCGGCCGGCGCTCTTGACCTTGTCGAAACCCTCGCGGCTGATGGCCGTCGCGCGGGTGTTGAGGCGCAGGCCGCGCGCCACCTCGGGCAGGGCGGCAAAGGGCTTGAGCACGCGCTCCACCACCTCGCCCGCCAGCGGCAGGGCCTCGGCGTCGGGCGCCTGCCAGCCGCTGGCGGCCAGCTGCCTGGCCATCTGGGCATCGATGTTGTAGCGCCAGGGCGAGAACAGGCGCACATGGCCGTAGTCCAGCAGATGCGCGCCCACGCTCGGCGCGGCCTCCAACGCCACAAAGGGCAGGCCGCGCGCGATCAGCTGCGCCACCGCGGCCAGCCCCACCGGGCCGGCCCCCAGCACCGCCACCGGCAGCGCTGCGTTCGATTGATTCGTCAGGGACATGATGTCGATTCCTTCTTGGCCGTGGGCGGCAGGCAGCAATTGGCTGCCGTATCCGCCTGCAGGGCCTTCAAGAGCAATAGCAGGGAACTCTCCACCGCCGCCCGCTCGCGCTCGTTGAGCGCGCCCAGCAGGTCTTCGGCATGGGTGTCGAGGGTCTTGTTCAGTTCACGCGTGGTGCGTTCGCCGTCGGCGGTGAGCGTGACGAGCCAGCTCCTTGCGTCGCTCGGGTTCGGCTCCTTGCTCACCCAGCCACGCGCGGCCATGCCCTCCACCGCACGCGACACCCAGCTCTTCTCCAGGCTCAGGCGGGTGCCGAGTTCCGAGAGCGGCAGCGGGCCGGAACGCGCCAGCTCGGTGAGCAGATGGCACTGGGTGCTGGTGGTGCTGCAGCAATCGGCGACGACGCGCTGGGCGCGCGTGTACAGGCGCGCCACTTCGCGCAGCAGGCTGCCGGGCGCGGCGTTCTTGGCATTCATAGGATGGCGCAACTGGTGGTGTATAGCAACTAGTTAGGCGCACGATAGGCTTCGCTTTAGAGGTTGTCAATAGCAACTACTTGGCTCAAAGAAACGGGGCCAGGCCCCGTCGCATGCCGGCCGCCCTCAGGCCCGCTGCGCCCCCAGCAGGCGATGCACGCCCAGCGCCAGCCCGGCACCGGCCAGCTCGGCCAGCACAAAGCCCGGCGCGCTGGCCGGGGCGATGCCGGCAAAGCTGTCGCTGAAGAGGCGGCCGAACACCGCCGCCGGGTTGGCGAAGGAGGTGGAGGCGGTGAACCAGTAGGCCGCGCCGATATAGCAGGCCACCATCGCCGCCACCCGCTCGGCCGGTGCGCGCAGGATCACCAGCAGCAGGCCGAAGGTCGCCACGCCTTCCGCGATCCACTGGCCCTGGCCGCCGCGCAGCTTGGCGGAGAACTGCAGGACCGGCATCTCGAACATCGCATGCGCCAGCCAGGCGCCCAGCATGGCACCCAGCAGCTGCGCCGCCACATAGGGCAGCAGCTGGCCGCGCGGCAAGGCGCCGCGCAGCGCCATCACCAGCGAGACGGCCGGGTTGAAATGGGCGCCGCTGAGCGGGCCGAGCAGCTCGATCAGCACATAGAGCCCGCCCACCGTGGCCAGCGTGTTGGCGAGCAGCGCGATCGCCACATTGCCGCCGGCCAAACGCTCGGCCATGATGCCCGAGCCGATCACCACCGCCAGCAGCAGGGCCGTGCCCAGGGTTTCGGCCAAGAGCTTTCGGGAAACAGCCATCGTCATGCTCAGCTCTTCGCGATCTGCTCGAGCGCGGCCTTCAGCTCGGCCGGGCTCAGGCTGGCGAGCGGCAGCGCCAGCAGCTGCAGCATGCGGTAGCCGATCGCCTGGCGCGTCAGCTCGAAGGCGCGCTGCTTGCCCGCATCGCCGCCCTCGGCATTGGACGGGTCGGGGTAGCCCCAGTGCACCTTCGCCGGTTGACCCTGGCCACCAAAGAACACCGGGCATTGCTCGGCCGCGGCGCTGTCGCACACGGTGATGACGATGGCGAGCGGCGGCGCTTCGGGGCCGGTGAACTCGTCCCAGCTCTTGCTGCGGTAGCCCGACACATCGACACCGGCGTTCGTGAGCGCTTCCAGTGCAAAGGGATTCAGGCGACCACTGGGCGCACTGCCGGCGCTGTGGGCACGCACATCCTTGCCCAGCTTCCTGGAAAGATGGTTGAGCATGCCCTCGGCGAGCACGCTGCGGGCGGAGTTGTGGGTGCAGAGAATCAGTACGTGGGTGGTCATGGTCGATGCGGGCGTCGTTGGTTCAGCAGGCGCAGGACTTGGTGGCAGTCCGGATTTCAGGGCTGAGGCAGGCCTCGCCCTGGCAGCAGTTCTCGGTCAGATAGGCCAGCAGCGCGTTCATCTGCTCGAAGGCGGCGCGGTAGACCAGGTTGCGGCCCAGCCGCTCCTGGCTCACCAGGCCGGCATTGGCCAGTTCCTTGAGGTGGAAGGACAGTGTGGCGGCCGGCAGCTCCAGCGCCTCGGCCAGCGCGCCGGGCGTGAGCCCCTCCTGCCCCGCCACCACCAGCAGGCGGAACACCTTGAGCCGGTGGCTTTGCGCCAGCGCGGCGAGGGCACGGATGATCTGGGCTTCGTCCATTGTTCAATCTTTCCAGTTTTGTGGAAGTATAAGCACAAAGCTGACAGGCAGGCATCCGTCACCAGAAATGCGGGCTTCGCCGGGCCGATGGCGGCGCCCGTCTGGTGACGCTGGGAAGGCCGGGCCGCGGGCACTAGCCTGTCTCCATGGCCATCATCAGGAGACCGACATGAGCAGCTTGTTCCCAGCCAAGACCGCATGGCTTGTCGCCATGCTCGCATGCGGCGCCAGCACGGCGGCCTCCGCCCAGGGCAGCGAAGCTGCGCCGGCAAGCGCACCGCAGGGGTTGCAGCGCGTCGAGGTCAGCAGCGGCCAGCCCGTCCGGCTGCGCCACGACGTGCAGGTCGCCTGCCCCGGTATGGCCCTGGCGCTGGACGACTCGCTGGCCTATGCCGTGCGCATGCTGGGCCAGGAGGGCACCGTGCGGGTGGAGTTCAAGCTGGACCACAACCGGGTGGCCAGCGTCACGCCCAGCGGCGGCCCGCGCCAGTACGCCAGCCAGATCCGCCGCGCGGTGCGGGCCCTGCATTGCAGCAATGGCGGCCGCGAGGAGCGCTTCGCCTTCGCGATCCGCTTCGAGCTGCCCACCGATCAGGCCGCACCGCAACGCCTGGCGGTGCTGGCCCTGCCGTGAGCCGAGCGGGCCCGGCGGCGCGCTTGCCAAAGCCGCCGCGGCGGGTCGATGATGGCGCGGGCGGCGCCGCCGCACAAAGGAGCCTCGCCGTGGAAACTGCCGCCTCGCCGCCGCGGACCAGCCTCCTCTGCCGGATCGGACGCGGCGCGCTGATCTGCCTGGGCCTGGGGCTGGCGGCCGCCGTGCTGGCGGTGCTGGGGCGCCTGCAGTGGGACCGCGCGCCCAGCATCGCGCAGCTCAACGCCACCTTCTGGTCCATGGGCCTGTTGCAGCTCTGCATCTACGCGGCCATGCTGCTGCTCACCGCGCTGGGCCAGCGCCGCCTGCCGGCGCGCGGCTGGCGGCGCTGGACGGGCCTGGGCGCGCTGGTGTTGGCCAATACCGCGGTCGGCTGGGCGCTGTTCGTGGCGGGCGTCTGCCCTGCCCAGCGGCTGCTGGGCGTCGAGCCCGTCTTGCACCCATGCCGCAGCGGCGTATTCCCGGCCGACTGGGTTCCCGTCATGCTGGCCCGGCAGCTGCAGTTCGCCCTCTTGTTCGTGGGCCTGAGCGAATGCCTGGCGCGCAGCCGCGCCGCTAGCGCCGCCCTGCATGCGGCCGGCCTGCGCCGGCTCAGGCTGGCGGCCGAGCTGGACGCCGCGCAGGCCCAGCTGCTGCAAGCGCAGATCGAACCGCATTTCCTCTTCAACACCCTGGCCAATGTGCGGCGCCTGCTGCGCACCGAGCCGGCCGCCGCCGCCGCCATGCTGGCCGACCTGCTGCGCTATCTGGAGCAGGCCTTGCCGCAGCTGCGCGAGCAGGACCAGAGCTGGCCAGCGAGGCCGAGCTGGTGCGCGCCTACCTGGCCGTACAGGGCGTGCGCATGGGCGCGCGGCTGCGCTATGAGATCGCCGTGCCCGCCGGCCTGGCCCAGGCCAGGGTGCCGGCCATGCTGCTGCTGACCCTGGTCGAGAACGCGCTCAAGCACGGCTTGCAGCCGCTCGCCGAAGGCGGGCTGATCCAGGTCGGCGCCAGCCAGGCCGAGGGCGTGCTGACCCTCACCGTGGCCGACACCGGGCGCGGCATGGGCGAGGGCAGCGGCCACGGCATGGGGCTGGCAAACATCCGGGCGCGGCTGCGCGCCCTCTATGGCGCCCGTGCCGGCCTGTCGCTGCGCCTGAACGAGCCGCGGGGCCTGTGCGCCACCGTCACCTTGCCCGGGGTGGGGGCGTGATGCGGGCGCTGCGCGCTGCCCTGCCGGGCGCGGCCACCCTGGCCGCCCTGGCCGAGGTGCTGCACAGCTGGCGCTGGCGGCACAGCCTGCTGGGCCTTGCCATCGGCCTGGCGCATATCGCGCTGGGCCCGGGCGGCAGCATGCTGCTGTGGCCCATCGAGGCCGACAAGCATTACCCCTCGGCCCTGCTGCACTACGTGCTGCTGTTCGGCCTGCCGCTGGTGCTGGCGGTGCGTCTGGCCGACCGCGCGGTGGATCGCGGCGCCGCCGGCTGGCGGGCCTATGGCCTGGCGGTGTTGGCGGTGGCGCTGCTGGGCAGCTGGGGCGGCTGGGCGCTGCAGCTGAGCATCTGGGCGGGCACGCTCTCGACCCAGACACGCAACGCCTGGCTGGCGCTGGCCGTGGCCATGTTGCACGCCATGGGCGTGGCCGCCTATGCCCATGCGCGCCAGGCCGGGCAGTCGCTGGCGCGGCTGCGTGGCGCCGAACTCGAGCGCGCACAACAAGCGCGGCAGTTGCAGCTGCAGCGCCTGCTGGCGCTGCAGGCGCGCATCGAGCCCGCCTTGCTGTTCCATGCGCTGCGCCGCATCCTGGACCTGTCGCGCCACGATGCCGCCGCCGCCGATGCCCTGCTGGCCGACCTGAACGAGCTGCTGCGCGCCCTGCTGCCCGGCGCCGATGCCGGGCTCAGCACGCTGGGGCGCGAATGCGCCCTGCTGCAGGCCTATGCGCGCGTCAGCGCGGGCCTGCGCCTGCGCGTGACGCTCGCGCAGGCCGACGCCGGCATCGCGCTGGCGCCGATGCTGCTGCTGCCCATGCTGCGCGCCCTGGAAGGCACCGTGGGGCACGGCCAGGACTATGTGCTGAGCGCCGCAGCCGCCGGCGCAGGGCTGCGCGTCCACCTGGCGACCGCGGCCGGCGCCGCCCATGGCGAACCGGCGCTGCAGGAGCTGCGCGAGCGCCTGGCCGGCCTCTACGCCCAGGCCGGCCGCCTGCGCCTGCTGCCGGGCCCGGGCAACGCCCTGGAACTCGAACTACCCTTGCATCATGACGCGCGCACTCATCGCTGAGGACGAAGCCCTGCTCTGCGCGGAGCTGCGCGAGGAGCTGGCGCGCGTCTGGCCGGAGCTGGAGATCTGCGCCCTCGCCCATGACGGCCATGCCGCCTACCGCGCCATCGAGCAGCAGGCGCCCGAGGTGCTGTTTCTCGACGTGGAGCTGCCCGGCCTCAGCGGCCTGGAGCTGGCCAGGCTGGCCGGCCGGCGCGCCCACATCGTCTTCATCACCGCCTTCGGCCATTACGCGCTGCAGGCCTTCGAGGAGGGGGCGGTGGACTATCTGCTCAAGCCGCTGGACGTGGCACGCCTGGCGCGCGCGGTGCAGCGCCTGCGCGATCGCCTCGGCCAGACCCCTGCCGACCTGGCCGGGCTGCTGCAGCGCGCCCGCACACCGGCGGTGGCCGAGCCGCTGCGCTGGATCAGCGTGCTGCAGGGCCGCGACATCCGCCTCATCACGGTCGACGACATCTGCTATTTCCGCGCCGACAGCAAGTACGTGGCGGTGGTCACCGTCGATGGCGAGGCCCTCATCAGCACGCCGCTCAAGGAACTGCTCGCCAAGCTGGATCCGGCCGTGTTCTGGCAGGTGCACCGCGGCACCGTGGTCAATCTGAACGCCGTCCACAGCCTCAGTCGCGGCAGCGACGGGCACCTGACCCTCAACCTCAAGCAACGCCCCGAGGCCCTGCCGGTCGGCAGCAGCTACGCGCAGCGCTTTCGCCATCTGTAGGCCCCGGGCCAGCGGTGCGCGCTTGCGTTATATTTCCACAACAATGGAATTGTTGATCCGCCGCAAGCCGGCCGCGCCGGGCAGCGGCGAGACTGGCTGCACCACCCCCACAAGCTCGAGGAGCCCGCCATGCGCCAATTGCAGATCTACGACCCGGCCCTGTGCTGCAGCAGCGGCGTTTGCGGCGCCGAGGTCGACGCCCGGCTGCTGCAGGCCAGCGCCGACATCGACTGGGCGCGCAACGCCGGCGCCCGCATCGAACGCTTCAACCTGGCCAGCGAGCCGCTCGCCTTCGCCCAGCAGGCGGAGGTGAAGGCGTGGCTGGAACGCGCCGGCCAGGACGCCCTGCCCCTCACCCTGCTGGACGGCCAGCTGATGCTGGCGGGCCGCTATCCGAGCCGGCAGCAGCTGGCGCAGTGGCTGGGATTGCCCCTGGCCGCACCCGAAAACACCTGCTGCAGCGGCGGAAGCTGCTGCGCCTGAGGCCCGCCACCATGCAGATGCTTGAAAACCTGCCGCGCTTCGCCTTCTTCACCGGCAAGGGCGGCGTGGGCAAGACCTCGCTGGCCTGCGCGGCGGCGCTGCAGCTGGCCGACGCCGGCAAGCGCGTGCTGCTGGTCAGCACCGATCCGGCCTCCAATGTGGGCCAGGTGTTCGGCCTCGCCATCGGCAACACCATCACGCCGATCGCGGCGGTGTCGCGCCTGTGGGCCATCGAGATCGACCCGCAGGCCGCCGCCCAGGGCTACCGCGATCGCATCGTCGGCCCGGTGCGCGGCGTGCTGCCCACCGAGGTGGTGAAGGGCATCGAGGAACAGCTGTCCGGCGCCTGCACCACCGAAATCGCCGCCTTCGACGAGTTCACCGGCCTGCTCACCGACCCGGCGCTCAGCGAGCGCTTCGAGCATGTGCTGTTCGACACCGCGCCCACCGGCCACACCATCCGCCTGCTGCAGCTGCCGGGCGCCTGGAGCAGCTTTCTGGAGGCCGGCCAGGGCGATGCCTCCTGCCTGGGGCCGCTGGCCGGGCTGGAGAAGCAGCGTGCCCAATATGCGGCCGCGGTGGCGGCCCTGGCCGACCCGGCGCGCACGCGCCTGGTGCTGGTGGCGCGCGCCCAGGCCTCGGCGCTGCGCGAGGTGGCACGCACCCATGAGGAGCTGCAGCGTGTCGGCATGCAGCGCCAGTTCCTGGTCATCAACGGCGTGATGCCGGCGGCCGAGGCCGAGCGCGACGCGCTCGCCGCCGCCATCGTGCGGCGCGAGCAGGCGGCGCTGGCGGCCATGCCGGCGGCCTTGCAGGATCTGCCCTGCGAGCAGCTGCCGCTCAAGCCCTTCGATCTGGTCGGCCTGGAGGCGCTGCGCAGCTTCTTCGACGCCAACGCGCCGCTGCCGGCCCTCGCGTCAATGCCGCCCTTGCCACCGGCCAGCCTGGCCGCGCTGGTGGACGAGCTGGCCGCCGGCGGCCACGGCCTCATCATGCTGATGGGCAAGGGCGGCGTGGGCAAGACCACGCTGGCCGCCGCCGTGGCGGTGGCGCTGGCGCAGCGCGGCCTGCCGGTGCACCTGAGCACCTCGGACCCGGCCGCCCACCTGACGGAAACGCTCAGCGGCCAGCTCGAGCATCTGCGCGTCAGCCGCATCGATCCGCAGGCCGAGACCCTGCGCTACCGCGAGCAGGTGCTGGCCAGCAAGGGCAAGAACCTGGACGCGCCGGGGCGCGCCCTGCTGGAGGAGGACCTGCGCTCGCCCTGCACCGAGGAGATCGCGGTGTTCCAGGCCTTCTCGCGCATCATCCGCGAGGCCGGCCGCCAGTTCGTGGTGATGGACACCGCGCCCACCGGCCACACCCTGCTGCTGCTGGACGCCACCGGCGCCTACCACCGCGAGATCGCGCGCCAGATGCAGGGCCGCGGACAAGGCATCCACTTCACCACGCCGATGATGCAGCTGCAGGACCCGGCGCGCACCAAGGTCATGATCGTCACCCTGGCCGAGGATACGCCGGTGCAGGAGGCCGCCCAGCTGCAGGCCGATCTGCAGCGCGCCGGCATCACGCCCTGGGCCTGGGTGATCAATATGAGCGTGGCGGCGGCGCCCGCCTGCCACTCCACCCTGTTGCAGCAGCGCGCCCTCAAGGAGCGCGCGCAGATTGATAAGGTGGCGCAGCAGCATGCGGCACGCCACGCCATCGTGCCCTTGCAGGCCGAGGAACCGGTGGGCGTGGAACGCCTGGCCGCGCTGGCGACTTAGCTCTTGCCGAACTTGGCCTTGGCCGCGCTGATGCAGCCGGCCTTGGCGTCACCCGCCATGGCCTCGCATTTCTCGGCCGCGACCTTGTAGTCGGCGTCGCGCTTTTCGTCCAAGGCCTCGACCTTGGCCTCGACGATGCGCTTGCTCAGCTTGGCGTCGGCCAGGGCCTTGGTCTCGACCGCCTTGGCCTCCTTGCGGCAGACATCGCGGGCATTGCCGGCCTGGTCATCGCAACGCTCCTTGGCCACCGCGTAGGCGGCCTCGGCGCGCCCCACCTCCAGCTTGGTCCAGTCTTCCTGCTTGCCGCTGTAGTTGTATGCCAGCTCGTGCTTGGCGATCTTTTCCTTCGCCCGCGCCTGTTCGACGCAGACGTCCTTGGCATTGCCGGCCTGGCTGGCGCAGGCGGCCTTGTCGATCTTGTAGTCGGCGCTGACCTTGTCCTTGGCGCTGCCGTATTCGAGCTTGCTGAGCGCCTTAGCCTGGGCCATCGGTGCCAGCAGCAGGGTGGTGGCCAGGGCCAGCGAGGTCTTGAGCACGGTGATGTGGTTCATGGTGTTCCTAGGTTGAAAGCGGAGGCTCAGGCGCGCGGTTCGCCCTGACGGTTGACGCTGATGGTCGAGCCCGGGGGCGAGGTCATCTGCACGCGGTAGTCGCGGCCGCGGAATTCATAGCTGACGTCCCAGTACTCGGGGCGAGGATCGCCAGCGACGTTCTCGCAGCGCTGCACGTTCTGCGTGGTCACCGGGCGGCCATCGCGGTCGCGGCCGATATTGGCGCCCAGCGCCCCACCCGCCACCGCACCGCCCACGGTGGCGATGTCCCTGCCGGTGCCGCCGCCGATCTGGTGGCCGAGGATGCCGCCGATCACCGCACCCGCCAGCGCCGCGGGCACATTCGCCTCGCGACGATCCTGCGGGATCTGCTCGCGCTCGGTCCAGCAGCGCCGCTCGGGCGTGCCGACCACCGCGCGCACCGAGGTGACGGTGGCGTCATAGAGGCGCTCGCCACCGCGGCGGCGATAGTCCTGCTGCACCAGCGGTGCCGGCGCGTAGCGGTCTTCGTCGATGCGGGCGTCGCGGTCCACGGCGCGCACCGAGGAGATGCGGTCGTTCAGCCCCATGGCCTGCAGCGAGGCATAGCGGCCCTGGCGCAAGACCACGCAGCGTCCGTCGAAGCGCCGGTCTTCACAGACCTCCCAACGGCCGCGCTGCACCACCACCGAGGAGGCACGGTCGTTGAAACCGAAGCGCTCCAGGTTGCGGATCTGTTGGTCGGTGTTGAAGCTGCGGCCCTGGAAGGCCTCGCGTTCGTAGAAGGTGACTTGGGCCCCCGCCTGTGCGGCCAGCGTCAGGCCGGCCAGCAAGGCGGTCAATCGAAGCATCTTGTTCATGGTTCCCTCCAGGGGAGATCAGCGGCGGTGCGCCACGCTCAGCAGTGTGCGAGCCGCGGCACGGCGTGCCCAGCGGCCAAGGCCGGCATGTGCTGTAGTCGCCGTCCTACAGCCGGCCCTACGCTGCATCCATTGGCAAGGCCTGGCCCCAGCGCGCACACTTGCGCTTGATGGCCAACCTGCGCACCTATCTCGTCGAAGACAGCCCCTTGCTACGCGAGAGCCTGAGCGCGACCCTGGAGGAGCTGGTGCCGCTGCGGATGGTGGCCGCCGCCGCCGATGAATCCAGCGCCCTGCACTGGCTGGCCCACCACGGCCGCGAGGTCGATCTGGTGATACTGGACATCTTCCTCAAGCAGGGCTCGGGCCTGGGCGTGCTGCGCGCCACGCAGAGCCCGCCGCCGCCCTACAAGCTGGTGGTGCTGAGCAACTACGCCACGCCCGAGGTGCGCCGCAGCTGCCTGGCACTGGGCGCCGCCCAGGTGTTCGACAAGTCGCACGACATCGAGGCCCTGGTGCGCTATTGCCAGCAGCTCAGCGGATCAGGCCATGCTTGAGCGCGTAGTAGGTCAGGTCGCTGTTGCTGGCCAGATGCATCTTCTCCATCACCCGGGTGCGGTAGGTGCTGATGGTCTTCACGCTCAGCGACATGCCCTCGGC
>Ga0208398_100668_pt1 | contig 18855 bp, 16 predicted proteins | sample LakWasMe79_HOW10_2_FD_183905 | JGI IMG/M metagenome (GOLD analysis project Ga0208398, IMG submission 183905) | Freshwater sediment methanotrophic microbial communities from Lake Washington under simulated oxygen tension - Sediment Metagenome... | ecosystem: Environmental > Aquatic > Freshwater >...
AGGAATTTAACGGGATATTCTTGTGAAAAGCAAGTAAAAGAAATTAGTACTAATAGTACAATATATAGTATATAATTCTTCAAGAAGAAATGTTTAAAGATTAGTCAGCTAAATTAGATGTGAAAAGTACAATTATTAACTAATTTTATCAATAATAAAGACAATTATCTGTTCAAAATTGTTCATTATTTCAAATATACAAGGCATTTCAGGTTAATTTTTTTAACCGTGTAAATAATTATAATTGACAGAAGTGATTACTAAACAGTATGCTCACAAAAACTTTTATACATTAAAAAAAAGCCCTAAACACTTTTACATGTTTAGGACTTAATCACAATTATAACAACCATGTTATTTCCATCCACCACCTAGGTCTCGGTACACAAGCACTGAGGCATTCAGTTGTTCTTTTTTGGTATCTATCAATTCCAGTTTGGCTTCCAAAGCATCACGCTGTGTCATCAAAACTTCGAAATAATCAGCTTTGGCAGACTTAAATAAATCGCCGGCAACGTCAATCGAACGGTTCATTGCAACTACTTGCTGCGATTTCAGATCGTAACTTTTTTCCAGATTATTGATTTTGGAAAGTTGTGTTGATACTTCCAAATATGCATTTAGGATAGTACGCTCGTAGTTATACAACGCCTGAAGCTGTCTGGCATTGGCACTGCTGTACTCCGCTTTGATAGCATTTCTGTTAATCAAAGGTGCAGCCAAATCTCCAGCCAAAGAATACAATAACGATTCCGGCATTGTAAACAGATAAGACGGTTTAAAAGCATTTACTCCAATAGCAGCGGTAATATCAAGCGAAGGATAAAACTCGGCTCGGGCCACTTTTACATCCAGCTTTGCAGCTTCCAATTCCAATTCCGCTTGTTTGACATCCGGGCGGTTGGCCAGCAACTGGGACGGAATTCCTGAATTGATTACCGAAGGCATCAAATTCATGAAACTGCTTTTGTCTCTTTTTATTTCCTGCGGATACTGCCCTAGCAAGAAGTTGATTTTATTCTCCGTTTCTTTTATGTTTTGAAGAATATCAAACTCCATACTTTTTGAAGCCAAAACTTCGGCCTGGAATTTTTGAACAGCCAGTTCCGTTGCTCTGGCAGCTTCTTTCTGAACTTTTACAACTTCCAAAGCGTTTGACTGCAGTTCGATAGTCTTTCTTACAATCTCCAATTGACTGTCCAGAGCCAGTAATTCATAATACGAATCGGCTACCTCTGAAATAAGATTGGTAATCACAAAGTTTTTACCTTCAACAGTTGATAAATAACGGCTCACGGCGGCTTTCTTGGAATTGCGCAGTTTTTTCCAGATATCCACTTCCCAATGCGCATAACCGGCAATTTTCAAGTCACCCAATGGATCCGGCATTTCCTGGCCTGGTTTAATTTCAGTTGAAGCATCTCCAGCTCCCTGACTGGTATATCTTCCCACCTTTTCAATCCCTGCTCCTGCTCCAATACCTACAGATGGCAAAAGGAGACCTTTCTTCACACGAATATCGTTCTTCGCAATTTCTATTTCCTGCAAAGTAATCTGCAATTCCTGATTGTTTTTCAGGGCTGTATCAATCAAACTAACAAGATTCGGATCCTTGAAGTAGGTACGCCAAGGAGTGGTTCCTGTATTTGTTGTATCAGTAGCCTTACTCTTATCGAAAGATTCGGGAACTGTTTTGGTTTCTGCCAAAGGCGCAATAGCCGGAGTACAGCTTGCCGCCGCCAGGCAAATACCCAGCGGAGCAATATATCTATATAACTTTATCTTATTCATTGTCATTCAAATATTCGGTAAATGGATTTTCATCATCTTTACTGGAAAACTGATGTCTTTCAGAAATTTTTGCAAAAATGTAATACAAGCCAGGAATTATTAATACCCCGCAAATAGTACCTATAAGCATTCCCCCTGCAGCCGCAGAACCAAGTGTTCTGTTTCCAATTTTACCCGGATCGGATGCTATCGCCAAAGGAATCAAACCTGCAATAAAAGCAAACGATGTCATCAAAATAGGACGGAAACGAACTGCCGCTCCCTGCATTGCGGCATCGAGTACCGATGCGCCCTGACTGTGCTTTTGTGCAGCAAACTCTACAATCAATACAGCATTTTTACCTAGTAAACCAATAAGCATTACGAAAGCTACCTGTGCATAGATATTGTTGGTAAGACCAAATAATTTCAAGAATAAAAAGGCTCCGAAAATACCTGCCGGCAATGATAAAATTACTACCAACGGCAAGATAAAACTCTCGTATTGAGCAGCAAGAACCAAATAAACGAAACCAAGACAAATCAAGAATATATAAATAGCCTCGTTACCTCTGGCAACCTCATCGGCAGAGATACCTGCCCAATCAATTCCAAAACCTCTTGGAAGGGTTTTGGCGGCCACTTCTTTTACAACCTCAATAGCTGTTCCACTACTGTAGCCTATATTTGGAGCACCACTGATTTCAGCAGCATTATACATATTATGTCTGGTAATTTCAGAAAGCCCATATACTTTTCTCATTTTCATAAAAGCAGAAAAAGGCACCATTTCGTCTCTGTTATTTTTTACATACAATTTCAATATGTCTTCCGGCAATGCTCTGTATTGCGGAGAAGCCTGCACAATAACCTTGTATTGACGATCGTATTTAATGAAGTTGGTTTCATAGTTACTCCCCACAAGTGTTGATAGTGTATTCATAGCATTATCGATACTCACACCTTTCTGCTGTGCCAAATCATTATCAATATCAAGCATATACTGAGGAAAACTTGCACTGTAGAAAGTAAATACAGAAGTCAGTTCAGGACGTTTTTTTAATTCCTTCACAAAATCTTTACTTACGGTTTCCATCTTTTTGTAATCACCGGAACCTGCTTTATCCAGCAAACGCAGCTCAAATCCTCCCGCTGCACCATATCCGGGAACAGCCGGCGGCTGGAAATATTCTATGGTAGCACCCGAAATATCTTTGGTCTCCTCCTCAAGCTCTTTAATGATTTCTTCAACATTATGTTTACGTTCATGCCAGTCTTTTAAGTTGATCAGACAGGTTCCTGTATTGGATCCTGTTCCTTCTGACAGGATTTCATAACCTGCAAGAGCAGATACTGATTTTACTCCTTCAACTCTTTCAGCCACTTTTTGAAGTTTTTCAGCTATTTCATTGGTTCTTTCCAATGATGAACCCGGAGGAGTCTGGATAATCGCATAGAACATCCCCTGATCCTCACTCGGAATAAATCCGGAAGGAAGACTGTTGTTTATAAAAAATATACCGATACAGAATGCCACCAAAACTCCAATTGACACCGATCTTCTGTTGATGAAAAGCGCCAGTATTTTTTGGTACCTTTCAGATAAATGATTGAACTGTTTATTAAAACCGTCGAGAAATCTGTTAACCAAATTTTTAGGACGCGGCTGTCCGTGAAGATTTTTAAGCATCAAAGCACATAACGCAGGTGTCAATGTTAATGCCACTACCCCGGAAAGAATAATTGCTGTAGCCATTGTGATTGAAAACTGACGGTAAAAAATACCAACAGGACCAGACATAAAAGCAACAGGAATAAATACCGCAGCCATTAAAAAGGTAATTGCAATAATTGCTCCTCCAATTTCTGTCATCGCTTTTCTGGTAGCTTTTCTGGCCGAGAGATGTTCTTCTTCCATCTTGGCATGGACTGCTTCTATCACTACAATCGCATCATCGACGACGACCCCGATTGCCAATACAAGCGCAAATAAAGTAATCAAGTTTATTGTGATTCCAAACAACTGCATAAAGGCAAACGTACCAATCAAAGATACCGGAACCGCAATAGCTGGAATAAGCGTTGAACGCCAGTCTCCAAGAAACAGGAATACAACTATACCTACCAAAATAAAGGCTTCAACCAGTGTGTGGATTACTTTTTCGATAGAAGCATCAAGGAACTTGGATACGTCATAACTGATTTCGTAATCCATTCCTTTTGGGAACGATTTTTTTAATTCCTCCAGCTTTTCTTTAACGTCTTTGATTACCTGGCTGGCATTACTTCCGTATGATTGTTTTATAGTAATTGCAGCAGATGGTTTTCCGTCTATACTGGAATAAATATCATACATGGAACTTCCAAACTCAACATCGGCAACGTCTTTCAAACGGAGCATTTCACCATCAGAATTAGAACGCACTACTATATTTTCATATCCTTGAGGAGTAGTGTATCTTCCTTTGTACTTTAAAACATATTCAAAAGCCTGCGATCTTTTTCCGGAACTTTCTCCTGTTTTCCCTGGAGAAGCTTCCAAACTCTGATTGCTTAATGCCTCCATAACTTCGTCAGCCGAAATTTTGTAAGCCAGCATTCTGTCCGGTTTCAGCCAAATACGCATCGCATAATCACGGTTACCCAAAATATCTGCAAAACCTACTCCGTTTACACGTTTTAAATCGGAAAGAATATTTATATCAGCATAGTTGTAAAGAAACTTTTGATTCGTTTTCGGGTCTTTACTGAATAAGTTGATATACAAAAGCATATTAGGCTCTTCACGGGTGATTTTCAAACCTTCTCGCACTACCAATGGTGGCAGTTTATTAATTACAGAAGATACACGGTTTTGTACATTAATGGCCGCCTGATTGGGATCGGTTCCAAGATTAAATACTACCTGAACAGAAGCTTCCCCGTCATTTCCGGCATCCGATGTGATGTATTTCATTCCCGGAACCCCATTCAAGGCTCTTTCAAGAGGAATTACTACCGCTTTAATCATCAATTCACCATTAGCTCCCGGATAATCGGCAGTAATATTAACTTTTGGAGGTGATATAGAAGGGAATTGTGTTACCGGCAAACTAGTCATTGCCAATATCCCTAAAAAGACAATAACTAACGATATTACTATCGATAATACTGGTCTCTGTATAAATTTATTAAACATATTTATCTCTTTTTTAAATAGTTAAAACGGCTACTCAGCTTTTAATTTCAAGCTGGACAATACTTCTTTTGGCTTTAAATATTCATACTGAATTTTATCGTTTTCATCAGCTTTCTGAATACCATCAAAAACTATTTTATCATTAGCCGTAATACCAGATTCTATAACATATAAATCCGGCATTTCTCCTTTTATCGTAATCTCTCTTGATTTAATTACATTGTTTTTATCAACCACAAATACATATTTTTTATCCTGTATTTCGTAAGTGGCTTTTTGAGGAATTACTAATGCATTTCTTAAAGGAACAGTCATAAGAACCGATCCGGTTTCACCGTTTCTCAGTAATTTTTCAGAATTCGGGAATTTTGCTCTGAAAGCAATATTTCCGGTCTCATTGTCAAATTCACTTTCGATTACTTCTACTTGACCTTTGTATTTTAAAGGCTGTCCGTTGGCTAGAATTAAAGTTACAGTATTGCTTCCTCTGTCATTTTTATTGACTTGATAATCCAAATATTCAGGCTCTGATACGTTAAAATAGGCAAACATATTACTGTTGTCCGAAAGGCTGGTCAATAGTTCTCCTTCGTCAATAAGGCTTCCCAACTTTTTAGGGATACGGTCAATCGTACCGTCAAAAGGCGCTCTGATTTCGGTAAATGACAAATGAAGTTTAGCCAGTGCCACTTCAGCTCTTGCCTGATCTAATTTTGCCTGAGCAACAGCCTGTTCATTTTTTGAAACTATATTTTTATCGGCCAGTGTTTTAGCATTTTGCAGTTCAATTTCAGCCGCTTTGGCTTCTGCCTGCGCTCCCAATAATTCAGCCTCATATACTTTAGGCATAATTCTGAACAAGACCTGACCAGCTTTAACAAACTGTCCTTCGTCAACATAAATATTTTGGAGGAATCCTTTTTCCTGAGCACGTATTTCAATGTTTCTTACAGAACGGATCTGCGAAACATACTGCTTGGTAAATGAGGTATCGATTTGTACCGGATTGGTAACCGTAAATTTTACAGTTTCTTCTTTCTCTTCTTTTTTAGTTGTACAGCTTGTCAGGCACAACAAGGCAATTAAGCCCGTTAACACGAGTGTTTTTTTCATTGTAAATAAAATGGTAGTTAAGCAATAAATAATATGGAATAAAAAATTCCTTTAGGTATAAAAACCATCAGTCCCGGTGCAGAATCTGAACCGTCATTCAAAATAAAAAATTTGATGTATGCGCATTCGTAAAAACATGATTACACCTTCGGAAACCGATGTATCATGAAAATCAAATCCTTAAAACTCCTATTCGCAGGTAAATAGGATTAGAGCTGCCATTATCGGGCGCAAAAATTTCTAACTGTTTTGTGGAATCCTTTAAAAGAAACTTATTGGAAAAAGACAAATAAAAGCTGTCAAGTAAATTGTGTTTAACAGCTATAAATTTATTGGTATTGTTGTTAAGATTATCACTGCTGTGAAATTCCTCGTCCAGATCAACTCCTTCTTCTTCGATTAAAACACTGCCGGGTTCTACCTTTTTGTGCTTTATCTGTTCTTTTTTTATAAAAGTAAATGTTGAGTAATCTTTTATAATCATAGAAGGCGTATCTGCATGAAGGTGTTGTCCACCGCCAAGCAGAAAAAAAGACAGCCATATGAAATTTATAATTACTCTCATTTTGGTGCGAAAATAATAAAAGATTAAGATAAAAAAACTTTTTTTTTGGGGGACAAAAGTGATAAAGTCAGCGAAAACGTTTTCTTTCGTTTAAAACTGCAAATACTTTATGCTATGTTAACAATAAATTCTCATTAAATTAGTCGTAAAAAAACTACAAATTATTCAAATTAGTAAACTTTTCAGCAAATAACATCTTAACCGCAAAACTTTTCATAAAAGAGAAAAATAAGGTTCTGCACATTTTTGAAGAAAAAAAGAGTTTATTCCTGATGTGAAATACAGGTAAAAATCAATTTTTAATGTTCTCTCTATTTCAAAGCAGTGGAAATTCGTTTCTTTGCCAAAACTAAAATCCTTCAATGCCGGAATATTTTCTAGATAAAGAATACAATGACCACATTTATGATGTGGAAGAAATGAATTTCAAAGAATTTGAGTGCTGTATATTTAATAACTGTACATTTTCGGCCTGCAACTTCATGGATGTTACTTTCATTGATTGCGTTTTTAACGATTGTATTTTCAGCCAGGGAAAAATCAATCATGTCGCTTTGAGAACGGTTACTTTTAATCGCTGTGAAATTAAAGGGGTCAATTTTGCGATGTGCAGCAAGCTTATTTTTGAAGTGCATTTTAACAACTGCATATTGGATTTTTCCAAATTTTATACTCTGAAAATAAAAGGAACACCGTTTATTAACTGCAGTCTAATCGCAGTTGATTTTATGGCAGCAGATTTGACCGAAACACTATTTGAAAATTGTGATTTATACCGAGCAGAATTTGCTAAAGCTACAGCCAATAAAGCCAATTTCAAGACCAGCCATAATTATACCATTGACCCCAAAACAACCAAATTGATGAAAGCAGTTTTCGGATTGGAAGGTTTAAAAGGGCTGCTTTACAAACACGACATAATTGTAAATTGATTTTGCTGCAAAAAAAATCCCCCCGGCATCCGAAACTTTAGGCTGTTGAAGAAATTGATACAATAGACATCAGTTATTAAACTAATTAACCGATAAACTCAAGGTGGTTCCCTTCAGTATGCAAAATGTGTTTTGCTTTTTCAATTTCGTCTTTGGCTCCTTTTACGACAACCATAAATTTTCCTTCTTTGAGATGTTCTTCACATTTAACCACTTCTTCTTCCTTTATACCGGTAAAAGTTAAAAGCGAAATAAAACCACCGGCAACCAATCCCAAATCAAGCCCGGCAATGATTCCCACAAATGCACCTGCTCCATACAAAAAACCAAAACCCGGAATCATAAAAACACCTATACCTGAGAGCAATCCAACCAAAGTTCCAGCTCCCATTCCAACAATTGCGGGAGTCTTTTTTATTGTATCCAGGGATTTTATATGAATATGATCCTCAATCACCTCTGCCTTACCCAACAGCGATACATTATCCATAGGAAAATCTTTCTGACTCAACATTTTAATTGCATTAACCGCTTTTTCGTGGGTGTCATAAATTGCAATTTGTGATTTCATAATATTAAATTTTTTAAGTTAAAAACAACAATTGAACATCATACTATTCCTAGTAAAGTTACAATTTTAAGTTGTTTATAAACAGCTATTTAACATTACAAATACAAGATTTATCCCCAATATTAGCATTAAAAAAAATGAATGAAATTTGTAATTACCTATAGCAATTGTTCCTATTGACAAACCATTTTATCAAAACGCTTTTGCATTTCCTCATAGCTCATATCTTCCTGATGTGTAGCTATCATCCATTTATAGCCAAAAGGATCCATAACCTGCCCCACACGGTCGCCATAAAACATATTGTCGACTGCCATGACTGAAGTAGCTCCCGCATCGACGGCTTTCTGGAATGCGGTATCGACATCTTTAACGTACAACCCAAAAGCCATTGGATTTCCTCCAACAGTCAAAGGACTTTTGTTTCCCCATTCAACATTTTCATCGGCCATCATCAGCAGTGAGCCTTCAATTTCAATTTCGGCATGCCCTATTTTGCCGTCAGGCATCAATAACCGCCCTTTTTCAGTTGCACCAAACGCTTTTTTGTAAAATTCTATGGCGTCACTGCATCCATTGATTGTTATGTAAGCATTCAATGTAAATGCGCCCGGGTAAATGTGTGATGTTTGCATAAGTTTTAGTTTTTGATTATTTAAAAAAAAGAACATTAAAATTACTTATTTTTCTAAATACCAATATATTATATTAAAACTTTAACTGAGATTAAAACATTTAATTTAAGTATTTAAAAAGATTAGAGTGAACAAAACTGATTAAAAAGTAAACTTGCCAAATCAATTTTAACAAATTACATTCATTTTTTTACAAAACATTTTATCATATTATTAATAAGAATTATTTTCATAATTTTGGATTAAAAACTAAACCCCAATCAATTATGAAAAAACTTTTCCTCTTTCTTTTACTCACAGCTAATCTTTGTTTTTGTCAAACTAAAGATACGATTAGTCCTCCTAAAAATATTATTGTAACACCTAATCAAATCATGGGTAATGCTGACCCAACTTCTATTGTAAAGTTTCAAATTGTTGGAGATGACAAAAATATTTACTCTATTACTGTAAATTTTAGAGGATACTTTGAACAAAAATTCAACTCGCCATTAGCTAAAGGAAATGATGGTAACTTACCTATACTTCACGTTTGGTGCGAAAACGAAGCTAAAGCAGAATCTTCAAAAATAGTCTGCACAACACAAACAGTAGAAACAATTTTAGACAGTCTAAAAACTAGAAAACTTACAATGCCGACAAAAACACCTATTCCGGTAAATCCTGACGTCGATGAAGCACAGCCGGTAAGTACTACATTTAGATATAATGTCAGTATATTAAATACAAATTTTACTATACCAATAGCTAGATTTAATTTTACCGAAAGTGAGGATAAAAAAGGTGAAATTTTATTATTTAATTCTATCGGTGCTGGTGTAGGAATTAGTTGGGGACAATTTGAAAAAACAACAGATGCAAATGGTGAAACAATTAATGCTGATTTCTCTAACACATTTGGTATTCATTTTGGAGTGTTATTTTCAGCAGGTACTAACAATACTGAAAATAAAAATGTTTTCGCACCTACAGTATCATTAAGTGCATTAGATTTTCAATTAGGAGTAGGTTATGAAATGGGAACTATAGCTGAAAATCAAAAGAAAGGATTTATTACTTTGGCATACGCAATCCCTATTTCTAAATTACTAAAGGGTAAATATTATATTTTCAGAGCATCTAAAGGCTATAATTCTAAAAATCCATTACCTGATATTCCTAAGGATGATTCTAAGAATAATCAACAAGGGAACACTAAAAAGAAGCACAAAATAATACGTCAATTCATACAATAAAACTAATCAATTATTGTAGTTTTTACTAATATCGTGACGATATAAAGTTAAAAAAGTTAAGCCTCTAAATTAATAGAGGCTTAACTTTTTTTGATATTTCTTTTATCTATTTTTTTATCGTGGAAAGCAATCTGAGCTCATAAAGCTGACAATTATTTTTTTCAAAAACAACTTTTTTTCATTTCATCAAATTCTTTGACTTCGGTTTTAAATTATATTTCAAAATAATATTTCTATTGAATTGGCTTTTCCATCACGTAATCTTCCATCAGATAACCGTGTTCCAATTCTATATCAACTTCTTCCACTATTTGGAAACCTATTTTTTGATAGAAATACAATGCTTTATTGAATCGGTTTACGTTCAAAGAAAGTTCACTCGAATCGTTTTCTTTCGCCACCTTTTCGACATAATCAATCAGCTTTTTACCAATGCCTTTGCCTTGAGTTTGTGGCAAAATATAAATTTTGTGGATTTTGGTTTGGCTCTTTTGGTTATAATGATGCTCATAGGATGCAAAACCCAAAATTTCCTCTCCTTCTTTTGCCAGTATAAAATAATGACCTTTATTAGCAACACTGTCTTTTAAGGCCTCTTCATTATAAAAAGCACCCAACATATAGTCCAACTGCGCTTTAGCCAGGATTTCTCCGTAGGCAACCGGCCAGGTTTGATGTGCAATATCTTGAATATTTTTGTAATCGTCTGCGGTAGCTGTAACTATTGTAATCATTACTAAAATCCCTCTTAATTATTTAAAAAACAAAAAAACTGAAGACTAATTTTAACCGTGTATTGTCTCGTTTTTACCGTAATTGGCAATAATTGACTCTTCATATTCCAGCCATTCTCTCCAGCGTTTCTCAACATCAATTCCAACACCGTATTTTCTGGCATAAGTGATAAAAGTAGTATAATGTCCTGCCTCGCTTTCCATCAAATCTCTATAGAATACCGCCAGTTCTTCATCCTTTATGTTTTCCGAAAGCACTTTGAAACGCTCACAGCTTCTAGCTTCAATCATAGCCGAAAACAATAAACGCTCCACCAGTCCAGAAACTCTGCTTCCGTCAATGCTTTTTTTCATGTACTGATACAATTCATTCACATAATCGTCTTTTCGTTCGCGTCCCAAGGTTAATCCGCGTTTGATAATTATGTTGTGAACTTGCTCAAAATGGTCGATTTCTTCTTTGGCTAAAGCCAATAAATCTTTTACCAAATCCTGATGCTCGGAATTATTGGTGATAATGGTAATAGCATTGGTAGCCGCTTTTTGTTCACACCAGGCATGATCGGTAAGAATCTCCTCGATGTTTTTTTCAACGATGTTTACCCATCTGGGATCTGTTGGTAATTGTAATCGTAATACTCCCATTTTTTTTAAGTCTAAAAGTTTTTAAAGTCGAAAGTTTGAAAGTCATAAAAACAAAAGTCGAAAGTCAAACTAAGACGGAATACTAAATTCCAATCCAAAACTTTCGACTTTCGACTTTAAAACTTTATAATACTAATATTAGAATACGAAAATTGCTCTTTCGCTCATCATTTCGTTTACTTCGCTGGCAACTTCTTCGATAACATCCTCGTTAGTGTGATCAACCAAAACCCTGTCGATTAAAGCAACAATAGTTTCCATATCTTCTTCAACAAGACCACGGGTTGTAACTGCTGCAGTCCCCACACGGATACCTGAAGTTACAAATGGAGATTTATCATCAAATGGAACCATGTTTTTATTTACTGTAATTTCTGCTTTTACCAATGCGTTTTCAGCATCCTTTCCAGAAATTCCTTTATTCCTAAGGTCAATCAGCATCATATGGTTATCTGTTCCTCCAGAGATGATGTTGTATCCTCTTTTTACAAAAGCATCCGCCATTGCTTTAGCATTTTTCTGCAATTGCATAGCATACGTAAAGAACTCATCTTGTAATGCCTCTCCAAAAGCTACAGCTTTGGCAGCGATAATATGCATTAACGGTCCTCCTTGATTTCCTGGGAAAACAGCAAGATCCAATAAAGCTGACATCATTCTGATTTCACCTTTTGGCGTAGTCAATCCCCATGGATTTGGGAAATCTTTACCCATCATGATCAAACCTCCACGAGGTCCACGTAATGTTTTGTGTGTTGTAGTTGTAACGATATGACAATGAGGAATCGGGTCATTCAATAATCCTTTGGCGATAAGTCCTGCAGGATGTGAAATATCAGCCATCAAAATAGCACCAACACTGTCAGCAATTACTCTGAAACGCTCAAAATCCATATCACGTGAATAAGCAGAAGCTCCTGCGATGATTAGTTTTGGTTGCTCTTTAGTGGCAATTTCCTGAATTTTATCATAATCCAAACGTCCTGTTTCTTTATCTACACCATAGAAAACAGGATTGTATAAACGTCCTGAAAAATTTACCGGTGAACCGTGAGTCAAGTGTCCTCCGTGAGACAAATCGAAACCTAGTATTTTATCACCTGGTTTCAAACAAGCGTGAAATACAGATGCATTAGCTTGTGATCCTGAGTGTGGCTGTACGTTTGCATACTCAGCACCAAATAATTCTTTGGCTCTGTCAATAGCAATTTGTTCCACTACGTCCACTACTTCGCATCCTCCATAGTATCTCTTGCCTGGATATCCCTCGGCATATTTATTAGTTAAAACAGAACCGGCTGCTTCTATTACTTCGTCACTTACAAAGTTTTCAGAGGCAATAAGTTCCAATCCGTGTATCTGTCTGTCTTGTTCTTCAAGAATAAGGTCAAAAATTTGTTCGTCGCGTTGCATTTCTTTGATTTTCGTTAATTTCCCGCAAAAATACAAAAAAACGTTTGTTAAACTGTTAGATTATAATATATTTGACAAGTAATTTTCAACAAACAATTAACATCATCATGCCAATAACAGCAAACGACACCAGTAGAAAATCATGGTTAGAGGTACTGCCAGACAGTGATTTCCCTATCCAAAACATTCCTTTTGGAGTTTTTCTTACCAAAGAAAACATCGTCACGGTAGGCTCTAGAATTGGTAATTTTGCAATCGATTTAGGTGCTTTACAACAATTGAATTACTTTGAAGGAATTGAATTGACAGACGATATGTTCATGCAGGACACCTTGAACGATTTTATCTCGGATGGTCAAAAAACCTGGAGATTGGTCCGAAACAGAATCGCAGAAATTTTTGATGCCACAAATCCTGAATTAAGGGATAACGCCAAACATAGAGATATAGTAATTTTCAGAATGGAAGATGTTGAAATGCAGCTTCCTGTATTAATAGGTGATTACACTGATTTTTATTCCAGTAGAGAACATGCCACCAATGTAGGAAAAATGTTTCGCGACCCGGAAAATGCATTACTGCCAAACTGGCTGCACATTCCAGTAGGATATCACGGTAGAAGCTCTACTATTATTCCATCAGGAATTCCAGTACACAGACCGATGGGACAAATCCTTCCAAATGGAGAAACCTCTCCTGTTTTCGGACCATCACGATTAGTGGATTTCGAACTCGAAACTGCTTTTATCACAACCGACGTCAATATTATGGGAGAGAACATTCCCATAGGTGAAACAGAAGATTATATTTTTGGAATGGTTTTACTTAATGACTGGAGTGCCCGTGATATTCAAAAATGGGAATATGTACCTCTTGGTCCTTTCTTATCCAAAAACTTTGGTTCAACAATTTCTCCTTGGATAGTCACTTTAGATGCCCTGGAACCTTTTAGAACAAAAGGACCTAAACAAGAACCAACACCTTTCCCTTATTTACAGCAAAAAGGAAAACATTCATTCGACATCAATCTTGAAGTAGCCATTGCTCCGGAAAACACTGAGCCAACAGTCGTTTCCAGAACTAATTTCAAATACATGTACTGGACTATGAGTCAGCAACTGGCTCATCATACATCAAACGGATGCCGTGTTAACTCTGGTGACATGATGGGTTCCGGAACCATTTCAGGTCCTACACCTGATAGTTATGGATCGATGCTGGAACTGACTTGGGGCGGAAAAAATCCTATCCGGTTAAATGACGGCACCGAACGTAAATTCATTAATGATAACGATACTGTAATCATTAAGGGATATAGCCAAAACGGACAGGTTCGCATTGGTTTCGGAGAATGCTCCAGTAAGTTGCTTCCTCCTTTTGTAAGACAATAAACAAACTTTTTATATTTTAACCGGTAAATCATATTTGCCGGTTTTTTTTTGAAATATTTTTAGCAGAATCCACCAAAGGAATAGTAGATTTGCAAAAATATTTTAAGCCTACTATTGACATAAATCATTACCCCATAAAATGAAAAAAATTACTCTTATAATTGCTTTTTTCACGCTCCTTTCCTCTTGTGGCGTAAAACAAACCCAAAACAATCTGGCTTCAGGAAATTATGATGCAGCTATTGATATTGCTCTTTCTAATTTACGCTCCAATAAAGACAAAAAAGGAAAACAGGAATATGTCTATTTACTGGAAGAAGCATTCGCCAAAGCCAAAGAACGTGATTTGAATACGATTACTTTTCTAAGAAAAGAGAATAACCCAAGTAATCTGGAAAATATATTCAACACTTACACGGCCTTAAATGACCGTCAGGAGAAAATTAAACCTTTGCTTCCGCTAAAGTTAATCAATGACGGAAGAAATGCTATTTTTCCTTTTGACGATTACAGCGACCAAATAATAAGCAGTAAAAACGCCTTATCCAATTACCTGTACAACAATGCTAAAGCTTTGATGCTGACCAAAAACAAAATGAATTACCGAAAAGTTTTTGATGATTTAACCTACCTAGACAAAATAAACCACAATTACAAGGACATTGCCGACATTATGGACGAAGCGCAGTTTAAAGGAACGGATTATGTTCTCGTTTATACCAAAAACGAAACCAAAATGATTATTCCAACAGAACTGGAAAGTGATTTATTGAATTTTAAAAGCTACAATTTAAATGATAAATGGACAGTCTATCATAGTGAGAAACAAAAAAACATTTATTATGATTACGGAATGCTTATCAGTTTCAGATCCATTTTAATATCTCCTGAGCAGATAAAAGAAAGAGAATTCACAAAAGAACGCCAGGTAGTTGACGGACAAAAAAAACAGTTTGATGCCAATGGAAAAGTAATTGTAGACAGACAAGGAAAACCAATAATGGTAGACAACGTGATTAATGCCTCGGTAAAAATAAACGAAGTGAGACAGTTCAAATCATGTCAAATCACTGCAAAAGTTGACTATGTTGACAACAAAACCAAGCAACCCATAGGATCTTTCCCTGTGACAAGCGAGTATGTTTTCGAAAATATCTTTGCCACTTACAAAGGAGATTCACGTGCGGCAGATGACAACTACAACACTAATTTCTATAATAAAGCTGTGCCGTTTCCCACAAGCGAACAAATGGTTTATGATACCAGCGAAAATTTAAAATCCAAAATCAACGGCGTAATCAATAATAATCAGTTCAGAAAATAGACCTCAAAATATCAGACAAAAAAAGCAACTCTAAAAACGGGTTGCTTTTTTTTGTTTTATCTTATAATCAACTTTAAAACACCAAAATATTAAGGTGCTTACAAAACAAGTAATGGTGCTATTATCCCAAAACTAAGTTGTCCCGTTGTCCCATTCACTGCACCAAAATTATCTTTGGCGTAGGATGAATAATTATTTTTCTTAGCAATATAACCCGCATAAAACTTCAGATTGATATCAGTAAATGGTGAATATTCAATCGTTGGTATAATACCATAGGAAGTCAGCATAAGATTATTTTTATTGGAATCCGGATTACCCTTCCAATACGAATTATCATTCATCAGCGTAAGCAATACATTTACCTTTGAACGAATCTGATATTCTGCCCGAATCCAGTTTTCAACATAAGTAACATTTTCAGCAGCATAAGGATACTTGCTTTTTATAATATTCGAAACCACATTTTTTTCATCCAAATCCTCTTTGCTGTACTGAAAATCATAATACAGCAGCAGTTTATTATTTTTATACTTATTTCCCAGCGAAATTAAGCTTCGGCCGGCATTTTCGGCATCCATAAAATAACCGTAACTATAAGTTGTTTCCAGCTTCCCGTCAAACAGTATACCTTTCCAGTTCCCTACTGCAGCCAAAGGAGTTTCCGAAACCTTAATCCCCGGAGGTACCGTAGTCCCAAACTGCTCTTGAAACGTCTTGGTCCTGGAATTCAGCACCTGAAGATTGAACTTATTTTTACTATCGGCCAGCGCATACGTAAGAGCAGCTCCCACCATAAAATTTTCTCCGTTATTGTTTATTGTATTATAGGACAAAATTTCGATTGGATTCGTCAGTAGCTCATAACCTCCCCAATCACCTATCATTTTCCCGAAAGACAATTTCGTTTGCGGCGCCACATCAATAGTCAGATAAGCCATATCCACCGTACGGCTTACATTGTCAACAGTACTCGGATCAGCAATTTTTGTATAACGGTTTCGGAATCTAAAGAAAACCTTGTCGTGAATTTTTCCCTTCACCTCAAACCGGAACTGATTAACCGAAAAGAGCGAATTCACATGCTCGTTATCCACAAAATAATTATCGAAAGCAAAGCGGGAATTAAAGATAACATCAACATCTTTCAGCAAAGACGCTTTGGAAACAGGTATCAACGGCGGATACACCACATTCCCTTCCTGGGTTTGTTTTTGACCAAAAGATAAAACAGGTACAAAAACGAACATCAAGAAATATTTAAAAAACTTTTTCATTATAAGGGTATTTTGATTTACCCGAGTTCAATTATTTTTTGAAGCAGAAACATTTGGCATTTTTTGCAGGTATCGTCCCGCTGTCCGCTGTATTCCATCTCGCAGAAAAAACGAGATGGGATGCCGCTTCCATCGGGGCTAAAAGCATACATTTTACCTTTTTGCCATCATTCAAAAAAAAGGAAACACAGTATCCAAACTCAGGTTGTTTGATATTTCAATTATTTTTGGGGCAAATTGGCTATTACTTATTCTTCGTATCAAAAGCTACTTTACCGGTTTCAATATCATACACAGCACCAATAATTGTAACTTTCTTTTGGCCGTAACTTTCTTTTAAAATTGGTTCAGCATTCTTCAAAAAATTTACCGCATGATCTACATTCGCATTAACAGCATTATCTGCAGATAATTTGTCGTCTTTGGCAAGATCATTTTCTTCCTTCTCGCTTTCGATGTATTCCACTATTTTTTTGATGTGATCCTCCTGATTGTAATGTCCTTTTGAATCAATAAATGCTTTAACGGCACCACAGCTTTTGTGCCCCATCACAACAATCAATTTACATTCCAGATGCTCAACAGCGTATTCAATACTTCCCAATTCATAATCTCCAATCACATTTCCAGCGGTTCTGATCGAAAAAATATCACCAAGACCCTGGTCAAAAACAAGTTCGGCAGGAACTCTGGAATCCGAACAGCTTATCACAACGGCAAAAGGGTGCTGCCCTTTTTTAAGCTCCCTTAGTCTTTCCAAAGTTTCATCAGGATGCACGGGTTTTCCCAAAGCAAACCGTTTGTTTCCTTCTTCGAGTTTTTGAAGCGGTGAAAAATTTTTGTTTTCAGTGTGATTACAAGCCGACAATACGCTTATAAATAGCAAAAAGAGCAATCCTTTTTTGATCATGACGTTTTTCTAATTTGCGACAAACCCAAGTCTGCCCAAACTATTCAGACCGACTCATTTTCATCAATGAAATTACAAAATTAGAGTCATAAAACCGCTCAAATAGTGATTTTTATCATATTTGAAGGATTAATTTTATCTAAAAATATTTGTTTCAAGCCATCAAACGATATAGTTGATAAGTAGATTTCAGACAAAACTGATTGAGAAAAATAATAGAATCTGAGATTTTAAAAACAGCCTAATACATATCCGGAGTCAATGTAACTTTAAACAGCTCTTTTTTGTTACCGTCTATATAATTATAAATTACAGTAGAACCATTGTCCCTGAAAGCTTCAAGGCTTGGATTCGTTTTAGAACCGGATATAATTTCGGTTTCCACCGACTTCTTTAAAGCCTCAATATCAATACTTTCTTTTTGGACACGTACCAATGTAAAATCATATTGAACCGTATTATGTGGCAAAGTATTTACACTCTCCATCCGAATATCATTGCTTATCATTATTGGGCAGGCGTTATTATACTTGGCAACCAAAGCCGTAAGCTCCTTCCCAACCGATTTGTATTGGGAATAATAGTATTGACCGACACAGGTCAAAGCCACAACAACAAGGATTTTGGCTGTTTTTTGAATAAGTTGCTTTTTAGTATTTCGTTTTACTTCCATTGACAATTCTCTTTATTGATGATCAAAACTCAAAACTTCTTTGAGTATCCATTCCTTGTTTACGAGTAAGTAAACGTGTGTAAATTTTGCTGTGCCGGTATGCCGGTCCTCCTTGTTAGGTTCCCGAATATAAAAATCGTGAATACCTTTTTGAACAACCCCATAAAGCACACCATTGTCATATAACGGATAAACTTCCAAAGATTCTTTGCGGACTTTACGAATTGGCTTTTTATTGCTGTCGGAACAAAGGTTATTTTTGGTGTTTTCCAAGAACTTCTTTTTATCCTGAATACCTCCTCTGTCATGATAGAACACAAGATCTTTGTGTGTCATTTTAATCAAATAATCTATGTCACACTGATTAAAACATCGCTCAAAGAAGATACTGTCATGTTTCTGTAAAGCCAGAAACAATTCGGAATCTTTCGGCACTTGTCCAAAGGCAAAATTGACAGATACAAATAGTAAAATCAGTAATGTTCTCAT
>Ga0208398_100670_pt1 | contig 18813 bp, 17 predicted proteins | sample LakWasMe79_HOW10_2_FD_183905 | JGI IMG/M metagenome (GOLD analysis project Ga0208398, IMG submission 183905) | Freshwater sediment methanotrophic microbial communities from Lake Washington under simulated oxygen tension - Sediment Metagenome... | ecosystem: Environmental > Aquatic > Freshwater >...
CACATCGACGTCATCATCAACCGCGCCACGCCCATCGGCAAGACCGACGCGGCCGGCGTGAGCGATCTGGTGGTGGAAGCGGCCCTCTCGACCATCCTGGACCTGGAAGACTCCGTGGCCGTGGTCGATGCCGACGACAAGGTGCTGGCCTATGGCAACTGGCTGGGCATTCTGAACGGCACGCTGGTGGAGACATTTGAGAAGGGTGGCAAGACGCTGACCCGTGGCCTGAACGCAGACCGCATCTATAACGCCGCCAACGGAAAAGGCAAAGTCACACTGCACGGCCGCTCGCTGATGTTTGTGCGCAATGTCGGCCACCTGATGACCAACCCGGCCATCCTGTACACCGCCAAAGACGGCAGCACGCAAGAGATTCCCGAAGGCATCATGGACGCCGTGGTCACCACGACGATCGCCATGCATGACCTGGCCCGCAGCAAGAAAGACGCGATCCGCAACTCGCGCAAAGGCTCGGTCTATATCGTCAAGCCCAAGATGCACGGCCCGGCAGAAGTGGCGTTTGCCGCCGAGCTGTTCAGCCGCGTGGAAAAAATGCTGGGCCTCAAAGACAGCACCGTGAAGCTGGGCATCATGGACGAAGAGCGCCGCACCAGCGTCAACCTGAAGGCCTGCATTGCCGCGGCCAGCAGCCGCGTGGCCTTCATCAACACCGGCTTCCTGGACCGCACCGGCGACGAGATGCACACCGCCATGCAGGCCGGCCCGATGATCCGCAAGGGCGACATGAAGACCAGCGCCTGGATTGCCGCGTATGAGAAGAACAATGTGATGGTGGGCCTGAGCTGCGGCCTGCGCGGCAGGGCCCAGATCGGCAAGGGCATGTGGGCCATGCCCGACCTGATGAAGGCCATGATGGAGCAGAAGATTAGCCACCCGCGCGCCGGCGCCAACACCGCCTGGGTACCCAGCCCCACCGGCGCCACGCTGCACGCGCTGCACTACCACCAGGTGCTGGTGTCCGACATCCAGAAGGATCTGGAAAAGACCAATTACGAGAAGGCGCGCGATGGCATCCTGGCCAACCTGCTGCAGGTGCCTGTGACCGCCACGCCCAACTGGACCGCGGCCGAGAAGCAGCAGGAGCTGGACAACAACGCCCAAGGTATCTTGGGCTATGTGGTGCGCTGGGTCGACCAGGGCGTGGGCTGCTCCAAGGTGCCCGACATCCACAACATCGGCCTGATGGAAGACCGCGCCACGCTGCGCATCAGCAGCCAGCACATGGCGAACTGGTTGCACCATGGCGTGGTGACCGAAGCACAAGTGAAGGAAACCTTTGAGCGCATGGCCGCCGTGGTGGACAAGCAGAACGCCGGTGACAAGTTGTACCAGCCCATGGCCGGAAACTTTGAAACGTCCATGGCCTACAAGGCGGCGTGTGAGCTGGTGTTCAAGGGCCTGGCCCAGCCTAGCGGCTACACCGAGCCACTGCTGCATGCCTGGCGTTTGAAAGTGAAAGCGGCTGCCTGAGCAGCCGGCTCCGTAAACCGCTCCTAAATTGGGAGCGATATACGCCCATTCCACGAGGGCTAGAGGCCGATTTGGCAAAAAAGCCCCTCTGAAGCCGCCACGCCAGCCCTTAATACCGGGTCGGCGTGGCGGACGCGCTTCAGGCTTTCACCCAGGCGCTGCGGTAGTCAGCCGCGTACTGTTCCAGCGTGATGGGTGGGCGGCCCAGCAGCGTTTGCACGGCGTCTGTCGTGCGCTCGGAATAGCCCAACTTAAAGTAACCCAGAATCATCAGCAAAAACTCGGCATAGGCCGGTGGCAGACCTGCCTGCAACAAGGCGCCGCGCATGTCGCTCTCGGGGATGTCCTGGTAGGTGATCGTCTGGCCGGAGGCCTTCGACAGAATGGCGGCCACCGCGTCATGGTCCATCGCCACGCCGCCGGTCAGGTCAAAGTCGCGCTGGTTGAAGTCATCCGTGCTCAACAGCCGCGCGGCCACTGCGGAGATATCGCGTGCATCAATGAAGCTGCCTTTGGCGGCGCCCACCGGCAGGAAAATTTTTCCATGCTCCAGGATGCCCTGAATCCAGAACGTGTTGAAGTTCTGCATGAACCAGTTGGGACGGATGATGTTGTACGCCAGCCCTGATCGCTCCAAGTACAGCTCAGCTTTGCGCAATGGGGCGTTGTCATCAGCGTTCGCGCCCATGGCCGACATCAAAACGATCTTCTGCACCCCTTGGGCTTTGGCTGCGTCCACCACCGGGTTCAGCAGTTCGTCCTGGTTGGTGTAGCCGGGTGGCGCCAGCATGAACACTTTGCTGACACCCTGCAGTGCCGTATCCAGGCCGGCGCGGGTCACCAGGTTCAGGTGGACCTCGGTGGCGGGGTCGGTGACCGGGCGGCTGGTCGCTTTGAGGACGTTGTGCCCTGCCGCGCGCAGCAAGCGCACGAGTTCAGAACCGACCGTGCCGTTGGCGCCGATGACGAGTGTGCGAGACATATTCATTTCCTAAGAAGAGTGGTTGATGGGTGGATGATCCGCCCAAACATCCGAACTACGAATAGACAAAAAACCTTTTTTCATGTCCAATCGTCCGAAACAAGCTTTCCGTTAAACCCGTCAAGGGGCCTTCAGTCCTATGGATTTATTGACTGACATCTTCCGCCAGGCAGGGCTGCGCCGCCGGCTTTTGGACCAGCGCCACCTGCGCGACGCCACCGCCCTGCAGTTCCCGTGCGACCGCAGCATGGGCGTGCACGTCGTTACGGCCGGACAGGTGTATTTGCATGCCCCATCCTTGCCTGAACCACTGCGTCTGCAAGCCGGTGACGTTGCTGTCATGGCGCGCGGCTGCATGCACACCATCAGTACCCACGAAGACATGGCCTCTGTGCAAACCATTGCCCTCGACCACGCATGGCCCTTGCCAGAGGCGGGTGCGCCTGACGATGCGCCGCAGAACTCGCTTATCAGCGGCGCCTACCAGTTCTGGCACACGCCCGTGCATCCGTTCTTTGCGGAAATGCCCGACTGGCTGGTGTTGCGCGCACAGGATGGCCCCTACCCCAGCGCCATGGTGCACAGCATGGAACTGCTACAGCGAGAACTGACCCTGCGGGAGCAGGGCAGCGAAACCCTGGTGTACGGGCTGCTAGACGTGATTTTTGTATTGCTGATGCGCGAAATGCTGCAGCGCCAGGGTGAGCGCACATCGTGCTGGAGCCACGGTATCCGAGACCCGCAAGTGATGAAAGCGGTGCAGGCCTTGCACAACGACTGCGCCCGCGCCTGGACGCTGGACACGTTGGCACAGCATGCAGGGCTGTCGCGCACCAGCCTGGCGGAGCGTTTTCGCGCATCCATGGGCAATACGCCACTCAACTATTTGCGCACGGTACGCATGCAAAAGGCCATGGCCGCGCTGAGCGAGTCCGAGCGGTCACTGGAGCAGATTGCCCGCGAGGTCGGCTACACCGACGCGTTCAGCTTTTCCAAGGTGTTCAAGCGCACGGTGGGATTGGCTCCGCGCGACTTTCGCAGGCAGGACACGCAGGACAAATCGCTGGCTTGGCGTATCGCCTGACGCCGACCTCGGTCGCAGCGGTCGCTTGCGATATTCTTGCGCGATGCCCACCGACCACACCCTGCAGGAGATCGATGCTGTGTACCGCCGCGATGCGCGGCGTGTCTTTGCCACGCTGGTGCGGCTGCTCGGTGATTTTGATCTTGCGGAAGAGGCGCTGCACGATGCCTTCCGTGCCGCGCTGGAGCAATGGCCCGATCAAGGTGTGCCAGCCAATCCATCGGCCTGGCTGGTGTCGACAGGGCGCTTCAAGGCCATCGACACCATCCGCAAGCAGGCGCGTTTCACGTCCACCGAAACCCTGGACCAGCCCGTGGAGGCGATTGCCGATGTAACACTGCCCACCGACGAATCCGCCGAGCTGGAAGACGACTCGCTGCGCCTCATCTTCACCTGCTGCCACCCCGCGCTGGCACCGGACGCGCAGGTGGCGCTCACCTTGCGCGAGGTCTGCGGCCTCACCACCGAGGAAATCGCCCGCGCCTACCTGACGCCTGCACCCACCGTGGCGCAGCGCATTGTCCGCGCCAAGGCGAAAATTCGGGACGCCAGGATCCCGTACCGCGTGCCCGAGGCCGATGAGCTTCCCATGCGCCTGGCCAGTGTGTTGCGGGTGCTCTATCTGGTGTTCAACGAGGGCTATTCGCCATCCTCGGGTGCGTTGGTGACCCGTGCAGACGTGTCGGGCGAAGCCATACGCCTGACCCGGCTGATCGCCGAGGTCCTGCCGCCCCCGCCCTTGGCCGAAGTCCATGGTCTGCTGGCGCTGATGCTGCTCCATGAATCACGCCGCGCCGCCCGCACCGACGCTGCAGGCAACTTGATACCCCTGGAAGAACAGGACCGCACGCTCTGGCAGGCCGCTCTGATGGCCGAAGGATGTGCCCTGGTTGAGAAAGCCCTGCAAATGCCCGGGCTTGGCCCCTACGCTTTGCAGGCCTCCATTTCCGCGGTGCATGCTGAGGCCCAACATGCCGACCAGACGGATTGGGGTCAGATTGTCGGCCTCTACGATGAATTGCTGCGCCTGGAACCCACTCCCGTCGTCGCACTCAACCGCGCGGTGGCCGTTGCCATGCACAGCGGGTATGAACAAGGCATCACGCTGGTGGACGACATTCTCAAGCTTCCTGCCATGCAGGATTACCACCTGGCCCACGCGGCGCGTGCCGATCTGTGCCGCCGCTTGCACCGCTTCGATGAGGCTCGCACGTCTTATCAGGCGGCCTTGGCACTCACCCTGCTTGAACCCGAGCGACGGTTTCTGGAGCGGCGGCTGTCAGAAATCGCCAGCTGATCAAAAATATTCTTCCGCCGATGTCGAATTGCCGCTGGCTTGATCGACTAGTTTGTTTAAACCAGCCGCCCACCGGCACAGAACACAAAGGAGATCCCTATGAAGATCACGGTTGAAACACTGATCCACGCGCCCGTCGCCAAGGTCTGGAGCGCCTACACCACACCGGCCGACATCGTCCAATGGAATGCGGCGTCCGACGACTGGCACACCACCAAAGCCACGGTCGATCTGCGCGAAGGCGGCGCCTTCTCGTCACGCATGGAGGCCAAGGACGGCAGCTTTGGATTTGATTTTGCGGGCACGTACACCACCATCGTGCCGAACCAACGGATCGAGTACGCCTTTGGCGACCGGACCGGAACCGTCGAATTTATCGAGGGTGCCGATGGCGTGACCGTGCGTTCCACCTTTGATGCAGAGAGCGAACACCCGGTAGAGCAGCAGCGCTTCGGCTGGCAATCCATCCTGAACAAGTTTGCCCAGCACGTGGAGACCTCCAAATGATCGAGCTCCCTCTGAAGGCCCTGTGCACCGCACTAGCCCTGGCATCCGCCTGTGCAATGGCCGCACCCGTCCGCTACACCATAGACCCCACCCACACCTACCCCAGTTTTGAGGCTGACCATATGGGTGTCTCGGTCTGGCGGGGCAAGATGAACAAGAATTCCGGCACCGTGGTGCTGGACAAAGCAGCCGGCTTCGGCACAGTGGAGGTCGCCATCGATCTGGCCTCCATCGACTTCGGGCTCCCGGCGTTGAACACCTGGGCCAAGGGCAAGGACTTCTTCAACGTGAAGAAGTCACCCCGCGCCACGTACAAAGGCACATTGGAAAAGTTTGTCGATGGCAGCCCGACGCAGTCGAGCGGTGAACTGACGCTCAATGGCCAAACGCACCCGGTCACCCTCAGCATCCACCGTTTCAAGTGTGTGCCCCACCCGATGCTCAAGCGCGAGCTGTGTGGCGCGGACGCCAGTGGCAGTTTTAACCGTGACGCCTTTGGCCTCTCGGCCGGCAAGGACTACGGCTTCAACATGGATGTCGCCTTGCGCATCCAGGTGGAAGCGGTGGTGGCGCAGTAACGAACGAAAGAAGGAACCTGCCATGAAGTACCTCTGCCTGGTCTATCTCTCCAAAGAAAAGTGGAACGCCTGCCCTGACGCGGTGTGTTTCGGGGCCGCCAAGGGCCTGCAGATGAGTGGCCATCTGCTGGCCGCCGAACCCCTGCACCCGGTGGAAACCGCCACCACGCTGCGGGTGCGAAATGGCCAGTTGTCCATGACCGATGGCCCCTTTGCCGAAACCAAGGAGCAGCTCGCGGGCTTCTACCTGCTGGAGGCCAAGGACCTGAACGAGGCCATTCGCCTGGCCGCGAAGATCCCGCCGGTGCAGCACGGCAGCATCGAAGTGCGGCCGGTGCGGGAACTGGATATTGGAGAGCAACCATGACCAAAACGATTTTCATCAGCCTGCCGGTAACCAACCTCGACGCGTCCGTTGCCTTTTACACGGCCCTGGGTTTTGTGAACAACCCTCAGTTCAGTGATGCGTCGGCTGCGTGCATGGTCTGGAGCGAGACCATCAGCGTCATGCTGCTCACCCACGCAAAATGGCGGACCTTCACCACCCGGCCCATCCCACCGTCAACCTCCAGCGAAGTGGCGCTCAACCTCTCTTGCGAGAGCCGTGAAGCAGTCGACGCCATGAACGCGGCCGCCGCCGCCAACGGCGGAACCGCTGACATCAATCCACCCGAAGCCCACAGCTTCATGTATGGGCGCGACATGGCAGACCCCGACGGTCATATCTGGGGCGCGATGTGGATGGACCCGGCGGCCATGCCCTCGGGTGCGCAAACGACGTGAGGTTGCAATAGCTAGCGGGCCGTCACGCGCACCCCGTCGCGCACGCGGTCATCCGGGTGGCTGATGACGCTGTCCCCGGCCTGCAGGCCGGACGTGATCTGGGCCTGCAAGCCGGTGCGCTGCCCCACCTGCACGCTGCGCTTGACGGCCTTGCCCTCCTCCACCGCAAAGACGGCCCAGCCCTCGCCGTCGCGAAACACCGCGCTGGCCGGAATCTGCAGGATGTCCTTGCCCTCCCACAGGATGAAGCTGGCCTCGACGCGGTAACCATCCCCTAGCCGTTGCCACTGGCTGGCCGGCGATGTGAAGGCGACGATCACCCACACGCGCTGTTCCTCGACACCGAGGGCCGAAACCTTGGTGAAGCCGGCCGGCTCGACGATGTGCACCACGCCTTCCAGCGTGCCCTCGCCGCCCCAGCGTTCGAACACAACCCGCGTTCCGGGTGGAATGCGCACGGCGTCTGCGGACAGCAGGTCCACCTCGACCTCGAGCGCGCCGGGGTCGCCAATCTCGACGAGTGGCTGACCGCTGGTCACGCTGCCTTCGCTCTTGTGGGCGATTTTCAGTACCTTGCCGGCAACCGGTGCGCGCACCGTCACCAGCCCGGTCCCGCCGGGTTTGCCGGCGTACTGCAGCAGGGTGCGGGCCGCCTCCAGTTCGTGGCGCGCGGCGGCCACCGCAAACTGGGCCGAGCGCTGCTCCGCACCACTGCGCTGCGCGTCGCTGGCGGCACGGTCTTCGGCGGCGGGGCTGACGTGGCCCTGCAGGCGCAGTGCGCGCACGCGCTGCAGTTCGGCCTGGGCCAGCTCGGCCGCACTGGCGGCGGCACTGGCGCGCTGCTCGGCGCCGCTCAGGGCCGACCCGGCGGCGGCGATGCGGGCGGCCGCCTCGGCCTGGCGGCGTGGGTCCAGCGTGTCGGCGCGCAAGGGTTCCAGCTCGGCCACGGTGGCACCACGGGCCACGGCCTGCCCCACCTCCAGCGGGATGCGCCGCGCAAAACCGGTCACCGGCGAGGCCACCACGTAGCGGTCCAGCACGCGGGTGCGGCCCTCCTGCTCAAGGGTGACACGCAGCGCACCGCGGCTGGCGGTACCCAGATCGACCGCGATGGGCTGCGGACGCAGCCCCCAGATCAACGCGGCAGCCCCGGCAACCAGCGCCAGGCCCAGTACAGTGCGGCGACGCCATTGCACAGAAATAGTCATAGCATTACTCCGCCGCCTTCAGGACGGCAATCAGGTCCAGTTGATCCAGACGGCGGCGCACCGCCAGCCCGGACAGCAGCGCCGAGGCCACGACCACCACGCAGGCAAAGGCGTAGGTCCGCGGCTCCAGCACTACCGGTACACGAAACAAATCGTTCTGCATGGTTCGGGCAATGTAGTAGCACATGCCCTCCCCCAGCCACAAGCCCAGCGGGATGGCCAGCAGCGCCAGCAGCGCCAGCTCGCCCAGCAGGATGTAGGAAATTTCCCCGCGCGTGAAGCCCAGCACCCGCAGGCTGGCCAGTTCGCGCCCGCGCTCGGTCAGGGCAATGCGGGCGCTGTTGTAGATGACGCCAAAGGCAATGATGACGGCGAAGATGGTGGCCACGTAAGTGAAGAACAGCATGGTCTCCTCCATCACCCGGTTGAAGTTGCGGATCTCCTGCCGGCGCTCGGCCAGACCGGCCACACGCGGCATGTCTTTCAGGCGCGCATACAGCGACGCCATCTGCGCCGGGTCCACGCTCAGGTAGGCGCCGGAAATGGTCGGCCCCTCCTGCATGAACTGGTTGAGCGCATCCAGATGCATATAGCCCGACACGCCCAGGTATTCGCGCACCAGCGCGGCCACGGTCACCTCGCGAACCGGCCGGTTGCCCTCCAGCACCTCCACGGTCAGGCGGTCGCCCACGCGCACACCCAGCAGTTGGGCCAGGTAATCGGTCAGCAGAATGCCCTCGGTGGGCAGGACCACCGGACGCAGGTCGGCATCGAGCAGGCGGGAGATATCGCCACCCGGCTCCACGCCGCGAATGCCGGTGCGGTAGCTGTTGGGCCCGTTGCGCAGGCGCACCGGCACCGCGCGAAACACCTCCACATGCTGCACACCGGGCAGGCCCATCAAATCGAAGCGGGCGCGGGCGCTGGTAGGGTCAATGAAGGTGACCGACAAATCCTCGCGCTGGGCCATGCCGAACTGGACGTTGACCATGTAGGTGACCGTGTCGCGCTGGAACAGGCCGGTGAGGATCATGCCGCAGGCCATGGAGATGCCCAGCACCGTGAGCGCGGCTTTGAAAGACTGGCGCTGGATGTTGCGGATGATCATGCGCGTGGGCTGCGACAGGTAGCGCTTGAGGCCCCACTGCTCAATCCAGGTCTCGCGGTAGCGTGCCGGTGGTTCCGGGCGCATGGCCTGGGCCGGTCGCAGGCTGGCGGCGCGCCAGACCGCCAGCGCCGTGCCTGCACCCGCAGCCACAAGACTGGCCAGCGCGGCCTCAACCACGGTTTGCACTTGCAGGTTGAACAGCAGATAGGGGAAGTGGTAGAACTCCGTGTAGATGTGGGACAACGCCCGCCCCAGCCACAGGCCCAGCGCGGTGCCGCCCGCGATGCCCAGCCCCACGATCACCGAGACCATGCGCAGGTAGTGCCACAGCACGGCCAGGTTGCTGTAACCAAAGGCCTTGAGCGTGGCGACCTGCTCACGCTGCATCGCCACCAACCGCCCGATCACCACGTTGAGCAGAAACACCGCCACCCCCATGAACATCACCGGGAACAGGCTGGCCAGCGTGCCGAGCTGCTCCAGCTCCTGGCTCAGGAAGCGGTGCGAGAGCTGGTCCTTGCGGGCATAGCTGCCCAGGCCGCCGTAGGGTTTGAGCAGCGCATCGACACGGTCGATCACGGCCTGCGGGGCGGCACCCGGCTTCAGGCTCATGGCCATGTCGTTGAAGGCGCCCTCCATGTCGTAGGCCTGGCCCAGCGCACGCCGGCCCATCCATAGCACACCAAAGCGCTTGAAATCGGGAAACACCGAGCCCGGGCGCATCTGCTGGATGAACTCCGGCGACAAGGCCGTGCCCACCAGGGTCAGTGCCTGGCGCCGCCCGTTGAGGATGGCGTGGAAGCGATCCCCCAGTTGCAGACCGTGGGCCTGCGCAAACGACGCGCTGGCCACCACCTCATCGGCGCGAGCGGCCAGTGGCAGGCGGCCCATGCGCAGGTGCAGCGCATTGAGCCCGTGGCGGCCCTGGTCCGAGACCGACACCATCAGGGCCGAGACCGGCTCGGAGAAGTTGGGCATGTCCAGCCGCACCTGGGCCAGCACCCGCGTCTCCACCTGGTCCACACCAGGCAGGTCCTGCAGGCGCAGTTGCAGCGACTGCGGCGCGCGCTTGAGGCTGGCAAACACCTCTGCAAACCGGTAGTCGCGGTAATAGGTGTCCTGCGTCGTGCGCAGCGCGCCCAGCGTGGCCAGGAACATGATGTAGGTGCCCACGCCGCACATCACCACCAGCGCAATCGCCAGCGCCTGGCTCTTCATTTGCCACAGGTCGCGCAGCAGTTTGCGGTCCAGTGCTTTCACCAGCTCAGCTCCGTCGCAGCCTTTTTGTGGGCATTGCGTTCCGAACGCACAACCAGGCCATCGCCAAAGTACAGCACCCGATCCGCCATGGCCGCAATCACCGCGTTGTGGGTGATGACCACCGTGGTGGTGCCCAGCTCCTGGTTGACCCGTGCAATCACGTCCAGCACCAGCACGCCGGTTTGGGCGTCGAGCGCTCCGGTGGGCTCGTCACACAGCAGCACCTGGGGACGCTTGGCCACCGCGCGCGCAATGGCCACCCGCTGCTGCTCACCGCCGGACATTTGCGCCGGAAAGTGGTCCATGCGCTCGGCCAGGCCCACGCGCGCCAGTGCCTCTTCCGGCGTCATCGGGTTCTCGGCAATCTCGGTCACCAGGGCCACGTTCTCGCGCGCGGTCAGGCTGGGAATCAGGTTGTAGAACTGGAACACAAAGCCCACGTGCGAACGCCGGTATTGCGTCATCAGCGCATCGTCCTGCAGGCTCAGGTCATGGTCGGCATAGCGGACGGTGCCGCTGGTGGGCGTATCCAGCCCACCCAGGATATTGAGCAGCGTGGACTTGCCGCTGCCCGAGGGGCCGAGCAGGACCACGAATTCGCCCTCATACAGGTCCAGGTCCACGCCGCGCAGGGCCTGCACCTGCACCTCGCCCATCTGGTAGACCTTGGTCAGGCCCCGGGCTTCGAAGATGGGGCGTGCGGGCACCGTGGCGCCGGGGTCCACTGCAGGCATAGCACACGACTCCTCCATAACTGTCTGGTTCACACGGCGCAGTCTAGGCGACGACGGGGCAGAAAGCTTGATTTAGCACAAGGTCAGGGCACTCCATCGGTTGTGGTCGCGACCCGAACCGTGCCGCCCGGACCCATGACACTAAATGGCCGCGCCAAACAATCTGCCCACGCCAGCGGTAGCGGCCATGGCCAGCAGGCCCCAGAAAGTGACCCGCCACACACTGGCCCAGACGTTTGCGCCACCGGCCCGTGCCGCGACGACGCCCAACACGGCCAGACTCAGCAGTGACGCACTGGCTATCCACACCGTCACGCCGTGGGCCGGTGCCAGCGCGGCAACGCCGAGCGGCAACACCGCCCCCACTGCAAAGCTGGCCGCTGACGCCAGCGCAGCCTGCAAGGGCTTGGCACTGAATGCGTCTGAAATTCCCAGCTCGTCCCGCGCGTGCGCACCCAGCGCGTCGTGCGCCGTCAACTGCACGGCGACCTGGCTGGCCAGGTCTTGCGATAACCCGCGCGCGACGTAGATGGCGGTCAACTCACGCAGTTCGGCATCCGGGTCTTTGCCCAGCTCGGCACTCTCGCGGGCAAGGTCCGCTTTTTCAGTGTCAGCCTGCGAATGGACGGATACATACTCGCCCGCTGCCATCGACATGGCCCCCGCGACCAGCGCGGCAACGCCCGTCATCAGCAGGGTGGTCTGGCTCGCGTTTGCGGCCGCCACGCCCACCAGCAGACTGGCAGTGGAGACAATGCCGTCGTTGGCACCGAGTACAGAGGCGCGAAGCCAGCCAATGCGCTGTGTGCGATGCCGTTCTGTGTGTTTCATGGTGTCGTGGGAATCATGTTGGACTTTGGCGGCGCCACCAGTCCCATGCGGTCGGGCGGCGGTGGAAAACGGTAGATGGTTTCATTCAAGTAGCGCGACACCTCAGTAATGTCGGCCTCACGCCACTGCAGGCCCGCATTGCCCTGCCAGCGACGAACCTGAAGCTTGAGGCTGTCCCAGTCGAAGGCTTGCTTGTTGTCACGCCAGTGCACTTGCGTGGAGTGGCAACTCACGCAGTGTGTGGTGTACAGCAGTTCGCCGCGTGTCTGCGCATGGGCAAAGGCGCTGCATGCAGCCATCATGACGAGTGAGAAAAGTCGAATCCGCAATGGGGTCATGAGAACACTCCGTGCTTTCTATCCCGAAATTGGTCATCCTGATTCTGCTCTCACGCTCTGTCTGTTCGCCAGGGCACCCTGGTGGGAGGGCTGCAGGCCCAGCGCGTCCCAACAGGAGCCTCACATCCACAGCCTATACGCCCAGAAGCTCTCTTGCAGCTGAATGCCCTTGCCCAGCGCCTCTGGGGTGAAGCCGGTGATGCGCCGCGTGGTGCGGATCATGTGGGATTGGTCGGAGTAGCCCGTGTCCACCGCGATCTGCGCCCAATCGAGCTTGGCCGAGGTTTGTGTGGCCAGTGCCGCGGTGGCAAAAAAGGCTTCTTCGGAGCGCCCCATCACGCGCAGCTCGCGCAGCGGCAAACCGGACCATTGTTTGATGCGCCGCTCCAGCTGGCGCAGGCTGCGCCCCGGAGCAGACACCGCGGCACGCAGCGCCAGGTGCGCCACCCAGTCCGAGTAGCGCTGCATGGCCACGGGCTGGCTGGGCCGGCACCGTTGCCAGCGGGGCTCCAGAAACTCCTCCAGTGCGTGCATGCGTTGCGCATCGTCCGGCGCGTCCTGCACTTGCTCGCACATGGCCAGCCAGTCGGGTGGCAGGACTGCGCTGGCGTCAACGAACCGGTCTATCAGATCGCTCACCTGCAGACCCGTCAAGGCATGCAAGGCGTCCGGCATGAACAACACCATCATGGAGTGAACCGGCCCGGGGCACCAGGTGGAGAGGGGCTGCGTTTGCGGTCCGCACAGCACCCACCGCCCTGGCATGGGCGTGTGTTCCGCGATTGCACCTTCATCCGCGCTGGCCGGAGGGCTTGCCAGACCCAGGCTGCTGCCGCTGAACCACCAGCTCAGGCTGCACATCGGTGACGCCGGGAAATGGTTCACCCGCTGCGTGTCCGTGTGCTCAGCGCCCAGCGTATTGCGCACCATGCTTGCCCGAAAACAGGCCGATAACGATGCGCGGGGCTGCCACAGCGTGCCACTGGGCCACAGTGCGGGATCAAACGCAATGGTGTTGGTGCTGGGGCTTGCCATGGCCGCAGTGTAAGTGGCCGACCATGTCGCAATCGTTCAATACGGCGGCCACAGGTGCGCAACACAATGCACCACATGAACGCCGTCCTTACCCCCACATCCGCCACGCCCACTCCGCCCAGCGCCATCCGCAGCAGTGCACATGCACCGGGCCCGGTATCCCGCTGGTGGGGATTGCCGCTGCTCTCAGAAATGAAGCGCGACTACCTGGGCTTTGTCACTCGCCTGCAGCGCACCCATGGCGACATCAGCTATATGCGCCTGGGCAACGAACAGGCCTGGGATCTGATGTCGCCCGATCTGGCGCGCGAGGCCCTGGTCACCCATGCCGATGCCCTCATTCGCTGGGAACGTGGCATCGAAGTGTTTGCCCAGGTCTTTGGTCAAAGCGTGCTGGTCACCGAGGGCGCCACCTGGCAACGCCAGCGCCGCATGCTGATGGCCGCTTTCACACCCAAACAGGTGGCGGGCTATGCCGAGCTGATGACCACCGCCGCCCAGGAGGCCTTCGACACTCTGGTACCGGACAACCAGCCCCACGCGTTGGTAACCATGGACGCGCTGTGGAGTCGCGTGGCCATGGATGTGATTCTGCGCACGCTGTTTAGCCGCTCGGCGCAACAACAGTCCCTGGCGGCCATTGAGGCCACGCAAACCCTGTCGGCTACCGCCTACCGCGAGATGTTTCGCCTGTTCACGCTTCCCGACTGGCTGCCCCTGCCCGGCAAAGCCGCCAAACGCAAGGCCCTGCACAGCTTGCGGCATTTGGTACAAGGCCACATCACGGAGCGGCAGGCCGCCATTGCCGCGCAGCCAGACCAGCAGGCACGGCAGGATTTGCTGGGGCGCCTGCTGGCCCTGCGCGACGAGGCGACGGGCACTGCCCTGTCCAACCAGGAGGTGTTTGACCAGTGCATGGTGAGTTTTCAGGCCGGCCACGAAACCTCGGCCACGGCGCTGCTGTGGTGGAGCTGGCTGATGGCCGAGCATCCTGCCGCAGCCCAACGCGCGCGGGACGAGGTGCGTGCGGTGGTGGGCAACGGCACGCCCGGCCCACAGCACATGGCGCAACTGCCCTGGTTAACCGCAACCCTGAAAGAGGCCATGCGCCTGTACCCGCCAGTGGCGGCCATCATGAGCCGACGTACCACCGCACCCCTGGTTCTGGATGGCTGGCACATTCCCAAGGGCGCCATGCTGCGCATCACACCGTGGGTGCTGCACCATGACGAACGCTGTTTTACGCAAGCCCATGCTTTCCACCCGGAGCGCTTTCTGGATGGAGCGCCGCCCATCCCCAAGGGTGCCTGGATGCCGTTTGGCGCCGGCCCGCGGGTATGCCTGGGCCAGCACTTCGCCATGGTGGAGATGACACTGCTGTCGGCCATGCTGCTGCAACGCTTTGCGCTGGAGCTGCCTGAGGGCGCTGCCCCATGCGAGCCTGAGCTGCATGTGACCCTGCGCCCCAAACAAGCCGTCGTGCTGCGGCTGACCCGCTTGGACCGGGCAAACCCCATGGCGCACTGACCGCCACCTGCAGACCGATGCTGATGGGGTCCATCCGTACTGCTCCGCTTTTGTACCGGATGACTCTTGTGCTGCTCCATATTCAGGAGCAAACTTTCTATATTCCACGAGGACTAACGGCATATTTTGCCGCATAGTATTCAGCAGAGAAGCAGTATCCACAACACTGCGCATGCAGAAATTCCATGCGCCGTATTCTTCATGTATACTTGATTGATCAACTATTACTCAACGTAAATACAATGAAAACACAATCAATAGCCGAGCAAGACTCCGCGCAACCCGAGCCGACGACCAGCCCCAGCCTGGAATTTTGCCTGCGCCTGACCCGCGCATACGCCACCCTGACCCGCCGCCTGGACAACGCGCTGTCCAGCGTGCACGGGCTGAGCTTTGGCGACTTCATGATCCTGTACTACCTGGGCCGCTCGCCGGGCAAGCGCTTGCGCCGCGTGGACCTAGCCGAGCGCCTGGAGCTCACCGCTTCGGGCGTGACCCGCACACTGTTGCCGTTGGAAAAGCTCGGCCTGGTGGAGCGTCAACCCGACCCGCGCGACGCTCGCGTCGGCTACGCCCTGCTCAGCGATGCCGGGCAACAGTTGCTGGACTACGCGCTGGTCTCGGTCCAAGCCATTGCCCAAGAGGCGACGCAAACCCTGTCAGCCGATCAGCTGGAGGCCCAGTCGGCGTTACTCGGCCGGCTGGCCGGTATCCATCTCGGCAATAGCTAGTTCACGCGGCTCGCCACCAGTTGCCGCAAGTCGGGTTTGAAAATCTTGCCCACGGAGGTCATGGGCATGGCCTGCAGAATAGTCACCGATTTCGGCCGGGCCGGTGGCTCATCAACCCGTTGGCGGACAAACTCCAACAACTCCGCCTCCGTGGCAACCGCACCCGGGACCAGCGTGACAAAAACCACCGGCAACTCACCGGCATAGGCGTCTGGCGCACCCACCGCGGCGCAATGTTGCACGGCAGGATGGGACGCCATCGCGTCTTCGATGACCTTGGGGTCAATGTTGTGGCCACCCCGAATGATCAAGTCCTTGGATCGCCCACTGAGGTTCAGACGCTCTTGGTCGTCCAGCCAACCCAAATCCCCCGTTGCCAGCCAGCCATCGGCCGTCAAAGCACGGGCATTGTCATCAGGGTCCACAAACCCGGAAAAGAGATTGGGCGATTTGAAAATCACCATTCCCTGTGTACCCACGGGCTGGTCCTGGTCCGTAGCATTGCCGTGTTCATCGATCGCCACCACGCGCAACTGTGTATAGGGCAACCGGAAGCCGACACACCCCACCGGTGCGTTGACTCCAGGGGGCGTGATGGTGGAAATGCCGGCCATTTCGGTCATGCCCAAGCTCTCATGGACGTGCAATCCGAACAGACTTTCAAAGCGGGCCGCCAGGTCGGGCGACAGCGGGGCCGCGCCGGTGCGGCAGTAGCGCAGCGAGGAAATGTCGGCTGTGCCAACGGGGGTATTGGCAAGTGCTTCCAGCACGGTTGGCACCGCAGAGACCACCGTGGCGCCAAAGCGCTCGACCAGCCGCCAATAGTTGCCCAGCACCGCCCGGTTTCTGAAGAGCGACGTGGTGGGGATCAGGACTTCAGACCCCGCAGCGAACGACGTCAACGCCCCCGGCAGGACACCGGCCACGTGGAAGAGTGGGTAGCCATTGATGACCACATCGGAAGCCAAGGTGCCTTGCAACTGAACGCAGACCCATGCGGTAAAGACTTGTGCCCCATGGCTATGGCGGGCCAACTTGGGAGAGCCCGTGGTACCACCGGTATGAAAGTAGGCCGCGATATCGTCCGCCGCTACTGTGCGGCCACTCACCAAGTGGGCATCCACTTCCAGACGCCGCTGCGCAGAGAAATCCAGCACGCCTTCGGGCAGGTTGGGCGGGGCCACCTCGTCGTGCGGCGCGATGCGCAGCACGGTCCGCAGCGTTGGCACCAGCGCGCGGATGCGCATCGCCTTGGACCACATTTGCGCTTCATCGTCCGCTCCCCACGCGAACAACACTGTGGCCTTGCCCGCATTCATCAGCGAGACCAGCTTTTCGTCATTGAGCAGCGGATTGAGCGGCTGCACAATGCCTGCGGCCTCGCCGCCCCACAGCGCCAGGTGGTAATCGAGGCAACCCGGCAACAGAATCGCCACTGCATCGTTGGGACCCACACCCAGGCGGTGCAGCACGTTCGCGGTCTGGTGGATTCCGCGCAGCAGCTCGGAATAGGTCCATCGAATCGGCGCCTCCTGCGGATCGGCCGACCGCAGAAAGGTCAATGCCGTCTTGTCGCCAAACGCACGTGCCGACTCGCAAAACAGGTCGTAGGTGCTGCGCTGCGTATAGGCCAACGCCAGCGGTGTTTCTTCCAGACGGCGAACATCGGCCGCACTGCGAATGGGGTATGAAGGTGTAAACGGCATGGCGGTTCGACTAGCCGAATGCGCGGGCACTTGACAGCGATCCCAGCCGCGCGGTGATGGCAAAGAACTCGGCCACCGTCTGCTCAATGATGTCTTGCGCGGACTTGACTGCGTCGATCAAGCCGACGGTCTGGCCGGCCAGTGCCGGTGCGGCTTCCATGTTGCCGCCAAAATAGACGTCTTGAATGCCTTTGAACGTGTCGCTCGGCATCAGACCGGCTTCGTGTATCAGCCGTGTGCGTTCGGACTTCAGGGCGCGAATGCAGGGCGACGCCTTGGTGTTCAAAACCCAGGTTCCGGTCTCCTTGGCTGCAACAATGGCGTTCTTGTAATTGGCGTGCACGGGGCTCTCAAGGCAACTGACAAACCGGGTGCCCATCTGGATGCCTTCGGCCCCACAGGCAAACGCGGCGGCCATGCCGCGCCCATCGCAAATGCCGCCTGCGGCAATCATCGGCACGTCGACCCGGGCGCGAATCGCCTGCAACAACACCAAGGTCGAGACTTCCTCGGGGTTCTTGAATCCGCCACCCTCGCTCCCCTCCACCACCAGGCCGTCGATGCCCGCGTCCACACATTTCAAGGCCGTGTCCACCGTCGGCACCGCGTGGTAGACGGTTATGCCAGCATCGTGCAGCGGGGCAATGAACTTGGACGGACTGCCGGCTGACGTGGTGACGAACTTCACCCCGCTGGTACAGACGAACCGGAGCATCGCGTCGTCACTCAAAAAGCGGATCGGCAGGTTGACTCCAAAGGGCAAGCCCAGCGCGGCCATCTTGGTGATTTCTGCCTGGCAATTGGCCGTCTCACCCGAAGACGTTTCGATGATGCCCAGGCCCCCGGCGCGGGACACTGCAGAGGCCAGCGCCGTCCGCGCGATCCACCCCATGGGAGCCTGGAGAATGGGGTACTTTGCGCCGGTGTGTGCGAGAACGCGGTTCATAGGACTACCTGGAAGTTGACGAGCTGGCGAGCTTAGACGCTAAGCACGGCAGCCAGCGTCGCCAAGGTGCTAGCGCAATAAGCAGAACAGCCAGGCTACGCCGGCTTGCCGTTCTCGTGCAACACCAGCGCCCGGTACACCACGCTGTGGCCAGGCGTGGGCACACCGTACTCCAGTCCCAGCGCATGCACCCGGCCCGACAGCCAGCGCAGTTCCAGCGGCTTGCCGCGCTCCAGGTCTTCCGACATCGACGAGCGAAAGGCGTAAGGCATGGACGCCAGCTTGGCCATGATCTCGTCGGCCAGATCGGTGCGCGTTACCGTACCGACGGCACGCCCCACGGCCACCGCTTCGTCGACCAGCTGGCGCTGCAGGATGCGCGTCTCGGGATGGGCCAGGATCTGGCCCATGCTGGCGCGCAACAGCGACGTCGTGCCCGACAGCGACGTCAGCGCAATGAACTTCTCCCATAGCGTCACGGCAATGGCGTCGCTGGGTTTGGCGTCCAACGCGGTGGCGCGGGCGCAGGCGGCAAAAAAGTCTGCCATCACCGGGTCGCCGTGGGCGGCATCGGCCACGATCACGTGCAGGCCGCCGGGGCTGCGGATGACGCCGGGCCGGTCAATCACGGCCGACACATAAATCACCCCGCCGCGCACCTTGG
>Ga0208398_100671_pt1 | contig 18723 bp, 12 predicted proteins | sample LakWasMe79_HOW10_2_FD_183905 | JGI IMG/M metagenome (GOLD analysis project Ga0208398, IMG submission 183905) | Freshwater sediment methanotrophic microbial communities from Lake Washington under simulated oxygen tension - Sediment Metagenome... | ecosystem: Environmental > Aquatic > Freshwater >...
CTCGACTGCGCATTCGACCTGTTGCAGCCGCTTGTGCAACACTTCTTGTCGCCACCACGGCGGCCTATGCTCAGCAGACGAATCTCGACGTGGTCACCGTCACGGGCATTCGTGCCAGTATCGAGAGCTCGATTGCCGTCAAGAAGGCGTCTGATTCCATCGTTGAGGTCATCTCCGCTGAAGACATTGGCAAGTTGCCGGATGTCAGCCTGGGTGAATCCCTGGCGCGTTTGCCCGGTATCACCTCCACCCGAGTGGATGGCCGCTCCCAAAGCATCGTGATCCGTGGCTTGGCACCCAAGTACGGCGCAACCCTGCTGAATGGCCGTGAGGTGGCAAGCTCTGGTGCGGACCGTTCAGCAGAGTACGACCAGTTTCCGTCTGAGTTGATTAATTCGGCCCTGGTGTACAAAACAGCCGATGCGTCCCTAATTGGGCAGGGCCTGTCGGGTACGGTCGATGCGCGCACCATTTTGCCCTTGTCGGTCAAAGGCCGTCAGATCGTGGTAAACGTGCGTGGTGAAAAGAATTCCAACGGTTCGCTGACCAGCGGCATCTCTGGCAATGGCAACCGCGAAAGTTTTTCGTACATTGATCAGTTTGGCGGGGGTACTGTAGGTCTGGCCTTGGGTATTGCGCACCTGGATTCTCCTGGTCAAAAAGTGGAGACCAAGCAGTGGGGTTGGGCTGAAAGAAACGGCCTGAACAGCGTGATGCCTGGGCAAAGAGCCGGAACCGGTGCGTTGGAAGGTTTTGATGCCGAGGTGCAGTCCAGCATGCAAAAGCGTGATGGACTTATGGCGGTGTTGGAATTTAAACCCAGCAAAGACTTCAGTAGCGTTGCGGACTTGTTCTATTCGAAGTTCGCGCAAGATAAAAATGCCACGCGGTTGACGGGAATTACCAGCACATGGGCTGGTGGCTACGATCCCAGTTGGAACGGCGGTAACCAATACCCTGACTGGGGTTCTGGCGCGAATCCTTCGGTGACGAATCCCGTCTATACGACGATTGGTGGTGCAGATTTCTTGACAGGCGGAAAGATTGCCGGTGTACAGAGTGTGGTCAATAATAATTCCACAAAGCGCGACGACGACACGCTTGCATTTGGATGGAAAAACACCCTGAAGCTGAACAAAGACTGGACCGGGGTCGCCGATCTGAGCTATTCCAAGGCCAAGCGCACCGAGGTATATACCGAAATTTATACAACGGCGGGTCCGGGTGCCCAGAATCCACTGGTGACCAACGGCGGTGGTGCCTGGTTGTCGCAAGGGACGTTGAACTTTTCGGGCTTGGGCACCCCTGGGGGAATGTCTTTCACCACCGATCAGAACTATGCCAATCCCGCCAATCTGTATCTCAATGGCAAAGCGGTCCCGTGGTCCAAGCAGAATACCCAGACATCGGACGACCAACTCAAGGCCCTTCGCTTGTCCGCCAAACGCGATCTGGATTGGAGCGTATTTTCCAATGTTGATGCGGGGGTGAGCTATTCGAACCGCACTAAGGATGTCGTGTTCTTCAACAACGATTTGAAGTTGAATACGTCAGTCTTAGTGCCGGCTTCTGCCCTTAAAGGAATTGCGGACATGAGCGCTACGGGCATGCAGGGCAGCATCATGGCCATAGACCCTAGCGCCGTGGTTGGTTTGTACTCGCCGAGCGCCACACCGTGGAATATGGCCAACGGTTCGTACACCATCACCGAAAAAGTCGCCACCTTGTTCGGCAAGCTTGGCATCGACACCGAAGTGGGGCGCGTGCCAGTTCGCGGCAATGTGGGTGGCCAATTCATCAACACCACGCAAACCTCTGCGGGGTTTGCATGGGCAAACGGTGTTGCAACTCCTGTAGAGGAGTCCAAGACCTACTCCAATTTCCTGCCTAGTTTGAACTTGGCGGCATCTTTGCAACCCGATTTGATTGCCCGTTTCGGTTGGGGCAAGTCCATCATGCGTCCGGCCATGTCGGATCTGCGCGCCGGTAGCGATAGCCCACGCATAGAGACGGCACCTAGTGTCCCGGGTGGCAAGGAGTGGAAGATGAATGGTGGTGGCAATCCAGGACTGGACCCCTGGAAGGCAACAGGTGTCGACATCTCGATCGAGAAATACCTCGACAAGCGTAGTTATATAGCGGCTGCGGCCTTTCACAAGCAACTCGATAGCGTGATTTACACACAGTCCACGGTACGTGACTTCTCGGTCTATAAACCCTTGTTCCCGGCAGGCACGGCTTTCCCACTTCTCGACACCAATTGGACGAGTTTGCCGGCCAATGGCAAGAGTGGCAAGATTTCGGGCGTGGAGTTCAGTGCCACACTGGACGGCGGATTGCTGACCAAGTCCATGGAAGGCCTGGGCTTGCAATATAGTTCTACTAGCCTGGACAGTGGCTTGCAAGGCACAGACGCCAACGGCAACCCCACCAATGATGCTATCGACGGACTCTCGGGCAGGTTGAGCACCCTCACTGTGTACTTTGAGCGCAATGGCTTCTCTGCACGTGCCGCCCAACGCAGCCGTGCTGAGTACATCGAAATCCAGCGCAGCATGATCTGGGGCAACCAGTTCCTGATTCACCCCGAGGAGAAGGTGCTGGACTTGCAACTGGGCTATTCGTTTGAGGCAGGCACATTCAAGGGTTTGTCATTCATTCTGCAAGTCAACAACGCGACGGATGAGCCTTCTAAAACCGTTCTTTCCAAAACGATCAACGGTCAGAAGGTATCTGTACCAGAGTTGTACCGCAGTTACGGCAAGTCCTACCTTTTGGGCGCGACATACAAGTTCTGACCGGGAGTTTTTTTCTGATCTGCCTAAGGTCGTTCCTCGAGTATTCTTAGCAGATGCCCTGCTGCCGTCTCTTGCAGCAGGGCTTTTTAATTCGTAAGCATCATGAAGTCGACTCCTATTCAAAACGTGGTGGTGGTGGGCGGCGGCACAGCCGGTTGGATGACGGCTGCCGCGCTATCCAAGGCTTTGGGCACCCGGTACTCGATTCGGGTGGTCGAATCGGACCTGATCGCAACCGTGGGGGTTGGGGAGGCGACCATTCCGTATTTGAAACATTTCCATCAGATGCTGGAAATTGATGAGGATGCTTTCTTACGCGCCACCAATGGAACGTTCAAACTCGGTATTGAATTTGTAGACTGGGCGGAAATTGGGAAATCCTATATCCATGGCTTTGGATCCATTGGTAGGCCGTATGCCGGTTGCAGTTTTTACCAGTATTGGCTGAAGGAATCGCAACGCAGACACGTGCCACCCCTTGGTCATTTTTCTATCAACACCGCTGCACCAGCGGTTTCAAAATATGTGCGTGGTATTCCGGAGCTGGGTGATTCACCGCTGGCGGATATCAACAATGCATTTCATTTCGATGCGAGTCTATATGCCAAGTTCCTTCGCAGCTACGCCGAAGCAAGGGGTGTGATTCGGATAGAGGGCAAAATAGTTCAGGTCCAGCAGCATGCAGAAACTGGGCACCTCGAAACGCTGGCTTTGGATAATGGCCTGACGGTTTCTGGTGATTTCTTCATTGATTGCACCGGCATGCGGGCCCTGTTGATTCAGGAAACTTTGCAGTCGGGTTTCGAGAACTGGTCGCACTGGTTGCCGTGCGACAGCGCGATCGCTGTGCAGTGCACTAGTGCAGAGCCATTGGTGCCCATCACCCGTGCGACAGCGCGTGCGGCAGGTTGGCAGTGGCGCATCCCCTTGCAAAACAGAATTGGCAATGGACACGTGTATTCCAGCCGGTTTATGGACCAGGAAGAAGCCACTCAGATCCTGATGCGCAACCTCGATGGGGAGCCATTGGCCGACCCCAAAAAAATACCATTTATTCCAGGGCGGCGCACCACACCATGGATCAAAAATTGTGTGGCCGTTGGGTTGGCTGCGGGATTCTTTGAGCCCATCGAATCCACCAACATTCATTTGATTCAAACGTCCATTCAACGCATCCTCAGCCTGTTTCCCAACCGTGGGTTTTATCAGGCGGATATTGACGAATACAACAAACAAACCATCGTCGAGTATGAGCAGATCCGTGACTTTGTCATCCTGCACTACAAGGCCACGCAGCGCGACGACACAGCTTTCTGGCGCCATTGCCGGGATATGGAGATTCCTTCGACTTTGCAGCACAAGCTGGACTTGTTCAAATCCAACGGCCGCTTCTTTCGCGAGAACAATGAACTCTTCAATGAAACCAGCTGGGTACAGGTCATGCTTGGGCAGGGGATTCACCCTGATAACTACAACCCACTGGTCGATTTGGTGGACGAGTCAGAAGTGCAGGAGTTTGTGGACAACGTGGGCACAGTGATCCAAAAGTGCCTCCGGGTCATGCCAACGCATGCAGAGTTCATCGCACAGAACTGTGCGGCAACAAGCGCTGATCGACCATGATCCGCCTGAAAACCTCTTTTTGACTGCGCAATAAATCATGGCAACTATCAAAGATGTAGCCCTGCTCGCAGATGTGGGCATTGGTACCGCATCGCGGGTAATCAATGGCAAAGGGGCAGTGTCAGCTGCGACTGCGGCAAAGGTTCGAAAGGCCATTGAGGCGCTTGACTTCCGGCCGTCGCACGCAGCGAGAACCCTGCTATCGGGCTCCTCCCAAATGGTTGGCGTGTACATACCTTTGCTAAAAGGTACTTTCTACACACCTATCCTGCAGACCATAGACACGGAGTTGCGCCGCTCGGGGCTCCATATGGTTGTCGCTTTTGGACATGGAGATGGCGACGCGCGCCAGCAGGCCATTGAGGGAGTGAAGTTCCTGGTCGAGCGCGGCTGCGATGGACTTGTGGTCATGAGCAATGCCCTGACCAAAGAGGACATTCAATCCATTGGCCCCAAGAGAGACATGCTGATTGCATTGAACTTCCAATTGGAGGGCTCACCGGATCAGTGCTTCAACGCCGACCATACACGGGGCGGCATTTTGGCGGCTCAAACTCTGCTGCAGCTACGGCATCGCCAATTCGCAGTCATCGCTGGGCCCCAGAGCGCTCCGGACAATACAGCCCGGATATCGGCATTCATGGCAGAGCTCGCGCGAAGCGGAATTGACACGAGTGCCGTCAACATGATCGCCAGCGACTTTTCCCCGGAGGGTGGCTGGGCATCAGCAAGTGCATTGATAGCGTCAGGACACAAGTTCACTGCGCTGTTTTGTGCGAACGACGAAATGGCAGTCGGTGCGTTGTCGTTCTTTCAGCAAATGGGCATTTCCGTGCCCCATAACATTTCTGTCCTCGGATATGACGACACAGCCAGCGCTGAGTACTCTGCGCCGCGCCTGACGTCTGTGCATATACCGTGGCGCGAAATTACCTTGAACGCGGTGCGCCATCTTCTCAACCGTTGCTACGGCTCAAGTCATCCCATCGTCAGAGAGTTCCCGGTCAGCGTCACCTGGCGTTCGTCCATTGCAATCGCTCAGGCCTGAGTGCCCGAAACACATACGCGAGATAACACTAACAATGCTAAACAGCAATCCCGACCTAACGTCCATTCAACGCAGCGATTTTGCAAGTGACTTCCGATGGGGCAGTTCTACGTCGTCCTATCAAATTGAGGGTGCAACGAACGAGGATGGCCGAGGCGAATCAATCTGGGACCGTTTTTGCGCTACCCCTGGCAATATTCGTGACGGCTCCAGTGGAGACGTGGCCTGCGACCACTACCACCGTTGGCAAGGCGATATGGATATTGCGCGCAGTCTTGGGACCAATGCTTATCGATTCTCCATTGCATGGCCAAGAATTTTTCCGAAGGGGCGGGGAGGACTCCCGAATCAGCCGGGCCTCGATTACTACTCCCGTCTGGTGGATGGAATGCTGGAGCGCGGATTGGAGCCCTGGGTCACGTTGTACCACTGGGATTTGCCGCAGGCCCTTCAGGATCAGGGCGGCTGGGCGAGCCGTGACACCGTCGATGCGTACGTTGAATACACCGATGTGGTGAGCCGTCATTTGGGTGACCGTATCAAGCATTGGATTACCCACAACGAGCCTTGGTGCACGGCATTTCATGGAAACCACGAGGGTGTGCACGCACCAGGTATCAAGAACTTCAAGACTGCATTGCAGGTCAGTCACAACGTGCTGGTCTCGCACGGGCTGGCAATACCGGTTATTCGGAGGAATGTTCCTGGAGCCCGTATTGGAGTCGCGTTGAGTTTGCATCCGCTGAAGCCAGCGTCGGACAGCGCGCAGGACGCTGCCGCGGCCCGGCGACACGATGGGTTGCGAAACCGCTGGTTTTTGGACCCTCTATACGGCAGGGGTTATCCGGGAGATATCTGGACGATATTGGGTGAGAACGCCCCCGTGGTGGAGGACGGAGACCTTGCAACCATTGCTGCGCCCACAGACTTTCTGGGTGTGAACTACTACTTTCCCGAAATCGTGGCAGACGCACCGGGCGTCGGTGTCATGTCCACACGGGTGATTGAAACCAAGGACGTTGAGCGCACAGCGTTTGGCTGGGAGGTGTCGCCCGAGGGCATGCTGCAATTGCTGAACCGCGTGTCGCGTGACTACGGTCCGGCCGAGATCTACATTACCGAGAATGGTTCGACGTACGACGACACCGTAACGCCGGCAGGCAGGGTAGAAGACATCCAGCGGCGCAACTATCTGGTGCGCCACCTGTTGGTCCTACGACAGATTGTGGACTTGGGCATTCCGGTCAAAGGCTATTTCGCATGGAGCCTGCTGGACAACTTTGAGTGGGCCGAGGGCTATATCCGCCGCTTTGGCCTGACCCATGTTGATTTCAAAACGCAGGAGCGTCGCCTCAAGGCAAGCGGTGAGTGGTACCGCGTCTTTCTGAGAGGAGCGGTGTGATGTTGAAAGCAAGCAAATGGATGGCAACCGTGGTTGTGGCCTTGGGATTGGCGGCCCCGGTTCAGGCGGCCGGTCCAAAGGCCGAAGTGATTCACTGGTGGACTTCCGGTGGAGAGTCCGCCGCGGTGAGGAAATTTTCAGAAGCCTATACCGCCGCGGGTGGAGTCTGGGTTGACACGGCCATCGCGGTGGGTGAGCAGGCCCGCTCGGTCGCTGTCAACCGCATTGTGGGCGGCAACCCGCCAACGGCCGCACAGTTCAATACCACGAAGCAGTTTCTGGATCTGGTTGAGCAGGGCATGCTCAACAACGTCGACGATGTCGCTGCGAGAGACGGCTGGGACAAGATCCTGCCCGACACGGTGCTCAATGTGGTGCGCGTCAAGGGACATTACTACGCGGCGCCGGTGAATATCCATATGCCGACCTGGTTCTGGTACTCCAAGGCGGCCTTCAAGCGGGCAGGCATTGCGGACGAGCCCAAAAGCATCGACGAGCTGTTTTCAGCATTGGACAAGCTCAAGGCCGCGGGGCTGATTCCCCTAGCACATGGTGGCCAGCCCTGGCAGGAGAGCATCGTCTTCACGGCGATGTTGGCGAATGTGGGCGGCTCCGATCTGTACCTGAAAGTGTTCCGCGACCACGATGCGAAGGCGATCCAGGGCGCAGCCTTCAAGGATGTTTTGCTGGCGTTCAAGCGCCTGCAATCGTATGTGGACAAGGGTGCGCCAGGACGCAACTGGAACGACGCCACGGCCCTGCTCATCACCGGCAAGGCCGGCGTGCAGATCATGGGAGACTGGGCCAAAGGTGAGTTTGCGCTGGCAAATCAGAGCCCGGGCAAAGACTATGGGTGTATTCCCGGTTTTGGGTCCAAATCACCCTACATCATCCAGGGCGACGTGTTCGTGTTTCCCAAGACCACCAACAGCGAGGCGATCAAGGCGCAGAAGATGCTGGCGGGCATCATGCTGGTACCCGCCACACAGGTGGAATTCAGCAACAAGAAGGGATCCATTCCGGTGCGCACGGATGTGGACTCGTCCAGGATGGACCTGTGTGCCCAAAAAGGGCTGGCCATCATGAAGGACAAGTCCCGCCAGCTGGGCAACGGTGAGGTGTACATGAACCCGGACCAGAATGGCGCGTTGAATGATATTTTGACGGCCTACTGGAACAAGAACATGCCGGTCGAGAAGGTGCAAAAAGACATTGCTGCCGCCTTGGCGAACTGACGGTGTCTCGCGTTCCATGAAAATCAATTCCAAGGCTGTCTTGCGGAACCTCGTGTCCTGGGCGGCGCTGTTGCCCATGGCTGCGACCGTCATCATTGCCTATCTGGGCACGGTGCTGTGGTCCCTCAAGATCTCGTTCACCAATTCACGCACCTTTCCGTCTGATGAACTGGTGGGGTTTGCGCAGTACGAACGCTTGTTCAACAACGACCGCTGGATGCTGTCGCTGCAGAACCTGGCTGTGTACGGCGTGCTGTTCATCGCGGCCTGCATGGTGATTGGATTTCTGCTGGCGGTGTTCATCGACCAGAAAGTGATTGGGGAGGGGCTCTTTCGCACGGTGTTTCTTTATCCCTACGCCATGTCCTTTGTGGCCACCGGTCTGGTGTGGCAGTGGCTGCTCAATCCGGGCAACGGGCTGCAACAGGCGGTGCGGCAGATGGGGTTCGAAAACTTCACGTTTGACTGGATCATCGACCAGGACATGGTGATCTACACCATTGTGATTGCCACGGTCTGGCAGGCATCGGGCCTGGTGATGGCCTTGCTGCTGGCAGGCCTGCGCGGGATCGATGAAGAAATCTGGAAAGCTGCGCGGCTGGACGGCATTCCGACCTGGCGTGTGTACGTGTCCATCGTGTTGCCCATGATTGGCCCTTCGGTCGCCACCGTGTTCATCCTGTTGCTGACCGCCGTGGTCAAGGTGTTTGACTCCGTGATCGCCATGACCCAGGGTGGCCCTGGAACGGCCAGTGAAGTGCCCGCCAAATTCATCATGGACCATCTGTTTGGCCGCGCCAATATCGCCTTGGCCTCCGCTGGTTCCATTGTGCTGTTGTTGACCGTACTGGCACTGGTTGCGCCGTTCATGTATGCGCGCGCCCGGGCCGACCGGAAAGAGGCTTCCAAATGACGGCGGTCGTCAACCCATTGCCCATCACGCGGCGCCCGCGCCGCCTGGGGCCGGCGCGCATTGGCGTTTATGCGTTCTTGCTGTGCGCATCCCTGTTCTTCCTGATGCCGCTCTACATCATGCTGGTGACGTCATTCAAGACCATGGACGAAATCCGCCTGGGCAATATCTTCGTCTTTCCGGTCAGCGTCACCATTGAGCCATGGGTGACGGCGTGGACCTCGGCTTGCACCGGGGTTTCCTGTGACGGCATTCGGGGCGGCTTCTGGAATTCGCTGATGATTGTTATCCCCAGCACCATACTGCCGATCTTCCTGGGCGCGTTGAACGGTTATGCCTTGTCGTTCTGGCGGCCGCGTGGTTCCCAGATGCTGTTTGGCATTCTGATGATGGGTGCCTTCATTCCGGTGCAGGTGATGATGTTTCCGCTGGTGCGCATATTGGCCACGCTGGGCCTGTTCAGCTCGCTGCCCGGCATTGTGCTGGTCCACATCATTTTCAGCATGCCGGTGATGACGCTGCTGTTTCGCAATTACTACCTGTCCATTCCCCAGGAGCTGTTCAAGGCGGCGCGCATTGATGGCGGTGGCTTCTTCCGGATCTTCGTACAACTGATGTTGCCGATGTCTACGCCCATCATCATTGTGGCGGCCATCATGCAGGTGACGGGTGTCTGGAACGATTACATCCTGGGCCTGGTGTTCGCCGGTCGGGACAACCTGCCCATGACGGTGCAGCTCAACAATGTGATCAACACCACGACCGGAACACGGCTCTACAACGTCAACATGGCAGCCACGATATTGACCTCGATGGTGCCGTTGATCATCTATTTTGTTTCAGGTCGCTGGTTCGTGCGGGGCATTGCCGCTGGCGCAGTGAAGGGATAAGCATGGCTAGCGTAGAAATTCATGATCTTTGTATTCGGTTCGGGCACAACGAGGTCATCAAGGACCTCAGCCTGGATGTGGCGGACGGCGAGTTCCTGGTCTTGCTGGGCCCCTCAGGCTGCGGCAAATCGACCTTGCTGCACAGCATTGCCGGGCTGATTGATGTTGCCGCTGGCCGCATCGATATCGGCGGCACCGACATGACCTGGGCGGACCCGACGGACCGCAATATCGGCATGGTGTTCCAGTCCTATGCGCTGTATCCAACCATGACGGTGGAGCGCAATATGTCATTTGGCCTGCGCATCAACGGCACACCCAAGGCCGAAATCGAGCGCCGGGTCAACCGTGCGGCCGAGATGCTGCAACTGCAGCCGCTGTTGCATCGAAAGCCATCGCAGTTGTCCGGCGGCCAGCGCCAGCGCGTGGCCATTGGCCGGGCGTTGGTGCGCGAGGCCGGGGTGTTTTTGTTTGATGAGCCCCTGTCCAATCTGGATGCCAAGCTGCGCGCCGAACTGCGCCGCGAACTCAAGCTGCTGCACAAGAACCTGGGCTCGACCATGGTTTATGTGACCCATGACCAGGTCGAGGCCATGACGCTGGCCACCCGCATCGTGGTGATGCGCAATGGAAAGATTCAGCAAATTGGGGCGCCGGCCGAGGTCTACGAAAAACCCGAGAACCTGTTCGTTGCCGGATTTCTAGGGTCTCCCGGCATGAATATCCTGAGCGGCAGACTGAGCGTGTCCTTGAACGGATTGGTGTTTTCCTCCAAGGGCATAGCGCTGAATATCGAGTCCTGCCCACTTATGGGTCGCCCGGGCGATGAACAGGAGGTCCTTCTGGGCATTCGTCCGGAGAATCTTGTGATCCATGCCGCGGGTGAGCTGCAAGCGACGGTTTCGGTTATTGAACCGATGGGGAATCACCATGTCGTCTGGATCGACTTTAACGGCAATCTCCTGTCTTCCATCGTGACAGGGGCGTTGACATTTCACGTAGACGAAGCGGTTCGTTTCACCATCGATGTGGCAAAAGTTTCACTCTTCGACAAGACCTCCGAGCAGCGCCTGTAGTGCGCGCTTGATGCGAATGGGCAATAGAAAATCAATGATGAAAATTGGATTGAATTCCACGCTGGCTGCGCTGATGGTTGCAGGCTTTTGCGTGGCGGGGTGTACTTCGCTGCAGGCGCAATCGATGGGTACCGGAGTATCAGTCCCGGGTGCGGTAGTGCACAGCTGGGTGACGCGGACCGACCAGTCAAAGTTGCTGACCCGGGAAGCGGATACTTCTTTTGACGCGAAGGACTCCCTGCCGCTGGCTATCGACGTCGATGCCAGTGCACGCTACCAGACGATGGTCGGCTTTGGTGCCAACATCACGGACGCCTCGGCGTGGTTGATTCAGAACCGCATGAGTGAGCCCCAGCGCAAGGCCTTGCTGGAGGACCTGTTTGGGAAGGCGCCCGGACTGGGTTTCAGTTTCACGCGTCTGACAATGGGCGCATCGGACTTTTCGCGCAGCCACTACGCACTGGACGACGTGCCCGCGGGCCAGACCGATTACCCCCTGGCCCACTTCAACATAGACCCCATGCGCGCCGATGTGCTGCCCGTGGTCAAACGCGCCCTGGCCATCAACCCCCAATTGCGGGTGATGGCCTCGCCCTGGAGCGCACCGGCCTGGATGAAGACCAATGGGAGCTTGTTTCAAGGCACATTGCGGCCCGAGGCGTACAACGCCTATGCGCGCTATTTCGGCAAGTTTGCCGATGCCATGGAAGCCGAAGGCGTGCCCCTGTTTGCGGTCACCGTACAGAATGAGCCGCACTTCGAGCCCAAGGACTATCCCGGCATGCGCATGGACTCCGCAGCGCGTGCCCGGTTCATTGGCGAGCATTTGGGCCCCCTGTTTGCCAAGCGCCCTCAGCCCATCCGCATTCTGGACTGGGACCACAACTGGGATGAACCGCAAGCACCGCTGGCAGTGCTGGCCAATGACAAGGCACGCCCTTTCGTGGCGGGGGTTGCATGGCACTGCTACGCGGGAGATGTGGCGGTGCAGTCCAAGGTGCACGATGCCTACCCGGACAAGGAAACCTACTTTACCGAGTGCTCGGGCGGAGACTGGAAACCGCATTGGCGCGAGACGCTGCCCTGGTACATGCGCAACCTGATCCTGGGCACGACACGCGGCTGGGCCAAGGGGGTGTTGCTATGGAATATCGCTCTGGACGAAACGCATGGGCCGCACCGGGGTGGCTGCAACGACTGCCGGGGCGTGGTCACCATCGACTCCAGGACCGGCGAGGTGACCCGTAATTTTGACTACTACGCGCTGGCCCATGCCAGCCGCTTTGTGCGACCCGGTGCCCACCGCATTGCGTCCACTGCCTCGGTCGACGGCTTGGAGAGTGTGGCCTTCCAGAACGCGGACGACCACTCCATCGTGTTGATTGTCTTGAATAGCGCAGACCAGGCACGCCACTTCTCGGTACGTTTTGGCGGGCAATCCTTTGCCTACACCATGGCCGATGCCAGCGTGGCCACCTTCGTCTGGAACACCAAACCCTAGCGTGATCGCCCGCAAGCGGCCCGAAACCCGGGTCGCATTAGGGGAAGTACCAATAAAAGTGGAAACGATTCCATTCATAATAAACAAGACAGCGGGCGAGTGGGCGTCCGTCGCAAATCGGGTCGCGGCGGACGCCCATTCCAATTCCAAACCTGGCGCTCAAGCCTCACACAATCGGACATTCCATGCAGAAGATTTCAAAATTGACAGCGGTGCTGGCAGCTGTGTTGGCAGGACCTTTGGCCATGGCCGGACAGGTTGAAGTCCTGCACTACTGGACATCCGGCGGCGAGGCCAAATCGGTGGCTGGTTTAAGGGCCATGATGGAAGCCAAGGGCCATGTCTGGAAAGACTTCGCCGTGGCCGGTGGCGGTGGTGATAACGCGGCCACGGTGCTCAAGAGCCGCGTGGTGTCTGGTAACGCTCCCACTGCCGCCCAGGTCAAAGGTCCTGCGATCCAGGAGTGGGCGTCCGAAGCCGTGCTGGCCAATCTGGACAGCGTGGCCAAGGCCGAGAAGTGGGACAGTCTGCTGCCCCAGGTGGTCGCCAACGGATTGAAATACAAGGGCAACTATGTGGCGGTGCCGGTCAATGTGCACCGTGTCAACTGGCTGTGGGGCAGCTCCGCCGCGCTGAAGAAAGCCGGTGTTGCAGGCATGCCCAAGACCTGGGACGAGTTCTTTGCGGCGGCCGACAAGATCAAGAAGGCCGGGCTGATTGCGGTGGCACATAGCGGCCAAAATATCTGGGACTTCACCACGTTCGAGTCCGTGGTGCTGGGGGTTGGCGGCGCCAAGTTTTATGACGATGCGCTTGTCAAGCTGGACCAGAAAGCGTTGACCAGCGAGACCATGAAGAAGTCGCTGGAAACCTTCCGCCGGATCAAGGCCTATGTGGACCCTGCCGCGCCCGGGCGCGACTGGAACCTGTCCACCGCCCTGGTGATCCAGGACAAGGCGGCCTTCCAGTTTATGGGGGATTGGGCCAAGGGTGAGTTTGTCGCCGCCGGCAAGGCGCCCGGCAAAGACTTCCTGTGTGCCGCGGCACCCGGCAGCGCCAATGCCTACACCTTCAACGTGGACTCGTTCGCCATGTTCAGGCTCAAGGATGTGGGCGCGCAAAAAGCCCAAAGCGACCTCGCCGCCACCATCATGGGCACCGAGTTCCAGCAGGTTTTCAATCTGAACAAGGGTTCCATCCCGGTGCGTCTGAACATGCCCATGGACAAGTTTGACGACTGCGCCAAGCTGTCCAGCAAGGACTTTGTAGAAACCGCCAAGCACGGCGGCCTGGTGCCCTCCGTGGCCCATGGCATGGCGATCAAGCCAGCGGCCGAGGGCGCCATCAAGGATGCGGTCAGCCAGTTCTGGTCGGACGACAAAATATCGGTGGCCGACGGCATGAAGAACCTTGCCAAGGCGGCTGCCACAAAGTAGACCAGCGCTTCATCTCCTCATCTGAAAGCTGCCGTGTCGCGCTCGTTCGAATCCTTGTTGCCCAAGCTGGTTGTGGCGCCGGCCTTTGTGCTGGGCTTTGCCTTCATCTACGGGCTGATGGTGTGGAACGGGGTGCTGTCGGTGACGGCCTCGCGCATGCTGCCCAACTACGATGAATTTGTCGGGCTGGCCCAATACGAAAAGTTGTTCGAGATGGACCGCTGGTGGGTGGCGCTGAAGAATCTGGGTATCTTCAGCCTGCTGTATGTCGGCGGCGCGCTGGTGCTGGGCCTGGTGCTGGCCATCTTGCTGGACCAGAAAGTCCGCGCGGAAGGGTTCCTGCGGACGGTCTACCTGTACCCCATGGCGCTGTCGTTCATTGTCACGGGAACCGCGTGGAAGTGGATTTTGAATCCCAGCCTGGGCATCGAAAAGCTTATGCACGATCTGGGCTGGACGGACTTTCACTTTGACTGGTTGGTGCAGTCCGACACCGCCATCTATTGCGTGGTGATTGCCGGCATCTGGCAGTCAGCGGGCTTTGCCATGGCGCTGTTCCTCGCCGGTCTGCGCGGCATCGACGACAGCATCATCAAGGCCGCGCAGATGGACGGCGCCTCGCTGCCGCGCATCTACTGGCGCATCATCCTGCCCGTTTTGCGGCCGGTGGTGTTTTCCACCATCTTGGTCCTGTCCCACCTGTCGATCAAGAGCTTCGACCTGGTCATGGCGCTCACCGCCGGTGGCCCCGGATATGCCACCGATGTGCCCGCCACCTTCATGTACGTCATGAGTTTCACGCGTGGACAGATTGGCCTGGGCGCCGCCAGCGCCACCATGATGCTGGCGACGGTAGCCGCCGTCGTGGTGCCCTACCTCTACAGCGAACTGCGAGCCAAGCCCCATGATCGCTAAGTCCGTGTTCCGCGCCATGCTCTATGCAGTGCTCCTTCTGGCGGCCCTGTTCTTTCTCGCGCCCTTGTACGTCATGGTGGTCACGTCGTTGAAAGACGCCGAGCAAATCCGATCCGGCAACCTGCTGAGCCTTCCCGCATCACTCAATCTGGATGCCTGGCAACTGGCATGGTCAGCGGCCTGCACAGGGGTCGATTGCCGCGGCTTGCAGCCCTACTTCTGGAACTCCGTCAGCATGACCGTTCCCGCCGTCCTGCTGTCGACCGCTTGGGGCGCCGTCAACGGCTACGTGCTCAGCATGTGGCGCTTTCGGGGCAGTGAGCTGCTGTTTGGCCTGCTGCTGTTTGGCGTGTTCATGCCGTTTCAGGTTGTGCTGCTGCCCATGAGCCAGGTGCTGGGCTATCTGGGCCTCTCCAGCTCGGTCAGCGGGCTGGTGCTGGTGCATTGCCTGGCCGGTATGGCCGGCACCACGCTGTTCTTCCGCAACTACTATGCCGCCATCCCCAAGGAGCTGGTGAATGCTGCGCGCATGGATGGGGCCGGTTTCTGGCGCATCTTCTGGCGCATTGTGCTGCCCATGTCCACACCTATTTTGATGGTGACGCTGATCTGGCAGTTCACCAACATCTGGAACGATTTCCTGTTCGGCGTGGCCTTCAGTGGTGCCGACAGCAAGCCCATCACCGTCGGGCTCAACAACATGGCCAACACCTCCAGCAGTGTCAAGAGCTACAACGTGGATATGGCTGCTGCCATGATCGCCGGCCTGCCCACCATGCTGGTGTACGTGCTGGCCGGTCAATATTTTGTCAAGGGACTCACGGCCGGTGCCGTGAAGGGATAGAAACACATATGGCAGCCTCCTTACACATCGCCGGCATCCGCAAAATCTATGGCAAGGACGCCCATGCGGTCGAGGTGCTCAAGCGCATCGACATCGAGGTCGCGCCGGGCGAGTTCCTGATCCTGGTGGGGCCGTCCGGTTGCGGCAAGTCCACGCTGCTCAACATCATCGCCGGCCTGGAGCAACCCAGCGAGGGCGAACTGCGCATCGCCGGCAAGAACGTGGTCGGCGTGGCGCCGGCGCAGCGCGACATCGCCATGGTGTTCCAGAGCTATGCGCTCTACCCCACGATGAGCGTGGCCGACAACATCGGCTTTGCGCTGGAAATGCGCAAGGTCCCCAAGGCGGCGCGCACCCAGCGCATTGCCGAGGTGGCGGCCATGCTGCAGATCGAGCACCTGCTGGAACGCCGCCCCGCGCAACTGTCCGGTGGTCAGCGCCAGCGCGTGGCCATGGGCCGGGCATTGGCACGCGACCCGCAACTGTTCCTGTTTGACGAGCCGCTCTCCAATCTGGACGCCAAGCTGCGCGTCGAGATGCGCGCCGAGATCAAGCGCCTGCACCAGGTGTCCGGCATCACCAGCGTGTACGTCACGCACGACCAGATCGAGGCCATGACGCTGGGCAGCCGCATCGCGGTCATGAAGGACGGCGTGCTGCAGCAGATCGGCACGCCAGACGCCATCTACAACCGTCCAGTGAACACCTACGTGGCGGGCTTCATTGGATCGCCTACTATGAATTTCATAGCTGGTTACGCATTAAATACGGGGGCTGGGAGTCAATTTTCCTTCAAAGAAGGTGGCTCATCCTTGCATTGTCCCTTGATGGGAGAGGGGCAGCTCGGGTTGCGACCCGAGCACATCCAATTGAACGCCGATGCGCCGTGGCGCGGCGAGGTGCAACTGGTGGAGCCCACCGGGGCGGACACCTTTGTGGTGGTCAAGACTGCGACTGGCGCCATCACCATCCGCACGGCGCCCCACACAGCGGTCAAAGTCGGCGAGGTGGTCGGTCTGCAATTTGCACCCGAGCACGCCCACTGGTTTGACGGACAGACCGGCATGCGTGTTGCCGTGGACGGCCGGTCTTGATGTTGTGTATGAAAAAAATCCATGTATTGGGCGCCGCGTGGTGTCTGGTTCAACTCTGTATGCCTATGTCCGTAGTCGCCGCTCCCACCGATTCCATTGACGCCAAAGTAGAGGCACTGTTGCAGCGCATGACGGTGCAGGAGAAGGTGGGCCAGCTCACGCAGTACTCCGGCGAGTCGCAGGCCACCGGCCCCGTCACCTTCAAGGGCGACCAGGAGAAGAGCATCCGGGACGGGCACGTGGGCTCGCTGCTCAATGTGACCGGCGCCAACTCGACCCGCCAGTACCAACAGGTGGCGATGCAGTCGCGGCTGAAGATTCCCTTGCTCTTTGGCATGGATGTCATCCACGGCTACAAGACAACCTTTCCCATCCCGCTGGCAGAGGCCGCCAGCTGGGATCTCGCCGCCATCGAGCAGAGCGCACGTATCGCCGCGATCGAAGCCTCGGCCAGCGGCATCCACTGGACCTTTGCACCCATGGTCGACATAGCGCGCGACCCGCGCTGGGGCCGCGTCATGGAAGGTGCCGGGGAAGACACCTACCTGGCCTCCAAAATCGCCTATGCCCGCGTCACGGGCTTCCAGGGTAAGCAGCTGGGGGACCTGGATGCGGTAATGGCCACCGCCAAGCACTTCGCGGCCTATGGTGCTGCGGTGGGCGGGCGTGACTACAACGCGGTAGACATGAGCGAGCGCATGCTGTGGGAGACCTACCTGCCGCCGTTCAAGGCCGCGCTCGATGCGGGCGCCGCGACCTTCATGAACTCCTTCAACGACCTCAATGGCATTCCGGCCACGGGCAACGCCTATTTGCAGCGCGACATCCTCAAGGGCCAATGGGCCTTCACCGGTTTTGTGGTGTCGGACTGGGGCTCCATCGGCGAAATGGTGGCGCACGGCTATGCCAAGGACAAGTCGGACGCCGCCCGCTTGACCATCCATGCCGGCAGCGACATGGACATGGAGAGCAATGCCTTTCACGAATACCTGCCCGCGTTGGTGGCGGACCAGAAAGTCGCCCAGGCCCTGCTGGACGATGCGGTGCGGCGCGTGCTGCGCAAGAAGTTCGAGCTGGGCCTGTTTGACGACCCGTTCCGCTTCAGCGACGCCGAGCGCGAGAAGGCTCTGGTGGGCCATGCAGCGCATCGCCAGGCGGCACGCGAGATGGCCGCCAAGAGCATCGTTTTGCTGAAGAATGACAAGCAGCTCCTGCCCTTGTCCAGGGACGTGAAAACCATCGCCTTCATTGGCCCCATGGTCAAGGCCGTCAAGGACAACCACGGCTTCTGGTCGGTGACTTTGCCGGACGTCGACTACGCAAAATTCATCGTGACGCAGTGGGACGGCCTCAAGAACCACCTGGGCAGCGGCACCCAACTGCTGTATGCCAAGGGCTGCGAGATCGAGGGCGGGGACCGCAGCGGCTTTGCCGAAGCGCTTCGCATGGCGCATCAGGCGGATGTGGTGGTAGTGAGCGTGGGCGAGCGCTGGGACATGAGCGGCGAGGCCAAGAGCCGCAGCAACCTGCACCTGCCCGGGGTGCAGGAAGAACTGGTCCTGGCACTGCAGGCCACCGGCAAGCCGGTGGTGGTGCTGATCAACGCAGGTCGGCCGCTGGTGTTCAACGCCATTGCCGACAAGGTGCCTGCCATCCTCTACACCTGGTGGCTGGGCAGCGAGGCGGGCAACGCCATTGCCGATGTGCTGCTGGGCGACACCAACCCCAGCGCCAAGCTGCCCATGAGCTTTCCGCGCAACGAGGGGCAGATTCCCATCTACTACAACCACTTCAACACCGGGCGTCCGGGCGGCGATGACAAGGTGGGCGGCTATGTCAGCGGCTATCTCGACGTGCAGGGCAGCCCGCGCTATGCCTTTGGGTTTGGCTTGAGCTATACCGACTTCAGGTATTCGGACCTGAAGCTCGACAGGACCAGCATGGGCAA
>Ga0208398_100672_pt1 | contig 18682 bp, 15 predicted proteins | sample LakWasMe79_HOW10_2_FD_183905 | JGI IMG/M metagenome (GOLD analysis project Ga0208398, IMG submission 183905) | Freshwater sediment methanotrophic microbial communities from Lake Washington under simulated oxygen tension - Sediment Metagenome... | ecosystem: Environmental > Aquatic > Freshwater >...
CCTGGAAGCCCGCGGCGTGCACGCCTGGTACGGCAGCAGCCATGTGCTGCACGGCGTGGACCTGGCCATCGCCCGCGGCGAGACGGTGGGCCTGCTGGGCCGCAACGGCATGGGCAAGAGCACACTGATCCGCACGCTGCTGGGCCATGTCACCCAGCGCGACGGTCACATCGGCCTGTTCGGCCGCGACTGCTCACGCGCCAAGCCGCACGAGGTGGCGCGCCTGGGCGTGGCCTATGTGCCCGAGGGCCGCGGCGTGTTCCCCAACCTCAGCGTGCGCGAGAACCTGGTGATGGCCGCTCGCCCCGGGCGCGACGGCCGCCTCACCTGGTCCTACGACAAGGTGCTGGACACCTTCCCGCGGCTGCGGGAGCGCCTCACCAACCTGGGCGCCCAGCTGTCGGGCGGTGAGCAGCAGATGCTGTCCATCGGCCGCGCGCTGATGACCCACCCCGAGCTGATCATCCTGGACGAGGCCACCGAGGGCCTGGCGCCGCTGATCGTGGCCGAGATCTGGCGCGTCATCGGCGAGATCCGCGCCAGCGGCATCGCCACCCTGATCGTCGACCGCGACTACCGCAAGGTGCTGGCGCGCAGCGACCGCGCCCTGGTGCTGCAGAAGGGCCAGGTGGTGCTGTCCGGCAGCGCCGACGACGTGGCCGGCAGCGCCGCACTGGCGGGTTTTCTGGGGGTCTGAAGCGGGGCGTGGCCCTCTACGATCCAGGCACAAGACCTGGACGAGGAGACCCCGCATGCCCCCCCGCATTCCGCTGGCCGCACAGATCGGCGCCACCCTGGGCACCCTGGCCCTGCTCAGCGCCTGCCAGACCGCCCCGCCACCGCCGCCCACCACACCCGAGGTGGTGGGCGAGTACCGCGCCGGCTCCGGCTACCTGAAGGGCTACCTGGACCGCAAGGACCTGCCCGACAGCCTGGCCCTGCTGCCCAAGCCACCGGCCGCCGGCTCGGCCGAGGCCGCTGCCGACCTGGCCGTCTACCGCACCACCCGCGCGCTGCGCGACACGCCGCGCTGGGCCCAGGCCGCGGCCGACGACAACCTCAAGTTCCCCAAGGCCGCCGAGGTCTTCTCCTGCGCGCTGGACCTGCCGATCTCGCAGGAAGCCACGCCGCACCTCAACATGCTGCTGCGCCGCAGCCTGCTGGACGCCGGCCTGTCCACCTACGGCGCCAAGGACCATTACCAGCGCCAGCGCCCTTTTGCCGCGCTGAAGGAAGGCACCTGCGCACCGGCGTCGGAGCCGGCGCTGGCCAAGGATGGCAGCTACCCCTCGGGCCACGCCGCGCTGAGCTGGGCCTGGGCCCTGCTGCTGGCCGAACTGGCGCCCGAGCGCGCCAATGCCGTGCTGCAGCGCGGTTACGCCTTCGGCCAGAGCCGGGTGATCTGCGGCGTGCACTGGCAAAGCGACGTGGACAACGGCCGCCTGATGGGCGCCGCTGCCGTCGCCCGGCTGCATGCCGACGCCACCTTCCAGGCCCAGGCCGCGCTGGCCAAGGCCGAGATCGGCAGCGCCCGCGCACGCGGCGCCAAATCACCGCTGAACTGCGCCACCGAGGCCCAAGCGCTCAAGCCCTGACCGACCTGCGTCCCCCGGCCGGCCCCGCGCCGTCGGGCGGCCACGCCCTGCCCCACAACACCCGCCCCCTTGCCGGAGAACCTCTTGACCCTGACCCGCCGCCACCTGCTGCTCACCACCGCCGCCGCCACCGCCTGGCCGCTGTCCAGCCTGGCCCAAAGTGCCTGGCCCAGCAAGCCGATCCGCATCCTCACGCCCTTCACCGCCGGCGGCGCCAGCGACGTCATCGCCCGCGCGCTGGCCACCAATCTGCAAACCGCGCTGAAGGTGCCGGTCAACATCGAGCCCAAGCCCGGCGCCGACGGCGCGCTGGCCGCGCAGGAGCTGCTGCGCCAGCCGGCCGACGGCCACACGCTGTTCTTTGCCACGTCCAGCGCGCTGTCCTATGTGCCCAACATCCGCAAGGCGCCCGGTTATGCGCTGGCCGACTTCGCCCCGGTCAGCATGTTCGTCACCTTCAGCTTCTACCTGATGGTGCACGAAAGCATCCCCGGCAAGACGCTGGCCGAGGCCATCGCCCACATCAAGGCCAACCCGGGCAAGTACAGCTACGCGGCGGGCAACTCCACGGTACTGCTGGGTGCTGCCCAGCTGGTGTCGGCGGCTGGCGCCGACATGACCCACGCGCCCTACAAGGGCGAGTCGCAGGCGGTGGTCGACCTGGTGGGCGGCCGGGTGCACATGATGTGGTCGTCGCCCTCGGTGATGCCCGCGCTGATGAAGGACGGCAAGTTCCGCCCGCTGGCCGTGATGCTGCCTGAGCGCAGCACCGCCCTGCCCGAGGTGCCCACCATCGCCGAGGCCGGCAGCCCGCTGGTCAATGTGGTGCCCTGGGGCGGCATCGTGGTGCAGGCCGCCACGCCCCCGGCCGTGATCGCCGCCGCCAACAAGGCCCTGCGCGACGCCATGGCCCAGCCTGACACCCGCGCCGTGGCCGACAAGGCCGGCCTGGTGCTGCGCCCCAGCACGCCCGAGGCCCTGGGCAAGCTGATGCAGGAGCAGTTGCTGGCCTACGGCAACGCCATCAAGCTGGCCAAGATCCCGCAAGAGTCCTGACGCCCGCCCGCCATGACTGCGCCCACCCCCGTCGCGCCGCAACCCACCCCCAACAGCCAAGACAGCCAAGGCCGCCAGCCCCCGCTGGACGTGCTGATCGTCGGCGCCGGCTTTGCCGGGCTGACCATGCTGATCGAAGCCCGCCGCGCCGGCCTGAGCGCGCGCGTGCTGGAGGCTGCCGGCGGCGTGGGCGGCACCTGGTACCACAACCGCTACCCCGGGGCGCGCGTGGACATCCAGAGCATGGAGTATTCGTTCGGCTTCGACGAGGCCCTGCAGCAGGACTGGCACTGGACCGAGCGCTACGCCAGCCAGCCCGAACTGCTGCGCTATGCCAACCACATCGCCGACCGCTTTGCACTGCGCGACGGCATCCAGTTCAGCACCCGCGTGGCCGCCGCCGCCTGGGACGAAGCCGGCCAATGCTGGCAAGTGCACACCGAGCGTGGCCAGGCCTGGACGGCGCGCTTCGTGGTGATGGCCGCCGGCCCGCTGTCCACCCCCAACACGCCCGACCTCCCCGGCCTGGCCGACTTCAAGGGCCCTGTGCTGCACACCGGCCGCTGGCCGCACCAGCCGGTGGACTTCTCGGGCCAGCGTGTGGGCGTAATCGGCACCGGCTCGTCGGGCGTGCAGGCCATCCCGGTGATCGCCGGCCAAGCCGCGCAGCTCACCGTCTTCCAGCGCACCGCCACCTACGCCGTGCCTGCGCACAACGGCCCGCTGGACGCCGACCACGAGGCCCGCATCAAGGCCGACGACGCCGGCTTTCGCCAGCGCAACCTGCAAACGCGCGGAGGCTTCGGCTGCGAGACGCCGCCCAACCCCGGCTACGCCGTCAACGCCACGCCGGCCGAGCGCGAAGCAGCCTTCGAGCACCGCTGGTCGATCGGCGGCTTCGCCTTCCTAGGTGCGTTCGACGACCTGCTGCTGGACCCGGTGGCCAATGAGATGGCCGCCGAATTCGTGCGCAGCAAGATCCGCAGCACGGTACATGACCCAGCCACCGCGCGCCTGCTGTGCCCCACCCACACCATCGGCTGCAAGCGGCTGTGCGTGGACAGCACCGGTTACTACGCCACCTTCAACCGCTCCAACGTGCAGCTGGTGGATTTGAACGCCGAGCCCATCGCCCACTTCACCGCCACCGGGCTGCAGGCCGGCGGCCGCCACCATGCGCTGGACAGCCTGGTGCTGGCCACCGGCTTCGACGCGATGACCGGCACCCTGCTGCGGCTGGACCTGCGCGGCCGCGGCGGCCAGACCATCCAGCACAAATGGGCCGCCGGCCCGCTGAACCACCTGGGGCTGATGGTCAACGGCTTCCCCAACTTCTTCAACGTGGTGGGGCCGGGCAGCACCTCGGCCTTCACCAACATGACGGTGGCCATCGAGCAGCACATCGCCTGGATCACGAACTGCATCACCTGGCTGCGCCGCCAGGGCCGCCACACCATCGAGCCCACGGCCGACGCCGAGGCCGAGTGGATCGCCCATGTCAACAAGCTGGCCCAGCGCACGCTGTACCTGAGTTGCGCGTCCTGGTACCTGGGCGCCAACATCCCGGGCAAGCCCAGGGTGTTCATGCCCGCCATCGGCTTTCCGCAGTACGCCGCACGCTGCGCGGCGGTGGCGCGGGAGGGCTATCCGGGGTTTGTGACGGGGTGAGCGCCGGGCGGCTTGGCGCTGGCCCCTGCGGGCTTCACGCTAGGCCAGGCAGCGGCCGATGGTTTCGTAGAGCTTCTGGGGCATCACGGGCTTGGCGACAAATCCGGTCATCCCTGCCTGCAGGCACTTCGCCTGGTCTTCGGCGAAGGCGTTGGCCGTCATCGCGATGATCGGTACTTGGCTGCATCCGGGCAGCACGCGGATCCGCCGTGTTGCCGTCAGGCCGTCCATGCCCGGCATCTGCATGTCCATGAGCACAACGTCGAACCGCTGGCGTCCCAGCACGTCGAGGGCAGCTTCACCACCGGGTACCGCCGTGACCAGCAGGCCCGCCTGCTCCAGGAACATCGATGCCACCTCGCGGTTGACCGGCTCGTCCTCCACCAGCAGCGCCGACTTGCCTGTCAGGCGGACCAGCAAGTCGTCCATCGAAGGCGCATCCTCCAGCGGGTCGGCGGACTCGGCACCCATCGCGGATTTCGACAGCCGGACTGTGAACCAGAATGTGCTTCCGTCGCCCGGGGAACTCACCGCGCCGGCATCACCGCCCATCCTGTTGGCCACCAATTTGGTGATCGCCAGCCCGAGGCCGGTGCCGCCGTGCTGGCGCGTCATCGAATTGTCCGCCTGCTCGAATGCCTTGAACAGGCGCTGCAGCGCGTCGGGCGCTATGCCGATGCCCGTGTCCTGCACCTCGATGCGGACCAAAACGCCCACGGCGTCTTCCGCGTCGACCCCGATGCGGATGACCACGTAGCCGGCCGGGGTGAACTTGATCGCGTTCGAAACGTAATTCAGCAAGGCCTGGCGGATTCTTGTCGAGTCACCACGCAAACCCGGAGGCAGTGGGCCCAGATCGGCCTTGAGGTCAATCTGCCTGACCTGGGCAGGCGCCCGCTGGATGTCGACCACCTCGTGGACGAGCGCAAAAAGATCGACCGGTTCGTCGGCCAGTTTCAGGGCGCCCGCGTCGATCTTTGACAACTCCAGGATCGAGTTGATGACCGACAGCAGATGGTTGCCCGATTGAACCAGGGTGTCCATCTGCCGGGTCTGGTTGTCGGACAAACCCTGTTTGCGGATCAGAAAGGCCATGCCGTTGATGGCATTGAGCGGCGTGCGGATCTCGTGGCTCATATTGGCCAGGAACTGGGCCTTGGCCTGCGCCAATCGTTCGGCCTCGTTGCGCGAGGCGACAAGATCGGCGGTTCGCTCGGCCACCTGGTCCTCGAGTTGGTCGCGATGCCGCGCGAGCTCGTCCTGCATCGCCTTGCGCTGGGTGATATCGACGACGGACGCGATGGACTGCCGCAACTCCCCGCTTTGCAGCGGCGCCAGTCCAACCTCGACCGGAAACTGCGTTCCGTCCTTCCGACGGGCATACAACTCCAGCCCCAGGCCCATGGTCCGGGTTGAACCGTCGGCCTGGAAACCGGCGCGATGCCCAGCGTGGCGGCCCCTGACGTTCTCCGGCACCAGCCGGTCAACCTGGAGGTTGGTCAACTCCCCGACGTCGTAGCCGAACAGGGCTTCAGCGCGCGCATTCGCACGGACGATCAAGCCGTCGGGACCGACCACGACCATGGCGCTCGGGGCGCTTTCGATGATGCGGTTGGCGCGCGACTCGCTCTCGTTCAACGCCAGGTTCAAGCGGACGTAGTCGCGTCGGCCTGCTTCTGCGGCCTCCATGGCACGGATGGTTCGCCAGAGGATCGTGGTTGCCAATGCGCTCAAGGCCAATGTCAACAGGGTGACGAGACCCGCCGCGGTGTAGATGACCTGATCACGGTCCCGTGTCTGCGCCAGCACGTCGTCCACGGCAGACGCCACGACGGTGACCATCGGGTAGTTGGCCATCTGCCGATAGCTGGTCGCGCGCATGACCCCGTCGACGGCAGAAGGCGCGATGAAATGGCCCACCTTGGTGGTCTTCAGCTCGTCGTACAGCTTGGACTTTCCGGCATCGACTCCGAAGGTGGTGGAACGTCCACTTCGGCGCGCACGGGCGATGCCGTCGAGGCCGAGCAGTGCCACGACGCCGTCGGGCCCCAGAGAGGCTCGGTCGTAAAGGGTGGTGAAGTATTCCGGGTCAATGGCGACGAACATCACGCCGCCAAATTCACCGCCGGGACCGTCGATGCGCCGCGTGAGGGAGACGATCCATCGTCCCGTCTGCCGGCCCTTGATCGGTGGACCGATCAGCAATTGATCCGTCCGATCCTTGGCGTGTTCCAGGAAATATCCCCGGTCAGCGAAGTTCTGCGTCATCGCCGGTGCGTTGGACGCCACGATGTTGCCGTCAGCGCCGATCACCGAGAACACCGTGAAATACCGCGGGTCTAGGCCGGAGGCGGCCAGCAGGGGTGCAAGATTTCGTGGCAGCCCCCCCTGCAGGTGCAGGTGCCGCACCATCCGCATGGCGTCATCGAACACTTCGATGGAGCGCATCGTGCGTTCCTCGTGCGCCAACGCCAGGTCGTCGTTTTTGGCCAACTCCCTGACGATCGCCTGATCGTGCTCGAAGCGGATCCGCTCGAAGGCTGCGTACCAGATGACGGCAATGAGCAGCAGCCCCCCCAGCGCGATGGCCCCAAACGACCGCCAGCGCCGACCTCCCGGACCAGCCGAAGAGGTCGAACCATTTGCATCTTTCATGGACCCGCAGCCCCTATGTCGGTGTTGGATTTGTGCTCGTCCACGTGGCTGACAGCAAAGGCGGTCTCTGACGGCAGTCGGCCTGCATTCATCAGCAGGCCGTCGTCATCAATGAACAAAGTGGCAAACTTGAATAATCAAATTTTACACTTGGTAGCAAATTGCAGGAGCGTCACCCAGCGTTCGACTGGAAATCCGTCGCACTTGTTGTAGGCGGGCCTCAGGTCCAGCAGGAGCAACATAGCCGGATCGGCAGCCGCTTGAGCAGCGCGGCACTGCTGGTCAAATGGCCTTTGTGATCGCGGCGTGCCAACACCGGCACCGGCGGCGGTCAATCGCCCAGGAACGACCCACCCCTCGCATCGAACCGTGGCATTCGGCCATCGGAAATCGCCCGAAAGTCACGCCGGGGCAGTGCATTGCGCACTGCCCGAGCCCGCATCAGTAATGCGGCGGCAACTCATCCCGCAGGCTGCGGAACGGCGCCGCCTCGCTGTCGGGCTGCTGCTGGCGCAGCTGGACCAGTTCGCGCTGTAGGCGGTCGATCTGGTCCTGCTGGCGGGTGATGACCTGGTTGAGCTGGTCGACGATGTCGTCAACGAAGCAGGCCTTGATTTCCAGCTCGGTCAGGCGCTGTTCCAGGCGGTGTGATGGATCCATGCCCGCATTGGACCCGATCCGGGCGGGTTTTCGCCCGCCGGCCTGTCGCCTGCGCGATGCGCGCCTGTGCACCGCCGCGTCCAGAATCAGCCGCCCTCCCCTCCCCATCAAAGGCGCTGTGTCCATGAGCGAGATGCACCTGATCCCCCTGCCCCGGCTGCAGGCCGCCATGCGCCTGCTGGTGCGCGGCTTCGGCAGTTCGGCTGACGAAGTCGAGGCCGTGGCCGGCAACTTGATCGAGGCCAACCTCACCGGCCATGATTCGCACGGCATCGGCATGCTGCCGCGTTATGCCGACGCCTTTCTGGAGGGCGACCTGAAGCCCAATGCCCAGGTGCACACCCTGCTGGACAGCGGCGCCATGCTGCGGCTGGACGGGCAGGCCGGCTTCGGCCAGGTGATCGGCCAGCAGGCCATGGCGCTGGGCATCACGCGGGCGCAGCAGCATGGCAGCTGCATCGTGGCGCTGGGCAATTCGCACCACCTGGGCCGCATCGGCGCGTGGGCCGAGCAGGCGGCGGCCGCCGGCCTGGTGTCGCTGCACTTCGTCAACGTGATCTCACGCGGCATCGTGGCGCCGCATGGTGGCAGCGACGCGCGCTTCGGCACCAACCCGGTGTGCATCGGCGTGCCGCTGGCCGGCCGCGCGCCGGTGATCCTGGACTTCGCCACCAGCATGATCGCCCAGGGCAAGACCCGGGTGGCCATGAACAAGGGTGAGCTGGTGCCGCCCGACTGCCTGATAGACGACCAGGGCCGCCCCACCCGCGAGCCGCGCTTCACCGTGGTGCCGCCCTTCGGCGCGCTGCTCACCTTCGGCGGCCACAAGGGCTTCGGCCTGGCCATGATGTGCGAGCTGCTGGGCGGCGCGCTCGCCTCGGGCATGACACAGCGTGACGACAGCAGCGCCAAGAAGCGTGTGCTCAACGGCATGTTCAGCGTGCTGGTGGACCCGGCCGCGCTGGGCGACCGCGCGGCGTTCGAGCAGGAGGCGCTGGCCTTCCTGGACTGGATGCAGGCCTCGCCGCCGCGCGAGGGCTACGGCCCGGTGCAGGTGGCCGGTGACCCGGAGCGCACCGCCCGCGCCCAGCGCACGGCCAACGGCGTGCCGGTGGATACCACCACCTGGGCCGAGATCCTGGCCGCCGCCGGCAAGCTGGGCGTCGACCCGGCACAGGTCGACCAGGCCGCCGGCCTGGCCTGAGCAAAACACCAAGGAGACAAGCCCATGTCCGAACCCAAGCTCAAGACCGCTATCGGCACCTCGGTCGACGTTGCCCCCGAGTGGCTGGCGGCGCAGGCGGCCGAGCCCATCCTCGACCCCACGCTGCCCATCGTCGACCCGCACCACCACCTGTGGGACATGCCGCACCACCGCTACCTGCTGCCCGAGCTGCTGGCCGACACCGGCAGCGGCCACAACGTGGTGGCCACGGTGTTCGTGGACTGCATGGCCTTCTACCGCGCCGACGGCCCGGACGAGCTCAAGCCGGTCGGCGAGACCGAGTTCGCCAATGGCGTGGCGGCCATGGCCGCCAGCGGCCGCTTCGGCCCCACGCGCGCCTGCGCCGGCATCGTCAGCCATGCCGACCTGACACGCGGCGCCGCCGCGCGCGCCGTGCTGGAGGCGCACATCCAGGCCGGCAACGGCCGCTTCCGCGGCATCCGCCATGCCGCCGGCTGGGACGCCAGCCCCGAGATCCGCAACAGCCACACCCGCCCACCGCAGGGCCTGTACGGCCAGGCGGCCTTCCGTGAGGGTTTTGCCCAACTGGCGCCGCTGGGCCTGAGCTTCGAGGCCTGGCAATACCACCCGCAACTGGCCGACGTGACGGCGCTGGCCCAGGCCTTCCCGGACACATCCATCGTGCTCAACCACTGCGGCGGCCCGCTGGGTGTGGGGCCGTATGCCGGCCGCGGTGACGAGATTTTTGCGAACTGGAAGCGCGACCTGCTGGCGCTGGCGCGGTGCCCCAATGTCAGCGTCAAGGTGGGCGGCCTGGGCATGCGCATCAGCCCCAGCGACTTCCATGCCCGGCCGGCAGCGCCCACGTCGCAGCAGCTGGCCGACGGCTGGAAGCCCTGGGTCGAGACCTGCATCGAGGCCTTCGGCGCGCAGCGCTGCATGTTCGAGAGCAACTTCCCGGTCGACAAGATCAGCACCGGCTATGCCGTGCTGTGGAACGCCTTCAAGCGCCTGGCCGCCGGCGCCAGCGCCGACGACAAGACCGCGCTGTTCAGCGGCACCGCCAGCCGCGTCTACCGCCTCTGAGACCCGCCCCTCCCCGTACACCCGTCCTCAAGCCCGCCCACACCCCAACCGAGACCCTCCCATGACCACCGCCCTGCCCGCCACCTTCCTGCAACTGCGCTCACTGGTCACACCCGAGGCCAAGCTGGAGCTCACGCTGGCCGAGCGCCCGCTGCCCCAGCCCAAGGACGACGAGGTGCTGATCCGCATCGAGGCCTCACCGATCAACCCGTCCGACATCGGCCTGCTGTTCGGCGCCGGCGACGTGGCCACGGCCGCGGCCGTGGGCACGCCCGGCGCGCCCAAGCTGCAGATGGCCATCCCCGAGCGCGCGATGAAGGCCATGGCCAGCCGGCTGGGCCAGCCCATGCCGGTGGGCAATGAAGGCGCGGGCACCGTGGTGGCCGCCGGCAGCTCGCCCGCCGCGCAGGCCCTGCTGGGACAGACCGTGGCCGCGCTGGGCGGCGCGATGTACGCCCAATACCGCTGCGTGCCGGTGGACGCCTGCCTGCAGCTGCCGGCGGGCACCACGGCGGCCGACGCCGCCAGCTGCTTCGTCAACCCGCTGACGGCGCTGAGCATGGTCGAGACCATGAAGCTGGAAGGCCACACCGCGCTGGTGCACACCGCCGCCGCCAGCAACCTGGGCCAGATGCTCAACCGCATCTGCATCGCCGACGGCGTGCCGCTGGTCAACATCGTGCGCAAGCCCGAGCAGGCCGCACTGCTGCGCAGCCAGGGCGCGCAATACGTCTGCGACAGCAGCAGCCCCAGCTTTGCCGCCGACCTGGCCGACGCGCTGACCGCCACCGGCGCCACCATCGGCTTCGACGCCACCGGCGGCGGCAGCCTGGCCAGCCACATCCTCAGCGGCATGGAGACGGCGCTGAACCGCAATGCCAAGGAATACAGCCGCTACGGCTCCAGCACCCACAAGCAGGTCTACCTGTACGGTGGCCTGGACACGCGGCCGACCGAGATCTTCCGCAATTTCGGCATGGCCTGGGGCGTGGGTGGCTGGCTGCTGACGCCCTTCCTGCAGCGCATCGGCGCCGCCGCCACGCTGGCCCTGAAGCAGCGCGTGGCACGCGAGCTGAAGACCACTTTCGCCAGCCACTACACCCGCGAGATTTCGCTGGCCGAGGTGCTGGACCCGGCCGTGGTGGCTGTGTATGCCGAGCGCACCACCGGCGGCAAGGTCCTCATCAACCCCATGAAGTAGGCCCACCCCCCCTACGCGCTGCGCGCGCCCCCTCAAGGGGGCGACGCCAGCGGCCCGGCAGAGCCGGTTCCGCGGCGTTCGCTGGGTTGGGGTGGTGGCGTGCGGGGGCCTCAGCCCGCGTGCGCTTCGTCGTAGCCCGGCTGGCCGGGCAGCAGCACGCCGCTGATGCGGCCCTTGTCGTCGAAGGTCACGCGCGGGTGCACCGGCGGCAGCCGGGTCTGGGCGGCGGCATGGGCCTGCAGCGCCGCCACGCTGCCAAAGGGCCGCAGCGATTCGACGGTGCTGACGGTGGCGAACTCCATCGGGAACTCGCCCCGCGCCTTGGCGGCCAGCGCCGCTGGCGGATGGACCCAGGCCAGCGTGGTGGTCTCACCGGCGTCCACCTCGGGCACCTGGCCGGCCGGCGCGCGGGCCACGAAGAACAGCGTGTCGAAGCGCTTGGGCAGGCCCACCGGCGTGACCCAGCGGGCCCAGGGGTGCAGGGTGCTGGTGGCCAGCGGCCCGCCGGCATCGGCCACCAGATCGGCCAGAGTCGCGCCGGCATGCAGGCGGGCACGCAGCGTGGCCCAGCCGGCGCCCGGTGCATGGTGGTCGGGCGCACCCAGCCACAGGCCGCATTCCTCAAAACATTCACGCAGCGCGGCCACCGCATAGGCCAGGGCCTGGTCGCCCACCTCGGTGACGTGGCCGATGCGCTGCAGCAGGCGCTCGGCCGGCTCGTCGCAGGCGGCCAGGTGCTGGGCCGAGCCATCGGCCGCGTCCACCGCGCCGCCGGGAAACACATAGGCACCCGGCATGAAGCTGGCCTGCAGGGAGCGGCGCACCATCAGCACCTCCAGGCCCGGGGCGCCGTCGCGCACGATCAAGGTGGTGGCGGCGGCGCGCGGCACGACGGTGGGTGGGGTGGGTGCGCTCATGGGTGTTGTCTCCTCGGTTTCAGGCGCACAGCCTAGGAGGCAGGCGGGCCGGGCCGATGTCCCGGCCGCGACAAGGTGGATGTACCGATGCGCCTGCCCCGGCGGGCCGTGTCCACTGGCGGCCAGCCCATTTTTTGCGAAGGAACCCACCCATGGACAACGACGACCGCAGCGCCATCGAGCAGACCCTGCAGACCTACTTCGACGGGCTGTACGAGGGGGACGCCGACAAGCTGGCCAGCATCTTCCACGCGGCTGCCGCGCTGACCTTCGAGCAGGCCGGCCAGGTCAGCGTGCTGCCGCTGGCGGCGTGGCTGAAGTCGGTGCGCGAGCGGCCGTCACCGCAAGCCAAGGGCCTGGCGCGCGACGACGACATCCTGCTGCTCGACCAGTCTGGCCCGACCACCGCCCTGGCCAAGGTGCGCTGCCAGATGCCACCGCGCTACTTCACCGACTACCTGAACCTGCTGAAGGCCGACGGCCGCTGGCAGATCGTGCAGAAGGTGTTCGCCACGGTGGTGCGGCCTTGACGGCGGCATCACACGGCGCCGGCGCCAACCAGCATGTCGTGCTGGCCCGGCGGCCGGTGGGCTGGGTGGACGAGGCCTGCTTTGCCATCGAGCCCTGCGCCGAGCCCAGCTGCGGCCCCGAGGACGTGCTGCTGGAAGCGGTCTACCTGTCCACCGACCCCTACCTGCGCGGCCGCATGAACGCCGGGCCGTCCTATGCACCGGGCTTTGCACTGGGCCAGGCCATCGTGTCGCGGGTGGTGGCACGGGTGATCGGCTCCCACAACGCCGGCTACGCCGTGGGCGACATCGTCTGGGGCTTTCTGCCCTGGGCCCGGCGTTGCGTGGCGCCACGCGGCGAGGGCCTGCACAAGATCGACCCGGCGCTGGGCCGCATCAGCCTGGCCATCTCGGCGCTGGGCATGCCGGGGTTGACGGCCTGGGTCGGCGCGATCGAGCTGGGCCGGCCGGCGCCAGGCGACACGGTCTACATCTCGTCGGCGGCCGGCGCGGTGGGCCAGCTGGCCGGGCAGTTTGCCAAGCGCGCCGGAGCGCGGGTGGTCGGCTCGGCCGGCAGCGACGACAAGGTGGCCTATCTGCGCACGCACTGCGGCTTCGACGCGGCCTTCAACTACAAGACCGGTGACCTGGACGACGCGCTGCGCCAGCACTGCCCGGCCGGCATCGACGTCTACTTCGACAACGTCGGCGGCAGCACGCTGGAAGCCGCCTTGCGCCAGGCCAACGTGGCGGCACGCTTCCCGGTGTGCGGCATGATCTCGGCCTACAACGAGGTCGGTGACGCGGGCATCCACGGCCTGCAAGCCCTGCTCACCAAGCGCATCACGATGACCGGCTTCATCATCTACGACCATGTGCACAAGCTGGCCGCCTACCAGGCGCGTGTGGCGCCCTGGCTGCGCAGCGGCGAGCTGGTGTTCCACGAGGACATCGTGCAGGGCCTGGAAAACGCCCCGGCGGCGCTGATCGGCATGATGAAGGGCGAGGCCATGGGCAAGCGCCTGGTGCAGGTGGCGGCCGCATGAGCATCGACACCGTGCTGGCCTGCCTCACCGCGCCGACCACCGTGCCCGAGCTGGCCAGCGTGGCGCAGTGGCGGCAGCAATGGCAACACACGGCCGAGGCCGGTGGCCCACCCTTCGACCTGGCCGTGCGCGGCGGCTATGCCGCCGACCGGCTGGCCTGGGCCTTTGCCAGCGGCCACCAGGCGGCCATGCGTGCCCTGTTGCCGGCCTTGCCGCCGGCGCAGATCCTGTGCTTCTGCCTGACCGAGCCGGCCGGCAGCCGGCCACGCGACCTGCGCACCGTCTGCCGTGCCGATGGCGCCGGGGGGTTTGTGGTGGACGGCGACAAGCGCTGGGTCACGCTGGGCACGGCCAACGACGTCTACCTGGTGATGGCGGTGCAACACGGCCCGCAGGCGCCGGGTGAACCGGCCAGGCTGACGCTGCTGCATATCGCCGCCGACAGCCCCGGCCTGCAGGCCACGGCCATGCCGCCCACCCGCTTCACCCCCGAGATGCCACATGCCGAGCTGCAGCTGCGGGGTGTGCGGGTGGCCGCCAGCGCGCTGCTGCCGGGTGATGGCTGGACAGCCTACGGCAAGCCTTTCCGCACGCTGGAGGACACCCACATCGCCGCCGCCACACTGGCCTGGCTGCTGCGCGAGGGCCGGGCGCGGGCCTGGCCGGCCGACTTCCTGCAGCGCACGCTGGCCCTGCTGCAAGCCCTGCGGGGCCTGGCTGCGGCGCCGGCCGATGCCGCTGCCAACCATGTGGCGCTGGCCGGCGCCCTGGCCTGGGCACAGCAGCTGTACGGTGAGGCGGGCACGCTGTGGGCCGCCGAGCCGGACGACGCCGCGGCACAGCGCTGGCAGCGTGATGCACCGCTGCATGCCCTGGCCTCGGGTGTCCGCGCGCAGCGCGCCACCCGGGCCTGGCAGCGGCTGGCGGCGATGGCCGACGGCGGCTGACCCCGGGCGCGTCAGGTCCGCCTGGCTTCAGGCAGGAAACGCACACCACGGCGCGCCAGGCCACCGCCCACGCCGATGGCCGTGCCGTCGGCGCGCCAGCAGGCCGCGCCCTCCAGATCGCCGTTGTCGTGGAAGCGGATCGCGCCCATGCCACCACCGACATTGGGCACCCGTTCGACCGCATGGCCCAGTGCGCCCAACGCCGCGGCCACCGCGTCCGGGAAACGGGGCTCCAGCTCCAGGCCCCAGCCCTGGGTCCACAGCCGCGGCGCCTCCACCGCCTCCTGCAGGCTCATGCCATGGTCGATCAGGTTGATCAGCGCCTGCAGCGCTGAGGGGAAGATGCGCAGCCCGCCCGGCAGGCCCAGCGCAAAACGTGGCCGACCGTCCTTCAGCACGATCAGCGGCGCCATCGACGAGGTCACCCGCTTGCCCGGCGCCAGCGAGTTGGCCAGCCCGGGCCGCGGGTTGAAGACATACAGGTAGTTGTTGGGGATCAGCCCGGTGCCCGGCACCAGGTAGCGGGCGCCAAACAGCGAGTTGATGGTCTGCGTGGCGCTGACGATGTGGCCATCGCCGTCGGCCACCGTCACATGGGTGGTGTTGGCGCTTTCGGACGGCACGACGCCGGCCGACCAGGCCTGGGCGCGGGCCGGATCGATCTGGCTGCGGCGCTGGGCCGCATAGTCGGCCGACAGCAGCTGCGCCACCGGCACCGGCACCGGCACGAAGTCCGGGTCGGCGGTGGAGGCGGCGCGGTCGGCAAAGGCGATCTTCAGCACCTCGGCCAGCCGGTGGGCATTGGCCACGCTACCGAAGCCACCACCAGCGATGTCGACGCCTTGCAGGATGGCCAGCATCTGGCCGATGTGCAGCGGGCCGGCGCAGGGAGGTGGTGGGCCGGTGACCTCGAAGCCGCGGTACAGGCAACGCAGCGGCGCCTGGTCCTGCGTGCGGTAGCCCTGCAAGTCGGCCAGGCTCAGGGTGCCGCCGTGGCGCGCCATGTCGTCGGCGATCTGGCTGCCCAGCGCGCCGCCGTACAGCGCGCCCGGGCCGTCGCGCACGATGGTCCGCAACGTCTCAGCATAGGCACTGTTGACCACCCGCGCCCCGGCCGCCAGCGGCTGGCCACCGGGCAGGAACAGGCGGGCGATCTCCGGGTCCAGCGCCAGGTCGGCGGCGCAGTCGGCCACGCAGTCGGCCAGGTAGGGGGTGGCGGCAAAACCGCGCGCAGCGTGGCGCAGGGCCGGCTCGGTGACATCGGCCAGCGACAGCCGGCCGTGGCGCGACAGCAGCTGGCACCAGGCCATCAGGTTGCCCGGCGTGGCCACCGCGCTGCGGCCCAGGCTGTTGCGCCGACCCAGCGCGTCCAGCACGCCGTGACCGGCATCCGGGTCGGGCGTGAAGGTGTCGGGGCCCACCGCCTGCGGGCAGCGGCCCTGCCCTTCCAGGATGGTCTGGCGGCCATCGGGCAGGCGCAGGTTGACATAGCCGCCGCCCAGCAGGCCGACCATCATCGGCTCGACCACCGTCAGCGTGAACAGCGTGGCCACCGCCGCGTCCACCGCGTTGCCGCCGGCGGCCAGCATCTCGGCGCCGGCGGCCGACGCCAGCGGGTGGTTGCTGACCACCATGCCGCGGCTGCCGGTGGCCGGCCGCTTCTCGGTGTCAAAGGGCGCTGCGGCCCGTGCTCGCCAGGGGCTCATCGGTCAGACCTCCACCAGGGGAATCAGCTGACGATATACGAGGCCGCCGCGGTGGCGAGCAGTTCTCCCGCATCGTTGTGCAGGCGCATCAGGGTCGAGCCGACACGGCCGCCCAGGCGGGTGATCTCGGCGCTGGCCAGAAAGTGCTTGCCCAGGCCGGGGCGCAGGTAGTCGACCCGCATGTCGATGGTGCCGAGCCGGGTGACGCGGTGCAGCATCTGCTCCAGCGTGTCGTGCGGATGCTTGTGCGCCAGGCCCATCATCAGGGCGCAGCCGGCCACCGAGTCGAGCACCGCCGCGATCACACCACCATGCAGCCGGCCAGACTGGAAGTGGCCGACCAGGTCGGGCCGCCAGTCGAACCGCAGCACCAGGCTGGGCAGCAGGGTCTGCACCTTGACGCCCAGCGCCTTCTGGTAAGGCGTGCGCTGTTCGATCATCTCGATGACCTCGGCTTCGAGCCGGGCCTGGTCCTGCGCGCTGCGCAGGGCGGGGTGGGATGCGGTCATGGGGGGCGGGCGTGGGCCGAAGCGGTGTCGGTTGAAGTCTGGGCCAGACGGCGTGGCCAGGCGTCGTCCGAAGCGACGAACTTGGCCGTCGTCGCCTGTGCGATGGCTGGCGCACGGGGCGGCGTGCTAGAAGGTGGACCCCCATCAGCTTGCCCTGCCCCCCATGAAAGCCCTGCGCGTCCACGACTTCGCCCTGCCCCCGACCCTGGACGAACTGCCGCCGCCCGAGCCCCGGACCGGCGAGGTGCGGCTGCGGGTGCAGGCCTGCGGCATCTCCTTTTTCGACCTGCTGATCGCCCGCGGTGGCTACCAGTGGCGCCCGGCCCTGCCCTTCGTGGTGGGCAGCGAGTTTGCCGGCGTGGTCGAGGCCCTGGGCGACGGCGTGGCCGGCCGCTTTGCGGTGGGCGACCGTGTCTGCGGCGCCAGCTCCATCGGTGCCTGGTCCCAGCAGCTGTGCCTGCCGGCCGACGCCCTGCACGCGGTGGCGCCGCAGGCCTCGATCGAGGAGGCCGCGGTGCTGAACACGCCCTACGGCACCGCGCTGTACGCGCTGCGCGAGCGTGGCAACCTGCAACCCGGCGAAACGGTGCTGGTGCTGGGTGCCACCGGCAGCGTGGGTTATGCCGCGGTGCAACTGGCCAAGGTGCTGGGCGCACGCGTGATCGCCGCGGCCAGCGGCGCCGCCAAGCAGGCCGCCGTGCGCGAGGCCGGTGCCGACGAGGTGGTGGACACCCGCACGCCGGATTGGAAGGACCAGGTCAAGGCCCTGGCCGGACCACGCGGCGTGGACGTGGTGGTGGACCCGGTGGGCGGCGAGGCCATGGACACCGCCTTCCGCACCCTGGGCTGGGGCGGCCGCCACCTGGTGGTGGGATTTGCCAGCGGCGACATCGGCGCGCTGCGGGGCAACCTCACCATCGTCAAGGGTGCGTCGCTGATCGGCGTGGACCTGCGCCAGTACCGCGAGCGCCAGCCCGAGGCGGCACGCCGGCTGCTGGTGGACGTGGCCGCGCTGCACCGCGACGGCCGCATCCATCCGCTCATCGCGGCCAGCCTCCCGCTGGACCAGCACGCCCAGGCCTTTGCCCTGGCCCAGGATCGCCAGACCATCGGGCGCGTGCTGCTGCGGCCCTGACAGACCCGCGACCGGGGGGCGTCAGCGGCCGGTGAACCGGGCCGGGCGCTTCTCCATGAAGGCCTTGACGCCTTCGGCCATGTCCTCGGTCTTGAACAGCGGCAGCAGTTGCAGGTAGACGTGGTGCACGTGGTCCGGAAAGGTCTCGTTCAGGCCGATGCGCATCATGCGCTTGGCGGCCTGCACCGCCAGCGGCGCGTTGTCGGCGATCTCGCGGGCCATGGCCCGGGCCCGGTCCATCAGCTCGTCGTCGGGCACCACGGCATTGGCCAGGCCCCAGTCCAGGCTCTCCTGCGCACTGAGCGTGCGGCCGGTGAAGATCAGCTCGGCGGCCTTGGCCCAGCCGATCAAACGCGGCAGGAACCAGGTGCCGCCCGACTCGGGCACCACGCCGCGCTTGACGAAGGCCGCCGCCAGCTTGGCCGAGCGGGCCATGATGCGGATGTCGCAGCCCAGTGCGGTGTCCATGCCGTAGCCCGCCGCGCCGCCATTGACGGCGCAGATGGTGGGCTTGTCCATGGCCTGCAGCACGGTGGGCGGGGTGTTGCGCAGGTCCAGCGTGGTGGACGACGACGCCAGGCTCAGGCCGCCGTCGCCACGCTGGTGGCGCAGGTCCAGCCCGGCGCAGAACGCGCGGCCGGTGCCGGTCAGGATCACGCAGCGCACCGCCGGGTCGGCGTTGGCCTGCAGCAGCAGCCGCGTCAGCTCGCCCAGCATCGGCCCGGAGATGGTGTTCATGCGCTCCGGCGCGTTCAGCGTGATCACCGCGATGTCCTGCTCGACGGCGTACAGCACTTCCTGGGGTG